>Ga0160427_10002030_pt1 | contig 12307 bp, 10 predicted proteins | sample SolpanmetagenomL_FD_108194 | JGI IMG/M metagenome (GOLD analysis project Ga0160427, IMG submission 108194) | Solar panel surface microbial communities from Lawrence Berkeley National Laboratory, California, USA - L | ecosystem: Engineered > Built environment > Solar panel > Unclassified ...
CAGCTGCTTCACTGTGGGCCTTACCTCGATCGCAGCAACGACTCCGCACCAGATTCCAGGGTCGACTTCGAGCCTGATGGATGGCAACGACGTGTTTTGGATGGCATCGATGCGGACAAAAGTCTCTTTGTGGTCGCTCCTACTAGCGCAGGTAAGACCTTCATCTCATTCTACGCCATGCGCAAGGTGCTAGAAGCAGACGAGCAAAGTGTGCTGGTTTACGTTGCCCCCACAAAAGCCTTAGTGAATCAAATTGCAGCAGAGATTCAGGCTAGGTATAGCAAGAAGTTCAAACACGGTGGCAAGAGTGTATGGGCAATCCATACACGAGATTATCGTATCAATAACCCTACTGGCTGTCAGGTTCTGGTGACAGTGCCGCACGTTTTACAAATCATGCTGCTAGCTCCATCAAATGCCAACTCCTGGTCAAGCAGAGTCAAGCGCATTATCTTCGATGAGGTCCATTCTATTGGCAATGCGGATGATGGGGTTGTGTGGGAACAGCTTCTACTCCTCAGCCCTTGCCCAATCATCGCCCTGTCAGCTACCATTGGCAATCCTGCGGAATTCAGTGAATGGCTCTCGAATACTCAGGCTGCCATAGGCAATGAGGTGCTTACCGAAGGGACTACACAAAGATACTCTGATCTGAGAAAGTTTAACTACGTGCCTGCCAAAAAGTTTCAGTTCGAGATGATTGGTGATAAGACAGCTTTTGGCACGCTTGGTCTTGATGGAGTGCCTGGCTTTGCTTTTGTACATCCTGTCGCCAGTCTTGTAAACAAGACTCGTGGGATTCCAGAAGATTTCAGTCTCGAACCACGCGATTGCTTCACTCTTTTCAATGCTATGCTGAAGCACCAGACAAGCGTATTTCCTGTGCCAAAGAATCTGGTTGCGACAAAGGCGTTGCCGGCGTCATTGGTGAAGAAAGACACAATCACTTGGCAAAACGGCTTGAAGTCACTACTCGCAAGCTGGATGGCAGACGACAACTCTCCTTTTGATGCAGTTCTGGCTGAGCTGACACGCAGCTTCCATGAACAGCCACCTCGCGAAATTCAATACTCCGGCGCGAGTGCAGCTGCGACTACGCAAACTGCAACCTCCAACAAGTCGTCCGATGAGAGCACGGAGCTCGTTGCTGAGAATCTGCTACAAACGACCTTGCCACTGCTGTGCAGTCTTCATGAACAAGATGCACTGCCCGCCATTTGCTTCAATTACGACCGTGGCCAGTGTGAGCGCATTTGCGAAGCTGTCGTCGAACAACTGACAGAAGCAGAAACAACATGGAAGAACACAAACCCCAAGTGGAAAGCCAAGGTCAAGGCATGGGAAGAGTGGAAACGTGTCAAGGACAAGATGGCCGCCAAGAAAGACAAAGGCGCTAAAGCGTCTTCTAAGAAGGGCTCCAAGGAAGATCGTGAAGACGCTGACGATGAGAAGGCTTCCAAGCTTGATCGTAGTCGAGATGCTGGCGCTGAAGTTAGCGAATTCGATTCATTCGATCCTGATCTACCAGTTCCTGGCTTCGGCTTCGCTGAGCAGAAGAAATTACTATCTTCAGACTTGGAGATATTCGTAAGACAATTGCGTAAGCGCGGCGTATCTGAGCTGTTCATCAATGCGCTTCGAAGAGGTGTTGGTGTTCATCATGCAGGTATGAACCGCAAGTATCGTCAAGTATGCGAGGTACTCTTCAGAAAAGGTTATCTTCGAGTTGTGATCGCTACCGGTACTTTAGCGCTTGGCATCAATATGCCTTGTAAGACTGTAGTGTTCAGTGGTGACTCTGTCTTCTTGACCGCCCTGAACTTCCGTCAAGGTGCCGGTCGTGCTGGACGTCGTGGTTTCGATTTGCTTGGTAACGTTGTCTTCCAAGGTATTCCGGATGGAAAGATTTGTCGACTACTCAGTTCTCGTTTACCTGATCTTTCAGGCCACTTCCCTGTTACTACGACACTGGTTCTGCGTCTATTTACCTTGCTTCACGAATCACAAAATTCCAAGTATGCGACCAAGGCCATTAACTCTTTACTCTCACAGCCAAGACTCTACATGGGTGGACCTGCATTCAAAGATCAAACCCTACATCATCTTCGCTTTTCAATCGAGTATCTGCGTCGTCAACGACTGTTAGACGCAAGAGGTGCACCGCTCAACTTCGCTGGTCTCATATCGCATCTTTACTATACCGAGAACTCATCCATGGCTTTCCACTCACTTCTGAAAGAAGGATACTTTCACCGGCTATGTGCTAATATCGAAACTCAGGAGATTAACACTCTTGAGACATTGATGCTAGTCATGTCTCATCTATTCGGAAGAGTCTATTGTAGACAGGCCGATGAAGAGTACAAGGAGACAGTGGTCAAGCCATCTTCATCTATGGTATTCCTGCCGCCGCTTCCCCAAGACGCTGCTGCTGTTCTGCGACAGCATGCTGAGAGCACTCTTCAGGTATTCAAGACTTATGTTTCCACTTTCGTGGATCAGCACGTTCAACAGCCCGACGATGCCTTGCCCTTGACAAATGTGAAGGCTGGTGCTAGTATGAAAGTGGGCGAACCTGTCAATACTAAGGAAGATTATAAAGATGTGGCAGATGTGGCAGATGAGTGGGACGCCGATGACAATGACGACGCATCATCAAGCAGCGACATACTGCTCAATGCAACACTGCCAGCAACAAAGATCCGTTCACACTTTGTTAGTCTGTCTGGCCACGGAGATGCCTTCGCATCAATTTCTGACCTCTGCCGCACCGCACGTTCTGGCGTATTCCTCGAAGAGTCTGTTATTCCCCACGTCGGCTCATACCCAGAGGAGCTCGACTCGCCACTCAACGCATATCTTCTCGACTTCTTCAAGCACGGCGACGTCAAGACTTTGGAGCGTGCTAACCGTGTGCGCAAAGGCGACGTCTGGTTTTTGCTCAATGATTTCTCCATGGTTCTAGCCACAATCATTACGTCGATGATGAACTTCATGAAGCTCAAGCCTAGTAGCGATCTGGATATGCTCGAAGTCATGGGTGGTCTGGATTCATTTGAAGAGGCGCAAGACGACAAGCTAGCTGTTTCGGAGATTGATAGTACTACATCAGTGGTAGTAGCTGACCCGGCAATGCAGCCACAGAAGCCAACCGTGCTGAAGAACAAGGGAAAGAAGTTGGATAGCTGGGAGGACGAATCATCGGACGAAGATGAGAAGGAATCGCAGAGAGCTGCTTCTAGACAGGAAACTATTGCAGACTCCGGTTATGGAAGTGAGGCCGCTTGGGAGGGTGCTGGTGGAGAGCAAGGCTTGATGAAGGTACTCAAGAGCTTTCAGAAGCTGCAGAAGGAGTTCAATGACAAGTTCAGAGCTATGTGGGCTTAGGCTTTGGATAAGGATGTCGGTGAGGAATGACGCATGATCAAAAGCATGGAAAACGAATAGATAACACAAGTCATACCTAGATAAAAGCAGTAATGGATAGATAACACCGAGGGCCCTCCCTTAAGACGATGGGCTCGGAGCTTCATCTCGTCCTTTGTCGTGAAGTATACGACAACACCGGCTCTTGCTTAGCAACTTGGACCACGGTTCTGCGACGCCACAGCTGACAGGAAGAGGGTCGCGAACGACCACATCCCATATGACTTATACGCTACGCTGCGTGACCTTCAGTCTTCCATTGTCCTAGATTGTTAGACCATCTGTTAGTGTGTCGAGCGTAAGCGCCGTCTCTGCAATCAACCTCCTTGACCCACCACAACCACCATGAAAGCCACCATCTGGTCACAACTCTTACACGACGCCTCCCTCGGCAACATCAACGGAGGCGTTGAACCCTGGCCATGGGGAACACTGTCAGAGCTCACTATCGCCCCAACTGCATCTGGATCTACCTTGACCTCTACTTACACACCAACTGAAACTAGTTCCTCAGTTCACTTCGTCATCATGGAGTTTTCAGCACTGCAGCATGCAATGACTGCTCTGGGCTCGCGTAAGCACGGAGATTCTTGGCAAGAATGGCCCAGGGGCTTCCCGAATCAGAATGATTACGAGAGTATGGTGAAATGTGCTGCGAATGAGTCGAAGGGGGTGGTTTTGTGGGTACAGAAAGGTGATACAGCCAGGGCGGGCGAGGATAAATATTATCTGGTGGAGATGAGTGCTCAGCTGCAGAGCTCGAGTGGCATAGGTGATGGGCTCAGCGCATTGAAAGACTACGCAGATGGGCTTTGGGGCGTAGTCGATTTAGCGAGAGAGTAATATGGACAGCCGGAAGCCCTAACGAGTTATGTCACGCACCTAGGATACCATAAATAGGTGGCAAGACATGAAGTCGCCCTTATCCTTTTAAGTCGTCTTCTTTCTCTGATCTCTTATGACAAGGACGGCACAGGTAATGATTAGCTCCGACCCGAAGAGGTCCTAAGCATAACACCGTAGCAAAGACCAGTGGTCTAAAGCGAAATGGCAAATGAAGAACTTCGAAAAGTAGATACGTAAGTTCCACTTAAGCAGCATTTCCTATCGACCACTACTTACAGCTTTATTAGAGAAACAGGATTAATTAGCATAAGCAACTGCACGATAGTTTCAAGTATCTCACGCCTAAGCAACAGGAGGTTGTACACGCTGAAACTGAAAAGCAGTTTCAAATCTAGAGAGGTACACCATTTTACTTACAGCAAGCCGATATTTCAACTTTTAAAGCTAACATGCCTACAGAACTCTGATTTAGACGGACCGCAACCCAGGAGTAGATAGCGCAGATGAGGTAACAGTGGAAGAGACAGGTCGAAATAGACGAGCTGGCTGATGATGACAAGTTCCAGTGCTATATAAGGTCGTCAGCGATAGAAAGCAAAGGAGAACTGGCGACTAGCCTACCTTTGAAGTTTTGAAAGTCCCTCAGATCCCAAATTCTAAAAGACAATGAGCTGGTTAGATAGAGATTAAAGAGCTTTTACAGTTCGAGGGTTAAGCGTTCCGGTAGCAATGGCAATGAATGCATATCTAGGCTTATGCTACCACAATCTCAATAGCGATCTTCTACTTCTCACTACCAATCAACTGGTATAGAATCGTTAGATAAGGAGTATGTTTCGGGATTGAGCTCTGTATTGATATAGGTTGGTGTGCTTTGATTGATGATAATTTGTATGAACTTGTTTATGAGTTTGTTACATTTCTTAGGTTTTTTAAGTTGCTTGAGTTGCTGGAGTTGCTTGAGTTGCTTGAGTTGCTTGAGTTACTTGAGTTGCTGGAGTTGCTTGAGTTGCTGGAGTTGCTTGAGTTGCTGGAGTTGCTGGAGCTGGTTAAGTTGCTTAAGTTGCTTAAGTTGCTTAAGTTGCTTAAGTTAATTTCGTCTTTGAGATCTCTTCTTTTTCCTTATCAACGACTTCATCTCCAAACAAGACCACTATACGTCTTCGACTATGCCCTTCCACTTATTCACACGTCACTTTAATAATATTAATCATACAGCTAGCTATACCAATGATAGGGCTGCGGTGATGATTACAAAACTAGGCCGCTGGCACAGTAGCCTACTCATTGACAGAAGAAGATATGACGAGCCATCAATTCCAGCCACGTGCAATAGGCATTCCTGCACATCCTTTCAAGAAAGAACTCCTGAAATCAAAATCACCCTAACAATTAAAAAACTCTCAATTCAAGCACTTCTAAACTCACCTACTTACTAGCTCCCTTCTCCATATGCACCCACGCCCCATTCACCCTCCAAACGCCCGCCTTCGTATAATCACCCACACTACTCCCACTCATGTACCCGAATCTGAAAAACTCGCTCCGTCCCTCATCGCTCTTCCTCCTCTCCCACGTCCACCTCTCCACCCCCCCATCAACCGCATGACTCACCACCCCGCCATCCATCACCCCATCAACGACCTCGCCCTCAAACTCACCCACATAGCCTCTGAATCGCTCGACATCATTCACCAACACGCTAATGCCATCATAGCGATCCCGCGGTATGGGAAGCCAGCTAAACGTAATATTGCTCGCCGTGACAATCGGCGCCAGAATGGTAGGCAACAGCGAATCTAACTGCCCATCTCCCAGCAACTCCCCCGGCGTTTGAAGTATACTATCATACCCCCACCGCGCGATTCCGTTGATGAAAAGGCCGATCAATAGCCCTTGATACAGCAAGCTCGGCCGGTTCTGCATCGCCGTGCCAGGGACGAGCAACAGCGCGAGGATGTAATGGTGGATCCGCACGTTCATCCCGGGCACGGCTAGAAGCATGAGTAAAGTGAAGACCATCAACCCATACAGCGCCAAGTATTGCGGCATCTTGCCTTCGACGCGAATAGCCCATGCCTGGCCCAAGGCGATGAAGAAGATGGCAAGGACGATGATGATGAGCGCGGGGATTGCACCGGGTTGGTGCAGGTCGTGTGGGGTGAGGCGTTGGATTGGTATGCGGTCGAAGGTGTAGTTATTTAGTGCGCCGACCCAGCATGCACCTAGCCAGAGGACTGTTTTCTCAGCTTGTGCGGTTAAGTTGGTCAAAGTGCGACGAGCACAGTAGCGGTAGATGACCCACATAACGAATGTGGATGGTAGGAATTTGCCGGTAGCTAGGGAGACGAGGTCGTGGTAGTCTGCGCGGTTTGGCGGGTCGGAGGCAAGTGCAACGTGGAAGAAGAGCGAGGTGTATATTGTAAAGAAGAAGACTGGGACAGAGGTTGTGAAGAGGGCCAGGAGGGCGGTGAAGGTGACCGAGACGCCGAGGAGAGGCCAGCGGAGATCCTTGCAGCGGGCTTGCGTGCCAGGGAGAAAGCTGAAGGAGCGTGGGAACGAAGAAGGGAAAGCTGTGCTGTTTATACCGTGGGCGGAGCTGCTGGGATAGTTGCGGGCTTCGCCGACGAGTGAGACGACGCCGCAGCCTCCCTCCCGGTCGTTGATAAAGCCGGCGTGGATGGCTGAGGCGCAGATGAAGGAATCTGCGCGGTAGATGGCGCTTCCTAGTGGATCTGAAGAGTTGGTGGGACCGCCTATGACTACGGGCTGGTATATCACTTCTTGGTCACCAACGGCATGTGGATTTAATGCCAATGTCTTGATACAAGCTGCAGGACAGCGGAAGGCAAGAGTATCATTGCTGAACGGTCGGCAATTGAGTCCGTCAAGGCCACATGCGTTCTTTGCGGACCTGGAAGTTCGAGGGTGTCGTCAGAATCCATCCACATACACATGGCAGAACGACCAAACTTACCAGAAGCTTGCACCACATGATATCCTAGCTGGCGAACCATACCCAGGCACATCCGATGCGAATGCAGATTTACGGAGTACAAGCACAAAAGCCAGAATATAGGCAAAGTATAGTGCAGCAAGTAGAACGAATCGTTGCCATTTGAGAGGAGCATATTTATCGAGTAATCTTATGGGTGCTTCCTGAATACTAGGAAAGATGGGTGTGATTTTCCATGGACGTGGTGGTTTAGGTCCTTTGACCCAATCTGTTGCCACTGCTCCTGCTCTTCTTATTGATGAAGGTGTTTCTTGTTTTATGCCAACTGAGGTATCATCCTCGAGCTCATCTTGATTGCCTAAGAGAGGCGCTCTGGAACTGGCGCGTATGTCTGGAGTTGTGGAGCGAGATTGCTCGGATTCTGTGCCATCGTCGTATTCTCGATAGCTCGGTGGCTTGTTGCTGGTGATGTTGTAGACCACCCGCAGAATGCCCATTATGAATTGCAGCTAAGTGACTTTATTGGAGGCGACAGAAGTGACAGATCAAATAATTAAGCTTAACTGCGCCCCCGCCCTATGTCTGGGCACTCTACCAAGATCTGGCTTCGTCTGGCTTGAGATTGACGACAGGACAGGACAGCCTTCGTATAGCAGCAACATTGTTGTGCAGCTGTTCAATAGACCAAGATTATTCGAATGAGAGATTTACATCGACAAGTTGTATTTCTATCATTACGTGGCCGGTCGGTATGGATTGACTTCAAGACAATTGATTCAACATCATCCGCGTCCAAATAGGAAGGCGATTAGATTGCCGATACGATAAGCTCAACCTCGTGCATGAAATGGATGACATTGATGACAAACCGAGATTCTGACTTTCTACCTTACAACATCGCCATTCTCCTTAGTAGACCACCACTATCTACTACAGAGGTGTCCTATTATAAGGGTGCTATACTACACCTTTACTCACAATGTCTCCTCAAGATTACCTCGCCCCCGCCACATCCGAAGGCCTCCCCAAGCCAAAGGATCTATGGTATCATTTATCTCGTTCAACACAAGGAAGAGCCCAATCAAATATCAAAGCATTCTACAAGTACTTTGCTATCCCAGGCATTGGACAACTAGCCGGTGGTTTGCCCAATGACCATTACTTTCCGTTCGACACATTAGAGGCCAAAGTCGCCAGACCTGATCGATGGGCGGACCGCAAAACACCAAACATCCCCGTTGATCCTCCAGAAGACCTCAGCCTGAACAAGCTCAAGATCGCTTCCGGTGGTGAAGCAGAATCTGCACACATCTTCGTCCCGAAAGATTCACAAGTCGTAGACAGAACTCGCAAGATAGATTTGGCTTCTGCGCTGCAATATGGTCAAGCACAGGGATATCCTCCCTTGTACAACTTCCTCCTCAACTTTGTGCGCAAGAATCCCATGACTATGACACCGTATGAGGGAGGTCCCGATATTGCCCTCACCTGCGGTTCCACAGATGGCTTCTCAAAGTGTTTACAAGCATTGAACAATGAATGGGTCGAAGGACGAGACGACGTCAAGGATAAAGAAGGTCTTTTATGTGAGGAGTTTGCCTACATGAATGCCATTGGTGCTGCAAGACCTCGTGGCATGAACATTGCGCCAGTAGCTATTGACGACCAAGGTATGCTGGCTTATGGTAAGGGTGCGCTCGAGGAAGTGTTGGAGAATTGGGACACTTCAAAGGGGAAGCGTCCTCATCTCATGTATACTGTCACGTAAGCATAACCGAAGTCGAAAAGCTCGGAATCTGTACTGATACCTACACTAGTATGGGACAGAACCCGACCAGTGGTGTTCTCAGCCTCGAGCGTCGCAAAGAAATCTATGGTCTTTGTCAGAAATACGATGTCCTCATCATCGAAGACGAGTAAGCAACAACTTTTCTGATATCATGTTTGGATAAATTTACAAGAGAACTAAATACTGTATAGTCCATACTGGTACCTTCAATACCCCTCCGCAAACGCCATGAACATCAAACTCAACCGCGCCACTGCTGGTACATCCACATCCACATCCTCCAAAACTCCCAAACCGTCTTCCTCAGGCTCAGGTTATCCCTTCCTCGACTCCATGGTCCCCTCCTACCTCGCCGTCGACATCGACGGTCGCGTTCTCCGCCTCGACACCTTTTCAAAGACAATAGCCCCAGGCTGTCGCCTCGGCTGGATCACAGCGCAACCCGCGCTCATCGAACGCATCCTCCGCATCACCGAAACCTCCACCCAGCAACCCTCGGGCTTCGTGCAATCCATGGTCGCCGAACTCCTGATGGGTCCCCAAACCGCCACCGACCCAGGCAAGGGCGGCCGCGAAGACGGTTCCGGCTGGGATATGTCCGGGTGGGTGCGCTGGCTCGAAGGCCTCCGCGGCAACTACGAGCGCAGAATGAACACCATGGCCAAGATCCTGCACGAAGGCGCCTACGTCGTCAAAGCGGGCCGGCGTCGCTCCCTCACTGCTGTAACCGCTACCTCCGACTCAGAAGACGAATGGGCCGTGATTGAAAAGCAACAAATCTACGACTTCGCCTGGCCAATGGGCGGCATGTTCCTCTGGCTCCACTTCAATTTCTCCACGCACCCTCTGTCTAGGAAATTCGCTGGCCCCAAGCTCGCGCGCGCTCTGTGGCTTCTGTGGACGCACAAGCCGTATCTTGTTCTCGTCTCGCCGGGGACGATCTTTGGCCCGAATGAGCAGATTAGAGAGGAGAAGGCGTGGCAGTATTTCCGCTTGTGTTTTGCGGCGTGCGATGAGGGTGATGTCGGTGTCATTAGTAAGAGGTTTGTGGAGGGCATTCAGGCGTTCTGGAGGATCAAGGATGGGAAGGTGATTGAGGAGTTGTTGGAGGAGGATACGATGGCTACGTTGGATGAGGGTGGGAAGGGGAGAGTTGGGATGCAAAGTCTGATGGGCTTTTGTTGATGTAGACTTTGTTTTCGTTACTGTGGTTTGTGGTTCTTATGGGGAAGAGATGATTGTAGGAAGGGTTATACTTTGTAGAAAAGAGTTAGTATCGATGTGGCCTTTTTTGTTCGAGAATACATGGTCCTTCCTTTTGCTCCTTGTGTATATATCTCAGTCTGTTATTCATATCAGCATGGGTTTAACCACACGACCTGTCAGCCCGCCCACCCATGGAATATATTTTGTAGAAATATGTACCTAGTAGTAATGATGTGGCTTTCTTTCGGCGTGAACACATGGTCTTGCTTTTGCTACTTAATGCGTATCCCAAGTCCGTTGCTCATATCGGCATTCGTTTCAGCCATACTCTCAAGAAAGGATTCGAAAGAGAAAAAAGAAAGAGGCAGGCGCTTCTTGCTTCAATATCCTACAGAACTGTTTCTTGATTTTTTAGGTGTAAGAGGGGAGCTAGCTAGCCGACCACCTGTGATGTTTTGGTGGTATATTGGGACTTTTTGTGTTCACTCCACTTCTCTTCACTTCTCTTCTCTTCTTTTCTCTGCTTGTTCATTCTGACGATACATAGATAGATAGATAGATGAACGAAACCCGCTTGTTTGAGATCTTGATCTTTTGTACCTTTGTATTTACTGCAGCATTTACCACCTTTCTTCTTCGTATTTCTGTAATGTTGGAGTCATATCACGGCGGTTGTGGTTGTGGAAGGGGGGAGGAGGGTGTTTGGATCATGAAAGAGTTATCTCGATTTCCTTGTTTGAGTTTCGCATGTATATCATCTAGACAAACCATAATGCTTTCTTTCATAGTGCATTACTCCATATCGATTCGCTAAAAGCAACATTCAAACCCTCCACCTCACACTACACAACTCCTCCACCCTAGTTCTCGTGCAAGTTCTTGCCAAAAGCCTCGTTCACTCTCTCGGGCTTTCCACCCTCGGCCTTTTGCGTCCCGATCTTCTGCTCAGCAAACGCCTTGGCATAAGGGTTGAGTCTGAGAAGGACCTGCTTGTTCTTCAACGGGTTCTTCTTCTGCACCATGCTCCTCTTCGTCACGGCACCGCCGCGCGTCGGCCTCAGTACAGCTTGGACTTCGGAGCTGTTGATTAACTTGGCAATGTCGGGCTGTGCGATCAAGTTGCTGGGGAGGAGGTAGTCCTTCTTGAGCTGGCTGGCCTCGGTGGTGGAGCCGTAGATCTTGTCGAGGGCGGAGAAGGCGTTGCTGGACCAGATGACGAAACGGCCGAGGTGACCGCCCGGTGCGAGCTGGAGGAGGTTGAGGGCGTACACGGAGCAGGTCTCGACACCAGAGATGTTGCGGCAGGCCTGGACAATGTCCTTGCCGTCGGCTTCGGGGTCGTAGACGACCAAGGGACCACGGCGTTGGCGGTGGCGACGGCCACGGAGCTTGCCGTGGCCAGCGCGGAGCTTCTTGCTTGCCTTGACCTTGGCGAGATCTGGGCCGGCACCGACGGCTCCGAGAAGCTTGACGGCGGCAGCGGTCTTTGCGACGTTGAAGGCGGAGGACTCTACGACGAGAGGGACTTCGGGGACGGTGCTGACGTGGTGGCCGCGGGCGAAGAGGAGGGCGGGGACGGCGGAGGCAGCGAGGGCGGATGCAGTGGCGAAGCGCTTTTGGCCCAAGTTGATCTTTTGGTGCCACTTGCGCCAGACCTTGGTGGGTGCGAACATGCGACCGGAACGGCACATGTTACCGAAGGCAGCTTGACCGGCACGGTGAGTACCACCACCAGAGACACGGGGGATACGAGCAACAGCGCGACCTATGAAGTGAGGAGAAGAATGTTATTAGCTGGGGATCGTCCATGGTGTCGTGCGTCTTGTTCTTTGATATTTGTCCCAATTGAAACTTCTTCCGTCGCCGAGCCAGTAATGAACGAAAGGTTGTTCTTCACATACCAGTACCCCAAGACTCAGCAGAAGTCTGATGACCAGCCTTCTCGCTTACAGCATATGGCTGGCGCTTGTTCTTGGCCATGCCAGTGTGGACCTGTCTACAGAAAACCAAAATATGTCAGCCAACGCTGGTCGCAACGATGTGCATTCCATCAGCGATGGTGAACCCGCGCCCTTTGCAGGGAC
>Ga0160427_10002031_pt1 | contig 12305 bp, 11 predicted proteins | sample SolpanmetagenomL_FD_108194 | JGI IMG/M metagenome (GOLD analysis project Ga0160427, IMG submission 108194) | Solar panel surface microbial communities from Lawrence Berkeley National Laboratory, California, USA - L | ecosystem: Engineered > Built environment > Solar panel > Unclassified ...
GAAAGTTCAAGCCAACGTTATCATACTGGGGCACGCAGATGCCGCAAGAGCCGTGCACAACATGATCAGTAATGATGGGTGGTAGCATAGGAGGGTTGATCTGACGAAATTCATGGCGGCTTTGCGGCTTTGCGCGTTCGATTGGTCGTTGGCGACCAAGAGATCAGAGTGTGGAAAAAATAGGATCGTCAGGACATCATCTGCAAACGTAACGTGGGGGCTCCTGGAGATGGACAAACGGATGCAAAGTGGCCAGAGCGCAACTAGACTACCAGTGAACTAATGTTCATGATTCGAGCGGTAGAAGAATCGCTGGCGCTGGCTGTGACGGCTACTAGTCGCCGAGGACTTTGAGGTCACTGCACGCCCTGGGTTAGACAAGAGCCGGCACTATAACTTTTGTCAGCGGTATCGGTATCTGAACCCACGGTCGTTGAGAGTTCATCAAGCCCTAAGGAGATGCGCTTTTCTCAATGCAGTTCAGCGTCGATTTTCGCTGCATGCGAAATTCGGTGTTGACCGGCTTTTTTGCTTGTCGCTGGTCATGCGTATCAGAGTCATGGCTTGCAGGTTCTAGCCCGCACCACTTTCAAGTGATTTGCAGGCTTGGCTTCATCGGGCTGGCGGTGATCTTCTCACTTGAGTAATCGTCAAACAGGGAAAGTACGGGTACTACTGGGACGGACGGCTAGTAGTATGTGACTCGTCACAAGTTCTTTTTACGACTAATCTTCGGAATCGGAATAGCAGCGCAGGATGACATGACAGAAAACCTGGCCGGAGAAACTACGAACGGTTTCGACGAAAATGAGGGCCCCGAGCTTGACCTAGGTCAAGAGGGCGCTTCTTTGCTTGCACGACAATTTCGAAGCATAGATGTCAGATTAAACGATCACCAAAATCGTCCTCTGAACTCAAGGCATTTCAAAGATAATGTTGCCTTCCCCGCGCAGAATGCGCAAATTGCCGATTTGCGATTTCACCCGAGTACTTCAAATCGACTTGTGCGCCGGCTATAACTATTTGCGTGGAGACAATGAACCTCGGGGGGCTTGACAGCCTAGTCATGCATGCTATGCCGGCTGCAGCTGTAATGACCTATTGACCAAATGGTCTGTGGCATTTGTGACTTGGATGTGCTGGTCAAGATGCTCCTAGTCCAATATAATGAAGATAGCAAAACAAGCACTCTTGAGAGTTTGTACTACGTCCTCAAATATAGACGAGGGTGACAGCGCTACAGCTCTTTCTATTGGTCGTGGAATTGACGGATGTGGGAGCGCGCCTCCAAGCACTAAAACCATCTCGGCAGTTTTCAACGTCGACTCTCCACTCGTGACAAACTGGCGTTTACGGCTGTTGACTCATCCAACTCTGTCTTCGTAATCACCAAAGACAATCGATTACTGGAGGAAACGACCATAACAATATTGGTCAATTTTGGCTGTGAAGAAGTATCATTGAGCATACGCGCTAGAAGTGCAACGCCTAGTCCGTCGTCAGTAGTAATCGCGCCCTGCTTCCGGATACACGGATGTGGAACGGATCACGGACAGAGTAAAATACGTCTTATAAGGTGGTTCAGATCGAGGCAGGATCGACTGCCAAGACGGGCTAGGGACATCCTCAGCCTCTTGCCTCTTGCTGTGTGAGATGTTGGCCAACATCATATTGATTCGACGGTATCATCACCATGGTCAGGCACAACACCCACGCAACGATTCCTCGTAGCAACCCGTGTTCGCGGTTGACACCGTGGTCGTATGTCTAGAGTTCTTCCTTGGTCAAGGACAAGCCCTACCTACGAAAACTACAGGGTGACACCACAGAACCATCGCCGAGACTTGGCTGGCCGAGGTTGATCACGCCTTATTGTTGCCGTCTTCTCCGATGAAGTGAGGCTCCTGTCTTTACAAGTCTTCACAACAAATCCTCATTATTCAGCGATACGTTGTGGCCGCCACATCGAACAACTTCAGCAGCGCCTAACGTGCTGATTTCTTCTGCTCTAGCCGACGGCACCTGATGCAGATCGTATGCGCCGGCGCCACGCGCTAGGAGACGATCGAAACATGTTGAGAGACGCCTAGCATCAACGTGAGCGTGTGGTAGTGTTGCTGATCGCTTTAGGAAAGAAACAGTCTCCCGTTTCCAGCTGAACCACCACAATACAGACGAAATGTGAGAGAAGTCGTTCATCAATACGTGCAAAAGCGACTCAGCCCAGGTCAACACGTTAGCAGCATCACTCAGCCGCTGCTTCCACCTGGGTTCGCAAGTCCATACAGTAGGAAATGAGCATGCCACTGCTATTACTGCTCCGCGGCGCTAGGGTCTCAGACTCTCGGCTTCAGGGCTAAACAACGACATGGCCCAGTGAGGACTCGACACTTATCTTGTTCGGCCAAGATCGGTGTCAACTCATGTTGGTAGTTTAAAAGGCTCTTGGCAAATCTGTTCTTGGATCTGGGTCAGATCAACCTTGCCGTCGATCTACACGCACAGACCGTCTGTGTGTTCCTATCCGTCTCTTCCTGCGCCGAAGCCGGACCAACGCCGAGTTCACGTTTCGGATCATCTTTGATCGTCCACTATTGCCGGAAGGAAATTCATCCGCCGCTTTTGTGCTGGTGATCATGTCAATCATCTATAAGCGAGGTGGTCTAGACAACATTCGCATCTTCTCGGTCTAGACGACTTTCGCTTCTTCTCCGACCGATCCTGCGACGACGCGTGCTCGAGGCGAGCTTCCTTGTGCAATCAACAAAAGAATTGAGCCTTGTGAGATCGTTCTGTGATGTGCGCGCCGTAAGAAGATATGCAGTGCGCAAATGTGTCAACAAGTAACGCACAAGCGAGCGATGTAGGCCTTGTCCGCTCGTCGCCGCTTCACAGTGGTTTGAAGACCTCACTGTATCTATGAGCCCATGTAACGCAGTTCATCGGATAGCGCCGTGTATGTGCTATCTATGGGCAATACTACACGTCGAAACCATGCTACGACTAGGTGTTTCGCAAAGCGGCCAGTAGTCTACTTTGGTAGCGGACACTATTGCGTACAGCAGGATGGATTCAATCACATACGTGTAGAAAAGAAGGTGTAGGATGACTTCACATGAATCTTAGCCACAGGGTTAGCAGCGTTGCGGACTAGGCGCCATCATACTGACGGACGACATGACAGGCTTAGGCAAGTGAGGCATTGCGAGCAGGACGCCCATCATCAAAGTCTTATGAATATGATAGGTTTTCCTGATGGTCGTGATGATACTCCAAAACTCCTTCGTCGGAGAAGCCGAGCATGTACGAGCCTAATGGGGTCAGGGGTAAACCTTATTCACCACTACTCCAGCATGCACAGCGATTGACCACGTGATACTGTATTGTTCACCTGGTTATTGCGCTTGTACTACCTAGCACCATCAAACTCGTTTGCAAACGTGCGTTGCAAAGCGATTTTATCAAAATGTCGCCATTGTCTAGAATACGACTTCATTAACAGAGCTTCGTGCGCTATGGCGACAATCGACTTGTTGAGTAATGCGGTACCGATTGTGTTCTATGCGCTAGGACTAGGTGCTAGAGCACTAACCAGGCCAGTGATCAGCCCTCTTCATACTCTGGTGTCCGCTTGCAAGCCATGGTCAATAGATGCTACTGAGATCGAAGAAGACCTTGCGGGATTCCGCTCCTTAGATCAACGACTATTGAATATCACGCGAGCTCAAGACACAACAGCAACAAAACTCCTAGAATCCTCAGAACACTGTAATACATGGAAGTATTTCAAGGAGAGAGATCCACAACGAATTCAGGATCTGGAATCTCCCGATACTTACGTCTGGATCATTAAGAGTAATAAGCATGCGAGCTTCACGTTTGAAGTGGTGAGGGAAGTCGAGGCAGCCCATTTACGGATATCGCACGACTTATACGACCTGCTTGTTATTCTAGCATCTGTTGATAGCACACGGTACGTTTAGGAGACTGATGAATGTTCTTTCCGTACCCTAATTGAGCGATAGCAATTACACCACTAAGAAGCGCGACAGAGAAATTGAGAGGCTCGAGCGGAGACTTGCTGCTACAAAAAGCTATTGCGGAAGGTCGCTCAAGCTACGTCAGAACAAGCAGGATCTCAAGGATCTCGAAGAAGAGGAACGCGTGTGGGGTGTGACGCCCACAGAGTTGCTGATATCTCAGTTGAGCATTCACTCAGATTCGCTGGTGCTTAACTTGAAAGGATCGGACCTCTTGCATCAGAGACGACGCGACTCGAAGGCGCTGGAAAGGCGAAAACCACAGCGTTGGTGATTGAAAGCATTTGGAAGTCGGGCGAAACCTACTCTCAAGACTAGCAAACTGGTACCCTGTCTCCCACTTGCACTTTAGAGTAGATGCTGGATCATCAAGATGATACTCAATTGCACTACTATCACAAATGAAGTTATGGAAAGCAATGGCAAACGAATATGGAAAGCAATGGCAAACGAACATTAAGGAGCAAATCCTTGTCTCTATCTGACCTCTGCTACCACCCCCGTCAAGTGCTTGCGCTCTCCTCGACCATGTAGCTCTCAGTAGTACGCCCATCATTGTCTCGAATGCTCAAATCAGAGACACTCCGAAGAAACTGCCAGACTAGATTTCGGCGGTATCTTGCTGCGATATGAGCACAGGTGTGGCCTCTCGTATCCTGCGCATTCACATCACCACCACGGTCGCGCACTACTATGAGCATGTCTTTGTTGTCGCGGTACGCCGCCCAGTGTAATGCCGTCCTATTCTTCATCCTCGTCGACCTTGCATTAACATCTGCACTCGCGCTTCATAATGTGATAACCATGTTCAAGGCTCTCCGGCTGATGTGAGATGCCGTGTTCGCAATATAGCAGAGTGCTGGCATGCTATCAACGACGGTAACACTTCCTCATTCTTTCACGCCGACAAAGTCTTCTCTGTGCAGACAATGCGTTATCGCCATCTGTACGAGTCCTGGCTAGCCATATCATATGCTTCATCACGACCATAGCCATTGTCCCGCGAACGTTTCGGTGGTCGATAGGGGTCCATTGTGGTGTGATCGAAGGGAGGAGGAGGATCCTGCTTGGTACTGTTCAGCTGCTATCGTTGGATGCTGCAAAGCTAAGAAAGCTCCAGTACATGAAACAGTCATCTCGGCCGATAACTGTCAATTTGTGCGTAAAGTTTCTCAACTTGAAGATGTATTTCCCAGCGAATAGAGAAGTCATCTTGACAGCGCCAAATCTTTTGCTACATACCTCCTGTGTCGGGTGCGCATCTCTGGAATTAGCTTACTCTGTAACCAGCCACGCATGAGCGGGTGAATGTCCCAAGATCGAGTGCCGTTACTACTGCCAATGAAAGAGATACTACGCAATATAGCAACGCTGTCTTGATGGGACCCAATACTGTCCATGTCGAGTATGTCGTGGTCCTGATCGGAGACCTTGTCCGTCCATCACCAAACCTTGAACTACGCAACGAATTGGAGAGATTCGCAACACGCTCCTGCACTTCTTTGCAAGTCAATAATACCCTGGCATTCGCTTCGTTTTCATCATGCCGTGTGTCAATCAGCCAGTAAGATCGACTAGATCCCACAACCTATGCCCTTCTTGTCGTGCCGCTCCCCACAACTTACTCATGAATGGACACAATAGCCTGGTCTGCAAGAGGTTTCTGATGTCAGAACCCCTGATCCTCTCCACCATGTCTCGTGCGGCCTCGGACATTTTATCTGACAGTGCAGTCTCGTCTCGTGTAGACGTTGAATGTGAATGACACGCGTTTGTCCAGAAGCGAGGTAGTGTATTATGTTTTTCTCTTATTTCGTCGCGAGAGCATATTGAACGTGTCTCCGGTACACTCGAAGGTTACAGCATACCGGTAATCCTCATCACTATAATCGTCTGTCGTGTTACTCGGCGAACTGGAAAGAGTTTTCGCGAAAGACGAAGGTGTTCGAGGTGCAAAATCAATTGTCATGCCTCCCCTTGTGGCGAACCTGTGATTTCCAATATCAGGCGTCTCATGTCTCTCATGGTGAAAAAGGTCCAATATTCAGCTTCAGCTTCTCTTTCTCTCACGAGGATGGATTGTTGCAGTTCCGCTCTTGGTCAGTAGCCTCGATGTCAGCCAATGCAACAAATCGCATATACGCTGCCTCATCAGCTTGCACTGCCCGGATTGATCGGGAAGTAATCCGAAACATCGTCTTTGAAGCTGACCTCGTCGGTATAACGTCTTGCACAGAGGATTGCACTCCCGAAGCTGCGGCTTCTGCAAGGTCTTCCTGTCATACCTTGTGGCGAAGCCAGTTGACGTCCTTCTACATCCGCAAGTCGTTTGGTAAGGTTAATACCTATTGCGGCAACGCCGAGGAGGACATCGGCCAGAGCAATGCAGCCTTCGGGGGTTAGAGGAGCCATGTTGATCTACTGTCTTGTTGCTGCTCTTAAGAATAAGCTCCTGGTCTGTAGTGTCGAAACCGTAAGCCAAGCGCCATTGAAACCACATCTCTCGGCCCCGGTTGGTTATGCTGTTTACAGTGTTTCGCAACAGTTTCCTTATGACCTTCTTGAGCGCGAGACATGATCGATTTGGCACGCTGGACGGTGCTTGCAAAGAATTTCACACCAGAATCTATTGTTGAAATCGTTCACACCTAACCTCGAGCAAAGTAACGCAGCATTCCATTCTCCCTGGCGATATCCGTAGCAGTTTGACAGAAGCGGTGCTGGATCTTGATGTCAATTTCGGACCACCTACTGCTTGACACTTAAACCTCCGAACGAGAAGACCGTAAGGTCGTCCACGGCCTGCCGGATAGTGCAATTGAAGGACTCATGTTGGTCTTGTATGTGATACGACCTGAGCAGGTGGGGCTCGTGGGAAACAGTTTCTCGAAGCACTCACACGGGTTGTAGTATGGCAGACGTTCTGGAACTTGTGACAGATTTGGTCACTAATCTCAGGCCCATATAAAGAGTCTGTACTCGTTTACGCGTGTTTGCATTTCCTGAGAGTGCACCCAATATTGACTGGCAAGTGCCGGTCAGTCCGACTGCACTTGAAACCAGACTAGCAACGCCGATGTTGCTATCGGTTGCAGTAAACTCGTTGGTCATATAGTCTGCAGAAAGGGTCATGTTAGTCCACAATGCTGCAACTGGAACGTGTTGGACTTACGTGCACACTTGATTGCACCGGACGTTTGAACAGGAGTATGAAGAAGGATGTATATATATACAACAAAAGATTATTTGAAGCAACAGAGCAAGACTCGGTGGTCAACCACTCTTTTATGTAGGCTAAGTATCTCGGTATAGTTCGCGTCGCACCGGCTCGGCCCAGAATAGCTGAAGTATCGCAATTCGCTACCAGCGCTTAAGATATGCACCGTCTGTACGACCTCACACGACACGATACGAACTACGAAACTAGAATGTCTATGGCATGAATCGCATACTGCAGGCGCACCAGCTGTATAAGGAAGGCTGTCAAGTGGTGTAATCTGCTTAGTGTGCTGAAGGAAGTTCGATGAGAAAGGCAAGTGCGTGTAGAACGTGTTTGGTCCAGCTGCTGAGAACGATGAGAATCGCATTGAGGCACAACAGAATCTGAAATACGGGACTGGAGTGCTGGACTACATTTCATAGTTGTAGCATGTGGAAAACTGGCCAATAGAGATAACCAGAAAGCAAGCATAAGATCAATAATGAGGTATACCAAGCACTACAAAACATCTCTGTTATGTGGACCTATCCTACGTATACCTTTTGTTCTTACCATGCCGTGAGAACGATGATTGCTTTGTATTACTCAAGATAGAACCTGAAACTAAAATAATCTGGTAAGAATAATGAATCATACATTTGAGCCACTGAAATACCTCATAAACTCATTTGCCCATATGGAAGCACGTGTTCCAAAAAGGCAGTAGCCATCATCAATATGAAAATAACAACAGACGTGAAAGTAACCGTTCGCCAGAAGCGAGTACTACACAGTACTCCTACATCATCTTAGGCTTTAAGAGTGGAATTAATGCTGACGCCAATTAGCGAGACCAATTGTTTCTTCTGAATTCTCCGAACTCATCAGAGGACGTCCAGTAACACTCGTGCCCCTCTTGAAGAAAGCCCGCCGTGGAACCTTGAGATTCCAGGATGAAGAAGGAACAGCCGGAGGACTTTCTTCTTGTACCAAGCATAATGCAAAATCCCGGTGAACCTTCTTCCAAAACACAAGGAGAGAGCCACCGTCGTTTGGGCCATCAACCACAGTCGACTGGCCCGTGCTCTGTCCAGCAAACGTGACGTCTACCGTGTCAGAAACATCACGCTGCGGAGACTCGTCATCTGAGGCATCGTCGTTCGAGCTTCTATGCGCTAGCGTATTCTGAGGACACCCTGCCTGCAGCATTCGCAATTTGCGTACCACCTGCCGACGCGTCTATGATTGACGTCTTGAAATTCGCGATATCAAAAGCCTCCACCCTCACCCAGCATCGGGTAAGAGCTAGCTCAATCAGGTAGACCAACGTTGTGAGCATGGCCATGGCGAGAACCGCATATGTGTATCCAGGAGTACCGAAGCGCACAGCTGAAGCGATGGCTTGCAACGATGACGGTGTTGTGTCATTCGCGACGAGAATCTGTGTCAAAGCGAACGCAAGTAAGCTGTTGTCTACGATCGACTCAATTGCCTCTGCTACACCTTGATATCTTATCGCATCGGTCGTTGCACCATTGGCAAGTTCGGCGTTGATTTCAGATTGGGAACCTGGAATGGGTGACCCCTGTGCTTGAGCGACCATCGCGACATTGGTGACGAAGACTCTACCGACCACGGAACTGAGCTGAGTTGAGTCCATTGCGGCGAAGGCCCAGAGTTGTTGAAAGGTATGGATGGACTTTGATCACACCAGTTGGGTCAATATCGTAGTGAGTAGAGTTCTCGAAAGGCGTCACCTGAATCATGCCATTGGTGACATCCACTGATACGTTGAAACGAGTGGGAGTGAAGAAGAGCTCACATTGCATATCCTGAAACATGGTGTAGCCGCGTCCTGGAACCATTCTATACATGAAGCGCCCAGCGTCGGAAGAGCCCAATACACCAAAGACACTGTAATTTCCGGACAGGCTGATCCCGTACAAGTCTGTCGAGAGTTTCATGTCTGAATTCGGCAGATAGCCGCTTGGAGCCCATGCGCTTGGGAGTATAGTGTCGCTGGCGCGGTACGCCGTTGCGTTGAAAACCAAGTCCAATTGGGCGGGCAGACTGACATTTGTCATGCACTCAACAGAGGTCGGATAGCCATCCTCAGAGTACTGGAAGTTCTTAACATCGACAGGGGTATGCAAGCCGACGCTGGCGCCAACTCCATAAGATCTGCCAGCGAATTGGAAGGTGGTTAGATCAAGTTTTGGGTGTATTACAACCTTGCCGTCGCGACTGGACGCTGTGCTGGCCTGCACAAGGAAGGCTCCCTGACTTTGATACCTGCCAGTCGTCAGCCACGACCCGAGAGTAATGCAGTCGATGAGATACTTATAGCGGCTGATCGCCAATGTAGCCATCAGTGGTGAGTGTTTCGCCTGGACCTTTACCCCCACTTGCCCAGCACCAATCGCACGTCAGATTCCATATCCACGCGGTAGCTTCCCGAACACTGTGGCACAGAGACATTCATGGCAGGGAGGACATGCGAAACAAGGACTGGCGTAATCGCGCCACTCCACAAGAGGGTTGGTATCGCCAATACAACCATACAGACGACAGATGCCGCTAGAAGTCTAGGAGGAAGAGTAGTGTTGAAAGATCCAGTGGAAGTTGCTTGCCAGAAACTTATGGCAATGAGCTGACACCTTTTCCAGGATCCTGCGCCCGCAAAGTCATTCTTGCTTTAAACACAGCTAGCACAGCATATGTTTGTCCTGCCCCAAGTGCCCAGGCGAGGACTTGTACCAGGACTTGAAGGTTCGCCCGATTCGAGACTGTGAAACCAACGATGCCTCCCCGAACTGCATAGCCGTATGAGTTCAAGATTAATAAAACACATGATAGTATGAACGACGCTAGCACACCAGGTGCTGCGGCTAAACGGTCCCAGACGGACAAAGGTGTTGAATGTGATGGCTCCATTGACTCAGGCGTTGTCTTGAATGATGATTGATTCTTCTTTTGCAGACCAAGCAGGCCTTTGGCGTCCGAAGGAAGTGGAAATACATGTCGAGCAGGTTGCCAGTATATAAGAAGGGAAGGAGGGGCTTAGACAGTTAGACTACCTTATGCTATGCGACACTAGAACGACATGGGGTTTCCAGTAGACTAATGCCGCTTCTACATGGTGATGGCAGTGGTCGGGTGTAGCTCGTGATAGAGGCTTTGCTCTTGTTAAGCGATTGGATGTAGCTATTTTTAGACGGTTCTGGCCGCTACATGTATGTAAGACGAGGAAGCTGCAGCGGCTGCCATGTCGTACATCATCTGTGAACTCGCATTTCGTCATGTCGAGTTAGTGCGCAAAGATAAGTAGGTACGGAGGGGCGGAGTGCAGCCACCAACTGCGCAGCCTCCCTGTGCTTGCACGAAATTCAGCTGTGGCATGACCTATGATCGAATCAACCTCTCTCAGATTCGGTCGTTGCTTGCGCATGGAAGTGTCATAGTGGCTGACCACTGCAAAACAGGGCGCATCCTGAATAAGCCGATGATGTCGATATCAGCGCTACAGTGCTATCTTGGTCCATCCATGTCCCGATTCGGCGCATGAAACGGCAGATCTCTCTGAAACAGCGCAACAAAATATAGACACGGCCAGAACATCACTCCTGCTATTGTATCACTGCGCATGCAGGATGGCTGAGTATGTACCGAGTACATCTTGAAGGAAGCGATCACGCGGGGGCGAGCGTGTGATCCTTTCGAATCTGAGTGTGGCAGTGAGTGTGCCGCATTGTTCTATAGTACATCTCAGCTGAGAAGCCAGTCGACACGGCCATCAAGAACTCACTGAATAACACCATGCCAGACACGTTGCATCCTGTAAGTGTGTAGAGCGAAGAGTGAGGTTGAACTTGATTGTTGTCAGATATTTGCCATCCCCTGATTCACTACTGTAACAGCCTTCGCCCTTCCCATAATTGTAGATTGGCAACCAGTATGACCAGCCAAGCTCAATAAAGTGTGATTGATTCATTCATTATACTCATGCCAATATCTAATCGTTCTATGCTTCGCAACCGAAAACGAAGCTTTTATGCTTCTCCCTCATGCATGCATGGCGACGTCGACACTTTCTTTTGGATGCTCTAACTAGCATAGCACAGTCTCTATGCTCATGCAGCACTTCCTGTTCAATGCAAAGAAGCAAAGACAATGCCATGCCATGTTGTGCTGCACTGTCGTCTCCGCCGGAGCAGTCAGCTAGCTCATTACATCTATCATCTATACCTCGTCCCCCTCCTCGTGGTAACCGGCTCATCCACATCAATCTTGGCAGCCGCTTTCTCCCTCGATGCCCTCCCTCCTCTCTTCCCCTCTCGCTCCTCTCTCCTCGGCACAATCTTACCCTCGCAATGCAACTGTCCCAGCTCTCTCCTCGCCGTATCATTTCGCCACGCCAAACAAGGATGTCTCACTACAGCCATAGCATCGGCACTCGTCTTCTTCCTCGTCGCAATGCCAACAGCCGGTTCAGCCTCTTGGGTTCTCTTTTGCTCAATCTGCTCCAGATGCGCACGCATAGCTTCCATTTGTTCAATGATCCGGTCACGCCATGCATTGAGTTCCTTCTTCAATGCACGTTCACGATGGCCACGATCGTCGAGCCAGCCGATGAGGAGATCAAATTGTGTAGAATCGGCGTAGTAGCCCCAGTCGTATGCAGTGCTGAGTTGTGTTTCTCCCTCTTCCAAATCCCTTCGTTGAGGGACAGTAACGCCAAACGCCATGCGATAATGATTTTGTTCCTGCTCGGTGAGATCGATGAAGCCTGCTCGTTCCATATCATCGGGTCCTTGCACCCAAATGCGGCCGTTGGTATAACCATAGGCAGCCGTGGAGCTGGTAGGTTGACCAGCAAGCGGCATACCGTTTCGCTCGAACCAGTAGTACCGATTCCAAAAACGATCCCGACCGAGGAGTCGAGTACGATGACAAGCGTTGATTCGGAGTCTTTCTTCAAAGTGAATAACCTCTTCTTCGCACTTGCGGATAGCTTTCTTCTTCGCTTCGATATCGCGGAGAACTTTCTTTTGTGCTGATTGTGATGC
>Ga0160427_10002032_pt1 | contig 12302 bp, 8 predicted proteins | sample SolpanmetagenomL_FD_108194 | JGI IMG/M metagenome (GOLD analysis project Ga0160427, IMG submission 108194) | Solar panel surface microbial communities from Lawrence Berkeley National Laboratory, California, USA - L | ecosystem: Engineered > Built environment > Solar panel > Unclassified ...
CGCGAGATCGGCGTCGCGACGTCGTCGGTCACGTTCTTCCGCCAGATGGGCGGCACGCTCGGCACGGCCGTGTTCCTGTCGATCCTGTTCTCCTCGCTCGGCGGCAACATCGCCTCGCAGTACTCCTCCGCGGCGCGCACGCCGGAGTTCGCCGCCGGCCTGCAGTCGGCCAACCTCGACCAGGCCGGCCTGAACGGCCTCCTCGCCCGCGCCCAGGACAACACGTCGATCCTGACGACGCTGCCCGCCGCCGTGAGCCGCCCGTTCAAGCTCGGCTTCACCGACTCGACGAGCCTCATCTACCTCGTCGCGGCGCTCGTCATGATCATCGGGCTCATCACGATGTTCTTCCTGCCGAGCATCCCGCTGCGCCGCACCACCGCGAGCTCGGCGTCCCCGGACGCCGGCCCGCAGGCCGCCCAGGCCGGCGCCGCGCCGACCGCGGCGGCGGGGGCTCCCGTGTCCCCGACCGTGGACGGCCGCGCCGACACCTCGGCGCCCGGTCTCACGTCCACGGCCTCCGGTGCGACGCACACCGCCTCGGCGGTCGACGTCGTCGGGGGTTCCGACCCGGCCGAGCTGGCCGAGCGGCTGAGCGCCGGGGTGCAGCGCGCCAAGGACGCCCAGCGCGCGGTCGTGGAGCTGGCCGAGGAGACGGCTCGCCGCGAGGCGGCCTTCGACGCGGCCGTCGCCGAGCTGCGCCACCTCGGCCTGGACGCGTCCTCGATCGAGGCCGCACTCGGTGAGGACGCCGCCGCAGGCCGCGGCCGGCACGCCGGCTCCGGGGCCGAGCAGGTCACCGGGCAGGCCGCGGGTCAGCCCGCGGGCGCTCGCCCGGCCGACGTGGACCGCACCGCCGGCATCCCCGCGGAGCGGATCCCCGCCCCGCAACGCGACCCCCTGGGTGCGCGCCGCTGAGGCACGCACTGCGCACGACGACGGCCCCCGGGGGAACCCGGGGGCCGTCGTCGTTCGTCGGGGTACGAGACGATCCGCCCACCTGAGCCTCGCCGTCGAAGGAGAAGCGCGTGCAACCAGCACTACCCACCGCGGAGGTCCTCGCCCAGGCGATCGCCCTGACCGGTCTCGGGGAACGCCTCGGACCCGTCGTCGACCTGCACCCCCGCGGGACGACCGAGGTGCCCGAGTGGGTGTGGGTGCGGACGGGCATCACCGACGCCGACGTGCACCTGGTGCCGCTGGCGGGCGCGCGGTATCACGAAGGCGGCCTCGTCGTCGCCGTCAGCAGCACCCAGGTCGAACGGTCCCCCGGCCACCCCGCCGGCACCGACCTCACCGCGGCGCAGCGGGACGAGCTGGCCCGCCACTACGCCCTGCGCGTCGCCGAGACCCGCCCGGCGGCCACCGGTGAGCGATCTGCGGTCGCCCCGGAGGTCACGCCTGCGGCGCCGGACATCGAGGACCGCAGGACCCCCGGCAGCGGGGTCCCGACCGCGAGCCCTGCCGCCGACGCGCCCGTCCGACCGGCGCCCGTCCGACCGGCGCCCGTCCGACCGGCGCCCGGGGCGGAGCCGCGCCCCGAGGCGGCGCCCCAGCCGCGCCCGACGGGAGCCGGCGGAGGGACCGGGATCGCCGCGTGGGCGCGCCCGGTCGTGCGGGCCGCGGTCGCGCTCCTGCGACGTCGCTAGGCGCCCCCGTCCGCGAGCGGGCCCTGCGGCAGGATGCGGTCATGGCCGACCTCCTCCTGACCGGAGCCGCGATCGCGACCGTCGACGCCGCCGGCACCGAGCACGCCGCCGGGCACGTGCTGCTGCGCGACGGCGTCATCGCCGCCGTCGGTTCGGGTGAGGCTCCCCCGGAGCTGCGGGACGGCGACGTCCGCGTCGTCGACGTCACCGGGTGCCTCCTGACGCCGGGGCTGGTGAACACCCACCACCACCTCTACCAGTGGGCGACGCGGGGTTTCGCCGTCGACGAGGGCCTGTTCGCCTGGCTCACGACGCTCTACCCGATCTGGGCGCACCTGCGCGCCGACGACGTCGAGGCCGCGGCCCGCGCCGGCCTGGCCCGGCTCGCGCTCACGGGCTGCACGACCACGACCGACCACCACTACCTGCACCCCCGCGACGGCGGCGACCAGCTCGCCGCGAGCATCGCCGCAGCCTCCGCGGTGGGCCTGCGGTTCTCCCCGACGCGCGGCTCGATGGACCTCGGCGCCTCCGCGGGCGGCCTGCCCCCGGACTCGGTCGTGGAGGACGTCGACACCGTCCTGGCCGCGACGGCCGACGCCGTGCGCCGCCACCACGACCCCTCCCCCGGCTCGATGGTGCGCGTCGGCGCGGCGCCGTGCTCACCGTTCTCCGTGACCCCCGACCTGCTGCGGCAGACGGCGGCGCAGGCCGCCGAGCTCGGGATCCGCCGCCACACCCACCTCGCCGAGACGGCCGACGAGGAGGAGTTCTGCGCCCGCACGTTCGGCCGCCGCCCCGTGGAGGTCCTCGAGGACCTCGGCTGGCTGGGCCCCGACGTGTGGCTCGCGCACTGCGTGCACCTGTCCGACGCGGACATCGCGACGCTCGCGCGCACCGGCAGCTCGGTGGCCCACTGCCCCAGCTCCAACGCGCGCCTGGGCGCGGGGATGGCGCGGACCCGCGACCTGCTCGACGCAGGTGTCCCCGTCGGCCTCGGGGTGGACGGCGCGGCGTCCAGCGAGCAGGGCGGGCTGGCCGACGAGCTGCGGCAGATGGTCTACACGGCGCGCCTGCGCGGTGGCCCGACCGCCATGGCCGCCCGCGACGCGCTGCGCGCCGGGACGTCCGGGGGCGCGGCGTGCCTGGGCCGCTCCGCCGAGATCGGATCGCTCGAGGTCGGCAAGCGCGCCGACGTGGCGGTCTGGGACCTGACGGGCCTGGGCCACGCCGACCTCGACGACCCCGTCGTGGCCCTCGTCATCGGCCCCACCCCGACGCTGCGCCTGTCGACCGTCGAGGGCCGGGTGGTCGTCGAGGACGGCGAGCTGCGCACGACCTCCGAGCAGCAGGCCGTCGCCGACCTGGTCGCGGCCCGCACGCGCCTGCTCGCCCGGGTCTGATAGGAGAGCGGCCGGGCGGTCCGCCCGGCCGCTCCCGCCGCGCGTCAGCGCGCGGGGTAGTCCACGACGGTGGCCGGGCCCTGGAACTGCGGGGTCACCGCCGCGCCCACGCCGTTGACGACGTGGTCGATGGTTCCGGCCCCGTTCAGCGAGATCGTCACGAGGTCGTGCAGGCGCACGCCGGGCGTGACCGGGACCTCGAAGGCGTTCGTGGCGTGCAGCGTCGGGTCGACGTTCGTGAAGATGTAGCTCCCCAGACCCCACGCCTCGTGGGTCCGGACCCCGTCGGCGACCTTGTACGCCGCCCACCCGTTCACCCCGTCGTGCCGCCAGGCGGCCTGGTTCGGCGCGTCGTACGGCAGCTCGTTCTGGTAGAAGACCGTGCGCCCGCGCTCGCCGTTCCACACGGTGTTGTAGCGCTGGAAGTGCTCGACGAACAGGCCGGTGGCCGTGACGTCGTCGCCGTTGACGACGACCCCGGTGGCGGCCGTGTTCACGGTCCAGCCGACGCCCTCGCCGTGGTCGGCGCGCCACACCCAGAGGTCGTCCAGCAGCACGTGGTCGCTGTTCACCTCCAGGCTCACGTCGGCCTTGCCCGCGTGCGGGCCACCGATGCGGAAGAACACGTCCTGCAGGGCGGTCGGGTCGGCCGCGCTGCCCTGGTGCTTGCCGCCCTTCTCCTGCTTCGTCCCCACGCGCAGCAGGACGGGCGAGTTCACAGGGCCCGCGTCGAAGGTGACCCCGGCGACGTCGACGCCCCGGACGTCGGCGACGGTCATGGCGGGCGCGCTGCTCTGCGCCGTGAGGGTGGCGAGGCCGAGGCCCAGCACGACCGTGCCGGCCCGCTTGACCGCGAGGCTGGTCGAGACGTCGTACACGCCGGGGGTCAGCAGCAGGTGCTTGCCCTGCGCCAGAGCGGAGTTGATCCTCGCCACGCTGTCGGAGGGGCGGGCGACGAAGACGTCGCGCATCGGGATCGAGCGGCCGGGCGTGTGACCACCCTGCCAGGTCGTCCCCGTGGAGTCCGTCCGCGCCGAGGGGACGAAGAGGTTCCAGGCACCTCCCCCGTCGACGTAGAGGTAGGGCTTCTCCTTCGACACGGGTGTGGTGGCGAGGGTGGTGTACGGGTGACCGGACCCGCCGAAGTCCTGCGCGGGAACGGCGCCGACGTCGCCGGAGAACACCTGGTTCCAGACGCCGTTGCTCCAGCCGTCGAGGGAGGAGTTGCGGGTGTAGTACTGCTGCTGGCCGCCGTTCACGACCGTGCCGCCGCTGAAGGCGGAGTCGGCGATGAAGCCGCCGCTGGCGTAGGCGGGCTGGGAGTTGTAGTCGAAGAGGAAGGCGTTCCCGCCGGTCAGGTCGACCCGGCGCATGGGCGCGGCCTGCGACGCGGCCCAGAACTCCGGGTTGCCGTTCGGCGGCAGAGCGATGCGCAGGTTGGACAGCGACCGCCAGAAGTTGTTCAGCGCCGTGCAGCTCGGCGCCCCGCCGGGGACGGGCTCGCACTGGTTGTAGACGTCGACCGAGCCGTTGATCGTCACGTCGCCCGGGTCGCGTCCGAGCCCCGCGACCTCGGTGTAGTAGCCCACCTGGAAGCGCAGCGGCTGGGTCGGGGTGCCGTACGTCCCGGGCTTGAAGAGCAGGGCGTAGCGCTGGCGACCGAACTGGTTGCTCACCTGCTGGGCGGCGATCGCGTCGACGCGGGCCTGGATCTGGGCCGTGGGCATGCTCGGGTCGAAGACGATCGTGTTCGGCCCGAGGTCGGGGGCGGCGGCGCGCGGTCCGGGGCGCGCGTCGGCGGCGGCGAGGGCGGGCGCCGTCGTGGCCGAGGTGAGGGCGCCGGCGAGGACGACCGCGGACAGCAGCGACGCCCCCCGACGGGCGGCGGGACGGCGGGCGGCGCGGGGCCGCGGCGGGACAGGGAGCACGGGAACCACCTGGGGGTAGGTCGCGACGACACCGTCGCGACGCTGGTCGGTGGCCGCAACGTACCCCCACCTCCTCACGCAGCGCACGCCCGACGAGGCGATCGGTGACGAGCCGCCGGGGGAACCCGCCTCAGGCCGCGACGACGGCCGACCGTCGGCGCAGGAGGTGGGCCCCGGCCGCGAGCGTGCCCAGGGCCAGCCCGGCGGCGCTGAGCACGACGGACACGTGGACGCCGACGAGCGCGCCGAGCAGGCCGATGGTCACACCGCTGCCGACCTTCAGCCCGCCCGAGGCCATCGAGTAGACGCCGACGGCCTGGCCCCGGGTGGTGGGGTCGGCCCGCAGCTGGACCACGGTCTGCGTCACCGACGTGGAGACGAGGTTCGCCACCCCGCCCACGACCAGGAGCGCGACGGCCAGCGCGAGGCTGCCGGTGACGGCGAACCCGGCGACGGCCCCCGCGAACACCAGCGTGGAGACGACCCCCACGCCGATGCTGGGCCGCAGCCAGCCGGTGGCCTCCAGGACGAGGCCCCCGACGACGCCGCCGAGGCCGTTGGCGAACAGCAGCAGGCCGTAGGTCGAGTCCGCGCCCGTGCCGCCCAGCGTCTCGGCGAACTCCGGCATGACGGTCTGCAGCGCCGAGCCCACGAAGAACGACGTCAGGCCCGCCACCACCACGGCGCCCGCGATCGCCGGGTCGCGCGTGACCGTCCCGATCGAGCGCAGCGCGGCCAGGACCCCGAGGCGCTGCCGGGCGGGGAACCCCTCGCGCGTGTGGCCGGTAAAGCGGGTGCGCAGCAGCAGGACCGTGAGCGGCAGGTAGATCGCCGCGTTGGCGAAGATGCCGGCGGTCGGGCCGAGGCCGAGCAGCAGCGCGGACCCGACGACGGGCCCGCAGAGCACCCCGAGGCTCTTGAACGTCGAGTTCAGCCGGACGGCGCTGGGCAGGTCCTCGCGGCCCACGAAGTCCTGCAGCAGCAGCTGCTCGCCCGGTCCCCACAGCGCCCCTGCGGTGCCGTGCAGCACCAGCAGGACGCACGCCGCCGGGATGCTCAGGGTGCCCGTCAGGAACAGCACGCCCCACGCGAGCGAGACGGCCATGAACAGGAGCTGCGCGGCCTGCACGACGCGACGGCAGTCGTGCCGGTCGGCGAGCCCGCCGAAGGTGACGGACAGCAGCAGGAACGGGGTCCAGTGGCTGATGACCTGGAAACCCGTGAGCGCCGGGGAGTGGAACGTCTGCCACAGCACCCAGTACGTGATGACGTGCTCGACGTTGTCGGCCATCATCGCGAGCATCGACCCGACGAGGTACGGGCCGCAGTCGCGGTTGCGCAGCGCGGCGAACTTCCGCGGTGCCGCGACGACCGGGACGACGGGAGGGGCGGCGGGGTCCCCCGCCGCCGACGGCGCGGGCTGGGGGCCGCAGGAGGCGCACACGGGGATGCCTCTCGACGCAGGTGTGCCCCGGGCCGTTGCCCGGGGCACCGTCACGCTAGCCGGGTCAGGTCCAGGCGAGCGCGCGCACCGGGTCCTCCAGGACGGCCGCGATGTCGGCGAGGGCCCGGGAGCCGCTCTCGCCGTCCAGCATCCGGTGGTCGATCGACAGGCCCAGCGTGACCGTCTGCCGCTTCTTGACCTTGCCCTTGTGCACCCACGGCCGCTCGGAGATCCGGCCCACGGCGAGGATCGCCGCCTCGCCCGGGTTGAGGATCGGGGTCCCCGTCTCGATGCCGAAGGTCCCGACGTTCGTGATGGTGATCGTCCCCTCGGACAGGTCGCGCGGGGTGGCGCGGCCGTCCCGGGCGGTGGCCGTCAGCGCGCCGAGGGCGACCGCGAGCTCCTTCATGGTCATCTCGTCCGCGTCCTTGACGTTCGGGACGAGCAGCCCCCGGGGCGTGGCCACGGCGATGCCGAGGTTCACGTAGTTCTTCACGACGATGACCTGGTTGGCCTCGTCCCAGGTCGAGTTGATGTCGGGGTTGCGCTGCACGGCGACGATGAGCGCCTTGGCCACCATCAGCAGCGGCGAGACCCGGACGCCCTCGAACTCCCGGTCCTGCTTGAGCATCTGGACCATCCGCATCGTCCGCGTGACGTCGACGGTGGTGAACACCGTGACGTGAGGGGCGGAGAAGGCGCTCTCGACCATCGCGGCGGCCGTGGCCTTGCGGACCCCGCGGATGGGGACGTGGCGCTCGCGCGGGTGCTGCTCGACCCGGCGCTCGGGCTCGGCGGGTACCGCCGGCACGAGGGCCAGGACGTCCGCCCGGGTGACCGTGCCCCCGGGCCCGCTCGCGCGGGCGCTCCCGAGGTCGACGCCGAGGTCGCGGGCGAGCTTGCGCACGGGGGGCTTGGCCAGCACGTGGGTGACGGGCGACGGCTCCGCGCGCCGGGCGTGGGGAGCCTGCGCGTCGTCCTCCGTCCCGCGCGCCCCCGGCGGCGGGGCGAGCTCGGGCAGGCCGACCTCCAGCGGCGTGAGGTCGGCGGCGGCCGGCGAGGGCTGGGGAGCTGCGCCGCCGCGGCGGCGGCGCCGGGCGGGCGCCTCGCGCGTGCCGTAGCCGACGAGCGTCGCACCGGACCCCTCGTCCGGGGCGCTCTGCGGCGCGGCCGCGGCGGGTGCTGCCGGGGCCGGGGTGCTGCCGTCGCCGACGACGACGATCGCGGCGCCGACCTCGACCGTCTCGCCCTCGGCGGCGAGCAGCTGCTCGACCGTCCCGGCGTAGGGGCTCGGGAGCTCCACGAGCGACTTCGCCGTCTCGATCTCCACGAGGACGTCGTTCACGGCGACGACGTCGCCGACCTGGACCTTCCACGAGACGATCTCGGCCTCGGTGAGGCCCTCACCGACGTCGGGCAGGTTGAAGCGCTGGGGACCGGGCACAGTTCCTCGGAGGTTCGGGAGCGGGAGGTTCGGGAGCGGGGAGTTCGAGGGTGGGGCGGGCGTCAGGCCGCGAGGGCGGCCTCGACGGCGTCCAGCACGCGGTCGACGTCGGGCAGGTAGTGGTCCTCGTAGCGGGCCGCGGGGTAGGGCACGTGGAACCCGCCGACGCGCTGCACGGGCGCCTCGAGGGAGTAGAAGCACCGCTCCTGCACGCGTGCGGCGAGCTCGGCACCGGGCCCGTGGAACGTGGGGGCCTCGTGGACGACGACCAGTCGGCCGGTGCGCTGCACGGACTCCACGACGGTGTCGACGTCGAGCGGGGAGATCGAGCGGAGGTCGATCACCTCGAGGTCGGAGCCGTCCTCGGCGGCGGCGGTCGCGGCGTCCAGCGCGAGCCGCACGGTCGGGCCGTAGGCGACGAGGGTCGCGTCGGTGCCCCGGCGCAGGACCCGGGCGCGGTGCAGCGGGGCCACCTCGCCGGGGCCCAGGTCGACGTCGACGTCGCCCTTCTCCCAGTAGCGGCGCTCGGGTTCGAGGAACAGCACCGGGTCGGCGGAGGCGATGGACTGCTGGATCATCCAGTAGCCGTCGTGGGCCGAGGACGGCGCGACGACCCGCAGGCCCGCGGTGTGCGCGAACAGCACCTCGGGGCTCTCGGAGTGGTGCTCGACCGAGCCGATCCCGCCGCCGAACGGCATGCGGATCACCACGGGCACGGTCAGCTTGCCGCGGGTGCGGGCGCGCATCTTGGCCAGCTGCGTGACGATCTGGTTGAACGCCGGGAACACGAACCCGTTGAACTGGATCTCGCAGACGGGGCGGTAGCCGCGCAGGGACATGCCGAGCGCGGTGCCGACGATGCCGGCCTCGGCCAGCGGCGTGTCCAGCACGCGGTCCTCGCCGAAGTCCTTCTGCAGGCCGTCGGTGACGCGGAAGACGCCGCCCAGCTTGCCGATGTCCTCGCCCATGAGCAGGACGCGGGGGTCGCGCTCCATCGCGGCGCGCAGCCCGGCGTTGACCGCCTTGCCCAGCGCCATCCTCTGGATCCCTGCGCGTTCCATCAACGTCCCCCTCCGGCCGGCGACTGCTCGAGGTCCTGCTCGTGCTGGGCCCACGCGGCGAGGAACGCGTCGCGCTCCTCCTCCACCTGGGCGTGGGGTTCGGCGTAGGCGTGGTCGAACATGGCGACCGGGTCCGGGTCGGTCATGCCCCGCACGCCCGCTCTGATGCGCTCCGCGAGCGCCTCGGACTCCGCGGCGAGCTGCTCCTCGAACTCGTCGTCCAGGACCCCCTCGGCGCGCAGGTAGGTGCGGAACCGGTCGATCGGGTCCTTCTCGCGCCACTGCTCGACCTCGACGGCGTCGCGGTAGCGGGTCGGGTCGTCGGACGTCGTGTGCGCGCCCATGCGGTAGGTCCAGGCCTCGACGAACGTCGGGCCGCCGCCGGAGCGGGCGCGCTCGAGGGCGCTGCGCACCACCGAGTACATCGCCAGGACGTCGTTGCCGTCGACCATCACGCCGGGGATGCCGACGCCCTCGGCGCGGCGGTGCAGCGGCACGCGGGCCTGCCGCTCGACGGGCTCGGAGATGGCCCACTGGTTGTTCTGGCAGAGGAACACGACGGGCGCGTGGTAGACCGCCGCCCAGCCGAGCGCCTCGGACGCCTCGCCCTGCGAGGTGGCGCCGTCGCCGAGGTAGGCCAGGACGGCCGTGTCGCGCGAGGGGTCACCCGTGCCCACGGCGCCGTCGCGCTGCACGCCCATGGCGTAGCCGACGGCCGGCAGGAGCTGCGCGGCGATGACGAGCGTGTAGGGGTGCACCCCGTGCTGGACCGGGTCCCAGCCGCCGTGGTCGATGCCCCGGTAGATGCTGAGGATGTGCAGCGGGTCCACGTCGCGCATCAGGGTGGCGCCGTGGTCGCGGTAGGTGGGGAAGAGGTGGTCCTGGGGCCGGACCGCGCGGGCGGCGCCGACCTGGGCCGCCTCCTGGCCGCGGGTGCCGACCCAGAGGCCCAGCTCGCCCGTGCGCTGCAGGGCCTCGGCCTCGCTGTCGAAGCGGCGCAGCAGCACCAGGTCGCGCAGCAGCCCGAGCAGCTCGTCGGGCTCGAGGTGGGCGTCGTGCTCGGGGTGTTCGTGCCGGACGCCTGCGGCGTCCAGCAGCTGCACCATCGTGGGAGCCCCGCTGGTCGTGGGGCTGACCGCTCCGTCGGTCACGTGCACTCCTCCATGGGCCGTCGGGCCGTGGGCGGGAGCTCCTGCTCGGCGTCTCAACCTACGGTTCCGTATCTTACGGAGGCGTACGTTACGCATCCGTAGCCCGCTCCGCCAGGACACGCCCCGGACCGGAGCCGTCCGTGTCCGCCCGGGCACGCACCGACAGGGCTGTCGGTGCCGCCGGGCAGGGTGGCAGCGTGCACCACGCGACCACCCGCAGGCCCCCGCCCGAGACCCGCCCGGACCGCACGGACCGCCCGGCGACCGCACGGACGCCGGAGCCCGGCCGGTGATGGGGCCCGCGCACACCGCCTCCGGCCTCGCGGCGGGTGCGCTGACCCTGCCGCTGGCCGCGTCGCTCGGGGTGGACACCCCGCTGTGGCAGCTCGCCTGGGTGGCGGCCTGGGGCGGCGCCGCGTACCTGCCCGACCTGGACCAGAAGGGCTCCACCGCCGGGTCGCTGTGGGGGCCGCTGACGCAGACCGTGGCCGGGGTGATCGGCCTCGCCGCCGGGGGCCACCGCAAGGGCACCCACGACCTCCTCGTCGCCCCCCTGGCCTTCGGCCTCGTCGCGGTCGCGGCGGCGCAGGCCCGGTGGTCGGCCCTCGTCCTGCTCGCCGTGGTCATCGGGCTCGCCTTCCACGGGCTCGTGCAGCAGCGCCTGCCCCGCACCGCCGGGCCGCTGGTGAACCTGGCCGTGTCCGCGGCCGGCGCGTTCCTGCTCGCGGGCCACGGGCACCAGAGCGTCGGGTGGCTGCCGTTCGCCGTGGCCGGCGGCGTCCTCGTCCACATCGCCGGGGACTGGCTGACCACCGACGGCGTCCCCGTCCCGCTGACGACGTGGGTGGGGCGTCCCCGCTCGTTCGGGCTGCGCGCCTTCGACGCCGGGCACGGCCCCGAGGGCCTCCTGCAGGTGGTCGTGTTCCCCGCCCTGACCCTCCTGGGCCTGTGGCGGGGCACCGGCCTCGGCGCCCTCGTCGCGGACGCCGCCCGGCGGGTCGCGACGTGAGGGCCGTCAGGAGCTGACGACGCGGCCGAGCTCCGCCCCGGCGGAGCAGGTGTCCCCCTCCGCCGCGCTGCGCCGCAGCACCCCGGCGGCGGGGGCGGGGACGACGGTCTCCATCTTCATGGCCTCCATGACGGCCACGGCCTCGCCCTCGGCCACCGTCGCGCCGTCGTCCGCCCGCCAGGCCAGCAGGGTGCCGGCGACCGGGGCCCGCACGGCGCCGGTGTCCGGGACCTCCGCGGCGGGGACCGCCGCGGCCCCGGGCCCGGGGGCGGCCGCGCGCAGCAGTCCCGCGGGCAGCCCGAGCCGGACGCGGCGGCCGTCGAGCTCGACCCAGGTCCGCACGACCTCCTCGTCGCCGTCGTCCGCGGGCCGTGCGGCGGCGAGCTCGTCCAGCCACGCGCACTCGGTCTCGATCCAGCGGGTGTGGACGCCGAAGCCGTCCTCGCCCGTGAAGGCGGGGTCCGCGACCACGCGGCGGTGGAACGGCAGCACCGTCGAGACGCCCTCGACCGCGAGCTCCGCCAGCGCCGTGCGCGCGCGGCGCAGCGCCTCCGGCCGGTCGCGGCCGGAGACGACGAGCTTGGCCAGCAGCGAGTCGTAGGCGCCCGGCACGCGGGACCCGACGACGACGCCGGAGTCCACGCGCACGCCGCGCCCCCCGGGCAGGTCGAAGCGCTCCACCGTCCCCGGGGTCGGCAGGAAGCCCCGGCCCGGGTCCTCCGCGTTGAGCCGGAACTCGAACGCGTGGCCGCGGGGTTCCGGCGTCGACGTGACCTCCAGCGGCAGCCCGTCGGCCACGAGGAGCTGCTGGCGCACGAGGTCGACGCCGGTGGTCTCCTCGGTCACGGGGTGCTCCACCTGCAGGCGGGTGTTCACCTCGAGGAAGGACACCGTCCCCGAGGTGCCGACGAGGAACTCGACCGTGCCCGCGCCGCGGTAGTCCACGGCGGCGCAGACGTCGCGCGCGGCCTCGACGACGAGCCGGTGCTGCTCGGCGGTGAGGAACGGCGCGGGCGCCTCCTCCACGAGCTTCTGGTGGCGACGCTGCAGCGAGCAGTCGCGCGTCCCCACCACGACGACCGTGCCCCGCCCGTCGCCCAGCACCTGGGCCTCGACGTGGCGGGGCCGGTCGAGGTACTGCTCGACGAAGCACTCCCCGCGCCCGAACGCCGCCACGGCCTCGCGGACGGCGGAGTCGAAGGCGTCGCGCACG
>Ga0160427_10002033_pt1 | contig 12291 bp, 17 predicted proteins | sample SolpanmetagenomL_FD_108194 | JGI IMG/M metagenome (GOLD analysis project Ga0160427, IMG submission 108194) | Solar panel surface microbial communities from Lawrence Berkeley National Laboratory, California, USA - L | ecosystem: Engineered > Built environment > Solar panel > Unclassified ...
GATGCTGGTCAGACTTTCGAGAGCAAGGTTCTCGACATTGAGGAGAGCCAGCTGCTCAAGGCTTTCACCAGTGCCATCAACACCATCGCCACTATCTCTTTGGCTACCAACTACCCCACTCTTCCCTCCGTTATCCACTCCGTTGTAAACTCTTACAAGAGAGTTCTCGGTGTTGCTCTCTCCACCGAGATCAGCTGGCCCGAGATTGAGGACCTCAAGGACAGAATCGCAAACCCCGACAAGTACGCTTCTGCTGCTCCTGTGGCAGCTGCTGCTACCGAGTCTGCTGCTCCTGAGGCTGCCAAGGAGGAGGAGAAGAAGGAGGAAGAGGAGGAGGAGGATGATGGTAAGTTTCATTATCTGTGCTATCTGTGTACTGTGCTAACGATTAGTAGACATGGGTTTCGGTCTCTTCGACTAAGCGGATCACCACATAACGTGAGAATATCTAGCAGTTCGAATACAAGATCAAGCTTTCTGCCGGCTTTATATGTGACTTGTGTATAAAGTGCCTGCTGTTGTGACCTGTCATAAATGGTTCTCGCTCCGCGATCCGAAGGTTAGTCACTTTATTCCTTCCTTTTTCTTCAGTTCGTCCCAAAGATGAGAACCATTTTAACACCTAGCTCGTCAATGACGATTAAAAAAAGCAACAACACTCTATATTTTTTCCTGAGAAACTTACACAGTTCATCACTATCTTGTTGCCGATGTTCAGATGTTCGAGAAGCTAATTCGTAATGCTCTGAGCATAGTTTTTTTGTCCCTACACGATCAATTGACCTGTCAACGCCCTTCGCCCAGCCAGCCTATCTAGATTTTCATACAGCCGCTACGAATGTAATGATCCTCCTTTTGCCATTAATCGCCAAACCTCCGCTTCTTGGGTGATACTGCTCTGCTCTGCTCTTTGCTACCTCACAACTATCGCCGCGGTCCTAGATATGTTCGATGAACGGTATTGCTCCTCCATCGTGGGACAACTTTCCAAGTATCAAGCGCAGTTCTTCTCCAACCACCCCAGCCATTGCTCCTTACTCCACCCACTCGAAATTTCTTGTACTTCCACACCATTCAAGAACACTGTTGGCGTCACATGCGCACCAATCCTCCTCGCCATCTTCGTTATCATTCTTACATCAGCCGTCACGCCGTTCCCAGCATTCAACTCTCCATTCTCGCCTGGTCTGTCCGGTATCCTCAACAACTTCATCATATCTTTCTCGTACACCGGAACGCTATCTTTTGCCAATTTTGCTAGTCGCGCATATGTCTCATTTCTTGTCTCGTTGACTACACTTACGTCAAAGTATTCTTTTTGGTGCTCGAAAAGCGCTTCGCTGAACGTCCAGAATTCGGCCGTGGAAAATGATGTCAATTTCATGACTGCGAGAGCAGCTTCGTGGGCGAGAGTGCTGGAAGGGTGCCAGGGCTGTATCAATTGTCGGAAGATGAAGATGACGTTGTTGGAGTAGTGTGAGTGCTTGACGGCTGGAAAGACTGAATTGTAGAGTGTGTTGAACATCTTGGCGGAGAAGGGACAGACGTAGTCGAGATCTGGGTTGGACGTGTTGTCAGTTAGGGAGTATTTATGATCGTTGTTCCAATAATTGTGCTATTGGGGAGGACATGATTCTGTAGTGTGAAGTTACGCTACGCCTTTGACGTACAGATTTCAATGGTATGTGGTGTTTCAGCTGCATCACCACTTAACACCATCTTGTGGCCTCGGAATTGAGGAGGAAGCGCCATGTTGACCGCTGAAGTTGAGAAGGAATGTGCTGATTGACGAGGCTTAAAGTGGCCGGATATCGTAGATGCGCGAAGAAGTGCAGTACGACCAGATCTGAAGAGTGAAACACTCATATAACAAGCAGTGTCTGAGTGAGAACTGTCATCACTGATTGCGTGATGGAACATACCCCGCCGGCCTTCCGCCCGCCGCACGTGTTTCCAATGGCAATACTTTTTTGAAACACATCTAAAACATCACCAACCTTCACACCCAGCCTCTCCAGAATTGGTACTAGCTGGACCACCATGTCGACCGAACTATCCATCCGAAATGCCCCCTCCGCCGCTGACCACACCACACGCACAATCACAACAACACCAGAAGCAGACGCCCTGATAACCTCCTCGGACCCCTCTCACCCTGCCAACACCATCGCTCGTCTATGCGCGTAAGCCCCCTCATCCTCATCCACCACCCACACTCCTGCTCATCTGAAATAGCCATTTTTACACCCTAGGCTGGGTCACCGGCACCGGCGGCGGCATGTCCATCTGCTCCCACGCACACAACCACATCTATCTCGCGCCCACAGGCGTCCAAAAAGAGCTCATCTCCCCCTCCGACATCTTCGTGCTACCCGCCTCACAAACCTCTGTTCGCAACCAAGATGGTAGTCGCATAAGTCACCACGACTTACCCTATATCCGATGGCCACGGCCTTTGAACCCCAGCGCCTGCACACCTTTATTCCTCGCCGCCTTCAGGCTGCGCAACGCTGGCTGCGCTATCCACACACACTCGCAATGGGCCGTTCTCGTCACGCTCCTCCTCGAAAAAGATGCCGCGAGCGCAACAGGCAATCCCGCAGCGTCTAAAGATGTGTTTGAAATCGAGCGCATAGAGCAGATAAAGGGCATCCCTCGCGGTCCCTCGAAAGCAGGGAATCTCGGTTTCTTCGACCGGCTAAGGATACCGGTGATTGAAAATACGGCGAAAGAGGAGGATTTGACGGAGAGCTTGGAGAAGGCGATGATGGAGTGGCCGGATACGTATGCGGTGCTTGTGAGGAGACATGGGATTTATGTTTGGGGAGAGGATGTTGCGAGGGCGAAGACTATTTGTGAGAGTTTGGATTGGATTTTTAGGCTGGCTGTTGAGATGAGGGGGTTGGGACTGCCGTGGACTGGTGGCGAAGCATAGGCACAAGCGGAGACAGTGAGAGGGGAAGGGGAGGGGTGGGTATGTGGATTGGGATTGGGTTGTTGGCTTTGGGAGAAGTGGGGTTTCTTGATCCTGGGCAGAGTGTTGAGACGGCAAGTCTACAGCACTGGGCGGATCACACAGCGTTTGTTACTAGGCCAAGGAAGGTCTGCGTGGCGATAGACTGACCATGTTTTCCACGAAAAGGCATGCTACAGCAAAACAACAAAAAAGCCCACCCCCACCACTAGCACTAAATCCGAAAACGTTCGTAGCAAAAACACAATCAACCCCGTTCTGACCTAGAGCCCTTCCCCACCATCCCCTTCCCAAACACCACCCCTAACCAACTCTCTCAACCTCCTCCCCCTCACTCCTCCCCCCCGCATCAACTCCTCCCACCCACCCTCCTCCACAACCTCACCCCTCTCCATCATAACAACTCTCTCACACATCTCCATCATCTCCACCCCATGCGTAACACAAATTACAGTCAACTCCCTCCTCTCCCTCTTCAAACTAGCAATCGTCTCTCTAATCCCCCTCGCCGCCTCCGCATCCAACGCGCTCGTCGCCTCATCCAGAATCAGAACCTTCGGCCTCCGCACCAAGGCGCGCGCAATACAAAGACGTTGCGTTTGCCCGCCTGACAAAGACAGTCCGCCGTCGCCTACTAGTGTGGCGTAACCTTGTGGTAGGGAGGTTATCAGATCGTGGCTTCCTGCAGCGCGGGCGGCGGAGTGCAGGGAGGCTGGTGAGCGGAGCGGTGAGCGTTCAGGGAGGCCATACGCGATATTTGAGGCGATTGTGCCGGGGAAGAGCGTTGGTGTTTGGGCGACCAGCGCGATCAGATTGCGCAAGGTGGGCGTGTGCAGGTTATTGAGCGAGCGGCGGGATATGGTGATGTTACCTGCTGGGTTTGTGGTGTGATGGGATAGGACGCTCAGGTCTGAGGTTGTCGAGTTGATGTCGGGTGAGGAATTGAGATGGTACAGCCGCATGATCAAAGAAGCGATGGTTGATTTGCCGGAGCCGGAGAAGCCGACGAGTGCCGTGATGCTGCCTGCTGGGAAGGTCATGCTAACGTTGCTGAGTACGGGCTGTTCTGGGCGAGATGCGTATGCGAATGTAACGTTCTTGATGGTGATGTCGCCGATTGTCGTCAGCTGGACTGTGCCTGTATCTTCATGGGTGAGCAGTGGTAGGCGAGCAAGGTAGATTAGTCTAGAAGCGGTGTCCCGAGATGAGCTGACTTGGGGGATGAACTCAATCATCAAGCCGATATTTGTCATGGTGAACAGGAGCATGCTGAATACAGTGTTGATCTGCAGCATGTCGTACTTCCCAGACGCCAAAAGTAGACCTCCGTAGTAAAAGAGCACGGCGGTAACGAAATCGGGTATAGCTTCTGACAGTCCGAAGAAAAAACCGTCGTAAAGTGCTCGTCGCACACCGATTTGAACTACACGCTGGATGGACGCCAGGAACTTCTTCTGGAAATGCGACTCCAATGTCAATGCTCGCACGGTTTTGATGCTTGAGCACACTTCACTCAGTATCCCGCCAGCAGTCTCAGCAGCATCGTTACTTTGTGCCTCCATTCGGGCCGCGACGACTGCGAAGACCCAGCCGACCAAGAAAGAGACAGGCGTTAGTGAAGCTCCCACAAGAGCCAATTTCCAGCATGTAACTAAAGACCAGACAGTAGCCAGTGCAATCATGATAATTCCAGTAAATGCAATAGCAGAAAAGCGACCAAGCAGATTCTTCATCTCTTCAGCGTATCGATCCAGCGCCTGAGCAAGCTCACCAGGCGAATTGTTCTCTTCCAGAAAGAACTGGCGAGGTTGTGCTAGGATATGTTTCATAGCTTCGGCGCGATAGTGGTCTACCCAGTTTTGTCCACACAGCTCAAATAGGTACCGCTCAAGCATCACAGCAATAGCATCCACTACTCCGATGCCAATGATGGCTAAGGACCATATGAGCGATTCGTGGGAAGTCGTAGTTGTTTTCTTGTATAACGTGGCGAATAGTTTGGAGAAGATGTACGCGAATGTAGGCGTGGTACCAGCGTGTATTGTAGTCATTGTGAATGCTAAGACCAGGCATGTGCGAAGTTTGGTTGATAAGGTCGGCCATACAGTTCGTAGAATGTCTGTCACTGGCAGAATGTACTCTTTATGTTTTGGGTGTTGATCTTCACTGGCCGATAAACCTGCATCACTCAAAGGTCGACGTCTTTGTGTGCCTGCAGGGCTAATACGCATTGACTTTGCGATGTCTCCAGTAGCTTGCAGAAGGCCAAAGCCATAGCTCATACGATTTGAGCGACGTTTGGCTATATGATCTTCAGTTTCAAGGGTTGGTGACATGATTGCGGTCACTCGTTTGGGTTTCGACGCGACGGTCGGAAAGCTGGCGAACTCGAATTGTTTTGGCGACATGATGGGGCTCCTCATAGAGAAGGGATTGTATGTATCTCTTCGTGCTTGAGTGGCAAGCAACTTTGCCAATCTGGACTGTTCCTTCTGCTCGATCTGCTCGGGTTCAGGAATAATAGACTTTTGATTGTCATATGCATGATCGGTATCTGTGAGTGGTGATGTGGCTTCATCCTTGTCACCAGTCTTTTGTGGTCTTCTCATATATCTTGCGAAAGGTTCGCTTGTGGATTCCAGCTCACGTTTGCTACCTTGATCAGTCACATGACCGTCCTCGAACAAATAAACAAAGTCATCTGGCTCAATTTGTGACAGATCATGAGAGATGAATATGGTAGTCTTGCCACTTCGCCACAGTCGAATGGCTGACATAATAAGTGAACGCGAAGCCTGGTCAAGTGAGCTTGTTGATTCGTCAAAGAAGACGACAGGCGTATCTCTTAGACGTGCTCGTGCAAGTGCCATACGTTGTCGTTGACCACCACTAAGGCTGTTGTCGCTACTGAGTAAAGTATCGAACCCGTCAGGCAGCTCATTGAATGTCTGCTTCACAAGCGCGAATTCAGCAGCGAATAGAACGCTTTCCAAGTCGACGCTTTCGAGACTTCCTCCACCTAGAGCAATATTTTCCAAAACAGAGCCGTGGAACAGCGTGCTATACTGCTCAACCAAAGTGATGTTGTCCCGCAGCCATCGAGTATTCGTTGTTGATAGAGATTGTCCGTCAAGCAAGATACTCCCACCTTCAGGCTCGTAGAACTTGAGTACTAATTGTGCCAGAGTACTTTTACCAGAACCACTTTCGCCAATAACGAAGATAGTCTGCAAAGCAGGGAAGAAGCAGGATACCTCCTTGAGAACAGGATTTGAAGGTCGAAGAGGATACGAGAAGGTGACCTAGATGTTGGTCAATACCCGAAAGATGTAATGATTCGTCTCATACTCACGTTCCGGAACTCAATCTGTCCTAAGCATATCTCAGGCACAGTGGTGACATCCGTCTTTTTGTTTTGCTTAAAGTCTTCAGCTAATAATCTCAGAGCAGTACCGGCTGCTCGACCTTTCTCCATGACTTGAAACTGAGGTAGAACGGCCTGTATAGCTTGTGCAGCAGTCGTCGCCGAGAAAAAGGTGGTAACGATTGTGCCCGCAGATTCTTTGCCAGTCGCAACGAGATGACTACCATACCAGAAACCTTGCACAAACACAGTATATGTCATGAATGTCGCAAAGCCGTTCTGAAATGTATTGATCTTGACCTGCTTCATGTAGAACTGGTAGGCCGTTCGCAGTGGCTCGAGATATTTTGCGAGCTCTACTTCTTGACCATTGAAGAGCTTCACAGTTTCTATAGCAGCAAAGGCTCCGATCACGGTCTGTGAAGCCTCTTCCATTGCCTTGACCTGGCTTAGGATATGTGGCTGCATACGAGCAGACACGTAGGCGAGGATTAGCGCAGTGATGGGAGCTGAGGCCAAGACGACAAGCGTAAGACTCCAGCAATAGTACATTGCGACTCCAAGAGATGCTAAGGTCGTGACAGTGCCATGGAAGATGGCACACATGGGTTGGGATACCGCGAGCTGGAGTTCTCGAATTTGGCTACACGCAAGTTAGCAGTGTTATCTGACACCTCGAACAGGACTAACATACGTATTTAAACGAGCAACGAGTGCCTTCACGCCCGATCGACGAGTGTCATACCACTCCACAGGCTTGTCCAGCAAGCCGTCAAACACTTCTTCCCGGCACGTTCGTGCCTGCAACTCGCCAAATGACATCCAAGTAGAGAACGCACCGCTGCCAAAGAAGAAACTTAGCAGACCAATGGACGCTAAATATAAACTATCTTTCGAAACATCGGCGCGAAACTTTGTATTGTCAATCTTGCCACTGGAGAACTCTGCGAAAGTGTTGAACAGTCTGCCCAGGAAGATGCTGAGTGCAGGTACGACGACTCCAGCGGCGATTGAAACGAAGAGGGCTGCACTGAGTGGCAAAGCGTGCTGTTTCCTGGTAAAAGCAAAGAGATCTCGCCATCTTGACACTTTCTTGCTGTTCTTGCTTGTTGGCGATGTTGGCGTTAGTGGTGTGACTGGTTCGCTCGAAACATCTTCCTCATTTATTATTGCTATGCTCAGCTCGCTTCCAGAAAATCGCTTCTTGTCCATGTCGTGTCTAGTTTTTGACGAAATTTGTGGCGAGCCATTTGGGCGACGGCGCAGTTTTGACTGAAGCAGGTCGGCGGTTGAGCAGCCAGGAGGCTGGGGGACGACAATGAGGTAACAGTTTCAGATCTTTCGCATGGATTTCAATTGTTGTTATATCATAAGGAGAAGAGCTTGATTGTTTCATGATCACACAGGATAACAAATGACGTTCGAGGCATGCATTCCTTCGTGTTGTCTTTTCTGGGCACGAAAATTGATAGAACAACAACTACAATATGATTACTCTTTCGCACTCAAACATGAAACCGATGCTTTGCTGTCTGGGCTAGTCGATTCTGAGCGGAGAAGTGTACAAGCCTTGTACTAACGCTGGTTGTGCGCTCATCCCAATCCGCGACAAAATCATCGTGAGACCACGCGCCAGAAACTTGACGGCTTGGGCATCCGTCGCAAACAATCTTTCTACGAGTGCGCTATGGTAGCTAGCTCTTTCAAGGTGCTTGTCGGCACTATTTTCGCAATGGTCAAACAATGCTAGTCCGGCGGGTTCTCCGAGACCACCTCAGCACTTGAGCCGTCTCGAGTCAACTTGTGGTACACGCGCATAACATCTGTTAGCGTCATGTACTAGACGTCGCTATAGTGTCGATTCTACGCCAGTTCTTGCAGCGCGCACTTCAGGCTGTCTTTGGCGCATCAGGGTTAGCCTGTTCGTAGATCCAGTCGTTCAGACCAGCGCGGTTCCTTCAACATGTCAGTAATGACCTGGGAGTAGTGTTGTACTTTACGTACCTCGCAATCTCAATAGCGTAGAATTGCATTCTAACCACAAAGACTGTTCCATCTTGTGTATACTCCTCCTTCGGACTTGCTCTGACCATTGCGCCGTAGTTGTAGTCGTCAATCTTCTGATCGCCCTTCTCATATGCGTTTATAAACTTCCTCCACTGTTCTTTACCAGCCTTGCTCTTCATTTGATTCTCGTCGAGTCTTGCCGCTGGGTCAAAGCCTGGGAAGTCTGCCATAAAGTGTGTATAGATCTGATCGTCGTAACGGGTCAAGCGTAGTTCGGAGCCGCGCTTGCGCTCGAGGATCTTCCAATATGTCTCCATATGTTGGACGACTTTGACGGCGAATTGCTTCTCGATCTGTTTTAAAGTGTTAGGATTCAATGATCAAAGAGTTCCAGATTGCGTACATCTTCGAGGTTATCCGCCTCCTCGGCATTGAAGTTGGAAGGTGCTGCGACACTCATCGTGACGGTATAGTGGTAATGATAGCTTGTTGCTTATCGTGAAAAAAAGATGAAACTCACTTGACACAAACCAAAAACGTTTCAGGAGTTTTGGCCCGCCGCTTACCCCGCCATGGAACGTCATCCGAGGTCCTATCTTTCCTGCGGTGAATGCTTAAGTAGCGTCAACAGCTCATCTGCTTTACTAAGAATGACATCGCTCTTGTTTCGAACCTCCAGAACAATTGCCAGATCACACTTCCAAAGACAGTCACTCCCCAAGATAATAGCAACATACAGCACAATGGGTCACTCAGTACCTCCTGTACACGATTCTCCAGATCTCCCATGATATCCTCGCCCATTGACTAACATTCGTCTAGCTCAAAGACCCGTCTCTCTTTAAGCAACAAGCCTACGTCAACGGACAATGGATCGATGCAAAGTCAGGCAAGAAGTTCGACGTTCATGGTTCGCCTACTCCCAATTCCTGCCAAATACTCGAACCTGACCACCACCTGCAGACCCCTCTTCCGGAAAGCTGATAGGCACGATGCCGGAGATGGATAAATCAGACACTGAAGCTGCCATCAAAGCCGCCGCAGATGCCTTCCCAGCCTTCCGTAAGCTCACAGGACGTGAAAGAGGCAATATGCTACGTAAATGGTACGACCTTATGATCGAGAATGCCGACGACCTCGCCAAACTCATTACTTGGGAAAATGGCAAGCCAATGGCAGATGCAGCAGGCGAGGTCAAATATGCCGCAGGATTCTATCAATGGTTCAGTGAGGAGGCACCTCGCCTGTATGGTGACACGATCCCTGCTAGTATTCCTGGCAATCGCATCTACACTATCAAGCAGCCCGTTGGTGTGGTAGGACTCATTACGCCTTGGAACTTTCCTGCAGCAATGATTACACGTAAGATTGGTCCCGCACTGGCTGCAGGGTGTACTGTCGTTGCAAAGAGTCCGGGAGAGACACCGTTCACAGCTGCTGCACTAGCGGAGCTCGCTGAGCGTGCAGGAATACCAAAAGGTGTTGTCAACTTCATCACCGCCCTCAAGAACACACCAGAAGTTGGCGAGACCATCACTTCGTCGGACACTGTCAAGAAGGTCTCCTTTACTGGTAGTACTGGTGTAGGCAAACTGTTGATGAAGCAATCTTCGGACACGCTCAAGAAGCTCAGTTTCGAACTTGGTGGTAATGCGCCATTCATCGTAAGTTCAGCCCACAATTCCGAACCAAGATTGTTGTTGACAATGATATGTAGGTGTTCGATGATGCAGATCTTGATGCAGCCGTCACTGGCGCAATAGCGTCAAAGTTCAGATCATCAGGCCAGACTTGTGTCTGCGCTAACAGACTCTTCATCCAGTCCGGTATTTACGATAAGTTCGCGGAAGCCTTCGCCGAGAAGGTCAGAAACTTCAAAGTAGGCGGCGGATACGAGGATGGCGTTACGCATGGTCCTTTGATACACGACCGGGCTGTCGACAAAGTACATCAGCATGTTGAAGATGCGAAAGCGAATGGCGGAAAGGTAATCGTGGGTGGTCAAAAGATGCCCGAGCTGGGCAGCAATTTCTTTCAACCAACAGTCATCACTGGCATGAAGACTAGCATGAAGATCATGTCCGAGGAGACATTCGGACCTGTTGCGGGTCTATTTCCTTTCGACACAGAAGAAGAAGTCGTCAAGATGGCCAATGCTGCAGATGTGGGCTTAGCTGGATACTTCTACAGTAAGGATGCTGGAAGATGTCACAGGATCGCCGAAGCTCTTGAAGTCGGCATGGTCGGTATCAATACGGGCTTGATCAGTGATGCAGCAGCTCCATTTGGTGGTGTCAAGCAAAGTGGTTTCGGTCGTGAAGGTAGCAAGTATGGTATTGATGAGTACATCACGATTAAGATGGTGACTATGGGCGGTATTCAGTCGTTGTAGGGAAACTTGTAGTTTAATATCAATATGGTAATGATGATGTTCTTCTTCGAAATCCTTTCTTACGGATTTATGATTATGATTACTTATAGTTGTGGTGTTGTCGTTTTTGTCTCCTTGCAGTCTAGAACTCTTGGCGTTGCCTCCCAGCACTTGGGACTCTGGGCGTCTGAGCCTCAGGCTAATATCTCTATGTCTGTGCCTTTGATGTCGTATGGTTTACTCGACCGTGACTCCTCCGGACGTGTCATTGTGCCTTAGTGTTCGCGACCAATTTGCCACCAAAAGAAGTGCCGAGCTGTATCCTTTTTCCAGCTCGACTAGACGTCGTCTTATTGAGGACTTTCAATCAATATCCTTGATCAAATATGGCGACTACTACAGTCACAGAAGCCATCACGCGTGTTGTGACGCGAACAGTGACAGGCGCTGTCACTCCAACAAGCTCACAGAGAGCAGTGCCACAAGGTAACTTGCAATTATTTCCAGTTACAGTACAGGCATGACTAGTGCTAGAGATTTCTGAAGCTTTGGAAGACTCATTCGTGCAGCTGAGTCTCGAAGTTAGTGCTATCAGAATATAGCGCGAACAAGCGGTAAACAGTCGCAGAGAGCACAGCGTGATGAAGTGCTGGAGTAGAAAAGAGAGCAATGCGGACTGGGCAGGTCTTATACTTTTCAAATGTACACTGACAGATAGAGTGTAGGTGGCATCTTCGAACATGGCAATCCAACCCATTGGGACTCGAAGAATCCGATCATTCTGTTCATTATTCAGGTACATGGAATTGGATATCCTTGGCTATTCCATTCGATTTGTTAATACAGATAGGCTGGTATCGTCATTATCTTCTGTCGTCTCCTACATTGGCCTCTCTCCAAGATCCGACAACCCCGTGTCATCGCTGAAGTCATAGGTGGAATAATCTTGGGTCCTTCAATCATGGGCAGGATTCCTCACTTCTCCGACACAATCTTTCCTGCAAGCTCAATGCCCAGCTTCACCCTTGTTGCTAATCTGGGATTGGTACTTTTCTTGTTCCTCGTCGGACTCGAAGTCGACCTGAGGCACCTTGTAAGCAATTGGAGGATCGCAGCAAGCGTTGGATTCGCGGGGATGGCTTTACCATTCGGTCTAGGTTGTGCCATCTCTTATGGACTGTATCACAGCTTTCGAGAGGATGCCAATATCAAACCGATATCTTTTGGTACTTATATGCTGTTCATTGCTATCGCTATGGCTATAACTGTGAGTTTGCTACTTTATTACCAAGACCCGACTCTTCTAACTATGTAGGCCTTTCCTGTGCTTTGTCGTATTCTTACTGAACTGAAACTGCTTGGCACGCCAGTTGGTATTATTGTGCTATCAGCTGGTGTGGGTAACGACGTTGTCGGCTGGGTCCTTCTGGCTCTTTGCGTTGCCTTGGTCAATGCATCATCTGGTGTCACAGCAGTCTGGATCCTTCTTACTGGTCTTGGATATACCCTTTTCCTCATCTTTGCTGTCAAGCCTGCGTTCATGTACGTGCTCAAAAGGACAAGGAGCTTAGAAGA
>Ga0160427_10002034_pt1 | contig 12290 bp, 9 predicted proteins | sample SolpanmetagenomL_FD_108194 | JGI IMG/M metagenome (GOLD analysis project Ga0160427, IMG submission 108194) | Solar panel surface microbial communities from Lawrence Berkeley National Laboratory, California, USA - L | ecosystem: Engineered > Built environment > Solar panel > Unclassified ...
TCCCTCGGCTCGACTGCTGATTCACAGGCGATCAATGCGGCCATCTGCAGCGCCATCAGTTCAGGGGTCGCGGTGATCGCGGCCGCCGGGAACAGCGGCGACACCAACGTCCTCTACCCGGCGTTCAACAGTCACGGCCCGACCGGGGCAACCATGTGGCAGACAGCCGGGTCAGTCAGTGTGGGCAGCATCACCGGCGGCCTCATGAAATCAAAGTTCAGCAGCTACGGCCCGAATCTGGAATTGGCCGCTCCGGGTGAGGACCTGAAGACGGCCTTCCCTGGCGGGAAGACAGTGCTCGCAACCGGCACCTCGTTCGCTGCGCCGATCGTTTCCGGCGCTCTCGCGCTGGCCTTGTCCACTGGTGTGACCATGAACAACAAGCAGGCGGTGTGGTCGCTGCTCAGCAGCCTCGACAGCACCACCACCGCCCCCAGCGACCCGACGTACGCCAGTAAACTCGGCTATGGCACGGTCAACGTCTACACCTTCGTCCACAAATACCGCTGAGGAGCTGACCCATGCCAACCGCATTCTCGAACACCCTGTTGCTGGGTGCACTGGGCCTCGGGCTCACCGCCTGTGCTACTAGTCCCACCGCCCTCACGCCCAGCCCGGCTGCTCCGGTGCAGTCCACCCTGAGCGTAGCTTCCGGTACCTATGTGATGGCCGAAGCCAGCGGCCGCATCGGCGCGTGGGCCAGCGGCCGGATCGGTGCCTGGGCGTCCAGCAGTCAGACCAGCACCGTGTCCGGTGGTCAGCTGAACACCTTCCAGGCGAACCTGCCGATGTGGAGTCAGATCCATCTCGCCCAGGCGCAGAGCGCGGCTCCGGCGCTCGGCACCGGGGTCACCGTTGCGGTGGTCGACACCGGCATCGACCTTTCGCACCCGGCCTTCAAGGGGCACCTGGCCTCCGCGGCGAACATGCATGACTTCGTCGGCAACGACGCCGTCCCGCAGGAAGAGGGGAGCAGCAGCGGGCTAGCCTACGGGCACGGCACGGCCGTGGCCTCCCTGATCCTGCAGGTCGCGCCAAACGCGACCATCCTGCCCATCCGGGTGCTGAGTCCGGACGGCAGCGGACAGGCGTCCACAGTGGCGACCGGCATCGACTGGGCGGTGGCGCACGGCGCGAAGATCATCAACCTGTCGGTGGTGTCGAGTGTGGACAGCACGCTGAACGCCTCGATTCAGAACGCCACGAACAAGGGCGTATACGTGGTGATGGCGGCGGGGAACGACGCGACGTCGCCAGTGATGTACCCGTCCAGATTTGCCAACGCTGCGGGGGGCATCGGGGCGTACAGCCTGAGCGTGGGAAGCATCGAGACGAACAATGTGCAGTCGGATTTCTCGAACTACGGGCAGCAACTGAAGGTGCTGGCCCCGGGGCGACTGGTGACGGCCGCGTACCCAGGAAGTCTGACGGCGCAGGCAACGGGAACGTCCTTCGCGACACCGGTGGTCTCGGGCGTCCTGGCACTGGGGGCGAGCAAGGCGAGCAGCAACAGTCTCTCGTTGACGGACATGCTGAAGGCCACGGAGACGAACGTGACAGGTGCCAACACGCAGTACTTGGCGTCAGGGTCCACCGCGCTGCCGTACGGCCTGCTGAACGCGCAGGCGTTTGTCAACACCGTCAGGTAAACGTCGAAAGACACATCGTTCCCGCACCAGCGTTTCGGCCATCACTCAAGGAAACAATCAGCAACCCACGTTCCAGACGTGGTCAACCGTCGCAGCAGGGGTGGCCTGAAGTTCAGGCCACCCCTGCTTTCGGCTTGCCGGGACGCCAGGTAAGGTACCGCCTTCAATCTCTGAACTGGCATGCTCACATCTGCATCCTACAGACCAGCGTTCTTTTGCGTCCATGCCACGTCCACGGGGTCGATCCGGCTGAACCCTGAAGTGAAAGCGGGGGTCATACACGCATATACGACATGTGTACCTTCTGCTCTCCCCAACTGCGGGAGGCAGAGGGGCAGCAACGGGTCAACCGCAGCCGGCGCAGATTCGGTAGGTCAATCCCTTTCGGCCAAAGGGGTGCGCCTCCTTGCACGACCGTCAACGTCAACCGCCCACGGGGTCGGGCATCGAACCCGGCCCACCGTTGCTCTCGAGCGCTCTTCAGGACGACTGTTCCAGCGAGGATTGGACCCGGTCACGGCCGTTCTGCTTGGCACGGTAGAGCGCCTGATCGGCCAGCCGGATCAGCTGCCCGGTGTCGCCCCCCTGGTCGGGGAAAGCGCTGACGCCGACAGAGATGGTCAGCCGGCCGAGCGGACGGCCCTGGTAGTCCAGCGCCATCCGGCTTGCGGCTTCCCGCAGCGCCTCGGCCCGCTTCAGGCCATCGGCGTGCGACGCTTCGGTCATCAGGACCGCGAATTCCTCACCGCCGTAGCGGCACACGATGTCCTCGCGCCGGAAATGCTCCTGCAGAAGCCGCCCCAGGCTCGTCAGGACCATGTCGCCCGCCTCGTGGCCGTACGTGTCGTTGAAGCGTTTGAAGTGGTCGACGTCCAGCATCAGCACCGTGACTGCCCGGCCGTGACGCTCGGCACGCCGGATCTCGCGCTCGAAGGTCTCGTCGAGGTACCGGCGGTTGAAGAGGCCGGTGAGCGGGTCGCGGATGCTCTGGTTGCGGAGCGTCTCGCGCAGCCGCAGGTTCGACAGCCCCAGCCCGACCTGATTGGCGACCGTCACGGCCAGCTCCCGCAGGCGCGGCGGGCCAGGCATGATGCCGGTCAGGCGGATGGTGCCGATCACCTCGCCGTGCGCCAGCAGCGGAAGGCACAGGTGCTCGCCTGCTCCACCGTGGGCAGCGCAGGGCGCCGAGAACGGCCGCTGCTGCGGGTCGTAGATCCGTCCCGTACGGATCGCCCAGCAGGCGTCCGGTTCGACCACCCCCAGCCCGGTCGGTGAGGCGGCCTGGTCCGCGTCTTCCCCCCAGCGCGCCTGGAGTTCCATCAGGTTTTTCGAGGCGTTCATCACGGCCAGCGAGCCGCAGGTACCCTGAAACAGTTGGGGCAGGGCGTGGCGCAGGATCCGGAAGCCCTCATCGAGGGTGAAGCAGGTCTGCAGCTGCTCGGCCAGCTCGTTGGTGGCCAGCACTTCGGCATTCTGAAGGTTGAGCTGCTGGTTGTGGGTCAGCAGCCGCTCATGTGAGGCTTCCAGCTTCTCGGCCATGGTGTTGAAACTCTCGGCCAGCCGCGCGGCCTCGAAGAGGTGAAACGTCTCGGCCCGCTCGGCGTGTCCGGTGACGGCCAGCCGCTCGGCGACGCCAGCCAGACGGCCGAACTTCAGGCCCAGGTTGCGGGAGACGACCAGGTTGGACAGCACCGAGATTACGATGGCGCCGAGCACCCCGATCAGCGTGACCAGCTGATTGACCAGGGTCGCCTGGGCAGCGCGCTGCTGAAGCACCTTCAGCTCGCGGATTTCCTCAACCCCGAAGCGGGCAGTGACGGCCCGGACCTGGTCGACGAGCTGCTTGCCGCGTCCGCTCTTCTCGCGCTCGACCACCCGCTCGGGATGGCCTGGGCGCTGGGTGATCTCGTAGGAGGCAATCTCCTGAAACCAGGTCTGAACCGCCTGGTCGATGTCGCGAAGCTGGTTCAGGTGCAGCGGCGTGTCCTGGTCGTCCAGATGGACTTCGAACTGCTGAAGTCCATCCAACTGCATATGGAAGTGGGTGCGTGCCTGGTTGTACGGCTCGAGGAAGACCGATTCACCGGTGATGGCGTACCCCCGGATGCCGGTCTCGAGGTCGACCACCGTGTTCATGAGCTGCTGAACCTGCATCACCTCCTGCTGGGCCTGTCCGGCCAGGCGCGTGGCCTGCAGGTTTCCCCAGGTGCTCCACAGCTCCAGGCTGCCGAACAGTACAAGGACTGCCCACAGCGGGAACTGGCTCCGGAGAAGGTAAGTCTGGAGTTTCATAGGAGGAAGGCGGAATTCATCTTTACTGAATCTAAATGTCGACCTCTGCCAGAGAACTTACAGAAGGCCTCGAGGAATCGTCTCCGGTCCTCTCTCCATCAATCGTCCGGCGCGGCCGCCAGTGCGGAAGCGAACGAACCAAGTTGGTGGTCAGTTCATAAGAACAGGTTGAAGCGAGTGCATGAGGGCACCTGTCGTTCGCCGGGTAAGAGGCGGCACGTCAACCCTTGGGTACAGGAACCCGTGCCAGGTCAGCCGCCTCGCACCGTGCACCGATTTGCTGTTCGGCGGGCAGCACGCTCTGCGACCGAGGCCGCTCCCCTGGCATCTGTACCGGGCACGACCACCGCGAACTCCTCGCCCCGATCTGGCCACTCCATTCGTCGGTGATGGCCTTGGACCGGTCAAGGTCCAGCAACAGCAGGAGGGTTTCGAGGTTCTACAATGTCAATACAGACGATCAGCACCGGGCCTTGGCGACGTACCCAAATCGCGCAAGGAGGACGAGCCAGATCGGGAGGAGAGGGGCGTTCGGGGTGCGGGTCACCGGTTCACCCTGGGCGAATCGTCCGGCGAACTGTACGGACTGCCTCTCTTTAATCAGCCTTGAGCAAAAGATTGCGCAGTGACCTTGACCCGTGGGCGTGAGTCTTCATGCAGCGCGTCCTGTCAAACTGAGATCGTGCGCTTCCGGCCCCACGTCCCTCACCCACGTCTGCGTGAGCTGGCCCACGGCGATCTGGAGCTCGGGAAGGGGCACCGTTCCTACCGACAACGCGAGTATCCGCAAAACAAAGGCGCTCGGCACTTTCGCCACTAGTGAACCTCGACTGTCCTTGATCCATTTGCCTCCTTATGCACCAGAATGAAATTCAACTGAACCTGTATGGCCCACGTTAAGACGTTAAGCAGCATCTGTGACCGCACTTCTGGCCAGAATCTGTACTCGCCCTGAAGGCAGCCCTGCTTCAGATCTGGTCGCGTGTATCGTACGTCCAACTCCTCACCCACCTGCTTTACGGCAGCACCGCGTGACCGCTGCATGCAACCGTCCATGATTGGCGCGCTGGTTGCCTGCTTCCAGAATATTCCGCGACTTACCATCAGGCGGCTTGGTCACCAACTCGACCTCCCAGACGGGCTTTTTAGGTCAAAGCGGCAGTCGGTCGAGCACGCCTCGTAACCGCAACAGAACCCATCGCCGGCAGGAACATCCCAAGTCAGGCCTACCTGCTTCGTCCAGGCCAGAAGCATCCTGTTTCCCATCAACTCTCCGCCGAGTAGGGCACCACCTGATTCCGCCCCAGGTGCTTGGCACGGTACATGGCCTGGTCTGCCCGGCTCAGCACGGCACCATCAACGACACGTCCGGTCATGAGGGAGGCGACCGCTACAGTTCTGACGGGTCCCGGCAGAATCGGGCGGTAGGGCGGGAACGAATTCGTCGCTATCCTTCCCGCCATGTCCGAGAAACGGGCAGCCAGGATCCTGGCCGCGCTTCTCGGCACGAGTCTCCCGTCTGATGGGAGAATGCCAGCCTTCATCTAGAGGACATCCACCATGAGTTCCGGTAATTCTCTGAAGCGTCCTCTGGACCTGGTAGATCAGTGAATGCACGAATATAAGGAACTCCAGCGTAACAGCAGAAACCAGCATTTCCGCGAGATCAGCGCAGTCGAAGGGGTATTCAAAAACTCGACCTGCTGCGCACTTCGGAGGATCTGCTGGGTCTGCCGCCCATCGCCACCTTCCTGAAGTTTGACGCGGTCCTATAGATGCAGGGCACGTCGGATCACTGAATCATCACGAAGTTTCGCGCTATCAGCGTCGAAGTTGTGCCTCTCTCCACTGCTGAAGCGACGACCCAGCCCCTGCGTGAAGGCGTGACCAGGCGAGATTTCCGCGAAGGACGCAGCGTCTCAGGCACCAATGATCCGTCCGACCCCGATGCCGATCTCCTGTGGGTTCAAGGTGGCCTCAAGACGATGCCTGCCACCCCCTCTAGTTCAGTGACGTCGTCGGCTTCATTACTTGGCACAGCATCACCCCCAAATGCACCGGATAACGGAAACCACACGCTGCGTCTCGGTCACATCCTCGACCTTCAATGCACAGAACACGGTGTCCATGCTGCGACAGTACGACCGGCCGATAGAGCTGGCTGTCCGGCTCTTCGATCTGCCCATGGCACTGATCAGCTTCATCGCTGAAGACCGACCGTGGTTCAAGGCCAAGTCTGGAGTGGCGTTGAGGGTGTCGAATCGCCCGAGCAGGCCGAACTGCTGACAACGGCAGGATGCGTGTACCTTCAAGGCTATCTGTTCGGACGCCCGGAGTCCTGGCCTGAAGTGACTGGGGCCACTTCGAGATCGGTACGGCCTGCCGCAATACGACCCTGCGCTCAACCGGTTTGACCAACGTGGCGGTAGCTTGGCAGGCTCACCGGTACGGTAAGAGCCGGTGCAGGAAAAGAAACGACCAATCTCAGGCGTTCTACACAGCGCCGACTCGGCGCAGGTTCCCGATGTTCAGACTCCCCCTGCCCTCAGGTTGTCCTGACGCCAGTTCAGACCACCCACAGACCTAAATTCAGCCAGTCTCCTGCGACGAAGGGAGCCATTTCGGCTGACAGCTACAGTCTGGGAACGTCTCCCGCCGACGGGCATAGACCGGTCGGACCCTTTCCGCTCGTCACCGGGGTCCACGTGATCAGGTCCGGCAGTTCGAGTGGGGGCGATACGAGAAAGCCTTGCAGGCGGTGCACGCCCAGCGAGCTCAATTGAGTTCGCTGAGATGGTGTCTCGACGCCTTTGGCAATGACTTCGAGGTCGAGCGCGCGCGCCAGTTGTGCCACCGCGCCCAGCAGCGCCATGCCGCGTGGATCATGGTCGAGAGCCTGCACCAGAGCGCGGTCGAGTTTGACCGCGTGAATCGGTAAGGTCTGTAATCCGGCGAAGTGGCCGTGCCCACCACCGAAGTCGTCGAGGGTCAGGCGAACTCCGGTGGCGTTCAAGGCATTCAGAGCAGACCGGGCGCGTTCGGGGGCCCGCGCGACCACTTCCTCAGGAATTTCCAGGGACAGCCGTGAAGGGGCCACGCCGAATTCGGCTGTGGTTCGCCGCAGCAGCCCGGGCAGATCCGGATCGGCGAGCTGACGGGCAGACAGGTTGATGGCGGCACCCAGGTTCGGCAACTGGGCCAGTGCCCGACACACGGCCGTGAGTGTCCAGGCTCCCAGGGGAAGGCTCAAGCCGCTGCGCTCGGCCAGTGGCATGAACTGGTCGGGCGTGACGTTGCCATACGTGCGGCTGCGCCAGCGCAGCAGCGCCTCGACGCTGTGCCAGCGCCCGCTGGGCTCTTCGAGCGGCTGGTAGACCAGGTGAAACTCGTCCGCGCCAAGGGCGCCGTGGAGCGCCGATTCCAGTGTCGCCGGGGCCAGGCCGCCGCCGCCCGCCGCGACCTCCAGGGTGCTGCCGAGCGCCTTTGCCCGGTACATGGCTTCATCAGCCTGCGCGATCAGGCTGTCGAGGTCCGAGGCGTCGTCGGGATAGATGGCAAAACCGATGCTCGGACGCATCTGGAGTTCGGTGCCGTCCAGGAAAAAAGACTCGTCGAACGTCTCGACAATCTGCCGGGCCAGAGGAGCGATCTCCTGTCGCCCAGCCTGCAACAGGAAGACGAATTCGTCTCCACCCGTCCGGGCCACCGTATCGTGTACCCCCAGGGCACGGGGCAGGCGGGCTGCGACTTCTTTGAGCAGCAGGTCACCGATATGGTGCCCGTAGGTGTCGTTGACGGCTTTGAATTTATTGAGATCCATCACGCCCACCGCCACAGCCGTGTGGCGTGTGGCCGCCTCCCGCAGAAGCGTACGGGCCCGTTCGGAAAGCAGAAGGCGGTTGGGGAGCCCGGTCAGCGCGTCATACAGCGCCAGCCGTTCGAATTCCTTCAGACGGCTGGCCTGTTCGCGTTCGAGTTGCTCTTTGGCCGCACGTTCCGCGGCGTAGCGGGCCTGTTCGTTTTGCAGGTGCTGACGGTCACGCTCGAGTTCGTTTCTCGCTTCGAGTTCACGGGTGCGCTTTTCCGCTTCGGCGCGGAGAACTTCTGTCTCGGCCGTGTGCGCCCGGCGCAGGGTGGCCAGCGCCTGCACGGGGTCCCCGTCCTGCTCCTCCACCCGGGCCTGAAGCGCCAGAATCCGGGCCTGCACCCGCATTCGGAGGCTGGCCGCGGCTTCCGGCAACGCGGCATTCAACAGGACGCGCGCTTCTTCTCTCCGCTGAAGATCCAGCAGCACCTCACTGGCATCACAACGCACGTGCAGCACCAGATCGATATCCACCTCCGGCATCGTCAGGGCCGCCTGGAAATGGCCGAGCGCCAGCTCCAGACTCCCCTGATCACGCTGCACCAGCCCCAGACCGTGCCGGGCGTTGGCCGCCAGCGCGCCGTGCTGGCCTGCCAGCTCCAGCGCGCCGTTCAGCAGGCTCAGCGCTTCGTCAAAGTGGCCCTGACGCCGCAGGAGGTCGGCGTGGTTGATCATCACGGTCGCCTCGCCCAGAGGCTGGTCCGCCAGCCTCGCGAACCCCAGGGCCCGCGTGTATTGCGTGTCCGCGTCTCCCGGCAGATCGAGCGCGTCATAGGATTTGGCGAGGTTGGCGGCCACCATGGCCGCCCGGGCCGGACCTGCCTGTTCGGCCAGGAGGTCCGCACGCAGCAGGTACTCGAGCGCCAGGTTGAAACTGCCCAGGTCCAAGTGGACGGCGCCGAGGTTGCAGAGCACCGCGGCACAGCCCCCCTGATCTCCCAACACCTGACGAATGGAAAGCGCTTCTTCCAGATGGATCAGGGCGCTCTGGCTGTCGCCGCGGCCATGCTCGAGTCCGGCCAGACCGTTGAGGGCGTCCGCCAGAACCGGGAAGGCACTCAGCGGACGGGCCGCCGTCACCGCCTGCTCGAAGAGAAGAGACGCGCGCGCGTCGTCTCTTCCCCGCAGCCGACGGGCCTGGCCGAGCAGAACGTCGAGATGCTGTACCGGATCGTTCACACAAGACTCCTTGCCCCGCGGAAGATCCCCAGCGCGACAGACACCTACTGGAGCAACTTGGAGGCGTCCAGTATAGCGCCCGAGGTCAGTTTGGCGGCCAGCACGGCCGGGTCTTTGCCCTCGGCCACCGCCAGGGCGAGGGCACCGGTCACCAGCGGCGCCGCGAAAGAGGAACCGGTGGCGTCGACCGTCCGCCCCTGAGGGTACGCGCTCTGAAGTCCCACGCCCGGAGCCAGCACTTCACCCCCATGCGTGCTCCAGCTGGGAAAGGTGCCGTCGGTATTGACAGCGCTGACGGAAACCCCGAATCGCCCGAGGGGATTTTTTCCAGCCAGTGCATTGGCCGGCGCCTCACACCTGTCGCTGCCGTCATTTCCACAGGCCGCGACCACCAGGATGCCCCTGGAGACCGCGTGTTGCAACGCGGCCCGTACGCCCTCGTTGGCCACCGAAGCGGCGATACTCAGGTGGATGATCTGCACGCCCTGATCGGTGGCGAAGCGAATGGCGCCCGCGACGTCCCTGGCGTTTCCGGATCCGTCCGGCCTCAGCACCCGCACCGGCAGGATCTTCGCCCCGGGCGCCACCTGACGAATGATGCCCGCCACGGCTGTCCCGTGCCCGTAGGCCGCGTCGCTGTCCGACCCGCCTTCGGACGGATCGAGGTCGCCGTCCACGAAGTCGCGGCCGGGCAACAACGCGCTCCTCAGCATCGGATGCCGCAGGTCGACGCCGGAGTCAATCACCGCCACCGTCACGCCCTCACCCATGTGTGGAGCCCGCGCCTGCGCCGCGTCGATCCTGACAGCACGCAGGAGCGCCGTATTGGCAGGCATCGGGCTGAAGATCCCCTCGGCCCACCACTTCGCTCCGCCTTCAGCCCACCACTTGGCACCACCTTCGGCCCACCACTTCGCTCCGCCTTCGGCCCACCACTTGGCGCCCTGTGACGCGAACCCGGCATGATCGACCAGCCGGGTGTCATCGGCAGACTCCACAGGGTGAAGGCTGGCGGTGCTCAAGATGGCCGCGGGAGCGGCGGGAGAATTCGGCGCGGTGCCGCACGCACCCAGGAGGAGCGCACCCAGCGCCAGCACGGTATACCTGGAGATGTTGGCCATGTTAATCCGCCGCCTCTGCCGGAGCCCTGACAGCCATGACCTGGCCGGCAGCATGTTGCACAGCATTCATCAGGCTGTAGACATCGAAGACCGTCACGACACTGGTGAAGCAGGCTCCGCCACCACTCACCGGTACCACCTGAATTCGGACGCTGGACCCGTCACGCATCAGGCGAAAGGCAGCGGGATCGTCCTGCAGCGGTGTCCACCCCACCTGAAAGTGAGGACAGCAGGTCATCAGCTTTTCGAGCAGCCACTGATCGAAGACGCTGAACTGAAAATCGGCCCCGACGGGAGCGACCAGTTGCGCCGTCCACTGGCAGAGCCGGGCGGCGCGGTACTGCTGGTAGGCACGTTCCATCAGTTCATGAACCTGCGCCGTCAGATCCTGGACCACACTGTCATTGCAGGTGTTCTGAGTCCAGAGCAGTGCTCCCTGTGGAGCCTGCCCTTCAAAGGCGATCTCCGCGCTGGCCCGGTTGTTCTTGAAGCATACCTGCATCGAGAGATCAAGACCGAAGACTTGAAGACTACGAACGATTGAATCCACGGTTCCTCCCAGCGCAACGTGAACGCCGTCGCCTTCATCAGGCGGGGATGTGGCCGCGACAAGTAATCGCGGCGTGACTAATAGCCGGTCGCACCATTGGCTCCACGCGTCCCAGGTGCCCGTATACAGGACCGCGCTTCAATGCCTCTATCAGACATGGTCCTGAGGAGCCGTGCTGATGTGGTTCACACTACACATCCGGTGTTCTCCTGACAAGCGGCTCCACCAAACGGTGAAGGTGGAGCCCCGCCGAGTCCGTGTCACAGTTTTGTCAGAATTCTCGGTTCTGCACAGAGCTTGAGCGTGAGAGGCGACGGCAGGAACGGCAGTCAGCATGCGTCGTCCCGGACGCTGTCCTGCGCAAGCCAACATAAAGTTAAACGGTAGAAATGCGCTCAATAATTCCTGAGCTTCTGGGCCCGAACCAAGAATCGGCACCATCATACTAAGATCTGAAATCTTACCGACTAAGAAATCGAAGAAACGCATTTTAAACGGCGTCAATCGCCGCACCAGGAATCGCCCGAGTCCAGGCGACGTTTGCTTCGAGTCTGCTTGCAATCAAGCCAAGGTAGTCCAACTGCTGAGCTTCCAGCAGTTCGGTTCAACACATAGAATTGCAAAAGGCGCGCCAAAAACGTGCAAGGATCACGGCACGATTGCAGCACCATCTTGAACTCCTGTCGAGCCGAGCTCAGCGACGTTTAAACCGCTCGTCGTCAAACGCTTTGGTTGTGGAGAGGAACGAAAAAGCCAGTGGAACCAGCTGCTCAATCTGTTTGTCGGTGCAGGTCGAGTACTTCAGACGGGCAGCAAGGTCCAGAAATTCGCGAACCACAAGACTGTCCATCCGGTCTCGCGTCAACGGGCGCAGTTCATCGCGAGACGGAACCTCCGGCACCAGTCGTTTTCCCGTTCTCCGGTCGTAGACGTACCCGTTCTCTGTGGTCGCGTGCACCTCATCCAGTTCCGCAAGGGTTGTGACACGCCACGGCGTTCCCTTGCGCTCGATACATACGTAGCCGCCCACCTGGTATTCCCTGTGCTCACCGGCGTGTTGAGCCAGTTCGAGGATATCGATGAAGGATGGTGATGAACTCGGCATTCCTCTCATCCTTAACGAAAATTACAAGATAAATCGTAGGAAAAGATTCATATCCGAACATCACTTGCTGAATGGATGGCAAGGTCGTCCAGTTGCCGGGAAGAGGTTGTAGCCGTGGCACACCAGATCGAGGTGGTGCTCGTCACAGAGCTGAACCGCAGGGTATCCGGGGAGGTCACCCTATTGATACCGGCTTAAATTGGAGTTGCTAGCATCAGGCGCTGTGGCAGGTCGATGTACCGAATCCGCTGCCAGCCCACGCACAGCCGTGCCCTGAGTTCTTTCATCGTTCTGGCACAACAATTTCCCAGTACATTTCGTTTCACGTAGGTCCAGACCTTCTCAATCAGGTTCAACTCCGGCGAGTACGGGGAAGTACACCAACGAGAGCTGCTCCTGCGTCTTTACGAAGGCCGTATCGGCCTTCGCCCGGTGAATTGCAGCATTGTCCAGCACCAGCACGATTTCACCCGCACCATGCTTCAGGAGGTGATCGAGAAACGCCAACACATTGTTCGTCTTGACCGCA
>Ga0160427_10002035_pt1 | contig 12288 bp, 6 predicted proteins | sample SolpanmetagenomL_FD_108194 | JGI IMG/M metagenome (GOLD analysis project Ga0160427, IMG submission 108194) | Solar panel surface microbial communities from Lawrence Berkeley National Laboratory, California, USA - L | ecosystem: Engineered > Built environment > Solar panel > Unclassified ...
TCCCTTTCTCTCTGAAAATAAGATACCAAGCGTTCACATCCTGACTACCTATGTTTCTCAATCAATATACTATACGGTTACGCAAAGAGATCTACACAAATACACACATTGTCTATACATAGGACACAGCCTCGTTTTTGTTATTTTTGACATTTTTGATAGTTGGACCTGCAAGGTATATGTTGTCAAAAGTACAAATACAACGGTGAGAACATGGCCATCGGTTCAGCGATATTTTATGGATGTATTCAACTACCTTTTTTTTTTTATCACAGTACTTGCAGTAATCAAAGCATGAGAAAGGTCTATACATATTTGTGGTACGAATAGTGCGACTGCTACGTCCCCATCATTGCCACGGTGTACATACTCTATTTGATTGAGAATTTAGACGAATTGAACAGTCATGGGAGACGTTGATATCATGATTACTGATTCGACCCCACATTTTGCATATTTGGTGGCATGCATGAGATTTTAGGTTATATATGACTATAATAATGGTGGAAATAATACGTCTGAGCCACTCTTGGCATAATTTTATGTATATCAATATTGATCCAATGTAAAATTTCTACTCGACTGTATAAGAGGTGTAAGCTTTAATATACTGCTTTTATATCTTTCTATAGTATGTGAGTTATTGATGATATCACAATGTTTGCCTGAATGATGTGGAAGAGCGTCAGTTTTTAGAGACTGTAACGTTGAGCGCGTGGCTCCAGGTGTTTAAATATGTGTTCAGAATTATAGATCATCTTAAAACTATAGATTATCGGAATGGCAAAGATATTTGAAAAGGTTATATAAGACCAGATGCAATAATACTCATATGAGGAAGCGATTGTTGAAGAACTCTTTTTGCTTCAAAAGTTTACCTGGGTCAATTACCACTATATATAAGTCAAGTGGACCTTAGTATAATGGTTCCAGATCTTACACAAAAGATTGTCAGGATAATTTACAGAATATATATTAAATAGTTAGATGTAAACAATGCGTAAGAATGCGAGTATGTATGTATGTAGAGTTTGATCGAAAAGAACAAAAATTAAACCATGTATAGCACCTGACAATATCAAAATGCGGCCTTCTCGTTTTTACACTATTTTTTGATGTAAATATGGATATTCAAGAACAACAAAAGATGAAAAGAGATATACATAACATTTTCTGCTTTTGTTACAAATACAAAATACTTCATTTTGGTGTATGTTCTTTTTGATGTAACTACAGTATACTGGTAAGAAAAGCAAAATATCTATGGTCGTTACAATTGCACACCAAAACTTTTTAAGGAATGGCATTCATATAGTCCAGATTCACACCAACAAACAGTTCGAAGCCTGTCAGTATTAATATAGGTTTTGGTCCTGCCAAATTAATATCGATTAGCTCTTTTGTCATCGTCGTGACAAGCATTAGGTGGTGTGTCACTTCGGCATGCCAACTGGAATGTTAAATTCAATATTCCACATAAGTAGTATACAAATCTTCTACCTAAGCTTTAGTCTAGATTTTGTCCTCCAGAACTTTATGATATTTTGCTTGTGCTTAGTTTATTTAATACTTTTCTGCGAAGGAACCATTTCAGTAAGCGTAGTGTTCATGTATAAGCGGTAAATTATATACCAAGATTTAAGGGCGGGCCATTTGACGCAGGACTTTTTTTCTTGGGTCACTGCTTGACGAGCTCGTAGGCACCAGCCACACAGCCGGGAGCGTTTCCTAGGATCCACCGGGCAAGATCCCGAGCCCCGTGTAGTGCCGGCCTTTCCAGGAAATCCACGGTTCAAAAAACACGCGACGTTATTGTATGGGAACAACCACTTTAGATTTTTATTCAAGCAGCTGCGACAAACTTCAGGCTTGATCTTCAACCTCTTTCCCACTGTTTGGCATCAGTCTAGACACAACACCAGCAATTCACTTCAATCCTTGCTCAAAATTTATCAATATCGTCCAGGTCACCAACATGGGCACACTATACACCTTGATTTAACCGTCTAGGGGAGTTTATACAGTGTTTCTCTGAAAAACGAACTCGGTCAGAAAGCTCAGGCTTGTCCAATACTGCAACATAATGGTCGCCGATTCTATGTTGGACGTCTTAGGTAAAAGTTCAACTTGCATCAATATTGTTCAAGCTAGCTGACTAGTTTGATTCTTATAGAACGTCTTGGATCAGACCTCATGACATCTCGTCGAGCGGGCGCTGATGGTATGACATAAGGTTACCATAAGCCTCTTGAAAGCTTTATGCTGACTACAGTAGATCTGAAGCACATCTTGAGCAATGCTAGCAACTTGTTCGTATAGTACCAGTTTATGTATTTAAGTAACAACCAAGCTTATTCGCCTTTTACCAGGAAAGATATAAATGACAAAGGCTGGCACCGAATGTTTGAAACTATTTTTTCTGCGGCATTGAAAGAGAAAGCGAACTACCTCAAGCAAACCAAGCCGACTGCACTAAACGCCTCTACCGAAAGGTTGGACAAGATTGGTTCCCTATTGCGGCAAGGGGTTGAGGTTACAATAAGCCAAATAAGACAGAAAACCGTGAAAGCCATATACGAGCATATACAACAATTGTCGACGATATCAGTTCCAGCATTGTTCAAAATACTTGGCCTGAATTATTTCAAATCTTTGAATCAATTACTGGCTAATCCAGCTCACATAGAACATGTTCTACCAGAAGATTGGATCAAGTTGACAAAATTTGCTTGTGACTCATTGGACTCGTTCATACAAGATCCTACTTCAGATTCGTCTGCACCAATAAATCAAACACAAAGCTTTGCACCTAGCAGTACTGCGAGAGCAAGCTTTGAAACAACCGAGCTCATGCACTGTATCGACCATCTGACAGGTGCTCCTCATGCTTGGATCATTGACAGGGAAACTTCACAAATGTTGATAGATGTTTTGTTACGATTTCTAAGCAAATATAGATCTGAAAACCCTGCACATCAGTCTGCTTTCTCGGCATTGAACCACATCTTGTACACTATAAGTGCGAATAATCTGCAGCTTATGGGAGAGGTTGCAGCAAGTATCCTGTCTGTAATACGGCTGCACTGGTCAACAAGAGCGATACAGTTGAAGGAGCAGATGATTGTCACGTTGATTTATTGCTTTCCACATCTTCGTTCTTTGCTGAAGGCTCCAGATCCGGAGAGTGGCGTTAGGGATGAGGTTGACAGTCTACTTCAAGTGATGCAAAAAGAGTATACACATAGACTTGATCGTGATCAACTTCAGATAGATCATCTACAATTTTCACAAAAATGTCTTGCATTCGACCCTAGAAGCCATCCTCTTGGCTGCAAGTCATTTGCTCTACGTACAGGCAACGCAAAATACGAACAAGCGTGGATGGTGTTGCAGCTTATGGCAAACTATATTTATGTCCTGGACCATTGTTCGGCTTTAATGGATCCGTCCGCTATGGACATTGATGAAGACTCGTCAGGACACGTTAAGCGTCGAAAATTAGATTCGCATTTTGAGGATCTTCAGCGCCGTATACGGTCTCCAGTTTCGTCTACAAGACTCAGTGGGCTATATGTTTTGCCATTCTATTTGAACGTCTGGAAGGGGACACCTTCTGAATTGGATTCTCTGCTGGCAGATTTGCTTGGATTCATGGGTGACGACAACGCTGAAGTAAATTCTTGGATATTGCTCTCAATCATATCGTATGAAACATCGCTATTCACTTCGTTGCGAAATCATTCTAATAGAGGCCTCCAATTAGTGCTGTGCAGCATAGACTCCATGCAGATAAAATCAGGGCAACTGTATACCAGCAGTGTTGGCAGGTGGCTCTGCGCTGCTCTCTATCAATATCAACCTCACGGATAGCATGTCATTTGCTTGGCGTTCTTATAGAATGTGGTCATATAAAGTTCTCAGATATCTCACAAAGCGTCGAGGACATGATTCAGAACATCGAAGTTGAGGGTCCAGCTCTAGTGACAGATTCCAGCATATACTTCTGGAAACAGATAATGAGCAAGAGAAATACCACAACCTATGCTTCCAACGTGCAACCTGCAGACAAACTGACTCAATGGGTCACAACTAAATGGAGACCTTGTGAGTACGTCCTCCCTCTTGTTTTACCATCTTTAACCTTGGTGCGATGTTAGTGGATGGCTTCGTCAAGTCCAGCCTGTCTGCTGGAAGTCAACTTCTTGACACTCGCGACTTAATCGACTTCCTGTCATACTGTGGCGAATCGAACCCATCGGACATATGTGTATACGATGACCAAACACTACAGGTTATTGGTCAAGCGGCACTAAAGTCGCATCATTTGTCAGGCATACTTTCCTATCTCCTTTTGGAAGAAGCATCTCCTCCCACAATCAAGCAAAAAGCCTCATGTCTGGCAGCAAAATTCCCGACATTTTCAGGATCTGAACATTCTAAACGTCAAGCTGGCAATGAAGTTCAGATTTTCAACTTCTTTGACCGAAATGTCGATGTCGTGTTGGAGAAATGGCTCTCATTCTTCCCTGAAAAAGGAGCACCAGCATATATCAGTTCAGATGCAATTCAAGTAGTTTGCTCGATGCTTCTTATTAGTGTTGAATTTTGTGCCAATACGCAACGTATTGACACAAAAAGACTAGAAGAATTAGAAAAGAAGCTTGTTTCGTTGACAGAATCTTTTGTGCGAATATACGACAAATTCGGTTGCAATAAAGAGCACATCGAGATTCTTTGTCGAGCTCTACTTCCCTTCCTTCCTAATATAGAGTCAACATTGAGTAATCAAGTCCCTCGGTCTATTCTTCCTGATTTGCAGGCCAATATTTTTCGTCTTTTGGATAATGCACTGACGAAGCAGGTCTTACATCTGGACGCTGATGTGGACATGGATGGTGGTTATGACGAGGAAAACGACAGGTCCCACACTGCACGCAAGCTTGGCAGTCAAATATATAGGGAGGTCACAGAGGCTGCTCGAGCTGCCGATACTCAGACTTTCCTGACGATACAAACGCTACATCTCGTGGTTTTGAGATGCGACAACTACAACAGTGAGCAAGTTTTTGAGGAATTTGCATCATACTTGCAGCAGTTCTCATCAAATCATTTGCTTTTATCGAGGCCTACACTGTCAGATTTCCTGACCTTTAGTAATGGTCTAGCGAGAACTACTGCTACAGACTTGGTAGAACACCTTGCAATGAGCCTTTTACGACCATATGAGATCGAGCGCTGTGAAGTCGCAGCAATGATTGCTATCGACACATTAAGTGCCATGATATCTCAATGGGTTCCCGTATTTGTGGATGTGGATGATCACCTACACGACCGCTGTGATGCTGTTTACAACTGGCTAGTCAAAGCTGCTTTGAATTTCCATGCGACATCCTTTGAGGTTAGAAGGGCTTTCGGCCGGTTATTGCAGGATATCATGACCATTGATTTAAATTATGACAAAAAGCCTGGTAATAGATCTCTAAGAACGAACTTTATTCAACTCCTGCAAGATGAAGATATGCGGGTTCGATATGCCATGGCGGATTATTTGCCAAGCATGTTTAAACTCTTCCCGACATCCGACCATAAAACAGTCTACGCAGATGTGCTGAAATTCTTGGATGCAGATATGGGCCATTACGAGGGCCTGGCAATAAGGGTTCATACTTTGTCGAGGCTGGTTTCTGTGTCGTTCTTTATTATGAAAGCTTCCATATTCCATCTCTATGAGACTGCTGGAAGGGTCCCCTCATGCACATATCATGCATCAAGATCTATGCTCAATATTGCATTATCCTTGAATTTCGATGATGCCAAGGAACTGTGTCGCTTGTTCCAATCTCAGATAATTGCAAGTTGGCTTGAAAACAAACATCAGTTGAATTCCTTTCCATTTCTTGTTTTTGGTTATAAGACCAGAGAGGAGTTCTTGGAAGAAATTCAAATCGAATTGGTAGCCCAACTTCTTTCTTATGATAAAACAGAGGAAGCAGAAGACTTGGCACTCAGCCTCGATCTCACATATGAGAAATTGCTTGGACGAGCATTCTACAAAGTGTATGCTTATTTGACAGCATCTGGTGTTAAGAACGGCCCAAGTCATGAGAACAAGTTGAGAAAACGGCTCGGTGATGAGGATTATGCATCGCTTTTAAAGAACCAGCAAATTCTTATTCTTTCCACATTTTTTGACATTTTGGGCGATGAGGGAACCTACGAATCTTTTCTATCAAGGGAAAGCTCATTAGAGCCTACTCTCAATAGAATGACAAAGATCGTTGACATTAGCTGCTCTACGCTGAAGCCACCAGATCCACTCGAGCCTTTTTATAAATTCAAAATCATATTTCTTTCACTGAACCACTCGTGCAAGACGTTTGGCTTGCCGCCAGATCTCACTCAACTGTGGGATGCAGCAACATTCACATTCGTGACAAGAAAGCTGTTCGAGTCGATTGCACCTGCATTGGGACCAAGTCAGAGCTGCATCGTCATCCGCAAAATTAGGCTTGTCGTTTGCTTAGCTGGAGAAGTCGCTACCAAGGGATATCCACTACAAATGACCATTCATGGCTTGATCCCATTCTTAACCGATAGTTATTGTGCCAAAGATACAGCAGGTTTGATTCAATACCTCTTTTCGGAGGGGAAGGGTCATCTAGTCAAGATGCCATCATTTTTAGTCAGCACAGCACTGTCCATTCTGACTAACCTCAAATCATTTATTTCCAAAGAGGGTGAGAGTGGGACTGAGAAAAGTCAGTTGGAGGAGAGCCAAGCTGCTGCAGAGACGTTTCATGGCTGGTTCGCAGCTTATTTGAAAAACTATCGATCTACAGGTCTCAACGATCGACAACAAGAAGCTTTCCATGCCATTGTCACCTCAGTAGTCGATATAAAGACAGGAAAGGCCACAGATAAAACAGATCATGCTTTGCTAAGGAATCTTTTGAAAGATGAAATTAGTGATGACAAACTTTTGGATGATTCTTCAAAGAAACTTGCCTTTTCAATCTTAGGTACCAGCTTTCTGCGATCGAAATTTCCTCGGGGCTATCGTTTTAGCACTGGAGAGGTCAGCAAGGACGACAAGGAAGGAATCAGTGACAGAGAAGCTATTAACATAGCCAAGATCCTACTCCGTACATGCCGAAATTACACAATCAGCCAAGAGTATGTTTTGTGGGCAGCCCGTATGTTGGGTAGATCTTATGCGGCTAGTGGTACAATCCACGAAGAGTGGACACAAGAAGTCTCGTTGAAGGATCTTACGTGCGGCTCTATAGCGAAGACTGGTGCGAGAGATGGCACAATGTCAAGACTAATCATTCTTCAAATCATACAAGGGCTCCTTTTGAGCTCGAATTACAAAGAAGCTGGTCTCGCTGAGAGCACCATAAGGGACATCATCTACTGGGGAGGTGTTAATATACCAGTTGTTAGAGCTACTGCTATCAATGAACACCTTACGGAAGCAATGGACTGGAAGACTATGCTTGCCCCACCCCAATTACCGCCCTCGATATACACACCTTCTACACTTGCCGACATGCCAAAGCTCTCCACAAGACCAAGTTTCGACACTTGGATAAAGACTTTTACTGCTTGGATTGCCTCAACAGTCAAAAAAGATGGAACAGCAGCTAAATTGGGCAAGTTGCTTGAAGTGGTGGAGGGCTTTGCTGAGAAAGCACTTCCTTTTATGCTACATCTTTTATTGCTTGAGGACATGTCTCTTGAAAAGGATTTCAAGCAAAAGTCCGCCATCTCCACCTTTTTTAGAGACTGTTTCACAGACTCATCTGAGGCAACTAGCAAACATACATTAGTATTATTGAATTGCATATTATACCTTCGCATTCAAATGCACCCAACAGAATACAAAGAGGGTGATAAGAACAAAGATAACAAAGGTACAGCATGTCTTCGTGATGACTGGATTAGATTGGATTATTATTCAGTAGCCCGAGCAGCAACGGTCTGTAAGATGTACAAAACAGGCCTCATGTTCCTCGAAATTCATTATTCAAAGGCTAAGAAGACAATCGACTCGGATGATCTAATGCTTGATATCTTCCGAAACATCAATGATCCTGATTCCTTCTATGGAGTAAACCAAGCTCCTAGTTTATTGACGGTAATGGAACGCTTCGAATATGAAGAGGATGGTTGGAAGAGCTTATCTTTTCAAGGCGCATACCTCGATAGTTCTTACCGTCAGGACTTGAAGAAATCTTCTAATGTTCCCGATTCTCTTGTACAGAGCCAAACTCGCGGGGTTGTACATGCACTGAACGCTATTGGTCTTAATGCTTTGTCATATTCTACACTCCAAAATGGAACAGACAATACCGAGGAGATATTGGACAACATGCTTCAGTCGGCTTGGAAACTCGAGCAATGGGATTTGCCATGTCCGCCCACTCATAGATCTCCGACTGCTGCAATATACAAAGCATTGCAATCGGTTAATGTGTGCGTGGACGCCTTCAAGATAGAGTCCAGTATAGACATCTCTATGACTGATATGATGCACGATATCACTTCAGTGAAACAAAGTGGGCAAGCACTTGCAGTAAATATGAGAACTCTGGCTATCTTGACGGAGATGGAAGAAATCTTAATGTCAACTGATCTCACGAATCTCAAAGAGGTATCACGAAATTTGATTTCGAGAAATAAGTGGATGGAGACTGGAAGGTATGTCATATATTGACGGGATGAAGTGTTGATGCTCACAATATTGTAGTTTTGTGGATGTTGAAAAGATGCACGCAGCACGTATAGCTACTTTTGGTTCTCTAGCTAAGAAACCACACTTGCGAAGCTCAATGTCTGCAGTAGAAATGCCACATTCACGATACTTTGAGGCTCGAGCTTTGATGGATGCGTGTCAAATATCTCGCAATCACAATGTTCTACAAACATCTTTGTCCTACGCTACATACCTCGATCAACTTGTGGTGCCTTGTCAAAAGGCTGGAATAGCAATAAGAGTTGCCGCTGCCTTTCAAGCGGCTAGTGTGTTATGGGATCAAGGTGAAATGGTCACATCTATACGAATGCTTCAGTCTTTGATCAAGAAGACGAAAAGTGATATTGCGTTCCAAAACCAGAGTGTTCCAATAGGCGAGCCAGAACTTCTATCTAAAGTGGTAAGGCTCTCGCTATTTGCATACATATAACAATGGTACTGATATATGTAGGGAACATGGATATCTGAAGCCCGTCTCGAGAAGCCAGACGTAATCATCAACCAGTACTTCCTTCCAGCTGTCAATCAATTAGATCTTAAGAGGTCGATCTCCGGGAAAGTTTATCATGAGTTTGCAGTATTCTGTGATCAACAACTACAGAATCCTGGAAACATTGAAGACTTGGAAAGAGCTCAGAAATTGAAGACGCAAAAGTACAATGAGATGACCGAGTATGAGAATATGGTGAAAGCCAATCAAGCCACAAAGAAAGACAATGAGCTTAGGAACAATCATCGAAAAGCGCGTGTTCTCTACGAGATCGATAATGAGGAGTATGAAAGGCTTCGCAACAATCGAGAGATGTTCTTGCAAAAGAGTGTCGAGAACTATTTGAATTGTTTAGAGGTATCAGATGATTATGATAACGATGCAATACGCTTCTGCGCTTTATGGTTAGAACACTCTGGCAATCAAGAAGCCAACTTGTCAGCATCAACACCACTACCACGTGTACCCTCAAAGAAGTTTGTACCAATGATGAACCAATTATCATCTCGTTTACTCAATAAAGACGACCAATTCCAAAAGCTCCTGCTCAAGTTGATCTTCAGAATTTGCAGAGACCACCCATACCATGGTCTTTACCAACTTATGGCGTTGGAACGTCAAAGTTTAAACTCGGGTAGTAAGGATACCAAAGATCCAGCAGCCGTCGGTAGGCAAGCCTCTGCCAAACAGATTCTTAAGAAGCTTCTTGCAGATGAGGCTAGCAAAGTTGTAACGTCGAATCTATACTTTGCTACTGAACATTTCATGACACTGGCCCACGAACGCATCGAGAAGGTCAATGGCATGTCGCAGGTAAGTTAATGTTTGTTCTTTTGGTACAACTATATATACTAACGAGCTATTTTTCTTAATCAGATTAATTTCCGAAGACAAGTTCCTAAATTATGGAAATTGTTCAGCGAAAAGATACCTGAACATAGGATACCTCCACCCACAATGAAAATTGATGTTAGGTCTGATTGTGATTATACCAAAACACCATATATCAGAGGGTTTGAACAGGAGCTTGTGTTGGCCTCTGGATTGAGTATGCCAAAGATCATAACATGTACTTCGTCCACAGGGCGACGCTATAAACAATTGGTAAGAAATCCTTGTTCATTAAATGCTCGCTCAATTTTTGCTGATTAGAAAAATTCAACGCTGGTCAAGGGGGGCAATGACGATCTACGACAAGATGCTATTATGGAACAAGTTTTTGAACAAGTGAGTGAACTGCTTCAGAAGAGTCGCACGACGAGACAGCGAAACTTGAGCATCAGAACTTATAAAGTCATACCTTTGTCAACAACTTCTGGAATTATTGAATTCGTGCTGCACACGAAACCTCTACATGACTATTTGCTTCCTGCCCACATAAAATACCATCCAGACGAATGGAAAACTATGGAATGCAGAAAGAGAATTGCACAAGCCCAGGACAAGACACGGGAAGTCCGCGTCAAAGCATACAGGACTGTTTGTGAAAACTTTTCACCAGTCATGCGATATTTCTTTCTTCACAATTTCATGGGACCTGATGAATGGTTCTCACGAAGATTGGCTTACTCACGCAGCACTGCAGCGATATCCATCTTGGGACACATTTTGGGTCTTGGTGATCGGCACGGTCACAACATTTTGCTCGACGAAAGAAGTGGAGAAGTTGTGCATATTGACTTGGGTGTGGCTTTTGAACAAGGACGTGTACTTCCTGTACCAGAAGTTGTTCCTTTCCGATTGACACGAGATATCGTGGATGGCATGGGTATTACTAAGACGGAGGGTGTGTTTAGGAGATGCTGTGAATTCACTCTTACAGTTCTCCGTGAGGAAGCTTACAATATTATGACCATCTTGGATGTCCTGCGATATGATCCATTGTATAGTTGGTAAGTACCATACCCACAAGTCTCACGATTTTTACATGTCGATTATTGTTTATTTTACATCGATTGAAACGTAGAGGATTGTTAAAAAATAATTGTTGTTGTTTTTAATAATATATTTTAATAACAATTATATAGGACAATCTCGCCAATACGACTCAAAAAGATTCAAGTTCAAGAAGATTCCAACAAGGCGCAAAACAATGGCATAGCAAATGTCAAAGACGACCATGCTGCTGGTGGTGAAGCAGATCGAGCTTTGACAGTTGTTATGAAAAAGTTGTCCAAGACTCTGAGCGTGCAAGCTACTGTCAACGAACTTATTCAGCAAGCGAGTGATGAACGTAATTTGGCGGTACTATATGCTGGTGAGTTTCTCTTTTTTTTTCTTTTTTTTTTGTCTTCGTCTCGTCTTGTGTGCATGATGTAGAGCTTTCTCTTCTCTCTTTCCACTTGCTAACAAAATGATACAGGGTGGGCTGCATATGTCTAATCGTCGAATTTCTTCTTGTTGATATTTATCTCTTATTTTCTCTCAACACTGGTGATGATGTTTTCTTTTGTTTCTTATGAAGAAATTAGCGCAGGAAAAAGTTCTGCTTTTTTTTAAAGTCGGGTGGGCATTTGTGCTCTTCACTATTCAAGGATTTGTTTTAGCATTAATTCGCCAGCATACTAAGCCATGCATATCCACAAGTATCTACATCAATGTTTGCATTGCAATATAGTCTTGGAAGACTGGAGGAAGAAACATAAATTACATATTTAGTATTAGTAGTGTATAATATAACCAAGAAATAATGTACAAAGCAACAATACTGCTACGAGATTCAAATATGCGTGAAAAGAAAAAACAAGAGGAGGCAAAACTATATGCTCTTGTACAAGGAGTAAAAGATAAGGAGTTTTTTTGTGTTTCTTTGTACAAATACCGAAGTACATTAAAAAAAATGTATTTACAAAAAAAGAAACAGAAGAGAGCGTGAAACTGATTCGTTAAACGCCAACAACTCCAAAATATTTATCTTTCCTCCTGTGTTCAATACAACAGAACGGCAAAAAAATGGTAGGGGGCGCACTGTGTACAGAGGAAAATGAAAAAGAAGGGGATTTACATGAAATAATATCGACATGAATACCAGAGGAGATTAAGA
>Ga0160427_10002036_pt1 | contig 12288 bp, 2 predicted proteins | sample SolpanmetagenomL_FD_108194 | JGI IMG/M metagenome (GOLD analysis project Ga0160427, IMG submission 108194) | Solar panel surface microbial communities from Lawrence Berkeley National Laboratory, California, USA - L | ecosystem: Engineered > Built environment > Solar panel > Unclassified ...
AGAAGATTAAGAAGCTCGTCTATATCTATAGTAACGCTAGGCTTAAGCTAAGAGAATAATAGTAGAAGAGATTATAGAGTAAGCTATTTAATAAGATTATAACGAGAGAGCTAGAGGATAAGAGAAATAAGCTAGAGGCTATTTAAAATAGAACTAATATTATACTTACCGAGCTATTAGGGGAGTTTTTTAGAGGTAATAAGGCCTAAAATCCTAGCTTCTAGGCCAGAATCCTCCCTGCTAGTACTAGAGCTAAATATAGTAAAATCATTATTAAAAATACCTCCATAAAACACCAATTAATAAAGATTATTAATCGTTAATAAAAAAACGTTTATTAATACTATAATATCTCTATTAACGATAGGTAATTACGTACGTCTTATAGTAAGAATAGGTATACGAGGTTTTTAAGTAAGGGCCGAGAGAGAAAACAAAGTATTAAATTAATTATTTATATAATAATACCTCTTAGCTTAGCTATAAAGATTATAAAGGTTATAAAGTATAGTATTTATACTTTTAGATATTAACGGTTAGGTCTTAAATCTAAGTCTTAATAATACTAACGTATAGCTTATTAACTACTAGAAGTTAAATCTACCGCCTAAAACTATAATACTTTAATATCTTCTTCTAAAATATAAAAAATAAAGCGATCTCTAGGCTTAACTATATATAAAGATATAGACTAGTAGTAATATTACTACGTATAATACTTAATATTATTATTAGTATTATTAAGTATAAGTAGTTTAGTCTATAAGTAGTTCTTTACTACCGTAGTATATTAATTCTATTTAATAGTCTTTAGTAGACTAGTTATTAAGATAATAGATATCTCTAGTACCTTCTTATTCTCTAGATCTTCTATATTTTTTAGCTTTTTTAGTTTCTATATATTCTCTAGATTCTCTAGATTCTCTAAACTCTCTAGATTCTTCTCTAGATTCTTCTCTAGATTCTTCTCTAGATTCTTTTCTAGATTCTTCTCTAGATTCTTCTCTAGATTCTTCTCTAGATTACTCGATTTTATATATATTAACGTTACTACTATAGTTATTATTATCTTTTAAAATATATTAAATCTATCTATAACTATTAAGATATTAAAACCCTAGAGATATCTAGACTCTAGATTAACTACTACTTGTAAGTACTTCTATTTTCTCTATTATAGAACTAGTTTAAAATTTAAGGCTAAATTTAATAATTCTTAATAGTTTAGTATAGGCTAAAGTAGTTTAGAAAAACTCTACTAAAGCTTATTATATACTCTATTAGTCCTAGTAGTATAGTTATATAAAGTTTAAAATTAAACTTATTTTAATATATAATTTCTTTAATATATATATAAGTATATTACTTAGTAGTAGTAGATACCGCGTAAGGATAGCTAACCTATATTATAATAGTAAATACCTCTTAAAGGCAATAGATACTTCTAAACTATAGCGGATATCTTACGAAGACAGCGGATATCCCCCAACGATAACGGATATCTTACGAAGATAGCGGATACCTTACGAAGACGGCGGGTACCTTACAAAGACGGTAGATACCTTACGAAGACGGCGGATACCTTACGAAGACGGCGGATACCTTACGAAGACGGCGGATACCTTACGAAGACGGCGGATGCCTTACGAAGACGGCGGATACCTCTTAAAGACGGCGGATGCCTCTTAGAGATAGTAAATACTAGTTTAGATAAGTTATAATATTAGATAGTATGTCGTAGTGCTATAAATTAACATACTCGACAACTACGGATATCTTAATATATTTATACCCGTTAAATATATAGTGTATGTATAGATATAAACTCTTATTATGGGATATATCGAATATAATTATATACGTCGACTTACCGTAATTACATTTAGAGTTTTCCGTTAACTACTTCTATTGTCTGTTCGTAGTACGGCGTTATATCGAATAAACCTAGGTGGGCTAGGTAGATATATATCTATAATAAATCCCCAATACTCGTTCGCCTTACTTATCTAAATAGGTATATCCGTCGAGCTATATTTTCGATTAAGTATATAGCCTTTATTAGTAGTTAGATCGGACCTAGAATATATATAGTAGGATTACGTTACTATAAGTAGCTAGTTAGGAGAGTCTATAACGCTATATTATAGTTAGAGTATCGTAGAAGTATCTCTTAAATCGCTTCAGCTATACCGTTCGAATTAATTATATATACTACGCACGTAAAGTATAGAAGTAATCGAGTATAATATAGGGACGACATAACTCTCGCCAGTGGTATATACGGTAGTTAAATTAATAAGTCCTACTATATATACCCGTATCCTCTTTCTACCAGCCGCGAAACAACGATCGTATAGGCGGGAGTCCGCACCTCCTATTATAGCCTAGAGAAAGAGAAGTAAATATAAGATTTCCCAAATTATATAGGTTTCTTATATTAGTTTATACGGATGCATGTCAGTCAGCGAACAACCATTTAATGTCTCTAAAAGCACTTACTCTATTTAAGTAAATCATTTAAATACGAAGTTTCTATAATCGGGCTACTTAGAAATAAAGACTTTAGTTTATAGCGTAAATGTTACTTCTAGTAGAAGCTAAAATATAGAATAATAGGGAAGCGCGCCGGTCGCCGTCCGTCGAGTTTCGTATACTACCTAGTGGATTCCAGCCGCTACGGTAATATTATCTAGAGTATATACCCTACAAAATATTCTAGTACATAATATTCCTTTAAATAATATTCTATTTAGATATGTAACAACGTCTTAATAAGATTAATCTATATTATTCTTCGACATCTTCATATATTATTAATTACTAGTAATTACAACGATGATAAGGGCGGTTATTTATCCTCTTTATCTTTATTTACATCACGTACGTCTTCTGCGGGTAAGGCTATTAGGGTCCTCCTAGCGTTTAGATCTCATTAATAGCGGAGAGCGCTACTTAACTTATTATCCCGCTGGTTTTTACCGTCTTCCATTATCTGTTTTTTACCGTCTTCTATTATCTGTTTTTCACCGTCTTCTATCGTTTATAACTTTAAACCCTAAATCGGCCATGCCGACCCCTTTGGACTTGGGGTCGTTACTATAGGACACGTACAACAGAAATTCTAGGACTATTTAATCCACGTGTAAGATCCTCGGAATAGATAGAGATATCTACTATAACATCTCGAACGAGGCTAAGCGCCTTAGATAGGAGTATTATATACCTAGGGACTAGGCATAGACGGATAGAGAGGCGTAAGGTAAGAAATCAAAGCTTGCCGACGAGCTCACAGGGATCTTCCGGTTAAAAATCCAATGCAACTATCCCAACGCGGTTTCTTTTATAAGGGTTACATTTAAATATATAATTATTAATACGTAGAAGAATAACCGTACGAGGTAAAACAAAACTATAGGACCGCAGAAATCGAAATCAAGTACTAACTCCAAGGGTGCTAAACCTTAGCCTCAAAAACGAACGACGGGTAGGTTATTCTATGCCTTCTCCGATAAGTTTCACTGACATATTATAGTCAAGAAAGCGCGATTAGAAACACTAGGTATTCACCTTAAGAGCTCCCTTTACATATTAATATTATACTAACACGCAGTTTAGCTATTATAACGGACTGTCTATATCTACATAGTCTATATTATAAGGTAGTATAGACGAACCTATACGAAGATAAGGGGAAGAGTTACCTCGGCCCTTAAAATAGGATCCCTCTTACTAAATTACGACGAGTTAAGCCGATATATAAGATCGAGAACTTCTTCGCACCTAAGGTCGACTTTTACCTTTACCTATAGCGTATTAGCAAGGATAAACGGCTATCGTATAATCCGGTAAACTATATCGTCGTTTTTATTACCCTAGACGGGAATGAAATTGGAATCCACGATGTGGAAGAATAGTAGTATATTTTAAATATAGTTTTAGTTTTAGCTATGCTAACCATCCGGCTTTATCTAATGTCCAGATCTACACGTAAGTAAATATCCAAGTAAGCTGTCTATTATAAGCTTACTAATTTATAGTATCCTAAGTAGAAAAAGCATTAATACTAGTAATCTCGCGTTAACTCATCGACGATATATACGACCTATTCGCTATCGCCCTTAGTCTATTACTATCTCCCCCCTTAAATAATGAAACAGATCCCTTTAAAAGGTTAACACCAAACATAAATAGCCTCTCTACCAAAAACAATCCGTTACCGGATCTCTCTAGTGAAGCCATTAATGTTACATTAGTTGGCGGCACTCGTATTATCCCGCCTCTCCCGCTTACTCTTCCTAAAGAATCTCGTCTAAAGCGCAAATTAAACTAGCCTAATAATTAATCGATTCCGAAGAGAGCGTACTATCGTCCCTTACGTTCCGAGAGTACGGATGGAATGTTAGATAGTAATTTATTTGATGATTGGGATATATATCAAGATAAAGATAATGATAGTAATGATTCATAATATATTAGCGGGAAGACATATAAAATCGCGTACAGTTTAGTCCACCGCAAAGTCTTTAAGAATATATTTACCGATGTATTTATTAGTAGCGAGTTTCGAAGTGGTAGTTAAACGTTAAATTATATTATTAAGCTACTACCACAGACCAAGAGATTAGCCTAGTATAACTAAAGTTAATAGCTAGCTTTAACACGCAAGAGAATAAGGACGACGAGGGCGATAACTTAGGCGGCCCCCCTAAAGTCGACGATAATACGAAGTAGGATACTATCTAGAAATTATAAGATTAGGTATTATCGTTCAGCTATTAGCATAGCTATCTTTTCCTAGACTCGCCTAGTTAGATTTAAACCCGTTAATAGAGCAGACTACGTAGGAATTCTAGATAGTTATAGTTAAAGCATTTGGTCTCTCGGAACTACCACATTTGCAACTCCCGCATTAGATCTATAGGGCATATTATTAGATTAATAAGGCTTTAATAAGGCTATACGGCTGCATCATTATAGATAAACCTAGTATTAGCAAAACACACGAAGCCTTAATCGTCGCTATTTTACGCATTCTACTTCGAGTATATATTAACGAGGTTAATAAGGAGCGTAAGGACTTAACCCTCGAGGATAGTTAACGACGCTATCTACTAGCGGGTGACCTAGATAGTTCATGTCTATCTAGTATGAAATTCGGTTTCCCTTAACCTACTTCGCGTAGCTTATCCTTCTAACGATAGCTCGACGCTCGTTAGTCTTAAGAAGAAATACCTAGACGAGTAGTTGAAGTAAATCCCTAAATATGTTAATTTTTAGCACATCAAGAATGATATTGGCGAGGATATCTTAACTAGAGTTATATATACGGAAACCGTCTCTAGGACAGCGTATAAACTTAAGTAAGGTAACTATCTACGCATCCGTAATATCCTTACCTTCGAGTATACTTAGATTCCGGTAGATCTAAAAAAGTTAATGTACCCGGAAAATGACCAAGATTTCTACGATTTCTTTAAAGCCTAGCTAATAAGCCTAATATTATCTAAGTAGGGGCTCTCACTTAGATATCATAGGCCATTAGATAGTCGTCGTTATATTATCGTTACTATAATTGGATCGCTCAATACTAAGTGTTAAACAAATATAGTTAGATCTTTACGAAATAGACACCCGTTCGAGTTCCGCTAAAGAGAGGCTATATACCGAGTTTACTTTAGGAGCGGGAAACATTTAATAGTAAACTCTATAACCAAGTCTACCCGAGCTTACTTATTTTCAACGAATTTTATAATATCGTTGACGCCGGTCATAGTTTCCTTATGCTTATACGAAAGACAATAAAATCTTAAGTTAAATAACAAATGGCAGAGACGAACGGCAGATTATTTACCCTCCTAATCTAGTCGCCCTTATCCGCTCATTTTAATAAGAGTCTAATAAAGCTTACAAGAGCCGCTATAAAATATACTATCTAGCGTTACAACGGACTTATAACTAGTAAGATCGTACCTATAGGAAATAATGTTTTTTTATTTAATCTAGACTTTACGGCGGTCGTTCGTCTAGTTATAATTCCGCGCGGTAAATACTCGTCTTAGATAGGAAAACCGATATTACGGCTACCTAAAATCCAATACATAGTATATTATCTCGACTTATCCTCTCATAGTCTAGCTCTCTTAGATAAATATACTTCATCCTTAGCCCAGGATCTACCTCTACTAATTAAAGAAGATCTTAGGGTTAAGCGTAATACCGAGCGAAGTAAGATAATATAATAGAACAAAAAGGATAAGCTAGAATAGGAGCAATAGCCCGTATACCGCCTCTAGCGTCTCTTCGTATACAATAGTTTCCCTACCCTTATACGTATAGCAATAGATTTTAACCTTACGCTTAGTGTAGAAGATATAGAGGTTATCGAAAAAAAGACTAGCTGACCCTATCGTTCCGAATACCCTTAAGTTGTACCTCGTTATCGAGTTAATATAGAATAAGAAATACTACACTAGAAAGGAGAGTTATTAGATGGTTATTATCACGAAGTCACTAACTAAAGTTATAATTCTTAGAATTATAAGTATACACCGTTTCGGTTACCTTTTATTTTACTTATAGAATAATAGATCTTCTATTACGACCGTCCAGCCTTACGAGTCGTAACTATAGAGAAGAGTAACTAAATTAAACGAGATATTACGATTAGTCGGTTCCAGCGTTACTTCTACTATAAAAATAAGAGTACTAGTAAGTTATATTTATCGTCGGACTAAGTAGATATTCTTATCTCCTCCGAAGGATATACTTCGGAAGTAATAACGCTAAGTAAAGGCAGTTATCTTGTTTATTTTACCGATTCCGCCTTACCATAGAGGAGCGAATAGGTTTTCGCTCGCATCTATCGTATAGGATAGAAAAATAACCCGGTCTTCGAGTTTATATTCGTCGTAAACTATTAGGTTGATCGTCGTGCGTATAATAAGGGTTAACTTAGAAAGAATTTGGCTACTACGCTATTCTTTAAGATATTATAGGTCGAGTTCGATAAATATTAAGAGACTTTAGGGATTAAGAAGAAGGTACGAAGTATCGCCGCTATCAACGATAAGGAGTATATTTAATAGTATTATAGTATTGGCGGTGCTGTTCCTTACGTGTATTAAGTAACTATTTTTATTACTACTATATACCGCTAAATTCCCGTAGATTACGTCGATACGATAATATATCTTTATTGCGTTTATTTCTAGCGGAACCCCCTCATTTTCTACTAGACCCTTACGGTCTATTAACCTTCCTCTACTTCCCTCTACTTTCCTCCGCCTCCCTCTATTTTCCTCTATTTTCCTCTACTTCCCTCTACTTCCCTCTATTTCCCTCTAATCGCCTCTAGTTTACTCTAGACCATAACCTACTTTCTTCCAGTTCCTTCCCTTATCTTATTAAAACTTTATATACCTCCCCAGTTTCCTTCTTTACTGTATAGTATATAATCTTACCTTTTAATTTCCGTCCCTTTAAATCGTTCTATCCTATTTTAATATCTAACACCCGTAACATTTTATAAGTTATATATCTATTTCGGTAAGGCCTCCTAGATGTCCCTATATAGAGTCGCTATATTCCTACGGATCTCGTCGGCTAACCGCTATCCTCCCTCTATTTTATACTAGACCCTTAGAAACACGTTACTATTGTTAAATTAGACGGCGCGTTATATAGAATGAATTTTATATTATTTAAGACTATATAAGATATAATCTTCGTTACCGTCTATCCACCACCTAAAACCCCGTGTATACTAATATATTAGCTCATATATCTTCAATATCGTGCGTTAGAAGGCAGTAGCACTTACGGAGGTGTCTTCCGTCCCCCGCTTAAATTAGTAATATATATTCGTTCTAAGCGGTTAGGAGCGATGTATATCTAGTATAAGGTACTAATGGATTAACTAGCATTTCTGGTTCCCCATCGACGAAGTAACGAAAAACCCGTATAGTTAACTACTAGCGAGGTAGTAGAGAACTCTCTTAGCTAGACATTAACGAAGCAACGAAAAACCCGTATAGTTAACTACTAGCGAGGTAGTAGAGAACTCTCTTAGCTAGATATTAACGAAGCAATAAAAAACCCGTATAGTTAACTACTGGCGAGGCAGTAGAGAACTCTCTTAGCTAGACATTAACGAAGTAATAAAAAACCCGTATAGTTAACTACTAGCGAGGTAGTAGAGAACTCTCTTAGCTAGACATTAACGAAGCAACGAAAAACCCGTATAGTTAACTACTAGCGAGGCAGTAGAGAACTCTCTTGGCTAGATATTAACGAAGCAATAAAAAACCCGTATAGTTAACTACTAGCGAGGTAGTAGAGAACTCTCTTAGCTAGACATTAACGAAGTAATGAAAAACCCGTATAGTTAACTACTGGCGAGGTAGTAGAGAACTCTCTTAGCTAGACATTAACGAAGCAACGAAAAACCCGTATAGTTAACTACTAGCGAGGCAGTAGAGAACTCTCTTAGCTAGACATTAACGAAGTAATGAAAAACCTATATAGTTAACTACTAGCGAGGTAGTAGAGAACTCTCTTAGCTAGACATTAACGAAGCAATAAAAAACCCGTATATTTTGCTTCTAGTAAAGTCCTTAATAATTATATTTAATTTATTTCGTCGAGTTCTACGAATCCGCCGTTTGGTTCCGACAGTAGTTGCGCGCTTAAGGAAGGTATAACTAACGACGAACTTACTCCCGTAATATCTATTCTCGCCTTCCTTCTTTATTATCTCTAATAACCTTCTTCTTTATCTCTAATAACCTTCATACGTACTATAGACTCCACCTTTATTACTCTTATCTACCGTGTTATCATCTCTTATATAACTGCTCTCGTACCTATAATCTATGTCTTTAAATAAGGAACTCTTTATTATCTTATAAGTAGCGCATTGCCATAGCGTGCACCTTTCTATTGGTATTGCACTAACCATCGTTTTTAGATATTAATTGCTATAAATATCTTCGCGATAGCCGGATTTAAGTATATAGACGAGGTTATCGACTTACCACGCCTAGTTAGGAAAGATTTATATAAGATAGCTTTAACTAGTGATGCCTACACTAGCGCGGATAATAACCTCTAACGGATCTACTTTCGATAGTAACTCTTAATCGTTAAGAAGATAAGAATTATCGAATAGTATATTATAGAAGGAACTATAACCTCGTATATCGCACTATTCACCGCAGCCGGCTATATTTTCCTTAAAATTAAAGAAAGAGAGGGGTTACTCTATATTAACCAAAATATACACTAGGCGCCTAAAGGTCTAGCGAAGTATAATAATACGAGTAAACGTTACGCAGTCCCCTTTACTACCGATTAAAATTCTTATACTTATCGTAAACGTAAACGATAGAAGCATTAACAGCCTACTATAGTACATAATACCAACAGCGCATCTACTATTAACACTTTATCTAGTACGCCTTTATTAGGCACCGTTATTAATATACCGTATATCTTTAGTAAGCTTAGTCTATAGAACACCACTCGATAATCTTCGAGCGATATTACTAAATTAGGCGCCGGTACTTTTACCCCTTATAAACTAGGCCTATACGATACGGGATTAGATAGTCCTATAACTTAATCTTTCTCTATTAAGGACTTAGACCGCTAGTTTAGTCTTCTATCCCAGCTATATAACGATATTAGCTATAATACCTAGGCGGTCATCTCGAGTATAGTAAATACCCGAGGATAGACACCGTCCTACTCCGAACCGCCCGCAATACTATAGTCCTCTAATCGATCTCGTCCTACGGGTACTAGCTCTCTAGTAAGCTATACCATTAATCCTCTCCTTCCGGATACTATTCTAAACCCAAATATTCTACTACAGCACGCCAGCGGCTTATCGTCTTCTAATTTATCCCTAGATATCGATAGTAGGAATATAGATAATTAAGGCTTAGCAGGCAATGCAGGTCTTAACGGCACAACTATTGCTACATTACTATATACTACGCGTTTTCCGGTCTATTTATTCTATATCCTCTTAAGTACGCTATAAGGTTCTACTATCACCGAACATATATTCGTAGAAAGATTAATACCTTATATTAAACACGGTACTAAGCTTTTCAACTTAAAGGGAAAGACGATTTAACGACACATTTCGTATATTTCCGAGTAAAAATAAACTAGGTCTTTCGGACTTAACCTCCCCCCAGGCGAAATCAAGTTCCCTATTAATATCTTAACACTCTTATATTACGCACCTCATTATACTTAGGATAACGTTTATCGACTATTACTATCATTAATTATTCCTATAGCTAGATCTAGTAGACCGTCCTATATAGAAGGCCAATCTCTAGTCGAGGTTACTTCTACTACCTATCGTTTATAGAAAGACCACTATCTTATTAATCTCGATTATCTTCCTATCTAATAATCTATTATTAATCTATCGGGAACCTTTGACCCGGCGTCCATAGATGTCTATTTTGTCCCTTACATTATATAGTTCCTAATGAACCCTACTAGGCCGTTTGTATCTGACGAGGAGGATATAGTATCTTATCTTTTTATGAAAGTATTTTTTGCGATCAATTAGTACTATGCCTCCTAGAATATACGCAAATCAGTGCTCCTCGTAGAAGTAGGATTCGATAATATTCCTTGCGCGGTCGACACTTTCATCTCACTCGCGAAAGATCTATCTTTTATTAACTTCTAGCTTACTATCGCCAGATACTAGCGGGTCGCTGTCACTTTATAAGGGAGGATTCTAATATAATACCGTAACGGTATACACTAGGTCTATTTCAATATATATTTTTTAAGTCTTCTTCCGTTTATCTTAGGCGCGGGTAAAGACGTCCGTAATAATATTTAAGAGCCATATTAGTAGTTACTATAGGTATTAAACATTATCGATAACGAGAAGAACGGAGCTAGTTTTACGGCAATCGGGCTTAGTGGGCTAAGTTCTAGGGACTTTCTACTTGACCTACCTATAGACTTTCAACGAGTTTATTGTAAATGTTAGTATTTATCCAACGATAGTATTTGGTATAGACCAGTCGACTAAACGCTTACACGACAATAGTTATACTAGACCTATACCATCCTATAGGCTGTCGAACCCTACGCTTAACATAGCGACATCTATAGTTAAGATCTTATATTATAATCTATAGCATTAATACAAACGGTTACGTAGCTACCTCCTCTACTATCGTAGCCAGTTCCTCTACTAGTATAGCCAGTTCCTATAATATCGCAGCCAGTTCCTCTACCAGATAATCTAGTTCCTCTACTAGTACAGCCACCTCCTCTACTATCGCAGCCAGTTCCTCTACCGGATAATCCAGTTCCTCTACTAGTATAGCTACCTCCTCTACTATCGCAGCTAGTTCCTCTACCGGATAATCTAGTTCCTCTACTAGTATAGCTAGTTCCTCTACTAGATAAGCCAGTTCCTCTACTAGTATAGCTAATTCCTCTACCGGATAATCCGATATCCGTATTACCTCTAGAAGCCGTAGTCTATAATCCTTTAGCGGGTATGTCTAATATATTATTAAGATATTATCGAATTATCGAGTTACGGAAGGCATTCGTCGGCCTACCTTTCTCTCCTTATAGTAAGGCTCGTATAGTATTAAACTACTAGTTTAATTCTTCTACTTATTACGGATTTATATCTACTAGTAATAGAAGACGTGAAGACCTTAGGCGGTATCTTCTACTTCGATATATAGATTAGTAGAATTAGAATATTCCTCGTATGTACAATTAACGTACTACGTACACTATACTTATTTATACCTTCGGTATAGTATATATTTATTACTTATTACTGTTCGAGGATGGCTCTAGCGCTACTGTTTTTGTATATTTATCTTAATACCTAAGAATTAAACTTATTATATAGTATAAAGCCACCCTACCGAATTGCGTCAGTTCTATATAGAAAATAGCGGATAATACGTATAATCATAAAGTTAATTATATAGATTATTGTTTCAGCGTCTTAGGTCCCCTTTAGATACGGCGTCTCTTACGTAGTATCTATACTCTCCCCTCTATATCGTTTAGATCGTAATCTCTATATTCGCTACAGAAGCCCTTCCTAAATAATCTATTATTATTATTAACATCTTCGTCTTTTATCTCCTTAGTGGAAGACCGCTCTCTTTTTCGTGCCGTTAATAAAACTGCTACTATATAAGCCGTAGGTATAAGGAGTTAATTAGGTTCGTCTATTATAGGCTATATCGTTACTTCGCTCGAAGGGAAGTTATTATTAGC
>Ga0160427_10002037_pt1 | contig 12284 bp, 12 predicted proteins | sample SolpanmetagenomL_FD_108194 | JGI IMG/M metagenome (GOLD analysis project Ga0160427, IMG submission 108194) | Solar panel surface microbial communities from Lawrence Berkeley National Laboratory, California, USA - L | ecosystem: Engineered > Built environment > Solar panel > Unclassified ...
CTTGCCGGTGATGTCGTACACCACCCTGTTGATCTCGTGCACCTGGTTCACGATGCGGTTGCTCATGGTCGCCAGGAAGTCGTAGGGCAGCCGCGCCCACTCGGCGGTCATGAAGTCGTCGGTAGCGACCGCGCGCAGGGCGCAGGTGTAGCTGTAGGTGCGCTCGTCACCCATCACGCCCACCGAGCGGATCGGGGTCAGCACCGCCAGCGCCTGCGAGCAGCTGTCGTACAGCCCGAACTCGCGCAGCCCCGAGATGAAGATGTCGTCCACGCGCTGCAGGATGTCGATCTTCTCGCGGGTGATGTCGCCCAGAATCCGGATGGCGAGCCCAGGGCCGGGAAACGGATGGCGCATGCGGATGTGCTCGGGCAGGCCGAGCAGCTGCGCGATGGTACGCACCTCGTCCTTGAACAGCGTACGAAACGGCTCGACCAGCTTGTAGCCGAGGTCTTCGGGCAGGCCACCGACATTGTGGTGGCTCTTGATGTTGGCCGCGCCCGCGTTTTCGGAACCGGGGCCGCCACTGCTTTCGATCACGTCGGGGTAGAGCGTGCCCTGCGCCAGAAACTCGAAGGGACCGTACTGCACGGCCTCGCGGTCGAAAGCCCGAATGAACTCGCGCCCGATGATCTTGCGCTTCTGCTCGGGGTCCGAGACGCCGGCCAGAGCGCCCAGGAACTGCTCGCTGGCATCCACGGTCACCAGATGCACCCCCAGCGGCGTCAGGGCCGCCTCGACCTGCTCGCGCTCGCCCAGCCTCAGCAGGCCGTGGTCGATGAACACCGCCGTCAGCTGGTCGCCGACCGCCTTCGCCAGCAGCAGGGCCAGCGTCGAGCTGTCCACGCCGCCGCTGATGCCCAGCAGCACCCGGCCGCCGCCCACCTGCTGCCGCACCTCCTCGACCAGCTCATCGACGATGTGCGCGGCCGTCCAGTCGAGCGGCACCTCGCAGATCTTCAGGAAGTTGAGCAGCAGCTGCCCACCCTTGGGCGTGTGCACCACCTCGGGGTGAAACTGCACGCCGTAGCGCCGCGTCTGCGCGTTCTCGATGGCGGTCACGGGCGTGTCCTCGGTCTCGGCCACCACCTCGTAGCCCTCTGGCAACCGGGTCACGCTGTCGCTGTGGCTCATCCAGGCCACGAACTCGCCGGTTACGCCCGCGAACAGCTGGCCGCCGTAGCGCGTCAGGTCGGCCTTGCCGTACTCGCGCTTGCCCGCCCGCTTCACGTCGCCGCCCGCCTGCTGCGCCAGGAACTGCATGCCGTAGCAGATGCCCAGCACCGGGATGGGCAGGTTGAGCACGCCCGCCGCCGGACGCGGCGCCGAATCGTCGTACACGCTGCTCGGACCGCCCGAGAGCACGATGCCCTGCGGATTCTCGCGTTCGATGCGCTCCAGAGAGGCGTTGCCGGGCAGGATGACGCTGTACGCGCCGAGTTCCCGGAATCGCCGGGCGATCAGCCGGGTGTACTGGCTGCCGAAATCTAGGATGACCACACTCACGCTGCTCATTGTGGCACGGCGGCCCGGGGAACACCGCGGCGGGCTATTTCAGCACGATGTCGAAGGCCTGCGCCGAGGGCACCGTCACCGTGCCGGTCAGGGCGCCGTGACCGGCCGCCTCGAACTTCAGGGTGTAGCTGCCGGGCGTGTCCGGAAACTTCAGCGTGCCGGGCGCCGTGCCGACCACGCCGCCGGGCGTGAGCGGGCTGCCGGGCGGGGCCTTCACCAGCGTCACCTTCACCGGCTGGCGGCTGCCGCTGACCGTGAAAGTCTGGCTGCAGCAGCTTCCGGCGGACGTCGCCGTCTGCCCGCGCCACCAGAAGGCCGCGCCGCCCAGCACCACCAGGGCGGCCAGGGCCATCACCAGCGACCGCGGAAGGCTCCGCCCGGTCAGTGCCGGAACCTCGAGGCGCCGGCGTTCCGGCCCCGACTTCACCACCCGCCAGCTGTGGTCTTCCTCCCAGCCGATCCTGAGCGGCTGGCTGCGCACGCTGTTCACGCTGGCTTGCTGGGCCACCGGTTCGCCGCTTCTCTCCAGCGGGGCGACCGGAGCGGTGAACGCCGGCTGAACCCCCGGTGCTGCCGCCTCAGGCTGCGGCGCGGCCGAGACGTCCGGAGGAGTCCAGTCGGAGGGCAGGGGAGGCATGTCGTCGAACCCGATGCGAATCGGGGCCGGAATGAGTCGCACCGGGGGCGAGGCTGGACTCGCGGGGTTCGGCTCACCGGTGCCGAGGGTGGCCACGTTTCCCTGGGGCTCGCCGGGCATCTCCAGGTCGGGCGTCTGCGGCACGCCGATCACGATGATGTCCTGCGCGGAGCGGTAGCTGACGGGTGTGGGAGCCGCCTGCGGAGGGGAGGGCGGAGCTGAGGCCGGTGTGGGCTGAACCTGGGTGACCCCGGCGCTGGCGGCCTCGACCGCCGTGTCGGTGCCGGGCGGAACGGCCTTCCGAGCCTCCTGTTTCCGGGCCGCCTTGGGACTGGGCGATTGATTCTGCTGCACCGGTGGCTGAGGTCCGGGCGCCTGCGTCTGGCCGGCCGGCTCAGGCGTCGCGGGAGCCTCCGGCTGGTCTGGCGACGCGACAGGCGGGTTCACGGTCGCGGTCGCCTCTGGCCTGGGCTGTTTCACGGGAGAACGTTCTGCCTGTACGGCAGGCCCGACCGGTTCGGGGGCGCCGGGCAGACTGGCCGGCCTGGCGCTGGCGGCCTCGGCTGGCCGCTGGCCGCGCAGGGCTTCTTCCAGGGTCTTCAGGGCCTGTGCGGCGCTCTGCGTCTCCAGGCCGTCGAGCGCCGCAGGGCGGGCGCCGAGGCTGTCGAGCGCCTGTCCGAGCGCGGCGAGGTCGGCGGCCGGGCTGCCCTCTTTGCTCCAGGGCAGGCCCGCCCCGGCCAGCCGCACCTCGCGGCCGACCTGCCACAGCTGCGAGGCGTTCACGTTGCCGTGCACCTGCCCGGCCGCGTGCAGCGCGCTCAGCGCCCGCAGCGCTCCGAGCGCCGCCGCGCCCGGATGGGTGGCCGGCGTGGCTGACAGCGGCAGTTCGGTGATCGCGTACGGCTGGCCGTCCCAGACATCGACCTCGTAGACCGGCAGCAGCGAGGCCGACTCGGGCAGATGGGCCGGCACCACGAACTCGTTCAGGCGGTGCAGCAGCACCGGCATCCCGGTCAGCCGGTCGACGCCGTGCAGCGTCAGTGCGCGCCCCGGCACGCTTCCACCGGTCTGGGCGGTCGTCGCGTGGCCAGCCGGCTCCTCCCCGGACCCCGCCGCCGTTCCGGGTGGTCCGTAGGGCGCTCCCGGGGCCGGGATGGCCGAGATGACATACGGCCCGATGGACTTCATTTTCGCAGTATAGGGCATGGATAAACCACTTCCCGCGCCGGGGCGGTGGTCGGTCGGAGACGTCTGCGGGCCGGCTTTGTAACCCCTTAACTTGCTCCCCGCCCACGTGGTGCGGTACAACCCTTGCATGCATGAGAAGTTGTTGGCCGCCCTGAGCACGGTGAACGATCCCGAACTTCACCGTGATCTGGTCTCGCTGGGCATGATCGAGCGGGCCGAGGTGAGCGGCGGCGTGGCCGACATCAAGGTCAACCTGACCACCCCCGCCTGTCCGCTGAAGGCCACCATCCAGGCCGACGTGACGCGGGCCGCACTCACCGTGCCGGGCGTGGAGAGCGTGCAGATCGAGTTCGGGGCGCAGGTGCGCACGCAGGCCACGCCGCCGCTGCCGGGCGTGAAGAACGTGATCGTGGTGGGGAGCGGCAAGGGCGGCGTGGGCAAGAGCTCGGTGGCGAGCAACCTCGCGTGCGCGCTCGCCCAGAGCGGCGCGGCGGTCGGCCTCCTCGACGCCGACGTGTACGGACCCAGCATCGCGCACATGATGGGCGAGGGCACGGCGCGCATCACCGCCAACGCTGACAAGAAGATGATGCCCATCCAGGCGCACGGCCTGCGCTTCCTGAGCATGGGCAACCTGATGCCCGCCGGTCAGGCGTTGGTGTGGCGCGGCCCGATGCTGCACTCGGCCATCGGTCAGTTTCTGAAAGACGCGGCCTGGGGCGACCTCGACTACCTGATCGTCGATCTGCCGCCCGGCACCGGCGACGTGCAGCTCTCACTGACCCAGACGGTGCAGCTCACCGGCGCGGTGATCGTCACCACCCCGCAGGACGTGGCGCTGCTCGACGCCAGCCGCGCCATCGACATGTTCCGGAAGGCCAACGTGCCGATCCTGGGCATCGTGGAGAACATGAGCTACTTCGTGGCCCCCGACACCGGGCTGAGCTATGACATCTTCGGGCGCGGCGGGGCCGAGAAGCTGGCGCAGAGTTTCGGCGGCCTGCCGGTGCTGGGCGAGATTCCGCTCGACCAGGAGGTACGCCAGGACGCCGACGCCGGGCGGCCCTCGGTGCTCGCTCACCCGGACAGCCCGGCCTCGCTGGCGCTGGCGCAGGTGGCCCGCAACCTCGCCGGGCGCGTGAGCGTTCAGACCTTCACCGGCTCGCTCGAGCCACTGCCGATGGCCTGAGATGACCACCCTCGCTCCGCCCTCCGGTGGTTCCGTTCCGTCCGGCAGCGGCCTGACGCCGAGTCCGGGCAGCCAGAACACCAAGACCCGGCTGCTGGAACTCGTCAAACGGCACGGCGCCGTCACGGCGCAGGCGCTCGCCCAGGAACTCGAGATCAGTCTGCCGGCCGCCCGCAAGCACCTCTGCGACCTGCAGGAGTCGGGCCTGCTGTCGTCGCACACCGAGAAGCCCGGCGGACGGGGCCGACCGCAGCACGTGTTCGTGCTGAGCGACAGAGGGGAGAGCACGTTTCCCAAGTCGTATGCCAGCCTGTGCGGCGACGTGCTGCGTCACGTCGAGGACCTGTTCGGGCAGGGCGCGGTGTTGCAGGTGCTGAGTGCCCGGCAGGCCGAGCTGTACGCCCGCCTGGCCCCGGATATTCAGGGCGACCTGCCCGAGCGGCTGGCGACCCTGACCGAGAAGCTGCGCGAGGCCGGGTACGCCGCCGAGTCGTTTCAGGAACACGGCGTGTGGTACCTCGTCGAGCGCAACTGCCCGGCCCTCAAGGTGGCACGTGAATACGGCCAGATGTGCGACTCCGAGCTGAAGCTGTACACCGAACTGCTGCGCGCGCCGGTGGTGCGCGAGACGCGGATCGCCTGCGGGGCTGCCGAGTGCCGCTACCGCATCGGCTGAGATGACCCGGCCCGGCCCGCTGTACGGCCTGGTGGCGTGGCCCAGCGCGGCCCTCGACAGTTGGCTCAGAGAACAGCAGCTTCGGCTGGGGGTCCGGGCGTACGGCGAACCGCACCTCAACCTGCGGGCGCCGTTTCCCATCCTGAGCACCGAGGACGGGCTGGTGGCGGCCCTGCGCGCGATGCTGTGGGGCGTGCAGGGCTTCGAGGTCCGGGTGAAGGGCTGGCGCACTTTTCCGGGCGTGGTCTTTCTGGAGTGCGAACTCTCGCCGGAGCTGGCCGCGCTGCACGACCGAGCGCTGGCGCTGCCGGGCGCGCCGCCGCAGCCCTACGACCAGAAAGACTACATTCCGCACCTGACGCTGGCGCTGGGCGTGTTGCCCTGGCGGCAGCAGGAACTCGAGGCGGAACTCGCGGTCCTGCACGCCCCGGAGCGGCGCTTCGAGGTGTCGGCCATCAGCCTGACCCGTGAGTCGGGTGGCGAGGTGCGCGAGGTGCGGACGTTTCCGCTTCAGCCCGCGGGCGGTGCCCGGCCGGCCTGAGCGATGAGCTAACATCCGGGCATGTCTGACCCGCGCCCAGCCCGCACCGAACCTGTCCGCATCGATCTTCGCAGCGACACCGTCACCACGCCCACGCCCCGCATGCGGCAGGCGATGGCAGAAGCGCTGGTGGGCGACGACGTGTACGCCGAAGACCCGACCGTGAACGAACTGCAGCAGGAGGCCGCCCGGCTGCTCGGCTTCGAGGCCGGACTGTTCATGCCGTCGGGCACCATGACCAATCAGGTGGCGATCGCCGTGCACACCCAGCGCGGCCACGAGGTGATCTGTGCCGAGGGCTCGCACATCTACGAGTGGGAACTGGGCATGATGGCCACCTTCAGCGGCGTGGTGCCGCGCTTCGTGGCGGCTCCGGGCGGCGTGCCCGACCCGGCGGACGTGCGGCGGGCGATCCGGCGCAGCATTCACCAGTCGCCCAGCGGCATGATCTCGCTGGAAGACACCCACAACAAGGCGGGCGGCACGGTGCTGCCGCAGGAGGTACTGGCCGGCGTGCGCGAGGTGGCCGATCAGGAAGGGCTGCCGCTGCACCTCGACGGCGCCCGCATTATGAACGCCGCCGCCGCCCAGGCCGTGGCCCCTCGCGAGATCGCCCGGCACTTCGACTCAGTGAGCCTGTGCCTCAGCAAAGGGCTGGGCGCGCCGGTGGGCAGCGTGCTGGTCGGCAGCAGCGACTTCATCGGGCGGGCGCACCGCTACCGCAAGATGATGGGCGGCGGCATGAGGCAGGCGGGCATCCTGGCGGCGGCGGGCCTGATCGCGCTGCGCGAAGGACCGGCTCAGCTGCCCGAAGACCACCGCCGCGCCCACGAACTGGCGCGCGCCCTGGTCGCGGCGGGCCACGACGTGGACCTGAGCACCGTGCAGACCAACATGGTGTACGCGACCGTGCCGGAAGCGCAGGCGAAGAGCGACGCCTGGGCCGCCCAGGGCCTGCTGGCGAACGCGCTGGACCACGACCGCGTGCGATTCGTGCTGCACCGCGACATCGACGACGCGATGCTGGCGCGGGCGATCGAGGTGATCGGCGCGTAGCGACTGGCCCGCTATCCTGTCTTCCATGCCCGTGTACGTCACCGACAAGCCGCTGCACCTCACCTCGCACGATGTGGTGGCCCGCGCCCGCCGCCTGCTGCACACCAGGCGCGTGGGCCACACCGGCACCCTCGACCCGCTCGCCACCGGGGTGCTGGTGCTGTGTGTCGAGGGCAGCACCAAACTGGTGCAGTTCATGGAGCAGGACAGCAAGGATTACCTCGCCTGGATCAGCCTGGGGGCGGGCACGCCGACACTCGACGCCGAGGGGCCGATCAACGAGGTGAGAGAGGTGCCGCCGCTGGAGGCCGCGCAGGTGCAGGCGGTCCTGGACGCCTTCCAGGGGCCGCAGCTGCAGGTGCCGCCGCAGTACAGCGCCATTCAGGTGAATGGCCAGCGGGCCTACGCCGCCGCCCGCGCCGGAGGGCACACCGAGCTGCCCGCCCGCCCAGTGCTGCTGCATGAGCTGAAGCTGCTGGGGCTGTGCGGCAGCGTGCAGGAGGCGCCGCGCACCTTCGCCCGGGACCCGGAAGGCCGCTGGCAGGTGGCCGACACCGGCCGCATCTTCGGCCTGCCCGAGCCGCTGGGCGAGTTTCCCACGCTGCTCGTCTGGGCGCGGGTGGGCAGCGGCACGTACATCCGCTCTCTGGCCCGCGACATCGGCGCGGCGCTGGGGGTGCCCGCCCACCTGTCGGGTCTGGTGCGCACCCGCGCGGGCCAGTTCGGACTCGAAGGGGCACTGGCCCTGGAGGCGCTTGAAGGGGCCGCCGGGCTGGACGACCTCGGCGCGCTTGACCTGCCGCGTATCGAGGCCACGCCCGCGATGGCGCTGGAACTGCGCCAGGGCAAGCGGCCCCAGTGGGCGCAGGCGGGCCGGTTCCTGGTCACGCTGGACGGGGCGCTGGTGGCAGTGGCTGACGGCGACGGCAAGGCCCTGAAGGTGGTGCGGGCCTGGGCGGAGTAACGGAGGGGGGACACTGGCTTGAGCTTCGGCGTAGCGCCACAGCTCACGGTCTGACGCGCGGCCCGGCACTAGCCTGAGGCGTGGCCAAGAAGAACCGCCTGCCTGCCCCTACGCCGGAAACCTACGTCGAACTCCTCAACATGCCCGGAACCAAGGTGCTGTTCTGGGCGGTGGGCGAGTGCCCCTACTGCGGCGCGCGGCACTACCACCCGGCCGGCACCGAGCGCGACGACCCCGGTGAGCGCCTGGGCGAGGTGCAGGCTCCCTGCGGCCTCGGCGCGTACATCCTGGCGCTGCCGCCGCGCCCGCTGCGCAAGAAGAGCAAGAAGGCCCGGCGGCGCAGCGACTGGGAAGACTCCGACGAGTGAGCCGCCCGCAGAGCTGAGCCGCTAGACTGCCGCCATGCAAATCGTCAGAGGGCAGACCGCTGAAAGAATCGTCTGGGGCCAGCTCGAACAGGACGACACGGTGCACGTCACCACGGGCATGCTGGGCGAGCGCACGGGGGAGACCCTGCCGCTCTCGGCCCTGAGCCTGCTCGCTCCGGCCGAGCCGAGCAAGATCGTGTGCGTCGGGCGCAACTACCTCGACCACATCAAGGAACTGGGCAACGACACGGCGGGCCTGCCCACCGAGCCGGGCATCTTCCTGAAGGGGCCGAACGCCCTGACCGAACCCGGCGGCACGGTGGCGTACCCGGCCTGGACCGAGAATTTCCACTACGAGGGCGAACTGGCCTTGGTGATCGGCAAACGGGCCAGCGACCTCACGCCCGAGAAGGCGCTCGAGCATGTCGCGGGCTACACCTGTGCCAACGACCTGACCGCCCGCGACAAGCAGAAGCCCGACCTGCAGTGGTTCCGGGCCAAGGCTGCCGACCGCTTTTGCCCGCTGGGGCCGTGGCTGGTGCCGGGGCTCGACCCTGCCGACTTGCAGATTCAGACCCGGCTGAACGGTCAGGTGGTGCAGGACAGCCGCACCGCCAACATGATCTTTCCAGTGATTGACGTGCTGGTGTACGTGTCGCGCTACGTGACGCTGGAAGTGGGCGACGTGGTGCTGACTGGCACCCCGGAGGGCGTAGGCCCGATGCAGCCCGGCGACACCGTCGAGGTCGAGGTGCAGGGCGTGGGCGTGCTGAAGACGGTGATCGGCGACAGAAGGTAATGCGGCGCGGGCACGACAGCGGGCGCCCGGAAAGCGTAGACTTCTCTGCTATGACCACTGCTCCCCTCCAGCCCCAGACCGTTCCGCGACTGCGCCTCAAGGTGACCCCGGCCGCCCAGCAGCACCTGCGGGCCGGGCATCCCTGGCTGTACGAGAGCAGCGTCAAGTCGCAAAACCGTGAGGGGCAAGCCGGAGAGCTGGCCGTGGTGCTCGACCGCCAGGACCGGTTCCTGGCCATCGGGCTGTACGATCCGGGCTCGCCGCTGCGGCTGCGGGCGCTGCATGTGGGCGCGCCGGTCACGGTGGACCGGACGTGGTGGGCGGACCATCTGGACCGGGCGCTCGCCGTGCGTGAAGGGTTGTTCGACGAGCAGACCGACGGCTACCGCTTGATCAACGGCGAGAGTGACCGCTGGCCGGGACTGGTGCTCGACCGCTACGCCGGCACGCTGGTCATGAAGCTGTACACGGCGGCCTGGTTTCCGCACCTGAAGATGGTGCTGGAACTGCTCTCGGAGCGTTTCCCCGGCTACGCGGTGGTGCTCCGGCTCAGCCGCAACATCCAGGACGGCGCCAAGGTGATCGGGCTGCACGACGGCCAGGTGCTTCAGGGCGAGCTGGAAGGCGAGACGGTGGTGTTCAGCGAGTCGGGCCTGAAGTTCGAGGCCGACGTGGTGAAGGGCCAGAAGACCGGCTTCTTTCTCGATCAGCGTGAGAACCGCCGGCGCGTCGAAACGCTGTCCAACGGGCGGCGGGTGCTCAACGCCTTCTCGTTCACCGGGGGGTTTTCGCTGTACGGAGCGCGCGGCGGGGCCACTTCGGTCGTCAGCCTCGACCTGAGCCAGCACGCACTGGCGGGGGCCAAGCGCAACTTCGCCCTCAATCCGCAGCTTGCCCGTGTCGGGCACCAGACGGTGCAGGACGACGTGTTCGAGTACCTGCGCCAGGACCAGGAACCGTTCGGCCTGATCGTGCTCGATCCGCCGTCGCTGGCCCGCCGCGAGAGCGAACGCGCCGCCGCCATCTCGGCCTACGCCACACTGGCCGAGGACGCGCTGAAGCTGCTGAGCCGGGGCGGCATTCTGGTGTCGGCGTCGTGCTCGGCGCACGTCAGCGAGCGGGAATTCTTCGCGGCGGTGCGTGGAGCCGTCGAGCGCAGCGGGCGCGGCAGCGTGGAACTGGAGACCTCGGCCCACGCGCCCGACCACCACGCCACCTTCGCCGAGGCCGAGTACCTGAAGGCCATTTTCATCCAGGTGTTCTGAGGACCAGGAATGGAAAGGGGCGAGGAAACCGAGTCTGCTCTCAGTTTCCTCGCCCCTTTCCATTGCCGCCTTACTTCAGCGCGTTCACCATCTCCAGCACGCTGCCCACTTCCAGGGCCGCACCGCCGACCAGCGCGCCGTTGACGTTCGGCTGGCCGCAGATCTTCGCGATGTTGCCGCCCTTGACGCTGCCGCCGTAGAGTACCTGCACGCCTGCGCCCACCTCGCCCAGCAGGCCGGCAAGCGCCCCCCGGATGGCCGCGCAGAGTTCCTCGGCGTCGGCCGCCGTGGCGGTCTTGCCGGTGCCGATGGCCCAGACTGGCTCGTAGGCGATCACGATCTGCTCGGCGCTGGTCACGGTGATGCCCGCCAGCGACTCGCGCAGCTGGTCGAGCGTGTACGCCACGTGCTCGCCGCGCTCACGCACCTCCAGGCCCTCGCCCACGCAGATGATCGGAATCAGCCCGGCGGCCAGAGCTGCGCGCGCCTTGCTCGCCACCACCTGACTCGTCTCGGCGTGGTATTCACGGCGCTCGCTGTGGCCCACCACCGCGTACTTGGCGTTCACGTCGAGCAGCATGGCCGCCGAGATCTCGCCGGTGAAGGCGCCGGACGGGTTGGCCGAGATGTCCTGCGCGCCGTACTGCACGGGGCTTCCGGCCAGAGCGGTCTGAAGCGCGGGCAGGTCGATGGCCGGGGCCATGATCGCCAGGGTGGCGGCGCTGCTGGGCAACTGGCCTTTCAGCTCGGTGGCCCAGGCGGCAGCCTCGGTGGGGGTCTTGTTCATCTTCCAGTTGAGAGCGAGCAGGGTGGTTGGTTTCGTCATGGGCAGTTCTCCTTTGAGAGCCTGAACTCGAATGTGCGGGCTTTCGGAACGGTCGGTTTCGCTCAGGGGCCGGTCGGGCGGGTGCCCAGAGTCTGCGAGCACCGGACGAGGTAGCCGTCGGGGTCCTGCACCAGGAACTGATGGACGCCGACTTCCCGGTCGCCTGCCCGGTACCACTTCTCCTCCGGGGCCAGAAACAGCGGCCAGGAGGCGCGGCTCAACCGGTCGAGGAGCGGCCCGGTCTGCGGCACGCTGACCTCGAAGTTGACGCCGCGCCCCAGGGGGGGTTCCAGGTCGGCCGTGCTCCAGGTGCGCGTCAGGCCGATCTGGTCGAGCATCACCCGGGCACCGCCCAGTACGAGCGATGCGAAGCCTTCCTCCGGCCGCTGATAGTCGACGCCGAACCCGAGCAGCCCCACCCAGAAGCGGAGGCTGACCGCCAGATCGCCGACCGCCAACTCGGGCACGAGGCCGGGTCCGGGCCGGGAGGCTGCCGTGCCCTCAAGAACGGGGCGCAGAAACGTCCGGTCGTAGCGCTGAACGAGGTCCGGCAGCTCCTTGAACAGGGCCTGACACGTCTCGTCCTGCGCCGACTGCTGGCGGTAGGTCTCGTAGGCCGCGAGGCTCGGAAAGGTGAACAGCGCGTAGGCCGCGTCGCTCGCCCCTTCCGAGGGCATGAAATAGCCCAGGTGGTGCCCGCCGAAGCGGTTGACCAGGGTGATCCACTGGTGCCCGTAGACCTCGAAGGCCGCTTCCTGGCCCGCTTTCAGTTCGTACTTCAGCAGGCAGGTGACCATCAGTCGTAGTCCTCCAGGCGGACGGTGTCGAGGGCCTGTTCCAGCATGGCCCGGTCGGTCTGAACGGCCCGGATGAGCCCGGCCAGTCGGCGCAGCGCCTCCAGGTCTTCGCCGTAGGCGGCGAACATCGACCCCTCGGGATCGAAGGCGATCAGGCCCTGAAGCTCGGGGGCGTGCACCTGCAGCAGGGCCTCGGCCAGACCGTGCCAGGCATACCCGCCGCCCTCGGACCCCCTGGCCTCGAAGGCACCGGCGCAGGGGCCGAAGTCGTCGAAGATCAGGCTGTACCGGGGCGTGGCGCCGGGGTGGACGACCAGCCTCGACGGCGCGAAGTCCGGGTCTGGCCGGGGGACCGTCATCTCAGGCCATCGCCTCGACGCCGGGCAGCTTCTTGCCTTCCAGCAGTTCCAGGCTGGCGCCGCCGCCGGTCGAGATGTGGCTCACCTTCTCGGCCTGACCGCTC
>Ga0160427_10002038_pt1 | contig 12278 bp, 19 predicted proteins | sample SolpanmetagenomL_FD_108194 | JGI IMG/M metagenome (GOLD analysis project Ga0160427, IMG submission 108194) | Solar panel surface microbial communities from Lawrence Berkeley National Laboratory, California, USA - L | ecosystem: Engineered > Built environment > Solar panel > Unclassified ...
CGGACAGGAAGCGGGTGTTCTTCGGCACCGGCAGCACGATGTGGCCGCCTTTCAGGGCCTTGTCGGTCTTGAGCGTGGCGCGCTGCAGCAGGGTGTCGCCGGGCGTGACCTTGTCGGCCGGGGTGAGCGTCTCGCTTCTGACGCCGTTGGTCGTCACGGCCGTGACTTTCATCAGGCTGAGGTTGAGGGTGGGCGCGGCGAGGGCGATGGTGGCGGTGGTGAGCGTCAGCAGTGGTACGGCGAGAATGCGTCGATTCACGGGGAACTCCTGTTGGCCGGTGGCCTCGTCCGGGCCACGGCTTTCTAGGTAAAGATGAACGTGAGGCTATGACGGGGGACTTACACCACTGCGTGTTTTGGTGTCGCACTCTGGATGGCTGGTCTAGGTAGAGACTGTGCTGCGCGGCTTTTTTTGTGTCTGAATTGATTTCATGAGAATAGGGGGTGGACCCTACCAGAGCTGGGAAAGAGACGGTATGCAAGGGCCGTTCGGAGGAAGGTTCGCTGCTGATCTCAGCCATTTCGCCGCTGATCTTGGCTGGGTTGCGTTGCCTTAACTGGTTCACGGTAGGCTGACCTGCCGTGATCGACGACAACCCCCACCGCTACCGTTTTTCAATGACGATCATCCAGCACGCCCAAAGCAGCTGTACCACCGCTTCCCCCTCAATTACCGAGACGTCCAGGAACTTCTCCAGGAGCGCGGCATTCAGGTCAGCCACGAAACCCTAAGCCAGTGGAACATCAAGTTCGCACCCCTCCTCACCGAAGAACTGCGCCACCGGGAACCCCGTTGGGGTTCCCGGTGGTTTCTGGACGAGGTCTGCATCGAGATCAGGGGCAAGAAACTCTGGTTGTGGCGGGCCGTTGATGACTCCGGCGCGGTGTTGGATCTTCTCCTGCAAGATCGGCGAGATACTCAGGCGGCAAAGACTTTTCTCGGAAGGCTTTTGGCGAATTACAGCGTCCCAGACGTGATCTACACCGACAAACTCTGGAGCTACGGAGCGGCCATTCGAGCACTCCCGGTGCTTCACAGCGTAGAGCACATCCAGGTCATCTCGACTGCACGTTGCAACAATCTGATGGAGCAATCCCATCGACCGACCTGGAAGCAGGAACGGAATAAGCTGGGCTTTAAAAAACTACGACGAGCACAGGAATTCCTCGCCCTGCATGCCCGCGTTTCGAATCTTCAGCAGCACACCCGCACCACTGTTCCTGCTCACCTCCGAAGAACGAACCAGAACCGTGCCCACCTGGCATGGCAAAACGCAGTTGAAGTGGCCGTCTGAAGTTCAGACGGCCACTGACCTCATCAGGCCCCTCCCCAATTAACTTGCCAGAACCGCTATCGGACACCTTGCGTCGTCAGGAAGCTGTGAGGCGGGGTTCGTAGACTGGGTTCAGGATTCTTGTTCCCGGAGTCTCTCCTCAGACGAAAGCCACGGCCCGCGCTTGTGCGTCAAGGCCGTGGCTTTTTGCTATTGTGCTCAAGCCCGGTATAGAGTGCTGGGCAAAGGTCGAGGCGCTCCTATCGCTCTAGGAGGCGCCTCCCTTTTGTCTACGCTGCGTCAGTGAACTGCTTGATGTTATTGCAGCGTGCCGTTGAAATCACCTGCTGGTGGTCAACGCCAGCCAAGCTCGGGAGCTCCCGGATCGCGGCTCCATAACTCCGTAATTGATCGGTGTGAATGACCTCTGGGACGTCATACTCACCCAGGAGGCGAGTCAGGAACGTTTTCGCCGCCTCAGTGTCTCGGTGCCGCTGAAGAAGGATGTCGAGCACGAAGCCGTGCTCGTCCACCGCTCTCCAGAGCCAATGCCTTGCGCCATTGACGCTCGTACACACCTCGTCGAGATGCCACCGGGAACCCGTCGGGGTTCCCGGTGGCGCAGTTCTTCTGCGAAGTGAGGTCTGAACTTGATACACCATTCGCGCAGCGTCTCATGGCTGATCTGGATGCCGTGCTGATACAGCAGTTCCTGCATATCGCGGTAGCTCAGAGGGAAACGGTGGTACAGCCAAACGGCGTACTGGATGATGGTTATTGGAAAGCGGTGGCGGTAAGGAGCAGGGTCGATCACGGCGGGTCAGCCTACCCCAGCCCGATCAAGGCAACACAACCGACAGAATCATTGTTTCCATATCGGTTCTGTCCCTATTGACTGTCACTGACGGCTTTCGCGACGTCTTCGGCGGTCCGTTTTTAGCCGCTTGGTTCAGCAATGCGTGCGATGATCTCCTGTGCTTGGTCGAGCTCGCGGGTCAGTGACACGCGTCATACCGAGGAGTATAGGTAAACCTGGGCCCTTGCCGCATCTGTCAAAAGCTATCGATCGAAAGAGGGACGTCCTTTCGCATCGGCGCGTCACGACTGCCCTGCCGTTCGGCTTGAGTTGGGCAGCCTGACGCGCGCTCAATGCTGACTAGAGAGAGGAAGCGTTGGGCTGTACGAAAGGTGCAGACTTACGGTCGGCACGGTGTGAAGAATGTTGATCAGACCACTGCGGTTCTGGCTGAACCAGGCCGCAAGGACAGGTTGTTTAGGAAACAAGGTCGTCTGGAGGTACTGTTCTGCCGCTTCGCCCTGCCCTGCTAGCACCATGTTGCCATAGTACCCGCCCAGTACGCCACGGAGCATCTCCGGAGCCGTGCCGCTGAACAGTTCGCGTTGGTATGAGCGGGAAGCGGCCCAGGGAATCCACGAGAATTTGCGTGTCTGGTCGGTTAACTTCGATCCGTCCCAACCGATCACAGTCTCCAGGCCAGGAGAGGCTGCGTGGCTGTAATCGTAGGAGGCTATAGCATTGGAACTGTACAGAATCTCCCGGGTTCCGTCACGGTCGAGATCTTTGAAGGTCGCGCCGAAGTCGCCGCCGTCCAGGATGCCGATGTTCTCCAGGTGGCCTGTGTCCTGGCTGAACATGGTGTAGGTGGTGCAGCAATGTGCGCCTCCACTGAAGCCACTCAGCACCAGTTCCGGCAGACCACCGGGGCGCAGGGGGTGCAGACTGGCTCCAAGAATCTGATCTCTGACCGTTACCAGAATCTGTTGGCCTTCGCGGATGGTGGCGATTGTTTTCCCCTGACCGGAACTTGTCGGAACCGCCACGGTCACGGTGTATTTTCCCCACTGAAGGACCGAGGGGGTGGCCGGTGCGGCCAGACTGGACGAGGTGAGCAGGGCACTGAGGAGCAGGAAGGTTTTCATCGCCCGGAGTATCGGTGGGGTTCTGGAGACGAATTCCGCCGCCGCACACCAACACCTCCTCCTTCCGGTCTATGTCTTTCGTCAGATGCAGCGGACAGTTCTCTTCTCCATACTTCCCCGTATGACGCCTTCAGCACGCCCCACATAGTCCCTTACTCGCGATCGCTGGCGGTACCCACATGGACGCAATCCAGGTGTCGTCCGTCATTCGTCTGTGACGACGTCGTTCCCTCTGTTCCTCTGCCTTGACCACTCTTCACCTCGCTCGGATACCGGTACGGGGGTGGCAGGACTCGACCCGGGGACGGTACAGTCTTTCCTTTCCGTCACCCCTTGCCAGATGAGCCTAAGGCGACCATGACACCACTTCCCCATTTTCCATTCGATCTGAATGCTTACTCACCTCGTGCCCGCGCCGTCCTGATGTTCGCTGGTCTGGGACTGCTGTACACCCTGATCACGTCTCTGGTGTTTCCGAGCAACTGGGAGTACCTGTACATCCAGGCCGACAGTCTGCTGAGCTGGCCACTCTCCCAGCCCCTGGAACTTCTTCCACGCCTGGGCACGGCGGTCCTCATGGCTCTGTTGTTCCTCTGGCTCCTGCGTCCTGGTCGGCGTACCGCGCTGGAGTTCACCCTCGGTGGGGTGTGTCTGCTGGCCTATGCCGCACTCGTGGCTTTTTCTTATGACCTGACCGGCGTTGTACTGGTCGTGCCCGTGGTCTTGCGCGCCTGGTGGCCTCTTCGGCGTACTCTGCTGACGTGTATCCCTCTCATTCTTCTGGGGCTGAGCTTCAACCTGGGGTATCTCCAAGGCGAGTTTCAGCCTGTCGACAGCAATGAGAGTCTCTGGCAATCGGTCGCGTATCTGGTCGGCCAAGGGGTGTTCGCCTTCATCGCTTTCGAACTGACGCTGAGACGAGAGGAGGAACAGGCCTTGCTGCGACGCGCTCTGGGTGAACTGCGGCAGTACCGAGATCTGGAACTCCAGCACAGTGTGCTCGAGGAGCGGACCAGGGTATCGCGCGACCTGCACGACACCCTGGGACACGGACTCACCGCGCTGCGCCTGGAGTTGCAGCGCGCCCGGAAAGTTCAGGCCGATCCGGACGCACTCGCCGAGTCCTTGAACCGGGCCCTCGACCGCAGTGGGGAGTCCATGGTGAGTCTGCAGGCCGCAGTGAAGGCCATTCGTCCTCAGATACTGGGGGCGTCGCTGCTCGGAGCCGTGAACGACCTGATTGTGGCTTGGCCACAACCGGTTTACCTGATACTCCCGACCACCGAACCTCCCCTGGGCGCCGACGCCCGCCTTGCGGCGTTCCGCTGCGTGCAGGAGGGGATCACCAATGCTCAGAAACATGCTCCGGGAGAGCCGTTGACATTGGTGCTGGAAGTGCATCCGACCCGGCTTTCTGTGACGTTGCAAAACCCGTTGGCCCTTCCTAGCGAAGGAATCGGCAGCGGTCTGGGACTGACTGGTCTGCGCGAGCAGGTCGAGCGCGCAGGTGGGCACCTTGAGGCCGGGCTCTCCCACGGCCTGTATCAGTTGCGCGTTCTCCTTCCACTGGTGCAGTCGTGAAGCTGCTGATCGTGGATGACCAGCCATTGGTCCGTGAGGGGCTGGCCGCATTGCTCGCATTGGAAGACAGCGTGACCATCCTAGGCACCGCCTCAGACGGCGCGGCGGCGCTCCAGCTCTGCGAACAGCTTGCCCCTGACGTCGTGTTGATGGACATCCGAATGCCGGGTATGAACGGGCTAGAAGCCACCCGGCAGCTTCTTGCCCGTGGCGGGCCCCCGGTCGTGCTGCTAACCACTTTTGAGGAGGAAGAGGACATGGTGACGGGCGTACAGTCAGGCGCTGCCGGTTACCTCTTCAAGTCCGCGGAGGTGCAGGAAATCATGACCACGCTCGAACGCGTCATGCGAGGGGAGCGGGTATTTCATCCGCGCGTCACCCAGACCCTGGTCGAGGTGCTGACACGTCCCCGGCCAGTGGCGCCTCCATTTCTGACGACCCGAGAGTTGGACGTGCTCCAGAGAGTGGCCAGTGGCGCACCGAACAAGAGGATCGCGTCTCAACTACAGATTTCCGAGGGAACAGTCAAGGTGCACGTCAGCAGTGTCCTGGCCAAGTTGCAGGCGTCGAGTCGGACTGACGCCGTGCGGATCGCCCGACAGTTACAGCTGTTGAAGTGATAGACGGAAACGAACTGTCTGACTTCGGAGAACGCTGTTCTCTCGGGTGTGCGAGGCTGTGCTCGTCCTGCCGGCCGGACACAGCCTCGCACACCCGATGTCGACGACGACGGTGCAACTCGACCTGCACCGTGAGTTCGTTTCGGCTGACCTCACCGTATCCCTGAACGAGCTTCGACTCGTGACTGGCTGAAAACTCGTCAACAACCCACAGGCGTTGACGCAGTACGGAACAAAGCTGCGCAGCTACCTTGCGGCGCACTTGGCCCTTATCGGTCGCGTTCCACGCGGCGCGGCGCTGGGCTGATTCGGGGACCGCGCAGGCTGGAAGAATCCGCAGGGAACGCTCGCCGATGGTCTGGGGGTGGTCGGGCGGTGGGCTTTAGCGGTGTTAGGCCTGCTCGCGCTGGTGGGCTTTACCGTCACTCACCGTACGAGCAGGTAACGTGGAGGATGACCCCTTGGTGATTCAATCTCTGATCGCGCCGATATAAGTAGCCTGCAGCAGCGCGGTAATATCCTCCACGCTGCCCGTCTCGCCCAACAGGGGAAAGATGTGCTGCACGGTGAAGGCGTGCACCTCCGCTGTACGGTCCAGCATGGCGTCGATCGCGAGCGTGACGTGAAACCCTGCGTCTGCCGCCTGCCGCGCCGTAGACTCAACACCTAAACTAGTCGCCACTCCACAGATCACCACTTGGGTGACCCCCTGAGCGCTGAGTAAGGCTCCCAATTCTGTGCCCGCAAACGCCCCCCAGGCATGCTTAATAACATGAAAATCCTGTGGCTGTCGGCGAAGTTCTGGAAGCAGGCCAGTCCAGCCCTCGGTGCGGGAACCGCCGCGAGGATTCACGTCGCTTCGCCCCGGGGGCGTTCCTCTGACCTCTATCAACACTACCGGCAGATCCCCTTGACGGAAGGCGTCCGCGAGCGCAGTTGCACGCTCGATCACGTCACGTACCACTTGGGGAGGATCGCCCGTGAGCAACGCCTGCTGAAGATCGACCACGAGAAGGGCAGTATTTGGATCGAGGGTGGTCACAGTCATCGTTTCTCCTGAGGGTGAACTGAACAGTAATGCGAGACGACAAGGGCTTTCCCGCCGTCGAACAGTGACGCTGCGGCAGGCCTTGAACTGCACAGGGGCCGCTCCGCAGTCACGGTCCTGTTCACCCACCTGACGGTACCGCGGATTTCGGTGAGACCACTTCAGCCGTGGGATTGTCGTTCCCTGATGGGCGGGATCTTCTTTCGAATCGCGCGTCGCGGAATCGAGTGAGTGATTGGAGCGACACTGCTGGAAGGTCGAGAAAATCTTTAGCCGGCCACGCGCCAGGAGATGTCTGTGGCCTCCTTCCAGGCACATTTCTACCCGGTTCGTTCTACAGACTCCTTTTGACGAATCAGCAGTGGGGAAACGGTGGCGGTAAGACTTGGCTTCGATCAGGGCGAGTCGGCCTATCCCAACTCAGTTAAGGCAACACAACCCGGCCGACTGCACTTACCGGAACCCAACCCGAGTCCAAAGCAGCAGGAACCGACGACGTGGAGCACTTCTCGACCGCTGCTAAAGTGCAACCCGTTAACTGAACGTGGCACGTCGTTCGTCCCGTAGTGCTGCACTCCCAAACGGGGACTGGGCGAGGAGTCCACTATGCTAGGCCACCTGTTGAGGGCTGCGCAGCACTGAATACCGGAACAGAGGTCTTCATCAAGGCCTGAGGCCAACGTCGGAGCACAATGCACGTTTTTCTCAACCCTCCCCTGATCTGCTACAGTTTTCCGCATGCCACTCGATCTCCCCGACCTGTTCGTCGGTGAACATCATCCACTGACCCGGAGAGCGGCCGCCTTGGTTGAGCAGCACTATCGGCCCGACCTTTTCCCGGCTACACCTGTCCCGGCGCCAGAGTGGCGCTACCGCCTCGGGATGGTCCTGGCCGATCACCTCCAGCAGCAGGGGCTGCAGCGAGAGGCCTACACCTTGCGTCTGCACGCGACCGCAATCGAGAGCTGGACCGCCGCACTCTACGATGCCTGGGTGCTCAGCCTCAAGGTGGCGAAGTAGACAGTATGGCCAAGCCTCCCCTCCCCCTCCGTCTCTACCCGACCGAGGTCGCCGCAAAGAAGGCCGGACTGCAGTTGGCAGACTTCTCTAAAGCGCGGTTGTCCACCCTGCTTTACGCACTTCTTCCAGCAGGAGAAAAGAAGCCAATCTACCTGCTAAGCAGCACCTACCGGTTGACGGTCGCCGAGAAGCGCTGGGCCGAGGAGCACCAAGCCACTGTGACCAAACTGGGCCGCTTTCTGGCGGGCGGGAGTTTCATGCCCCTACAGATCAACATGTTGAGAACGCGGAACGCCAAACCGTAACACGGACGCTGGCGTTCATCGGCTGTAGCGACCTGAAAAGAGGAGAGTGTAAAGGTGGCCTCCGCTCTCATCCCAATGGTTTGGTCATTTCATAGGGCCTCTCACCTTCTCAGTCGAGGCAGTACGCCGTCGTTTATGAGGTCAGAAGGTTGTGTTGCCTTAACCGGGCCGGGGGAGGCTGACCCGCCGTGACTGACGCCAAGCCTGACCGCCACCGATTCCCCATGACCATCATCCAGCACGTCGTTTGGCGCTACCACCGATTTACACTGAGCGACAGAGACGTTCAGGAATTGCTGCACCAGCGCGGCATTCAGGTCAGTCACGAGACTCTTCGCGAGTGGTGTATTAAGTTCGGACCCCTGTTCGCTGAAGACCTGCGTCACCGGGAACCCCGTCGGGTTCCCGGTGGCCTCTCGACGAGGTGTATACGAGCGTGGATGGCGTTCGACACTGGCTTTGGAGAGCGGTGGACGAGGACGGGTTCGTGCTCGACATTCTCCTCCAGCGGCATCGGGACACTAAAGCCGCGAAGACCTTCTTGACCCGACTTCTGGGTGAATACGATGTCCCAGAGGCCATCCATACCGATCAGCTCCGAAGCTACGGCGCTGCGATTCGAGAGCGACCGAACCTGACGGGCGTCGACCATCAGCCGGTGATCTCTACGACCCAGTGCAACAACATCATCGAACAAGCACACCGTCCCACACGGCGGCAAGAACGAAGTCAGCAAGGATTCAGACGACGAAAGCGCCCTCAAGAATTTCTGAGCCTGCACGCACGAATCGAGAACCTCTCCGCCCAGACCAGACGAAGCAACCAGAGAAAGGCGTTCCAGACGTGGTCAACCGTCGCGGCAGGGGTGGCCTAAATCTCAGGCCACCCCTGCCCTCCATCTGCTGTGGAGCCGGTTAAGGCAACACAACCTCCTGCACGTCTCGGTCACTCAGGGGAAAGCGTTGGTAGAGCCAAATGGCGTACTGGATGATAGATATCAGGAAACGGTGGCGGTAAGGTTTCGGGTCGCTCACAGCGGGACAGCTTACCCCAACCCGATTAAGGCAACACAACCCCTACCCGGCTTTGCAGGACACAGACCTGATCCTCGACACCGAGACCATCACTCTGGGGGTAGCAAGGATTTGGTCAACGAGGGCTGAAGAAGGATTTTACCGTTGAAATCTAGAATTAGGTTGTGCCTCAGCCTGCCGCATATCGCATGTCAATTCCCGGTCCCGAGTTGAACGTACCATTCCGGGTTATGGAAGGAATGGTGGTGATTCACTTGGCACGTCATAGATCAATTGTAATTCCTGCGGGCGGCGCATGGCCTGGGCTGCATCACCTACCTGAGACGTTGGCTGAATACCTTGAACCGCAAAGCTCCACCTGCTTTCCAGATACGATAACACTGCCTGATAACGAAACGGGGCGGAGAGCGGCCATTGCACTTGTCTTAGCACAGGCACTCACCGCTGTCGGTTCATTGCCCGAGCGACTCAAGTTTGCCTCCAATTTCGGTCTGCCATTAAGGAAGGTCAACCAGCAAACAGCAGGGTGTTCGATCGGAACCAGCCGGGAATCCTTTTCAAAATTGCGGCTCTGAAAGTGGTCTGATTGCTGACAGTCCACCTTGTCCACCCTTTACCCCGGCCTCCCAGCTGGGTTGTCTTTTTCCTTGATGCTTCCTGTCTTTCCCGATGTTGCAGAACACTAACCTAATCCTCGATACGGAAACCACCGGCCTGGGTAGCAGCAGCGAGGATGACGTGCTGGAGCTCGCTATCGTGGGTCCATGCCAAGTGCTGTTCGATCAGCGCCTACGCCCGCTCAGTAAGACCGCTGGCCCGAAGCGCAGGACATTCACGACATCACGCCTGAGATGATTCAAGACTTCGGTACACTGGGCGACCATTGGCTGACGGTGCGCCCACTGGGGTGACTGGCATGTCCCACTGCAGATCGCGGGCCCAGACAAAGGGGGACACATCCGGATACAGCGCTGCTCGACCACCTGCGTGTCGTCCTACCTGCCAACTTCACTGCTCTCAAATTCGGTGGTCACCCGGCGTCTGGACTCGGAAGCCAATCTGCCAGATACACACTGCTGCCACTTACGATCCCACCCCGTGTATGTCTTCCCAGAGTGCTCGGTACAGTTTACGACCTTCGTGTTCCTTCCGGGTGACGCTGTTTCGGCCGGGCTGCATGCCAAAAGCAGTAGCCATCTGAACATTCAGATGGCTACTGCTCACTTTCAATTTTTGCTACCGCTCTATCACAACAGATTTTATTCCGTTGTTGAGTTTCCACCGAATAGCGCTGAATTAATTGGTCCACTGATCGCAAGTGTAATAGAGGTCCACGCGCCCAAGGAGGTCACCGTAGGAGTCTCGTAGGGACGCTGCGCAGTCGCAGGAGCCTGGGGCGCAGAAACAACCTCTGCCGAAATAGGAGCGTCTGACATGGGTACACCTCGTATGAGTGAGAAGGCTTGACCGCACATTCCCTATGGCGTTTGGCGGTCTGACCCTACTATCATACGTGGAAAATCTCACATCTTCTAAGCCTCTGAGTTCCAACTCGGGTTAGAAAAAGTTAACTCTCCTGATCGATGCTCCATCGATCAGTGTTCTTGCCTCTTCTACTGCTCATTCCAGGTGCGCTGAATCGGCCAGCCGGTCTGTGCGGAAAAAAGAGTGGTAGCCGGAAAGAACGGAGGGGCAACAGCGCCGTTGAAAAAGCGCTGATCAAACTTGAAGTCGTCGGCGTATCCAGCGGTGGCCTTGCCGTTGCCGTCCACCTGTCCTCGCAGCTGGTCCGTATCTTCAGCGAGACTGCCGAGCATGTGAATCGCACCTCTGGCTGGAGTCCTGCCGGGACTCTTGACGCCCAGACCATCCCCAGCATTTCCGGCCAGGATGGCACCGTTGATGTACACGTCGTTGGGCGCTGAATCACCGATCACGACACTGTCCGTCCCGGAGATGATGCCGAGGACGTTTGCCGCTCCAGGTTTGCTTCGAGGATCATCAGTGTAAGTGAGGTCTCCACTGACAGTGACTGTCCCTTTAGCAGCAATGTTTAACTGACTTGCAGAAGCCACGGCAGGAGGGATCACGGACGGAACGCTGCCCGTGGGCGCAGGAGAGGGGAGACTGCCCGTACGTGCTGGTCCTGTAAGCGAATTGATGTTTCCTGTAACGTACAGTTGACCGTTGGGAACGCCAGGGAGAGTTGTTGTTACGCCAGCCTTAACGTACGTAGTGGTCTTGGCTGCATAGTTCACGGTGATGACTGTCGTTACGTTATTGCTGTCCTTGATGGTATAAATCTGATTACTTCCTTGGGTAGACAGTGTAACATCAGCATTTCCTTGAACATAGATACCACCAGACACTTGGCCACCCTTAGAAGGAACATAAGTGCCGTTTGGGATACTGCTACAGGTAGGGGAGAGCCCCAGAAGGTCACAGGCGCCTACATCCTGAGTCGGTACATTATCCTTAATCACAGTAGTGGTATGCAAAGGGATGGCCGTTAGATTTGTCGGATCACTTCCGAGCGCGGCTCTCTCCTGAGATTGAGCATTCTTGGGGAGATCAATCACAGGAGTACTGTACTGAAGCCCGTTTCCGTTGGTATTGGGAGTCGTGCAACCGGCCGGACTCGACTGCTTGCCGGACACTTTGACGAATGTGAAGCCGCTACAGTTCCTGGGATCATTCATCCAAATATAGGAATCCGAGATGCTTGCCCCGGCCAGAAAAGTGGGACTGCCGGCCAACGCCCAGTTTTTGTTTACATGCACAGGCCCGTCGTACACGCTGCTGGTGTCGAAGAAACCACTGGTGCCACTCGTACCGCTGCCTCCATCATTGGCAAGCAGGATAAACTGGTTCAGACTCTGTCTGCCCATGTTGACGCGCATGGTGCCCTCCGTAGTCACTGTACGCTGGTTATCGCCTACATTTCCACGCCCGACAATCGAGTAGTCCAGGTAATACGACTGACCATCTTTGTTAAAGCTCCCAGCGTCGGCCCGCAATGATCGGAAGGTAATGTTGCTGGTGGAAGAATAACCGGTACCACTGCTTGAAATAGTGCTGAAAGAGCTCTGAATTGCTTTCAACACATCAGCGTAGGCTGTGGTGGGGATGATGGCTGTGGTGCTGGAGTCGGAGTTCGATCGGGAAAAGGTTGTGGAATAAGGCTTGAGAATGTTATCAATTACCGCGATTCCAGGATTGGCGACGTAATAGAACATGTCCGCCTGGCCAGCCTCAGCGTACCCACGCGCTTGAGCCTGGTTTTGACTGAGCCCCGCCTGCCTCATCTCCGAGGTGGACTTGACCAGGACGATGGTGCCCAGGAGCATGAGCATGGCCAGCACGATGACGACAGTCGGAAGAAGAAAGCCTTGTTCCCGATTTTGGTTTATGTGCATAGGGACTCCGTTACCGCAGGAAGATGATCTGGCTGGCCG
>Ga0160427_10002039_pt1 | contig 12277 bp, 9 predicted proteins | sample SolpanmetagenomL_FD_108194 | JGI IMG/M metagenome (GOLD analysis project Ga0160427, IMG submission 108194) | Solar panel surface microbial communities from Lawrence Berkeley National Laboratory, California, USA - L | ecosystem: Engineered > Built environment > Solar panel > Unclassified ...
AGAATGTAGACAAATACTTGTATATAGTTTTAAAATGATGGAATGGACTCAGCATTGACATTGGTCTATTGCATCAAATACTTTGAATTGCATACTTGATCAATGGTAAAACGTTGCTCGGGTGATCGGCAAAGCATACCACTTAAGAGGTGTTCGCACTCTAAATGGAGTCATTAGCAAGCAATGTTCTGTATGCAATAGCTTCAGCTTACCTGTCGTCAGGCCGGATTGCCGCGAAAAATTCAGTGGTGTATTACATATCTGATGAACTGTACGGAACGGATTCTCACCAAGTATCATTGTATAGAAGACAATCCCTACAATTGTTTTGGAATTAGCAAGGCAATCTCATCCGTATGCCGATGTGATTATCCAATACCCATGGTCCATATTTCCGCTTTCATGCAATCAAATTCTCCGGTCTGCCGAAACACTTCAGGTGGAGCATATTGCACTGTCCCGTTAAATTTGGAACATACAGCCGAGTCCTGAGTCGATATCGCTCCGTACTTCGTATCTGACGGCAACACAGAAGCAGATCCAAAATCGATTAGCTTGAGTGTGTAATTGTCATCAACGAGAATATTCTCATCTTTAATGTCCCTGTGCACTATATTATGCCGACTAGCCCGTAAGTTGTGCGGTTGTCACTCAGAACATGATGTACTTACTGCAAATACCGCACCGCTGTAGCTAGCTGACGCATTATGTCTCTAATCACTTGAGATGGCATTCGAGTGCTATAACATGTATGTCAGCTCGAGCTTCCTAAGCAGAACAGCATATCATACTGCAAGTCTATACAATCGAAAAGATCGCAGCTCTTCTTGACTGTACCAACCTCCACATCGGTCTGTGCAACGAGGCCGGGGTGCGGCCGAAGGTAAAGTATCGGATTGGAAGAACTCCATTCGGTACCCCATTTCTGCATGACTAGGTAGAATGTATTTTCATCTTCATCATCATCGATGTATTCGATTATTCCAGGCGGTGCCTCTTTCGATAAAGCTCGTAATAGTCTGATCTCAGAAGGTAATGCTGCATTGGTTTTGGCCAGATACTTTTTGAGGATGAACTTGATAGCTACTCTCTGCATGGACCGGTGAGCCGTCGTCTACGATTTATATAGATGCCGCACATACCTTTGACGGGAGTCTTATCGATACCGCTTCCATGGCGAATCCGTAAGCACCTTCACCTAGCACCGACTTGAGCTTATATAAACTCCTCAGCCGAGGCGATAGTGCAAACTCTGAATGAATCAATTGCTCCAGATCTCTCCTCTTCTGCTGCCTCTCGATCTCCATCTGGGCCAAATTCGTAGGATCAAAGTACGCATTGTATTTCTCTAGGCTGGTTTTGTTGCTAGAGCCTTCACGTAATTCCTGTGGTGTCCATTTCTTGAGCTTCCCAGTATGCAATTCGGTTTCTATGCACGGTATGAATACATGTATGGTAGTCATGGCATGACCGCATACGGTATCTTCACAATCTACCTTGCTTAGTTTCTCTAATGCCAATTATTTCGTTTTCGCTATGATCACTACTCGAAGCAGATCGTAAGTTTTTTATCCTGCGTCCAGTCGATTCTGCTAACTGGTCAACTCTCAGTCTTCGTAAGCATTATATTGTAATCACCTTGCCTGATATCTGCTTCGGAGTCTTTAGCTTCTTTATTTTTGAATGATCGCTGCCACCATTTCGATTCTTTACGAGCCAAAGTAGATTCATAGGGCGAGGAGAATGAGTCGGGCATCTCTCATACAATGCAAATTGCAGTACGATGAATGTTTGATATGCGATACTTGCACGATCTGAATAGATTTAGCTATTATACTTTAGGTATGATCGGGTGCCGTTCCACGTGATTGACTTGGTAAAAATCGAAACAAGGGGGACGATACCAGCGGAAACCGAGAGGAAGATTCCTGGATCGTCTTGTGAAGAAGTTCACTGCTCTTGTGATGCATTGTTCGTTATAATCTTATATTTCTGACGAACGCCTATAGATCACACCTAGCCACTGGTCATCTATCTATGGAGAAGCGCTGAAAAGAGACCTCGGCTATATTACCTGCCAATCGCTTAGTCCTCCTCGCATTTCCCGTTGATATATAGTTGCAGAACCTTTCTAGAGTCTGATGTATGAGTTCGAAATGACCAAGCGCGGGGAAGGGAAGTGAGTGTGTGAGAACGACAAGGTGAGCAAATCTGTTCACGGTTTTTGCTGACGTGGCTTTTTTCCGAAGCTGAATTTTGTAAGCGTACACTATGACATAGAGTTATACAATACCCTAGAATCATATATATATAATTTGTAACAGACCGCACTAGTGTAAGAGTTACATAGGTCATAAGAGAGACTACACCGATGAATGTAAGCTCTGTAACAGTTCAGTAATGTATAGTACACAGTCTCGATTGGTCTCACTTTTCAGTGTAGACGGTCTGTACTGGTCGAGTACTCTGCTACTCTTCTTACAAAGAGCGTACCCTAGACTATACCCTAGATCTACTGTACGAGTACCTCAATCTGCGCTGACAACAAACAAATCTACTCTTCTCCTACCCTACTTACAAGGAGCGTATCATTCGATCTGTTACGTTAACAACAAACGAATCTACAGAGGAGACAAACAAACAATATCCTTCCTAACTACTACTAAGACAAAACCACAACACACGGTAGAAATCACACAATGCTCGCGCTATCAATACCACGTGAGATCATACCACCGGCAATACAAAAACAGTATAATGGAGATAATGAGAATAGCAGCCACAGATATATCCGTCAAGGCAAAAGTTCACCCAGTAGCAGCAGTAATACACTCACGCTAGAACATATACATTTACGCGCCAGACGGTTATTACAACAACAAAATATACAACAATTACACAACGAAATACATGGGAGAATCAACGCTTGTATCACAAAAGAAATCAAACAAGAAAATGGTGGGTTACATGGAATCGCACAGGCATGGAAAGAATTCACTGAAAAGATCAAAAGAGAAGCTGAAATATTCATGGACTGCAAAATGGACGTAAGGTACATTACAGAGAGTGCTTGTGGATTAAAGAGCACGCAATTCAAGCAATCACCTCCCGAGGTAGGTAGGTGGTAAATGTCTTGCTCGAAACACTGAGAATGCACAGAGTTGGAGTGATCGAGGATGTTTGTCCGTTCTGAACACCTCAACCCATTCGGGAATTAGCACAAAGACCAATCTACATCTTATACTGACCTGATCCTAGAGAAGAAGCTAATAGAAAATGGAAGGAAAGTGTAGTACAGGTCAACGCTAAGGCCATCATTGCGGAAATGCTAAAGAAAATTCAAGATCATAGGTACGCTTGATACCCGCTGATTGACTGATCACCATTGGTGCTAATGGCGATAATACCTCTCAATGCTGAAACTGACATGATTTCAGGGAGAACTACAATCCGCCCGTGGAAACTCTCCGTACTATCGTGCAAATGTATATCACTCTCAACATCTATACCGATATTCTACAACCGCTCATCACCGATGCTACTACAATTTATTATACTAAAAAGGCTGCGAATCCACAAGAATTACCAAAGTATCTCATGCAGATTGAGAATGACTTGAAAAGTGAGGAGGATCGAGCCGCATCCTATTTGCATCCTGCCACTAGTCGTGAGATGGTCTCGATAGTAGAGCAAGAATGTATTTTCAATCGAATAGCCTGGTGCGTCTCAAAACAACAGCTAGAGCCTTTACTGATCGGCAATAAGTACGAAGACTTATCGCGCCTATATCGGCTTTTGGCTCGTGTGAATGGCACTGCTTCGCTCCGAACACCCATAGAGACGTTCGTCAAAGTAAATCATCGGAATTATAGCGGTGGCTGTTTTGTGTAACCCAAATTCATTCAGGTAGCTGGGACCGATCTGGTTCATGCGCCGGAGAAAGAAGCCTTGGTTGCAGAGAAGCTACTCGAGTTCAAGACGACAGTAGATAGGATACATTCTGCTCTATCAACCGATGAACACATTGGCAATGGAATCAAATGCGCTTTTGAATCTTTCATCAATTCTAAGGGCACCAAAGTAGCTGAGAGCATTGGTAAAGCATTGACCTTCTCCCTAGCCATGCTCTAACGATGCACTAGCCCGCTATACTGATATGCTGCTGCGAGGGAATTCTAGCGATGAGATTTTAGAAGCAGAATTGAAACGTGTTATCATACTATTTCGATTCCTCCAAGGTCCGCTTGCTCGCATGATATATGATCGCCTTACTAAGCAACCAACTTCAGGCAAGGATGTATTCGAAGAGTTCTATAAGCATGGGCTGTCTAGGAGGCTGTTACAAGGCAAAAGCGCGAGTCTGGATGCAGAGAAAAGCATGCTGTCCAGACTCAAGGCCGGTAAGGGGCGTTGTAGAGGTAGATATCAGAATTTGATCACTTCGATAGAATGTGGAAATGGTTTCACCAAGAAATTGGAAGGAATGTTCCAAGACATGGAAACTAGTAGAGATCTTATGACGAAGTACAAAGTATAGTGCAGTGTTGGGTCCGGAAATGAAGACTGATCAGACATTACCTTGTAGGGCAGACAACGTTCGGAGCTCGATATCTCGGTTACTGTTTTGACGGCTGGCTATTGGCCTGCTCTGCCTTTACAGGACATTTCCGTCCCCGCGCACATTGTGGAAGCTCAAGATGCATTCCAGACATTCTACAAAGAGGTGTATCCTTCACGTGTGTTCAAATGGCAATATGCGTCAAGTCAGGCTACTATTGCCGCTCGTCTGCCAAATGTAATTGAGTAGCTTCCCGTGATAAGTAGCAGAGCTGATCATACTACCCAGGGCGATAAGGATTTTCTCGTTTCAGCATTTCAAGCCGTAGTTTTGCTACATTTCAACCAAACTCCAACACTAACTTTCGTAGATCTGAAGCGACTAACGAAAATTGGTAATGCTTTTCGCTTGATATATTGAAATGAGTCTGAATAACGCAAAACTCAGACGAAGGCGATCTTGCAAGAACTTTACAGAGCTTGTCGCTCTCTAAAGTTCGTATACTCATTAAAAGCACTAAGGTCAGGCTCATTGAAGTAAATATTTCAACGTATCTGACCCAGTGAAATATAGACCAAAGAAGTCGCTGAAGATGACGTTTTCACTGTAAATACTGACTTTCGATCTGCTCAACACCGCATCAAGATACCTACGATTCAAGTCAAAGACAAGGTGAGCTCCTACTAGAGCTCGACTGAAGCGATTGCTGACCAAATATAGACGGAAGAAACAGAAGTCGTTACTGAGAGCGTATTTCAAGTAAGATCGATGGCGGTAGATGCCGCCATCGTTCGAGTCATGAAGGCTCGCAAAATTCTAACGATGAGAAGCCTATTTGAAGAACTTGCTGCAGTGCTGAAATTCCCATTTACGGTATTCGCATGACGCTTCGTGACGCAGCCGAACTAATCGTCACACTAGGCAACTGATCTCAAGCCACGTATCGAGGGTCTGATAGAGCGAGATTTTCTGAAACGGGATGAAAATGATCTGGGAAAGCTCCATTACGTTGCGTGAGGCAACGCTACGTGGGTTATGATCGATCTATGTATATATACTGTATATAATGAACATTAGGAACCATACATCCGTAAAGTCAGCATAGCTATAACACTACGAGCATCACGCCTCTTCCTAATAGTAATATGATATGCGCGCCATGACTATTATTACGCGTTGCTAATCGGTCGCACTTGATTTGCTTACGTCACCCCTATCTCACTAGATGCCCTCGTCATTCCCTTGTGCGACAAATGAGGAACTCCTAGAAGCCCACGTCAGATGTTTATAGTTGAAATCTTTTCACAGTGTATAGGTTCAACAAGTAGTAGCAAACCTTTCATATATCACTCTAGACATTACCCCACTTCTCGTATAACCCACAAATATATCCGATAGCAGTCAACACAATGACACTAAAGGGAGGCGTCCTTCCACTCAAAACAGACGTTACAACCAACGCTTATCCACCGCCGAGTCCACATACAAGTACTACCCACATGATATCGAATAAAGTGCCTTCCGGACAAAATTTAGCGCCTATACCACGACCACAGGTTGGTTCGAGGTATAAGCTATGTGGACGATACATACGGACTCGTTATCTAATCATTACGGCTCTTGTTATTCTAACACTGATTGTGATACTTATTGTTGTTTGTTTTCCACGCAACATACATTATAAAATCGATGTACTGGGAGTATTCAACAAATACGACGAAAAACGATATCATGTATTCGTGCCCGTACAAATCCACTCAGACCATTTATTCCGAGCGGATGCAGATGAAATTAAATTACGCTTATGGTATCTTCGGAGTGTTGATCGACGAGCTCAATTTATAGGACAAGGAACATTGGAGAATATCATGCTCCCGCCAAGGAGTTCCCGTCATTGGTTGATCAATACCACTCTAAGGTCCGAGTTCAATCAGCTCATTACAGATCCAGACATATGCGAGAATGGTAATGCCACCCTTGCTATCAAATATACAATGGAAGTCAAGTACAGTTCTTCTTCCACCTACGCTCCGCCAAGCACAGAAGGAACCATTCGATTCCCATGTATACCTCGCAAGAAGTATAATACGCCAGTCAGGTTTATATCTACAGGCGGTTGGTTTGCATGGAAAGCGTCCAAGAAGATGGTAACAAAAGGTGTGCCCGCCTTATATAAAAAATCGAAGAAACAACTGAGACGACTGAAGAAGCAAACATCACACTCATTGCCGAAGAAAAATCCCAAAAAATCAGAATACACTAGTTCGGCCATTGGGAACGTCGGGATAAGAAACAATACTGTTGAAGTAAATATAACCTAACGAATTCTCCTTGATGTATGTACAGAATGTTCCATAGCACTACTTACATATGTACATTTGTTGGGCAGAGCTGACTCCCACTTAATCCTCATTGTCCCCCTTTGCGATCGGCCTGTATTCGGCTCTGAATGTTTTCTTCTATCAGGCGTTTGAACCAATCGACCATCTTAGCATCTGCACAGGTAATCTGGCAAGCATGATCCGAATTCTTGAGGACAATTGCGAGGCCCTCGGCCACTCGTTTGACATAGTGAATCTCTGATAGAGGAAATTAGGATAGTTCTTCAGACATATCAGTATTTGGAGTGTTACCAAACAGAGCGAGCACCCATTCGGAATGTCGACGTGTAGTCTTGAGACATAATAAACGGCAATCTGTGATTATGACCAGCATATTTCCAGACGTCATTTCTGTAAATTGATGAGTTAGCTGAATATAAGCCAAACCGAGATGAAGTTCTTACCCAAATGACCTATGTAGTTATCATTCTACAAAAAAAGGATACAATATTAGTAGTGAAGCTGGAAACCCTGTGTGCTTTACTCACCATGTACTTGCTATCGTCGATGGTCTTGAGTATATTAACTCCGAGTGCCTCTCGTGGATCGTACGTTTTAAGTATTCCGTCTGGCCCAAAAGCGCGAGGCAGCCGAGCCCTGCCTATGTCATGATCTTCGAGATTCGTAGTATTTCTGATTCCCATGGATACATCCTGAGCAGCATCCAAAACACCAACAACCGGCTTGGTGACCGCTCTGAAGCTCGCTCAGCTATTTCATATGCTTACTAAGGACAGTGTAGCTTTACCCGACGATGCCTTGGCCTACTCCCTTCCAGAACCCTCCAAATCCTTCTTTGACGGCTCCTTCAAATGGTTTCTCGATGATACCAGATACACCGCTATAGATGCTTTTCACAAACGTCTGAGCTCCAGCAGTTACGCCTAATACTGCATGCCTAGGCTTATTTCGAGAACGTGCTAGGCGTCGTTGTTCCTGATATTTACTATCCATCGTAGCCAGTGAGAGCCCTTTACCAACACTCCCTGCAAACTTATTGATACCATCGCTGAAACCAAACACTGTATTCTTCACAAGACTTGCCGCACCTTTGACAAGTCCCGCTCCAAAGTCCTGTGGATGATCACTCACCAGACCCTGAAGTGGCTCGTAAAAGATATCACGGACTCCGGAACTCACCGATCCAAATACTTTGACTGGGTTGAAGAACACATCAACCGAGAGAATGATTTTGTACATCTGCGACATCAAGGCATGCACGTAATGGCTCTGTATACGGCCAAGAAGATCTGCGGAATTCACCAACAAGTTCTCCGCAATCAATGCATTTAGTTTGAGAGGCGCATCGGTGATATTTCCTACTGCCATTGTCGCCATGTTGAAAGGCAGCATATATGCATGATCTGAGATAGAGCTACGGAATCGATTAGTGAGACGTCTCGAATATTACATGGATCAACTGACAAATGTCGACTCTGTTTGCTGCTGCGCTCAGTCCTCGCCAATGAAATGTTGATCTTGATTGGCTGAAGATGAAACACCTCGAAATACATCATATTGCCATCTTCAGGCTGGATAGGTACAGGTGATGAGTTGGATGCTGCCCATGGATCATGACTAGAGGTGCTAGTGAGTTACATGCTTGTTACTGCAAATGCTCAAAGATGAGAATGATTTACGATGCATTGTTTCGTGTCTGGCCAACCTCTTCAAAGCTTAGGAACTCTAGAAAGGCATAGATAAAGTCCTCATCTATGTCAATGGAGAACTCTTGTAATAACATAGTCAGATATTTATAATAGTCAACTCCATGAGCTATTCAACAGATGGTCAGACTAGATCTACAAACCAACCTTTACTAATTTACCTTGATCTTTAACCTTTACTACCACAGCATGAAATACAGGAGGTTGTTGTGATTTATTGTTGTTGTAACCGATTACTGTAGGATATAGTATAATACCTTTGACAGCATCTACCAATTGATTATCCAGCTGTCAAACGTCAGCAGAGCGAAACCATCAGAACATCATGACCTTACTTGCAGCCAGTGTAACTTCAACCCAATTGTCTGGTTCAACTTCGAATCACGATAAGAAAACTCCATATTCTTGCAAGAAAAATAGAGCATCTCTTGTGGCACTTTGTCAATCAATGAAATCCCGATACCTTCCAGTAATACTTGGAAAGACAGAGTAGTTTCCACGTCAGTGTCTACGACATTAAAGCCATCTGGGGCCGCATTTTCGGATCTCAATGATTCGTTGCTTTTGTAGATGCTGTGACTTTCTTCATAAGGTGCTAACTTGACGACTACTGTTGGTCCATCTGCTGCAACATCAATAGATGTTATCATAGACTTGCCATTTTGCTATAACAATATGCGTTAGACTTGGTATCATGCAGAACGATACTTCCCAGATCATACCGTATACCTAAAGGGCACTAATGGTCCAATCTCATACAGATTGATCTCTCGCTCTCTATTTTCTATTCGTAACATGAGTATTTTGCCCTCCATAGCTGGTACATCCCAAGTGTAAGGCATTGACTGACGATTCTTTATGCGATACGCAGCCTCAGTGTGTCTTTGATATACCAATACCTCCGAGCCACTTCGATTATCGATTCTGAATGGCCAAACACCTTTCTCTTTATGTACAATCATGAACATAGTTCCATTTTCTAATAATATTTCCATTCGCAATAGATCTTCTTCCTTGCCTTCATTTCTGGGTGCTTTGAGATACACTTTCCCAATCTGCTCAACGTCAAAGGCGGATGTCCAGTCATCGTTTCTATCTTTATACTTGATTTGTAATTGCTGAGGAAGGTCGGAGCGTATATAATGGAAAGGCGTATGTGCACCCTTTTTCACTTTGACGACATCTTTGGCACTTTCAGTTCCAACTTGACGAAAGTATAATTCCTCTCTTGTCATGTTTCGAATGATGAATCTTGAAGCGATCTTGGCAATCTTAGTAACCGAGAAGCGATCCTCACCCTCAGATATTGATAGGACCAGGTGAAGGTCACGGCAATCGATCCCTGGCACAACAAAGAAGTTTGCAGTACCCACCGCATCTAATGTTAACGGATGACTCCATTCTGTGTTCTCAGATCGAATCAGACATCGACTTCGCACAGCTTCTGTGGTACTGAACGAAAACATCAAGGGCTTGGGAATAGCAATAGCATCGGTCTGCGGCATCCAACCTTGAAGCTGTCCAGCAGCCAGTTTGGTCGAATGAACTAATGATTTGGCACGGAATTGCAGTTGGATGCCAGAAACATTCTGAATGACATACGGACTGAATATCGAAATCTTCTTTGCTCCGCCATAAGCAGGAATATCCAAATGAACCAGTTTCAGTGATAATTTCTGTCCTTGTTCATCTTGTAGCACGATCTTATCATCCAAGTACGCATCTGCTTCCACATTATTGATGATGGAGATATCACTTCGGCGGAATGGCATATTCGGCAGTTCGATGCTCAGCCCTAACAAGTGGCCTAGATCTACTGTATGAATAGGGCCAGCAAATCCCTTCGCAAGCGAGCCCTGAAACTCCTGTCTAGAGTTACGATCAAATATCTTGTAGATGAGATCATATGGTAAAAGATTCTCAAGCACAAGTGGTGGACAAAAGATGAGCCTTGTGTCTGGGAAGGCAACATCATTCTTGGTAAGCAGCTCTTCACGATTCTTCGATTCAACTTTCAATCTAAAATCTGGTGCAGTTCCATCAACAGCTGGGCAAGTCATATATAGAGCACCTTGACTTCGTAACTGCTGCCAAGTAATCGATTCACGTGACCATTTATAACCGAATCCCTCACCTGGCTTTACTCGAACGCGTCCTTTGTAAGCTGCCTCTATCGGTATGGAACTTTCTTCTCCAGCAAGTAACTTTGATATCTCACCAATTGGGGCACCTTGCTGGTCAACTATAAGTACATCCAAATCAACCATAACTTCGTTAACAACAGTGAAAGCCGATCTGAATGTAACTTGCTTAGCAGTGTCATGCAGTTTGACATCGCAGATAACTCGCTGCTGAATTCCGTTACGGCTTGGTCTTAATGCCAAGGCAAAAGTTCCCTCCTTATCTACAGGAATGTTTCGTAGAGTCTCCCAACCGGGTCCATTAATTTGCATAGCCAACCTGTTGGTTACAGGATGAGTAGTCTCACGCATCTCTCTCCAGTCCGTGAATCGCCACGGGATTTCTTCCTTATCTTTGACAGCAACTAAAGGTGCAGATTTTATTTGCGCATTGGATTCTGACCACAATGTGATTGCACAGCCGGTCCTATTACGAATGGTATATGGTGCTCCTTCATCCCGCTTGATACGTCCATCGGTTGCAGCTTGCTTGTTCCAAAGCGTTTGCACGCGAATCATCTTACCAATGAACTCATTTGTAATGTTGAGCTCAAGACGTTGTTTGGATTCCAGTTTGATCTGCATCACCGATCGACTAGCAACTGGCTTATTGGTGATTTCAATCCCAAACGACCAAGGTTCAATGAGAGGTTCCCAGTGAGAATTCTTCACGTTGAACTGGTTTGCTAAGCAATGTATCGAGCTAGTAGAAAGCTTTAACGCATCGCTCCAATCATCCACATTTACTGTGAATTTGTCCAGATTGACGTCGAACATCGGTAATAACAAATTTGCGAGATCGTCGATGAGGACCAATTGGAATCCATCGCAATTCAGAGTACACTGTTCCGTCTTGAGAACACCAATTTCCTCTGATTTATACTTCGGAGCTGAAGGCTCTACCGTACCAGTCTTTGCTGTTGATGGAGTCTGCTTCACGCTTACTGACTGTTCTTGTAAAGCTGCGACCTTGTTCAGAATACCGAGAGCGAGAAGCATATCCTTGTATGATATACGGAATACGACGCTTTGTACGTCTAGTACGATCGCTGTCAAAGACTCTGCAGGCGATCTACTTCGCGTATCAAGTGTGAACGTCATATCAAAATTTTCCACGAATTGTAATTTGGATGAAGCATCCTGATCCATTCTGCGGAGATAGATACCAAATTCACTCACCGTTGCAGAGAATATTCCTTCCTTAGCGATGATTACCTGGCGAATAGAAAGTACAATAGCTTCAGTGGCGATAAATTGTGCATCTTGCAACAAGAGTATCTCTGCTTCTTCGAGGTTGACTCGAAAGCTGAATGAACCAGAATTTTCAATAGTCTGTTCTGCAGGAATCACTGACAGAGGATCGGTGGGATACGGAGGAGGGGAAAGTACAGCTAGTCGTGAGCTTTCATACCCATCTAAAAAGAATGACTTTAGTGCGAATATGTGTTCAACGACCAATATCAGTTTGGGCTTGTTAAGGCTAGTCAGCAA
>Ga0160427_10002041_pt1 | contig 12271 bp, 11 predicted proteins | sample SolpanmetagenomL_FD_108194 | JGI IMG/M metagenome (GOLD analysis project Ga0160427, IMG submission 108194) | Solar panel surface microbial communities from Lawrence Berkeley National Laboratory, California, USA - L | ecosystem: Engineered > Built environment > Solar panel > Unclassified ...
CGTCAGGCTACGGCACCTACTGGCAGATGAACGGCTCGACCTGGCATCTCGCTCTGCAGGTCGGCAAAGTGAACCCGCCCGAGTTGCAACAGGTGGTGAAGGGTGAGCTGCCGGTGGGCCAGACCCCGGTCCTCGACCGGCCCTACCAGACAGGCGAAGCGTTCTTCCTCGAGCAGTACGATGCCGCCGATGATCTTGATGCTATGCTCGCTGGCCAGTTGCTGACGATCGCGACCTTGCCAGTGGCCGTCGGCGGAGCGGTGGCCGGGATCTTCAGCGTGGCGCTCTTCGAGCACCACGTCTGGAACGTCGCTGACCGGGCGGTGCTCCAGACAACGACTCACACGCTCGAGTTGGCCCTGGAGCGCGCCGAGCAGGCCAGGCAGCTCAAAGCGCAGCGGGACATGCTGGCCGAGCAGACCAGAGCCTTGCAGGCGTCCAACGAGGAACTTGAGGCCTTCACCTACTCGGTCTCGCATGACCTGCGGACCCCGGTGCGCCACATTCTCAGCTTCATGGGACTGCTGCGCAAGTCACTGGGTGTCACCTCCGTTGCCTTAGATGCGAAGGCTGGGCGCTACCTCCAGATCATCGACGATGCTGCCACCCAGCTCAACGCCCTGATCGACGCAATGCTCGACCTCTCGCGCACATCTCGTCAGCCGCTTCAGACCGGACTCGTCGACTTGGGCAAGCTGGTCACGGCGGGGCGTGCTGAGGTGGAGGCGAACGTGGCGCAGTCACAGGTGGAATGGAAAACAGGACCCTTGCTGCTGGTCACCGGTGATTCCGGCCTGCTGCGGCGCGTGGTGACGATCCTGCTGAACAACGCCGTCAAGTTCAGTCGGACGCAGACCCACCCGGTGATCGAGATCTGGACCGAGGACCGCGAGCACGAGTGGGCGGTGTTCGTACGGGACAACGGTGTGGGCTTCGATCCGCATTACCAAGACAAACTGTTCGTCGTCTTCCAGCGTCTTCATCGTCAGGAAGAATTCGAGGGGGTCGGGGTCAGCTTGGCGGCGGCGCGACGGATCATCACCCGTCACGGTGGCACGATGTTTGCTCAGGGCGAAGTCGGCAAAGGTGCCACCTTCGGCTTCACCCTCCCCAAAGTCGCGGCCCGCCGAGTTGAAGCCACTCCTCCCACGGATTGATCTCCTTGTGCAGGAACGCATGGGGCATAAACCCCTTCTCACTCTTATCCTGGTCATAACCGCTGAGCCCACTCCTATTTGGGCACTCACCTGTCCCCTTTTTGAGAAGTTCAGCTCAGCGCGGGCTTCTTGTCCGAATCATGCGTGCAGCTCGTCAAACAGCTCTTCCCCCTCATGAGGGTTCTGGCAACTTCATTGCAATAGGCTGATCGTGCGTGACTGATCGCATGCCTTAGCGATACCGTTTTCCGCTCAGCATCATCCAGCACGCCCTGTGGCTCGACCACCGATTTCATCTAAGTGAGCGCGACGTCCAAGAATTGCTGTACCAGTGCGTCATTGTGGTCAGTATCGTCGTGAACGGACGCCCATGAGGACGTCAATCCTCTACGAGACCCTCCGCGAGTGGTGCATAAAATTCGGCCCTCTCTTCACGGCAGACCTTTGTCGCCGCGAACCCCGGCGGGGTTCGCGATGGTGTGAACGAGATGTGTACGACGGTGAATCGGATTCGACACTGGCTCTTCTTGGGCAGAACGGACGCGCTTGGGCACGACTTCAACAAGCCTGTACACACCTCAGCCGACACTTGAGTACATAACCTCCACCACAGGCATCTGGGCTGAAGCGGATAAAGCCGCCGGGCCACTGCGTCAAACGGCAGCGGCCCTGACACTGGGCCTTAGAAACCACCACGAGAAGCCACCGTTACAGATCTAAGCACTGCACGGCTAGGGCGTGCCGGTCGCACTGGGAAAAGCTGTCGACGAGCTCGGCGAAGTCCCGGCGGTTCTCGTTGTAGGGTTGCAGCAGCGCACAGACGTTGAACGGTGAAGGTGGGGGCGGCGGCGTTCTGGGCAGGCTGGATGGTATTGGTCGTGGACGTGTTCTGGCTTCCGCGCAGGATCTGGGTCTTGACGGGAGTCAGAACAGGAATCTGTCCCTGGTACCCAGATCGCACTTCAAACGGTTTGAAGCGGGTCGCTACGGTCTTGAGATTGGGTAAGGGCTACATCCGCATGGTCTCCTACTCTTGTTGGGCTCTTCCCCAAAGGCCCGGGTTGGCGTTGACAAATTCCGTCAGGTTATGCAACATTTGATGTGTCATGAATTTAGACAGTCGACTTTCCAGCGTGCTTCACCTGCTCCTCCACCTGATAGACGCCGAGGACGCCATTCCCTCCGAACAGCTCGCCACTGCCATGAACTCCAATCCTGTCGTAGTGCGCCGCACGATGGCCGGCCTGCGCGACGCCGGATTGGTCAGCTCCGAGAAGGGCCACGGCGGCGGCTGGCGGCTGAGCTGTGACCCGACAAAAACCACCGTGTTGGACGTGTATCAGGCACTTGGCTCTCCTCGATTGTTTGCGATGGGCAACCGCCACGACGCGCCCACCTGCCTGATCGAGCAGGCCGTCAACGTGGCCCTGAACGACGCTTTTCGAGAGGCCGAGACCCTGATCACCACACAGCTCGGCACCCTGACGCTTTCTGCGCTCGCCACCGACTTTAGTGAACGCATCAAGATCTACGCCCACACACACAAGGAGAATCCCCATGCCATCTAAAACCAACGCTGAACCACACCCTTTTGAAGGGGCCTATGACGCCATCGTGATCGGCGGCAGTTATGCGGGCCTGTCCGGCGCGATGCAGATTGCCCGCAGTGGCCGCCCCGTCTGCATCATCGACAGTGGTCAACCACGCAACCGCTTCGCCGCTCACTCACACGGCTTTTTCGGGCAGGATGGCCAGCGTCCAGCGCAGATGATCGCGCAGGCCCGCGCTGATCTGGTTCGCTACCCCAATGTCACCTTTCTGAACGCACGGGCCGCCGCCGCCACACAAGAGGAGAGCGGCTTTCATGTGACCACTGAAGCCGGTGAGACGTTACACGCTAAAAAATTGCTGCTGGCCTACGGTGTGGTGGACATCCTGCCTGACATTTCTGGCCTCAAAGCGCGTTGGGGCATCACCGCGCTGCACTGCCCGTACTGTCACGGCTACGAGGTCAAGGGCGAGCGACTGGGCGTGCTAAGCGTCGGCTCCTTTTCCGCCCATCAGGCGTTGCTGATCTCGGACTGGGGGCCAGTGACCTTCTTTTTGAATGGGCAGCCGTATCCAGACGAACGGACATTGGCGAAACTGGCTGAGCGCGGCGTCAAACTGGAAACGGGCATGGTGACGGCACTGGAAGGTGAGTCTCCAGCCCTAAGTGGTGTCCGGGTGGAGGATGGATGCCTGATCCCACTGGACGCCCTGTTCCTGGGTTCACGTACCCGCTTTTCCAGCGACATTGCTGCGCAACTGGGCTGCGCCACCGAGGAGGGGATGCAGGGGCCACTTCTTCAGACGGACGCGTTCAAGCAGACCACCGTACCGGGGGTCTACGCGGCAGGCGATATCACGCCGCGCATCGCCAACGCCAGCATGGCCGCCGCTGACGGGGTCTTTGCAGGTGCGTGTCTGCACCAGTCGCTGATCTTCGGGCCGCTGAACGCGCTGGAGAAGGTGGCATCGGACTGAGTCATCCCGGACTGGTCTATCCACTGATTTCTCAGGACTGACCGCTTTTACTTTTCACTTCCACGGCTGAGAACAACTCAAATCACGCTGTTCACGCATCCAAGTTGGATTCGTGAAGCCACGCCGACATGGCGTCAGGAGCACCTGAAATGCCCGATCATCCCAGCGAAGCCCAGCGGTTCTGGGAGGCCCAATACCAGAGGAGCGAGAAGCCCTGGACAGGGCGGCCCAACGCGATTTTGAAACAGTTCGCCGAGTGCCTCACCCCTGGCACCGCTCTTGATCTCGGCTGTAGCGAGGGCAACAGTGCCGTGTGGCTGGCAGAGCAGGGCTGGCAGGTGACAGGCGTGGATATTTCCGCCACTGCGCTGGAGCGGGCTACTGAACACGCAAAAGCTGCGGGAGTCTCGGAACGCACCCATTTCGAGCCACATGATCTGAGCCGGAGTTTCCCTGCAGGATCATTCGATCTGGTCTACGCCCTGTACCTGGAATCGCCCGTGCCTCTTCCCCGCGCTCAGGTGCTCAGCCGCGCTGCTGAGGCGGTGGCTCCCGGCGGCTTGCTGCTGATCGTCAATCACGGCTCAGTGGCTCCGTGGTCATGGAATCAGCAGGCCACCTTTCCCACGCCAAACGAAGCGCTGGACAGTCTCGGCCTGGATCTAGACGGCTGGCACACCAGTTCTCTGGGCGCTCCCGAACGGGAACTGACCGGGCCGGGTGGACAGACGGCAATGATCAAGGACATCGTGATTGCTTTGAGGAAACTCCTGTGATCGGCGGTGGCCACGACGATGGCTGGCCCCAAATCGGCTGAGATCCGTTGCCGAAGCGTCCGGTAACGCAACGGTTTCCCCGCTCCCATCCTGATAGCATCGTCGCCTTGCAAAACTCTGTTACACGATGATTGATACTGGCAACACGTTTGGGGGATCAGCGGTGTTCCTGCGCCACAAGAAAAACCTCCGCCGAAGCGGAGGCGTGTCAAGCAAGGTTTCCAGCTGTTCAGGCTTATGGGATGGCGCACCGAGCGGGATTCAGTACTTGACTACTCAGATTGCCCCACTCACCGGTGCCGCAGGGGATGGGGCGCGGTGGCGGCGGCGTCACTGGGGGCGTGACCGGAGGCTCAACAGGTGGCGGCGTGACCGTGCCTCCACCTGTTGAGCCACAAGCGAGATGTTGCCGAGTTTCACCAAGGTCGAATTCCTTCTTGCCCAGCGTCTTGCCAAACACTTTGAGGTAGCCACCCGCACTCAGCCCCAGACCAGCATCCAGGCAGTAGTTGAAGGTGTTCGACGGAATATCGGCATTGATCGTGCCTTCCACGAAGGCTTTCGGATAGCCGTAAGCGTAAGCCACGCCGCCGTAAAAAGAGAAGCCCGCTTTCGCGCCGACCCACCCTCTGATTTTGCCGCTGCCGCCCACCTTAAGCGTCTGCGTGAAGGTGCTGCTCGTGGTGTTGATGCTCTTGAAGCCCTCACCCTTGTACCACCCCAGACCGAGGGTTCCAGCAGAGTTGCTGTCGACTTGAAAACTGACCTGCGCACTGACCTGCCCGCTCGCACCCGCAACGATTTCAACTTTGGGACGCACCACAATCGGGATAGGACCGGCCCAGATGATGTATGTTCCGTAGTTCAGCGTCAGAATGGGGAATTCTTGGCTGAAGGCTTCTTTGCACTCGACGCCGAGGGTGACATTGGCTTTCTGGGTGAGCTTGACGCCTGCCTCGACCTTTTTCAAGGTGAAGAAGCCGATCTTGACATTCAGGAAGCCTTTCAAGTTGTTCCCCAAGCTCCCGGTCAGCCCAATCTTCCCGTCTCCACAGCTACCGACCACCTGAGAAAAGGCTTTGTTGATACCGGGAATGGTGAAGGTCGATTCCGGATGCAGGTTCTGCGCAACGACACCAGCAGGCAAGAAATCCGAGGCTTTGAGCGTGTAGGTGCTGCCGTCAGCGAACGTGAGGCTTTGAAGACTCTGCACGGGCATGTCGTAGTCTTCGTCCAAATCCAGATCGCTGACACTTTCTTCCAGACTCGATTCTTCGGTCGCAAGGACGACGTTATTCCCACTCTGATACGTGTTCGTCACTTCGACAACGAAGCCGTCAGGCGCTTGCGCCGTCGGCGCACTGATGATGTGGTCACCAGGCTGTGCATAAAGAAGTTGTTGACTCCCTGGATCAGGGGTGTCGATCGGCACACTCAGACTTCCATCGTCGTACTGCACATCGGAGAGCATTTGTGCGGTCAGGCTCGTACGCTCAATGAGCGCGTGGCTGCTCAGCCGTTGAGCCGTTGGTCCAGGCGCGCCGAGGATGATGGTGCGTCCGGTCGGATGACTGGTGGAAGCGCCCGGTGTGGGCGGGACCGCACTGGTACAGGCTGTGAGCAGTGAAGCGAGCGAAATAGCACTGATGAAACGATGATGCATCAGAAACTCCCCCTATCTAGTGGTTAGACCCTTCCGACTCCGTCCCTGCCCACCCCTCATGTGAAGATTGTATGAAGAATGGGTTTGAAGTTAGCATAATGTGAACAGAGTAAGAAGTGAATTTTATCGCTTTCACTGATCTGACAAGGGGCCGGGTCAGTGGTACGGCGCGGGTGTGGTGAGCCGCTCAGCGCTGAGTGGGACGGGTGTCGCTAAGTCGGACCGCCGCCCCCCACTCCCAGGCCAGCAAGCCCAAGAGGGGAACGTGCAACAGCAGCAGGCCACCCAACGGCTTATCTGTGCTGCTCTCCCCGAACAGGAAGCCGAAGATCAAATACCCAGAGCAGGCCAGCGCCCCAAGGCACCAGCCCAGCCCCCAACAGATCGGTGGGACCAGCGTCGGCACGACCAGCAACAGGATGACGATGGAGAAGAGCACGAAGAAAAAGCGATGCTGCCGAGGAACTCCTGGGTGCTTTTTGATTCCAGTGCCAGGCTCCCCAACAAGGCCATCAGGGGAGCCAGGCACACCCCAACGCCGAGCAGGCGCAGCCAGGCAGGTGACCCTACAGGCGTCCCGCCACGTGCGTGGCAAGGTTGTCATCACGTTTTAGACGCTCGGTGGAGGGCGACAGGTGAATGCTGTGGTAGGTCTGGACCACCAGAAGTTCGAGCCGGGGACGCTCGATAGGGTCTGAAAGGCAGGGCGTCAAGGATCGGATCAGCAGAGCACCTGCTGATCCAGCAATGCAGCCATCCGCTTGCTTTCGAACGCCTCGTCGTACGGCAGCCTGATGAGCCGCCTCCAGGAGCTGACCCAGGATCTGGCGGCCGTCTTCACTCAGGCCGAGGTCTTCAGCCTGATCATGCGTGACGCTCTGGAGGCGCTGGGAGGTAGCAGCGGGGCGGTCTCGCTGGTGCAGGGTGAGCGGGCCCGGCGGGGTCACGATGGGGCCAGCGTCTGGCAAGACACCGCTCTCCGTGACTCCCGCCCTGGTCCAGACGCCCTGCGTGCCAACACCCCACTCTTCTTCAGCGGCGGCGGAGACCTGGTTGCCGCCCACCCCCAACTTGAGGCCCAGACGGATGGTGTGGTGACGGTGGTGAGTGCGGTGCTACCGATGGTCGAGAACGGTCAGCCACTGGGCGTGATCTTGCTGGACTTCCAGGAGCCGCACGCCTTCACAGAGGACGAAGAGCGCTTCCTGCTGACGCTGGCCGGGCAGTGCGCGCTGGCCCTCGACCGGGCACGGCTCTCGACCCATCTGGAACAGCAAGTGCAAGACCGCACCGCCGAACTCGAAGCCTTCGTGCGTTTCACCGAGCTGGCCGACAGTGAGACGGACGTGCTGGCCCTGGCCGCGCGCGCTGAGGAGGGGCTGAGCCTGCTCTTCCCCAGCTGCACCAACGGCTACTACGCGCTGGAAGATGACCTCTGGAAACTCGAAGTGTACAGCCGCGACTTAGAGGACACCCCAGCGCTGCTGGCCTCGCTTGACGCTGGGATGCCCCTGGACACGCCGGTGTTCGCTGAGTCGATGCGGACGGGTGAGCCGGTGTTCGTCGATGCCTGGGATCCGGAGAGCGAGCAGATCGCCCTGACCGAGGCCTACCAGAGCGTGGGCACCTACCCGCTGCAGGTGGACGGCTCCGTCCAGGCGATCTTCACGCTGGGGATCGAAGACACCCGGCGCTGGACGACCCACCACAAAGCGGTCTTCCGTTCGGTGGGTCGGAGTCTCAAGTTGGCCCTGGAGCGCACTGAGACGGCCCGGCAGCTCGAAGTGCACAACGCCGAGTTGCACGCCCGCACCCGCGCCCTGGAGGGCTTCGCCGAGCTGACCCGTGACCTGGGACTGACCGGTGAGACGGATCTCCTGATCCGGCGGGCCATGGACCTGGTACTTTCGCTGCTCCCGCCGGGCTACGCGGCGTTCTGGCAGACCGTTGACACGAAGTGGCAGGTCACCGCACAGGCTGGTGGGGTCGGCAAGCCCGAGTTGCAGGCCGCCATCACGGTGGGCTTCCCAGTCGGCCTGACGCCCAGCCTCGACCTGCCTTACCAGACGCGGGAGCCGCTCTTTCAGGACCACTACGACCCCACCCGCGACATTGCCCCAGCGTTGGTCGATCATCTCTCGACGGTGGCGACCCTGCCGGTGATGGTCAACGGATCGGTGCTGGGGATCTTCGACGTGCCCCTCTTCGGACAGCGTCACTGGAGCGCGGCTGACCGGGCCGTGCTGATCACCACGGTGCAGAGCCTGGGCCTAGCCCTGCCCTGGAGCGCGCTGGACAGGCCCGCCAATTGGTCACTCAGCGCGACTCGCTCCAGGCCGTCCAACGAGGAACTCGAAGCCTTCACCTACTCGGTCTCACACGACCTGCGCACCCCGGTGCGGTACTTCCAGATCGTCGAAACAGCGGCCCACCACTCTCAACGAGCTGATCGACGGCATGCTGAACCTCTCACGCACCTCCCGGCAGCCGCTGAAGGTGGGCAGGGTCGATCTGGGGCGGCTGGTTGGTGCGGTCCGCAAGGAACTGAGCATGTCCACCTCAGACCGTCAGATCACCTGGCAGGTCGCCAGGTTACCGATGGTTCTCGGCGACCCGAGTCTCTTGCGGCGGGTGATGATGGCGCTGCTGAGTAACGCCGTGAAGTACACCCGCACCCGAGCGGTGACGGCCATTGAGGTGTGGGCCGAGCAGCCGCAGAGCTGGACGGTGCTGGTGCGTGACAACGGCGTGGGCTTCGAGCCGCAGTACAAAGGCAAGTTGTTCTCGATGTTCCAGCGCCTGCATCGCCAGGAGGAGTATGAGGGCGCGGGGGTGGGGCTGGCCAACGTCCGGCGGATCGTGACCCGGCATGGTGGCACCGTCCTGGCCGGGGGCAGTCCGATGGGGGCGCCACCTTCGGCTTCACCTTGCCCAAGGTTGTGGTTGAGCAGGCAGCGTCCGCTCACTGAAGCGATCGTCCCATGCACGTGAGCGCAGATGGCTCACGCGGCGGACCGCATCTTGATCAGTGCTGCTTGGTGATCTCGGCGAGCAGAGTCTGCTTCAGGAAGTGTCGACCACGAACTTCGGCAGATTCTGACGCGATATTTGCAGTGTGGACATCAGGCGAACTCCACCTGGGCCGCCCGCTCCTCCCCCGCCACACACTCAGGCAAACACTGCTGTGTAATCGGTGGCGAACTGTTCGAAGGAGCGCGCGGGCCGACCCAGGAGTGTGGGCACGTCCTGGGTCACCCACGCCGCGTCACCAGCCGCCACTAGAGCGAACGCCTGAGCGTTCATCTCGGCGACCGGTTCAGGGAGGCCAGCACGAATCATCGCCGCCTGGTCCTCCTCGGGACTCAGCTCGCGGTAAGTGATCGGTCGGCCGAGTACCTGTGACAGCACGGCTGCCACGTCCGCGTAGGAGAGCAACTCCGGCCCCGTGGGCCAGTACGTCTTGCCCGCATGGGCAGCAGGTGACACGGCGATCTCGGCAGCCACCGCGCCCACGTCACGCGCATCGATCATCCCGAGACGCCCCACGCCAGTGGATGAGCTGAAGCTGCCGGTCTTCATCACCGCAGGCGCGAGCGCGAGAAGGTTCTGCATATAGGCGTTGTTTCGCAGCAGGGTGTAGTGCAACCCTGAGGCGATCAGCCCCGCTTCGATCTCCGTCTGCCAACGCCGCCGGGCGATGGGCGAGTCGGCCGAGGCGTTGCTGGTGATCTTGACGACATGCTCAGCCCCCGAGCGCACCGCGCTGTGGATGACGTTCAGTTCCTGTGTGGGCACACCTGGGCTGACCAGCACCACAGTCGTGACACCCGCCATCGCTGCGTCAAGGGTCTGTGGGGTGTCAAGGTTACCCACAGCGAGTTCTGCTCCGGCTTCGACCAGCGCCGCTGCCTTTGCCGGGTCGCGTACCAGCGCGCGCACGGCCATCCCGCGCTGACGGAGTAGGCGCACCGCCTCGGACCCTACCTTCCCGGTGGCTCCTGTAACCAGAATCATGACGCGCCGCTTTCAGAGATGGACTGAATGGATTGCATGCCCCACTTTTATCCTTAAAAAATGGGCTGTCAAGTCCAAAATTAGCGCTACTCTGGGAAGATGGAAACCAGCGCGTTTCAGACAGCCAAACTGACACCCAAGGGGGAGCGGACGCGCGCCCGTATTGTCGAAGCCGCCACTCAGCTGATCTACGAACGTGGGGTCGCGCGCACCACCACCGAGGATGTCCGAGCGGCGGCGGAAGTGAGCGGCTCGCAGCTCTACCACTACTTCGCGGACAAGGAAGCGCTGGTGCAGGCGGTTATCGTCCGTCAGACCGACGCCGTGGTCGACCAGCAGGAACGGGCTGACCTCACTACCATTGACGGCCTGCGGGCCTGGCGCGACTCGGTGCTGAGGTATGCCCAAGGTACCGAGGGCCGGGGTGGCTGTCCCCTCGGATCGCTCGGTGGACAACTCGCCGAGAGCGATGCCCAGGCCCGCCGCCAGGTTGCGGTCGGCTTCGAGCGGTGGTCGGCCGCTCTCTGCGACGGCCTGCGCACCTTACACGCCGCAGGGCAACTCGCGCCGGGCACCGATCCCGACGCCCTTGCCGTGACTTTGCTCGCGGTCCTGCAAGGCGGGCTCCTCCTCGCGCAGGTCGGGCGTGACATCCGCCCCCTCGCCACCGCCCTCGACACGCTGCTCTCCCTCGCTGTCGTCGCCCCAGCTAGTAAACCTGCCGGATAGAGCAGGGGCCGAAGGTCTCTTCCGGCACTGCCTCGACGGGCAGGCCCAGCTGTCTGCCAAACACTGCTGTAATGTCCCTGACCGCGTCGCCCCCATCGGCAATAGCCAGGCGGACTTCGAGGGTGCGGAGGTAGGGCTGGCCAATGTCCGGCGGATCGTGACCGGGCATGGTGGCACCGTCCTGGCCGGGGGCAGTCCGGTGGGGCCACCTTCGGCCTCACCTTGCCCAAGGTTGTAGGTGATGCTGGGTCCGCTCATTGAGACCCACTGCCTATGCTCGAGTGCGTGAGCACAGGGGTTGGTCGGTGTCAGCCTGTACTTTCATCGTCTACGATGACTTTCACTCAAGCTGGACTGAGCTTCTCACCACCTGTCAATACCACCCCGGCATCATCAAGCATGTCACTTAAGCCGCTGGTTATGGCCGGGTCGCTGCTCCTCGGGTCTGCCCAGGCGCAGTCCGCCTTTACGCTCGCCCCGTCAGCTCAGGAGCTGCTCCAGCGCGTCACGGGTGGCGGCCAGGTGGGGCCGGATGTGCTCCTCGGTAGTGCGCCCGCTGATCTGCTTGCCACACTTCCCTCAGGCAGCCGGGTGATCGGCACGGTCACCTACCGTGGCTTACCCGAGCGCGGGCCGAGCAGCAGCACGGTCTACTTCGACTCGGCGTTGTCGCCAAGTCAGGTGCTCAAGAGCTTCGCCACGACATTGGGACCCAACTGGAAGCAGGCCAGCGGAACGCTGTCGCCACCCGAAGCCCAGGGCGGCTTCCAGAAGAGCGCCCAGCTCATCGATGTGACGTTCTACCGCACGACGCCGCCGCAGATCTTGCGGGTGTCGACGCAGGTGGTCGGCGCTGTGACTCAGGTCAGCCTCAGTCGACAGGAGGATGAGAACGTCAAGCAGATCCTTCCCTATCTGGCTGCGCCTCCACCGCTGCCGCCAGGCTTCCTGATACTGCCCAGGTTGAGTGCGCCCGAGGGTGGCACTGTGAACCTATCCGGAACGGCCAACAGCGGTGACGGCGTGATCCAGACTGCGCGGATCGAGACCAAGCTAAGCCGTCAGGCGGTGATGGATCACTACGCCGCTCAGCTCCGCCAGGCTGGCTGGACGCTGACGACCCAGGCAAACGCGCCCGTTGCGTCAAGCACCATCTGAACGTTCAAGCAGGACGGTCGGGACCGCATCGGCATTCCAGCCTGAGGCTGGGGGCGAGCCTGAGTCTCTACTTCATTCCGTCCAGTTTTCGGGGGGCATACCACATCTGAGTTTCCGAATTGATCAGTAGACCTCCTGCGAAAGTCATGCTGTCGTTGAGTTCGAGTGATTACACAGCGCCGCGATGAGATTGACGCGCAAGGAGAAGCGTCGTCTCCGGTGACGGTAGACGTCCTTGAGCACGCGAA
>Ga0160427_10002042_pt1 | contig 12269 bp, 10 predicted proteins | sample SolpanmetagenomL_FD_108194 | JGI IMG/M metagenome (GOLD analysis project Ga0160427, IMG submission 108194) | Solar panel surface microbial communities from Lawrence Berkeley National Laboratory, California, USA - L | ecosystem: Engineered > Built environment > Solar panel > Unclassified ...
GTCCTCTAAAATACGATTCACTGAGCTTATTGAGCCTCTTATGACAAGATATACAGAACTCAGCGCTATACCGCATTTTCATCCTGGCTCCTAACTAAGGCAATTATGCGCCAACAGTTGTGAAGAAACAAGACATCTTGGTCCACACATGCAGCAAAAAAGTGGATGGTGATGAAGCTGCGCATGTAGAGGATATCGGTATAGGATCAGCTAGGGTGGCCAAACCAAGGCTATGAGGATTAACGGCATAACACGAATACATGATCGGATACTTACTTAAGTGTCTAACCGTCCAGCAGGAAATTATGTGCTTTGATCATGGATAGTTAATGCTTAGCATTCCAATACAATATAGCTAGATTAAAAAATGATAGATAAAGATTATTTACAAACAAAGAATCGATCTGATTTCTACTGTATCGTGTGCCAGCAACATCCGTAGAAACAGACCGTTCGCAGCAATACTGAAGGCACAAAAGAATCAAGAGAACTCATACAACACAAAAGTTGAGACGTTCAAAGCTGAACCACGGTGTTACTTGCTGGCCTGAAGAACACCGCCAAATCCAACGATGTACAAAACTTAGAACAAAATGAAGAGGGAATCAGATGAGTTTTAAACATCTATCAGCTGTCATTGGCCGTTCCAAGGTGGTCGCTGTGTGGGGTTTTGAGCATTTCCCCAAGCCTGATTGTCAGGTGGTGGTTGGTAGACATTCCAATATGATTCAACCTCATGCATACCCGTCGGGGCTGTATCAATGTAAGGTGTCCCCACCAGGGGTGCCGATATATGAGATTGATACATGTAAAGAGGATCATACGACTGAGGCTGTAATGGATGATCGTACTCATCTATTGCTTCAGTTTCCTCTTGTTGTGCACATTCCCCTGCCGCGTATGGAGAATATTCAATGTGGCCTGTTGGATCAACATGATTGGTGTGCTGCTCCTTGTCGTTATGTGGATAAAAATCAGGCCTCGCGCTAATATACGTGAGACTCGTGAAGTAAGAAGGTGAGAAACCAGAATATGCACACCTTGAGGAAGTCTCGCCAGTATAGAGGATATCGTGTAAGGGTGTATGTGGATGTGAGCTACCTGATGAGTATAAGGATGCTTCTTGTTCATAGCTCGCTGGTGTTACTGGGTATTGGGTATAACTGTCTCTCCCAGACCGACTTTTTGTTGCCTTGTATTGCACGGACGTTATCTTCTTTCGTCCTGCTTGCATCAATCTGATAGCGTCTTCATTTCGTAGCCATTCTGCTAACATTTTTTCTGTAATTTGGAAGTTGTGTGCAATCTTGTACTTAGATAGTCGCTCATGAGAGGGAAGCTCGGGATTCGTTCTCGCATGGCATTCATCAATTACAGCAAGCTTAAACTCTCTACTGTACTGACGCCGTCGAGCAGGAGGTTCTTTCTGGTAGTGTTATTAAATGGAATATTGTAATTTTTTGTCAAGATGGTGTTATACGAACCTTTGCTCTCACACCCTCTGCGTGGTGGAGGTGTTTGACCAGAGCTCATTTTTGTTTAGTATAGTAAGAAGATTTGTAATTACCACACAAAGTTTCTTTGGATGTATGGTAAAGTTTTGTTGGCTGTGTATGAACGTTGATGAGTTCTCGAATTTTTTGAGCAACTCTCACCGTTATTAATGCACAAAAGAATAGGACAGTAAATTGTCCTTTTGCATAGAACTTTGTATTTTCACTCTAATCTTGTCGAACTTGAGAAGAATGATCAAAGTGCATGATATCTCTCCCTAGAAGTGGATTACAACAAAATACGAAAAGGTACTCCAGCCGCTTCTTGTCGCAGAATCAAGCTGAGAGTTGTTTTGACGGACTTCGTAGTTGGCCATTACGATTGCATGCTCGTTGAACCTGAATACAATCGGCCATATTTCATTCAACCTTAATTAAAGAGTACGGTACCTTTTTGTGTAAGATTAGGACAAGTTTATGATGCCTGGGGAACCAGGGTAAATGTTTCGATGGGAGCGTCCCGCTGGGGTTTCTTTTTTTTTTCTTTTTTCTTCTTTCTTTTTCCCTGTTCTCTGGATGTGCACTTCGTCTGCCCGTCTATTTGAGATTACTGTGATTATTGCCAATAATGGACTGGATGCCATCTTGATAATTAAACCTTATAGTAAAACATATATTGCTATTGGTAACTGATCGATTGGATAATCTCTATTATATACCATGTTTGTCATGAAAGAGAGACTTTTGAATGGGGATCCAAGCTCAAGAAAGGCTTCAATAAGTAGCCGAATTCAGCTATCCAGACCTGGTGTGCTTAAGCATGCTCCTGCATGATGCAAGATTTTGGCTTTTTGTCCAGGCAAAATGAAATAAGATAAACCGGTCGCTCCTCGCATCGTACAACAACCCAATTATGAGACGTTATTTCCAGCTGTGATGAACATCACTTACACCAATAATTATAGTGTCCCTCCACTGCTGATCCTGAAGGAATGCTGTGAAAAACCTGCAAGCGCGCAGTCATCTTCACTAAAATAAGTCGCTACACGTGAATTGGGTTGTGTAGTACAGCCCCCTTCCCCCGCGCTTTCAGAATAGCTGCGGCATTCATACCGCGATTATTTGATCACGAAAACTGCTCAATGATTTTTTTAAATCTTTGCGTTTATCACTCAGCAATACTTGTACCTTGTGATGGAATTGATGTAATATTTGATTTCTGACCAACAAACAATTTCAAAAAATCCTTTTCTGTCTTTTGGTATGAACGTCGCAACTACGTAACCTACTCAAGGAGAGGCTGTATCAAGCGGGATACGGATATTGCAGAACCCGAGCTCTCGTCAATGTGCTTGACCATTAATATCGTTGTATTAATGTGTGGGTGGATACTTTTGATAAGCGATTCGACAGATCGGGGTGATGATCTCCCTAGCGTACCTAACCAACAATACGGAACCTTTGCTGTTTACCTCTATATGTAGGTACAATATGCTCTAAAACACCTCTTGCAATTGGCTCCCAACTCTGGATGTGTCTTCATAACAACATTGCGGGAGGTGGGACTTCTTCCGATGTTAGATTTCCCAAGGATGGAACAGTATACCTGCCTGCTCACTTGCGTGCTTTCGTATCCATACTTGTCTAGTCGACTTGCCTCACACACCCTTCCCGGCATATGTAGTGTGTTGACCCATTCCGAGTACCCGGCGCATGAAAAGGTGTTGAGTTTTGTGGTTCGGATCGTCCAATTTAGTCTTGTATTTTCATCCTCTTGCGCCAGAGAACCAGCGACCAATTGAGCCCTTGTCGTGATCTATTTTTGTCGGTCATAGATTATAATGACCTGATTAGGCTGAGATAATGGAATTGTCCAACATTGAGATGCTTTGCCTCGTGTCTGGGTATCCTCCAGTTCGTTGTAAGTTTGATGGGGCGAACACTATACCTGATACTGATGCCTGACACGACGGCAAGGGACTCCTTTTTCACTGTATCGCCATATCTTTCAAGATTGGATAGCATACGTGCGGCACCTATCATTTACAATGTATCAGTTCCTTGGGATTACACGCAATTTGCCGTTATGCAGGATCTTATGCTTCTGATCGTATTGCCTTCGTGAAAGGTATTACTTGGAGCTGGAAACAGCAGCTGATAAAACCTTAATCGACATCTAGGATCATATAGGTACCTAGTGAAACAAGGGCTTTGGGGCTCTGGAATGCAAACATCACAAGTTTGGAATGCCATACATAATCTTGTGCGACATGTCATTGGTCCTTAGCCACAGCATGTGACTATCACAAAGTGGCGTAGCATGCTATAGTGGCGAGTTTTATCAATGATCAACATCAGGCTCAGCTGGATCTGCAAGAGGCAGGGCTCTATAGATACCCAGCTTCCTATCGATATATCATCATTATGTTATAACTGATCTTAAATGACGAAGGTGAAGCTTGGGATTCACAGGATCGTCCAAAATATCATATATGCCGCTTCTTGATTTGAGCTTACAATGTCCACCAGCTCAGGTATTCTTGATAGCATATGCTTGACAGAAACACCGGTAAAAGAATCGAGAATTTCTATTGTCCAATAATATTTCGATATCACCTTGTATCGTGAGCTGTGTATATATTTGTACATTTATATAAGTCATTTACACAAAGACTCGAGAGCCATGTTGAGATTATGCAATCAGGATTTTCTTATAGACAGAAGTAATTGCAGCCAGTAATGATTCAATCCAAGCGGCTACTGTGAAACATGCCTATCTCCACCTTGACATCATTTCGTTCCATGACGGCTCCCTGTGCCAGCTCCCCTACCTCTAGCTATCCCGCTACCTCTTGATCGACCCACTTGTGGTACCCCTCTGCCTCCTCTAGTTGGCTGTCCTCGACCTGGTATCTTCTTCGGCGTCTTAGAGGAGGGTGCTGGTTGTTCAACAAATGTGTCATTTGTCCTTTTGTGATGGAAATGGAAAATTAGCGTATGTAATTGGTTGCAATGAAACGCATTAACTAAATCATACTCACATAAATGTTGTATCCGCAACATGATGTTCAGGTTTCTGTATATTGACAGCGGCCATTCGATCTGCATTGCCGTGCGTTAGCCAATCTTGTTGTGTCTAGAGCATAGTGACTGACAGAGCAGCAAAAGCAAAGATAACAATGGAGACCGACTTAGTTCTTCTGCTTCGTCCTGAGCTCTCCTAAAGGACTCGAGCATGGGACTTTCAGAAAAATCTACACAAAAAGCATTCATGTTCATTCCATAGAGTAGGCTGGCAAAATTCTCATTAAATTTTGCAATGCTTTCATGCATTTGCTGCAATGCAAAGAAGTTGTCATTGAGTTGTGCCATGGCATCATCTAATTCCTCGAAAGCAGGAAGTAAAGCATCTATTGGTGCGTCCTCTGGCCGTCGGGCTCGTGAGGTTTCGCGCGACCGTGATGACGCCCTTAGTGGTGTCGTAGGGCGAGATTGATGGTTGTCATCTCTGCCGCGAGATTGAGAGCGTTGTCGTCCAGAAGCACTTTGATACGGTTGCTTTGAGGCTGTATTGAGAGGTATCGTCGTCATGACGATTGATACTCTGTTTTCCCGCTGTCGTTGCAGGATCTTGCTAAGTTGTTTAGTTCCATTGTTCAAGCTTGCAAGGCATTTACCATCATTATTATTAATTATTGTTGTTGACGTTTCTTGACTGCTTGTGGTAACTCTAGAATAAAGTCGCGAAGCTCTTTCAGCCACACTAGACGTCTCGGCCGAGATATCATATGCAATGCTATTATGTTGGAGATAAGACACCTACCACACGGAGACCCTATAAGCTAGTCCTCAGTAAATACTTAGTAACTCTATATTTTGTTGCTCACTTAATTACTTAGTATGTCTGACTTGAAGTCCCTGGGATATTTCGATATTTTGGAAGGCAGACTCAGGTGGACGGGGGCATCAGTCTCATAAAATCGTCCTCCAGAACTGGTTATTTTCCACACGCGCACGGTACATAAAGAACCAATTGCTTACTGGATAAAAATCAATGTGACTTGATGCTAAATTTGCCTGCTAGCGAATTCATGAATTCAATCAATAGCTACACGAGAAACAAAATATTCATATTACAAGCAAGATGTGCAAACCAAAAAGGGGTTTCAAGCGATCTCTTTGCCTGAGCATGTCTTGCATTACATCGCATATTCGCATGTCACTTTCCAAGAATTTGGAGAGCGCATGATTGGCTTAGTTTCTCCGTTACTCATATAGCATGTAAAGTTACTGATGGTTTCACCGAAATATGCCCCTGGTGATCCTTCGTACCAGAGAACATATTTATACTTTTATGTGCGGGGCACAGGGAACATAAAATGTGTACAGTCACTCCTTCTGTGTAGTTGCGACACACACGCGAGAGGAATACTTACTAGAAGGGTACTTTAGACTGACTTTATCATATATCTTTACTTTCATGGAGGTATTTTCCTCGTGTGTGTGTCGCAACTACTCAGGGAGGGGAACTGTACATTGATATATCACCGTGCGTTAGTCACTACAATTGCTAATCTCAGTTCAATTCCCACATTATCTACTAAATTGATAGGGATTTCTACATAAGCCTCACTAATCCAACGCAAACATCGGACTGGTTGTTTTCACAGTATGTAATCACTTCTAAGCGTTATGGTATATACATCGTGAGATACGATTTAAGATGCCCTTCCACAAATTGACGTAATCTAAAAGTGGTTTGCGGCGTCTCAAACATTTTTTTAATATTCGCCAAAATTCGTGTGACCAGTAGTCTGGGCGTGCTCCATTGCCTCTTTCTCTCCAATCAATCCTTTGTCACAGACATTGCATTTCAGTGAAAACTTTGATGTATCTGTATAATAATGACGACCTCGTAAGATATTAACCAATTTGTTCGCAGCTTCCAAAATCCCTTGATCACCCGATGAGAATATAGTGACATCGTCGTCAGAAGACCAAGGTGTAGAGGTCATTGCTAAGCAGTCATAGTGAATACCTACGCGCACATAAGTAAACGAAACATTAAAGAATTGGTTGACAAGAGAACAAACCTGAGTAAATCACTATGCCACAGTTCGGTTTTCCTTCGTTGAAACGATCAACCCGTCCTGTTGAAACGTCGATGGACCATAGCTTTAAAGGTTAGTCAAATCTAACACAGAGTCTCATATAAGCTTACTTCTAGATCAATGTATTTAGAAAGAATCGCGAGCTCTATACCGCCTCCCCATACGTCTGATCGCTGTATTTTCTGGCAATAATCATCCCTGGACATTCCAAGCATAGCATCGCCATATTGCTGTTCAGCTGGTGGGAGTGTTGCATCTGCTTGTATAGTTTGTGCTACAAGAGACCTCAATTCTTGCATAGTATCAATAGATCGCATAAACACATAATTGATGGCCCGAAATAAACATGAATTGTCATCTTCCATAATTCGCAAAACTAGACTTTGTCCAGGATGTGTTGAGACTTGAATGACAGGTGGCTCCATGTCTAAATCATCTTCCTTCTCCTTATAATTTTGAGGCCTTCTTGTGTCTGTAGTATCTTGGAACTTAGAGCGCGTATTAGAGGAGGCATTGCTCTCAACTTTGGCCGGAGGAACTTTATTTTTCAGGGTTTCTGTAACATTCTGTAGTTTGGTCTCGTCGAGTTGTGTTTTTAATTCGGCTGATGCTGATTGAGCGACAATGATTTGCTCACCATTGAGCTTGAAGGGAAGACTGTCGAGCGTCACTGATGAATCGTATGAAGTAAGGTCAAGAGCCTTCGGAGGATATCCGATACGCACTATGATGTCAAGAACACAGATGTGTAAGTCAAAGCAACATTAATTTTTTGATAAACAAAGATAGTGGTAAACTCACGATCCAGAGAACCGCTCAATCCTGATTTTGACTTGATTTCCTCGTTCAAATCTGACACAGTGCTCAAAGACAGCAGATCAAGTGTATGCACACCCTGCGGCCCACGAATGCGAATGCGAATCTTGCTCATGGTTGATGTGTGTATGTCTTAGAGCTCGAATGTAAAATTTTGGAAATGAGCGGATGTTGAAGTGGTTGGAATGAACGCATGTCTTTCTCAGTGCTTGTGCATGTCGTATCCCATTGTACACACCCTCATGTCAACTGTCAAGGTCACAATAACCATTGTTATTACTATTGTTATTATTGTAAAAATAGAAGTCGCTACCCAAACTGAGATCATGAACTTGTATTTAGTTGTTCTCCTTGTATCTCACTCTAGGTGTAATTCTGCAGCATTATTGACTTTCTTCTCCGATCATCATCATCATCATCATCCCGTCTCGAACCAGGTACAACGATCTAAAGCGGACCTTTCGTTTATTGGTTCGACGGATCTGAGACCGAGTCAAATCTGTTCCAGATAACAGATGGATGGGTCTTTCGCCACGATGCCGTCCTGCGGCTGAGAATGTAAATTGACAAGCCTATCCACTCTGTTTTGCTCCCTACATTCCTCAATCTCCATCCACATCCTCTTTCGTCCCGCCTCTCCGTCAATGACTCGAGATGAACCCATGGACTTGGCGGCGGATACATCAAAGAAATCGACAGATCCAGATGCTAGTATCACGGAGCATAACATCATCCAAGACAACAACAGGGTTGTAATCTGTACAAACAATAATGAGGCGGAAGTCAAATTACAAGATGAGGTTGAAGGTCCAATGAAACAAAATGAAGGAGATGAATGTGTGATCTGCTTGGGCAGTACCATTACTTCGTCGACACGAGCTGTCGCCAGTCCCTGCCTTCATGCATGCTTCGACTTTTCTTGCTTAGCAACATGGCTTGAAGTACAAAATACTTGTCCTCTTTGCAAACAAGTGATAACTTATGTCAAATACGATTTTGAACCAAATGGAACAAGGTTCAAAAAGGTGAGCTGCTTACCACACTTTTTGAGAATCAGGGGCTGACTAGGATAGTACACTGTCTCTGCACAGGAGCCTAGAAAGAGTCAGATTTCAGCTGATTCACATAGACGGGTTACCGTACGCCATAATGTCAGAAGACGAGAGCATTTGACACATGGTCTTACCTGTCCGAACGATGCCGTGTTAAGAAGACGATTCATCTACAAGCATCAGCTACGATCCTTACACTGTGGTACCAATCGGCTATCACGATTTTCACATTTCACACCTAAAATGGTACGGGACGAGCCCGAGCTACAGTCTAAGGCGAAAGCATGGATAAGACGGGAGCTAGATGTGTTTGAGTGGACAAAAGAAAATAGGGAATGGCTATTGGAATATTTGTTAGCCGTAGTCAAGAGCATGAATCTAAAGGCGGCTGATGGCAGTGCTGAAAAACTTGTGGAAGAATTCATAGGCAAAGAATTTGCGGGTGTTTTTGTATGTGTACCATTCTGATCCACAAATAAAGTCCTTTTTGACTGATTTTGGTAGGTACATGAATTACATGCTTACCTTCGTTCTCCCTTTACAAGGGTGGAAGATTTTGACAGCTGGTCTCAATATGAGGTGACTAATGCAAAATGGTACTATAGAGTTGGCTACTGACGACTTTATAGATGCCGGTTCCACGATATGTAAATGGCAAAGAAGCACCGAGCCAAAACCATAGCTCACACCGCCCGCTGATTGTGCGGGAGTCATCAGACAACAACGGTTCTTCTTCACGAAATTTGCGACCACATTGGTCTTGCAGAAATTCAAATAGTGCGAGATGGCAGCCATATTATACAGATTGAATTGCCTATGCCTACTCAGCAAAGTTTGTTGAAAATTTTGGCAACAGACATTTTCAACCCACCATATCAACGCGGCATCAAAACGTTGGAGATCGAGTACACAAGATGGGTCCAAAGCATAATAGTGGTGCCATCATATGGATGATGAGTGATCCAATGTGTCTATATCTGCTTTGTAGAGTTCATAAGCCTAGGCTCATCAACAACAGCTCGCCCCCCACCGATGCCGATAATTGAGGTTATCCAGCACTAGCATCAGAGTTGAGCAATGCCACCTCCACAGGCATCACGTAGCAGATCTGGTGAGCCCAGTGTTTAATGGAGATCAAATACATGAGGATTTATGTTCACTCAGACAAGAAGGAACATGAGGATCTGTGGCTGCTATCAATATAATGATATACAGTCGTCACGGTTTATGCAAGAAATTAGATATGTATATTGCAGCACGAGAATACTAGATAATACACCTATAGAATACAACGTTCAAATCAAACTTGAATTTGGAGTTAGTTTCACAGCAAAGGGCATGTGTATCACGCCATGTTGTGATATTAAGATATACCTAGATCGTGGATGAGATATTACACGCTCCTCTATACACCTACTTGGACCGATGGGTCTGTAGCAGATTCACAACCAATTCTTAGCTTGATTATGATGAGCTTGGTTTGATAGCCTTAGCATCCTCTACCCAATCGAAATGTCCAGAGATTTTCGTTAACCATACATCCTTGGCTGACGTTGCCCCATTCGATCCAGGATTATCAAATGCAAACAAAAATCCATGTGGGAACCCAAATTGGAAGCCATAAGCGTTATCGATTTCCTTGATGTCCTCATTGCTTAGTTCCAACTTCAGAGCTTCCACATTACCCTTGAGATGCCCCACTGTTCTACCTCCAACAATTGGGAAGACGTATGGAGCTTTGTAGAGTATATATACCAGAGCGACACTGTGAATGCTGGTGTTTTTTGATGTAGCAATTTTTTCGAGTACCTTGGAGACTTTCTTATCAAGTTCTGTGACCTCCTTGCTTTGACGGCCAGGGTTGTTTTTCTCACGCTCAGCAAAAACAGCCTCCGTCTGAAATCTTCCTTGACCCAATGGTCCCCAAGGTGCGATAGCCATGCCTTCCTGGCGACACATTGGTACGATCTCTCGTTCCATATCACGGACTGATGCATTCCACAATCCTTGATATACTGAGAACTGGCGCATGCCATGACATCGTGCATACTCGTTCGCTTTCGAAACGATCCAGGCAGGCGTATCCGATATGCCAAGATATAAAACCTTTCCAGATGTAACAAGATCATTTAGACCCTGCATCAATTCTGAAACTGACGTTGTGTAATCCCACCAGTGTACATACAAGAGATCAATATACTCTGTCTGTAATTTTTTCAATGAATCTTCGACGCTCACGCGTAGTGACTTCATATTGTTTCCGGCGAAATTTGATTGAATCAATTTATCGCCGTGGTACGATTTCCATGCGGATGTATACTTGGTGGCAATGACCATTTGGTCGCGGTTATCACGTGCAGTCATCCACTCTCCTAGCCATTTCTCAGATTCTTCGTTTTGGTACACGTTGGCGGTGTCGATAAAATTCCCGCCGAGGCTTACGAAAGTGTCAAGGATTTCGAAAGAGGTCTCTTTATCGCATTCACCCATCATCTTTTTCCCGCTATCACCAAAGTTCATGGCGCCGAGACATAGTGGCGAGACTCGAACGGAGGCTGTTGGGGCTAGTTGGCGATGACGTTTGAGCGGGCTGTTAGGAGCTGGGGGTGTAGGAAAAACCATCTTTTTTTTTTCTTTTTTTCCTTCTCTTTTTAATAAATCGGGGAATTAACAAAAATTCTCAAATCGCAGATGTAAAGCCAAGGTTATCTTTAGATCTTTTTGAGGTGTTGTGTGCTTATGAGATTATAGATTGTGCTTCTGTATTGCGAATCTCTTATTGAACAATAATATCATCGAAGGTGTCTGAATTGAAGCTTAATATTTATACACTATGCATAGCAGAGGGGGCATGCGGGGTAGAATACGGGCGCTGAGAGACGCTTAATCAACTGCCGCAGTGCTGCAAAATGACTTGTACAAGATCTACACGAATATGACGCTTTCATTAATCAATCTCGGATGCGGACGATTCAGTTAAATCCGCCCTCTTTCTCCTTTTTATTTTATCTATCTAATTTGACGCCAACATTGTTTGTGCATATCAAGTACATACTAAATAATACATGATTATTGCTTGATTGTCGTTCGGAGGTGGACGTTGATTAAATCCGCCAACATTTACAGAATCAAGTTCAATTAATTACTAAGTAATTGCAAGCGCAATTGTACAAGATCTCAAGATGTACTTGCGACTACAGTACTAATCCGATAAATCCGTGTGCTCCTTAATTGTTAAGAACAGCCTAAAAAGTCTCAAAGAAATATATATATATATTTACATATATATGCAACCAAAAAAATCATTCATAGATACATACTCAGAGATATTTTGTGTCCATAAAGTTGAATATCTAATGAACTCGATAGTCAACTAGTTGTGGTTGGATTCATCTTTTTTGGTCTAACATCCAGATTGAGTTACCAACTTAAGCAACTTTTAGAGCTATCTAATTGGTTAAATTCACCTATAACGCCGTATGAGGTCGATTTTGAGATCATCTCTTGAATTCAGTATCTAGATTGATCTTCGTCTTGTGCCACTCAAACATGAATCTGGCCATTCGTTATATCGGCAAAAGGTGAGTAAAATAAAATAGCATATCACAGGTTATCATCACGAACAGACTTCCTCATAGTGTGAGTGAACGAGAGAGGGATTCTCGCGCAAGCCTCGCGTTTGCTCGCTGTTGTGGTCCATTGACTGTTTGTCATGTTTGTTTGTTTGTTTGTTTGTTTGTTGTTTTGGTTCTTTGTTTACTTACCTTTTAGAGTTCGGTCTTCACTATCAACAAACA
>Ga0160427_10002043_pt1 | contig 12264 bp, 7 predicted proteins | sample SolpanmetagenomL_FD_108194 | JGI IMG/M metagenome (GOLD analysis project Ga0160427, IMG submission 108194) | Solar panel surface microbial communities from Lawrence Berkeley National Laboratory, California, USA - L | ecosystem: Engineered > Built environment > Solar panel > Unclassified ...
CCCCCACGACCCAGGACGGAGGAACTCTGCACTGGGACTTCGGCACCCTGCAGCCGGGCGAGACGCGCACGGTGTCGCTGAACACGGCCACGCTCACCGGCACGCCCGACGACACGCTGATCGTGAACACCGCTACGGCCAAGAGCAGCGACCTGCCCGGCACGGTGCAGGCCAGCGCCGCCCTGCGCGTTTTCACCACCACCCTGCTGGTGACCAAAGCGGTGCTCGAAAAAACCGCTGACGCCGGCGACCTGCTGCACTACACCGTGACGCTCAGCAACCCCTCGGGGGCCGAACTCAGCAGCGCCGTGATCACCGACACCCCGGCCACCGGGCTGCGCTACCTCCCCGGCTCAGCGAAACTCGACGGCGTGAGCGTCGCCGATCCGGCCCAGGAGACCGGCGTGCTGACCTTCCCGGTCGGCGTACTGCACGCCCGGCAGACCGTCACGCTGACCTACTCCCTGCAGGTCGGCCCGGACACCGCCGAGATCCTCCCGAACACCGCCACTGGCCGGGCACTGGCCGGCAACTCCAGCACCGCGCCCGCCATCGTCAACAGCAACATGGCCCGCGTCAGCATCCCCCGCGTCGCCCGGCTCTTCGGCGGCCTGGGCGAGATCCTCGGGCGGGTGTACGTGGACCGCTCGGGCAGCGGTCACTACGTCGACGGCATCGACACCCCGGTCGCCGGGGCCCGCATCCTGCTGGCCGGTGGGCGCGAGGTCCTCACCGACGCGCAGGGCCGCTACCACTTCGCCGACCTGCAGCCGGGCACCTACACCCTGCGGCTCGACCCCAGGAGCGCCCCCTGGGCCGCCCGTCCGTGGCCCGGCGACCGTGGCCTGACCGGCAGCCGGGGCGCCGAGGTGTTCAGCCTGACCAACATCGACTTTCCCCTGATTCCCAACACTGGAGGCGTGAAGTGAACGGCCTGAAGACCATGCGCCGGACCTGGGCCCTGACACTGCTCCTCACCGGGGCGCTCGCCGGGCAGGCATCCGCGCAGGACACCTCGACGATGTCTCTGCCCAGCACAGGCGTCACCCAGGACACGGCCGTGCCGACCCGCCAGCTGCAGCTGGAGGTCAGCGTGCCGGCCAGCGCCACGTCGGTCCTGGTGTTCGTGCCGCTCTCTGAAGCTCAGGCCGTCGTGCCGGGCAGCGTGACGTTCGCCGGGCAGCAGATCGACGACGCTTCCGTGCGCGTCTCGGCCCTCGGCGCGTACCTGACCCTGCCGGCCGGCAACGGGACCTTGAGCCTGACGCTCACCGGTCTGGGTCCTGACGCCGCCACGCCCACGGCAGCGCTGCAGGTGCGCTACGGCCAGGGCCGCAGCGAGACGCTGCAGGGCATGGTGAGCACCAGCGATTTCGCGCTCGCCAAGCCCCTGAGCGGCGCGGTGCCCGAGAGGAACGCCGTCATCCGCAGCCCGCAGGACAAGCTCTCGCTGCGGGACCGCACCAGCGTGAACGTCAGCATCGACCTGCCCCTGAACGCCGCGCCAGGAGACGGTCTGAAGGTCAACGGCGTGCTGGTGCCCGAGACGCGGATCGGCAAGCGCACGCTGTACCAGGACGGACACTCCAGGTACGACTACGTCGCCGTGCCGCTGCAGGTTGGCCAGAACCGGCTGACCGCCTACGGCGACACGGTCACCATCACCGCCGCCGGACCGGCCGGCGGGTTAAGCGTCACTCCCAGGGGCACGCTGGTCGCCGACGGCAGCACGCCTCTGGTGTTCGACCTGAACGTGCTGGACGCCGAAGGAAACTTGGCCGACGTGCCGTCCGTCAGTGTCGTCACCACCGGCAGCGAACCGAGTGAAATCGACAGCGACGCCCAGCAGTCCGGGTATCAGGTCCAGGTGACCCGCGGCCGGGCCACCCTGACGCTGCGCCCGCTAAGCGTGCCCGGGCCAGTCAAGTTGACCTTCGACGTGAACGGCCACACGGTCACGGCCCTGTACCCGGTGCAGGCCGGCGGCGGCACCGTGATCATCGCCCACGCGGGCGGCGCCATCAGCGGCGGGCTTCCCGGAACGGCCAGCTTCCAGGGGGCGGCCAGCATCGAGGCCCCCGTCGCCGACGGTAAGCTGTACGTGGCGGCCGACAGCCAGGGCGTCAACAAGGTGACCCCGCCCTTCTCGCGTTACGGGGCCTACGGCGACGCCAGCATCGGCAGCCAGCCGCTGTCTGCCCAGGGCAAGTTCGCGGCGAAGTACGTCTCGCCGCAGGTGATGGTCAGCTACGGCCAGGACGCGGCCCTCGACCCGGTGTTCGGGGTGCATACCGGCGCGGACGGCCTGAACCTCGAGACGGTCGGCGACACCCGGTTCGGCGCCTCGCTGACCCAGCTGCCGGGCAACCAGCTCACGGCCGTGCTGATTCCGAACGGCACGCGGCTGCTGAACCTGCCCGGCGCCCTGATTCCCGGCAGCGAAACGCTGGTCCTGGTGACCAGCGACGGCAGCACCGAACTGTCCAGGCGCACGCTGGTGCGCGGCGCGGAGTACGTCACGGACGACAACGGGCTGATCGAGTTCCCGGCCCCCTTCCTGCCGGTCGATGCCCAGGGCCACCAGCAGCGGCTGCTGGTCAGCTACCGCTCGCCGGACCAGAGCGGAACGAGCAGCACCACCGCCGGCGTGCACCTGACGCGTCACCTGGACCTCGGCAACGCCAGCACGCTCGACGTCAGCGCGGGCGCGCTGCTGCAATCGGGCGTCCCGGCCTTCGGCGTGCACGCCACGCTGCTCGCGCCTCAGGGCGGGGCCGACGTGCTGATCGGTGCGTCCGGCGGCGCCCTGCTGGAGGTCGTCAGCGGCACCTACGCCCAGGGCAAGACGAGCGCCAGCCTGAGTTTCCGGAATGAGGGCGCGGGCTACACCGGTCCCGGTGCGGGCAGCCCCGGCCTGAACGTCAACGCGGCCGCCACCTACGCGCTCAGCCCGAACTTCGCGCTGAAGGCCACCGCGTCCGGGTCGCAGGCGCTGACCACCGCTCAGGACGGCACCGTCGTTCAGAACGGCACCGTCAGTGCCGCCTTCGGCGTGGCCTACACCTCGGCCCCCTGGCGGGCGGAACTGCTGGCCCGGCGCAACTTCACCGCCTCGCTGTTCGGCCTGCAGGGACTGGTCGGCTACTCGGCCGGCGGCTACGACCTCGCCGTGTCGCACGCGCAGGATTTCGGCGGGACGGTGCAGAACCCCGGCCAGTCGCTCACCGCGGTGACGGCCACGGTGCCGGTCGGCAGCGAGGTGAAGTTCGGCGTGACCGTCACCCGTGACTGGCACAGCGGCGTCACCCAGGCGGGCCTCGCGCTGACCGGCACGCGCGCCGGCGTGACCTACGTGGCCGGCTACGACCTGCCGTCTGACGGCGGCACGCTCGGCCGCGCCCGGCTGGCGGCCACCACCAGTATTCCGCTCGCCAAAGGGCTGTACGGCGACCTCGCGGCGGGCGTCAGCACCGACACCGGCCTGAACGGATCGCTCGGGGCGACCCTGCGGTACCAGGACACCGTGACCCGCGCGGACGGATCGGTGGGCGGCACGCAGGCCACCCTCGGCGCCGACGCGACCTTCTCCCCCGCCGGCAGCACCTTCGACGTCAAGGGCGTGATCACCGTCTCGTACGGCCTGGAGTGGACCTACGGCGCGGACCTGCTCAGCACCTTCGGCACCGGCAGCGCGTCCGGCACCCGCGCCGGCATCAACGTCGCCTGGCGCGGCGACAGCGCCTCGGCGCTCGGCTACCTCAGGTACCGAAGCGGCGCCTTCGGGGTGGACGGCCTGACGGCGGAACTGAACCTCGAGCAGCGCCCGGACTTCCGCCGCCGGGAAACCCGGATTCAGGACGTGCAGGACGCCGCCGTGAACCCGGCGCTGGCCCTGAGAACCCGCCGGGTCGAGCTGCGCGAATCGTTCGCCGCGGCCGTCCCACTCGGCGGCGCGGCCCCCACCCTTCAGGGCCTCGGGCTGGCCCGGTACTGGGCGACCGACCGCCTGGCCTTCGGCGTTCAGGGCGGCGCCCTGTACCAGCCGGGCGCGGACCTGGCGTCCCTGTTCGGCGTCGAGGCCAGCTACGCCTTCCTGCCCGGCTGGGCCCTGACCGCCGGCTACAACGTCCTCGGGTTCGACTCGAACCTCGGCAACCAGCCGACCAAAAAGGGCGTGTACCTGAAACTCGACCTGATGCTCGACGAGGTGAAGAAGTGAGCGGGAAGCTGTGAGACGGCCGTTCAGCCGGCTGGCGCTGCTCGTCCCGGCCTTCTCCCCCACCGCCGCGCTGACCCTCTCCCTGGCCCTGTTCGCCCAGACGCCCGGTTCGGTGTCCCTCGCCGCCTGTGCCACGCCCGGCAGCAGCGGCGCGGGCGGCACGCTCTCGGGCATCGTCAACACCTACTTCGCCTCTCCGGCGACGGCCAGTGTGGCGGTCGGCGCGACCAGCCTGCCGCTCGGTGCCGTCTCCGGCGCGGCCACCAGCGTCAGGGCGGGCGACCTGCTGCTGATCATCCAGATGCAGGGCGCGACGATCAACACCACGAACAGCACGGCCTACGGCGCGAACAACGCCAGCGGCAGGGGCGCGACCGCGTCCACCGCCGGGCGATACGAGTACGTGACCGCCACCGGCGCAGGAACAGCGAACGGATCGGTGCCGGTCACCGCCACCCTGAACGCCTACACGGCGGCCGCCGCGAGCACCACCGCCGGACGCGCACAGTATCAGGTGGTGGTCGTGCCGCAGTACAGCAGCGCCACGGCCGGCGCGGCCCTCAAGGCCAAGACCTGGGACGGCGTGTCCGGCGGGGTCCTCGCGGTCGATGTTTCGAACACCCTGACGCTCAGTGGCGTGGTCGACGTGAGCGCTCAGGGCTTCCGCGGCGGCGGCGGCCGGGCGCTCGGCGGCATCGGCACGACCGCCACCACCGCCACCAACAGCGACTACCTCAACGCCAGTACCCTCGCCGTACACGGCAGCAAAGCCGAAGGCTACGCCGGCACGCCCAGGTACACCTTCACTTCCGGCGCGGCGGCCATCGTGGACAACAGCACCCAGAACGGCGCGGCGAACCCCCAGGGTTATCCGGGCACCACCACCGCCACGCCCGGTGACACCGCCAGAGGCGCGCCCGGCAACGCCGGCGGCGGCGGCACCGACGGCAACGTGCCCGCCAACGACGACAACTCCGGTGGCGGCGGCGGCGGCAACGGCGGCACCGGCGGTCAGGGCGGCAACAGCTACGGCAACAACCTGGCGGTCGGCGGCCTCGGCGGCGCCCCCGCCCCGTTCACGGCGGCCCGGCTGTTCCTGGGCGGCGGTGGCGGTGCGGGGTCCAGAAACAACGGCACCACCGGCAGCGCCGAGTCGTCGGGCGGCTCCGGCGGCGGCATGGTCTTCTTCCGGGCCGGCCAGCTCGCCGGCAGTGGCAGCGTGGTTGCCAACGGCGGCGTCGGTGTGCAGCCGGTCAACGACGGCGGCGGCGGCGGTGGCGCGGGCGGCAGCATCCTGGTCTACGCCGCGGCGAGCACCGCCACCGCGACCTTCACGGCCAACGGCGGCAACGGCACCGACGCCGATACCGCCAAGCTCAACGAGCCGCACGGCCCCGGCGGCGGCGGCGCGGGCGGCGTGGTGTACACCAACCTCACCGGCGCGAGCGTCTCGGCCGCTCTGGGCGCCCACGGCACCACCAACTCGGCGGCGGCCACCAGCGGCAACGCCTTCAACTCCACCGACGGCACGGTCGGGGCGACCAGCACCGCGCTTACCCGCGCGCAGATTCCCGGCGTCACGCCCGTCGACGCCTGCACCCCCACGGCCACCGCCCCGGCCGTCACCAAGCAGCAGCAAAACGTCACCACCGGCGGCGCGCTCACCACCGCGAACATCACCGTCAAGCCTGGCGACACCGTGCGCTACCTGCTGACGGCCAGCAACAATACCTTCAAGACCCAGACGGCCTTCTCCTTCAGAGACCCGCTGGCCGCCACGCTGAACGCTCCCGCCAGCGGCACGCTCACCTGCCCGGACGGCACCACTCGGACCGTCACCCTGGGCGCACAGACCGTGCTGGTCAACATGGTTTCTCTGTGCGGCCAGACGCTCAAACCTGGCCAGACGACCAGCCTGCAGTTCGACGCCGTGGTCAAGTGAAGATCAGCGAACAAGAACACCGAGGAACCAGCAGGGCGGCCAGCGGAGGAATCCTGCTGGCCGCCCTGCTGGTGCGGCGGTGCTGCTGGGCGCCGGGTCTTCCCTCTTTATCAGCGCCTCGCCCGGACCGAAGTCGAGCAACACGCGCTGCGGCATGCCGCCTGGTTGACCCTGAAGGCCGCCGGGAACGCGCCTTCCAGCTTTCCCGTCAGGATCCCCTGGACCGCCTGCGCCGACCATATCGACGCCGGCCAGCAGCGCCGGGCGGGCATGGTCTTCGACTCGGTGTTCGGCGTCAGCGGCCCGGCCGATTTCGTCTCGCTGGTCAATCTGCCGTTCCAGAAGTGAAGGATCGAAGGAGGAACACTTGAGCTCAGGGGCGAAGGCGTGGGCTACACCCGGCGAGCCGGAGGTCAGGTCACCCTGAACCAGAGGGGCATCCAGGAGGCCATCCGCACTCAACGAAGGGGTCGTCACGCCTGGCCAGAAAGGAATGGCCTGAACGGAAGTCACAACCGGAGCCATCTTCACCGACGCGGTGAACCGTTGCCCCCGAATGAATTACGTCTGACCGGGCCGGGCCGATTGATTCGGCCCAGGGCCGCCGCTACGCTCGGACCATGACGCGCTTCATCCGTGCCCTGCCCTTCTCGGCGACGGAACTGCGCTTCTTCGTCTTCCTGGCGTTCCTGACCGGCACGTGGATCACGTACTGCAACCCGCGCGCGCCGGAACGCTGGCCGCTGCCGATCGCGAGGATCAACCTGGCACTGGCCAACGCCTTGGCCAGCCCGCTCTTCGAGCCCGCCGCGCACTTCATGAGCGTCCAGACCAGCGGCCTACGTCTGGACTTCGCCGGCAAGACGTTCGGCCTCATCTGCGCCGCCGTGCCCGGAACGAAACTCCTGGTTCTACCGCTGAAGACGCCGGCCCCGAGACTCAGTTTCTGGACCCTCTCCGACACCGCCCCCCCGGTGAGCAAGGGCGCGGCGTGGCAGACGACCGTGGTCAGACCGGTTCCGGCTCCCCCAGCCCCGTACCAGAGTCCGGTCGACGAGCAGCGCGCACTGATCGGTCTGGCCACCCGGCTCGGCTGCCCCGCGCAGCTGTGGGCCACGCAGATGCAGATCACCAAGGAAGAAGCCGAACGTCGGGCGCGCATGCTGTCGGTGCTCTTCTGATGCCCGGCCGAAAAGAACCCCGCGCGCTCCTGCTGGCACTGCTCACCTCCAGTAGCCTCGCCCGTCCCGGTGCTGGAGAACCGGCCGCGCTGTGCATTGACCCGGGAACCGTGAACGTCAACGTGGTGATCGACAACCGCAGCAAGGAGGCCCTGCCCCGGGACTTCGCCCGCACCCTGCAGACCCGGATGCTGCGCGCCCTGCAAGCCGCCCGCGTCCCGGTGGTGCGCCTGAGCCCCGGCTGTCAGCGGACCTGGGCGAGGACGGCGCGGGGCGAGGTCGCCACGCCGAAGGTCGAGGTCGTCATCCTACCCCGCGCCGCCTACGGAAGCGTCCCGATCAGCCTGACGCTGCGAATCCCCGGCCGGGCAGGCGGGGCGGACCACCTGTTCATCGGCGTTACGGCCCTCAACAACGACGGCTTCTTCACCAGCCAACCCATGCTGCAGCACGACCTGAAGGTCCGGGTCGACAAACTGACCGCCGACCTGGTCAAGTCCTGGAACGAACACCACTAAGGCGGAGCGGCCCTCCCGCCCACTGAAACGAGAGGGACGGGCCAGCCACTCCAGGACGCCGAGGAACAGGGGCCGGCCCACCTACCGGCTGAAGAACTGCACCTCCAGCCTCCGGGCGCGGGCCACCTCCACCGCCTCCAGAATCAGCTGCCGGGTTTCCTCGGTGGTGTGCTGCCAGACGCCGGTGAAGCGCAGCGGCACGTGCGTACTGCGCGTGTGCACCGTGACCTGCGCGCCGATCGGCAGCTCGCGCAGGGCCAGCAGAAACGCCGTCTCCTCGGCCACGATGGCGCCCGAGACTGGGACGTCCCAGGTCCGGCGCTCGCCGTCCGCGAACGGATTTTCACGCCAGTCGGCCTGGATCTGCGCCCGCCGGGCGACAGGGTCGAAGGAAACAGCGAGGATCAGGTCCAGACGCAGCGGCTTCTCAGGCATGGGAGGAGTATAGGGAGCGCGCCGGACACCCTGGACCTGTTCAGGCTCGGCAGCGCTGGCGCTCTCGCCGGCGCGCCGAGCAGCTGGTCCGCACCGGTCCGGCTGACCCACGACCTGCTGCAGGGCCGACACCCGCAGGACCCGGCCGCGCAGCGTGACTACGACAGGACGCTCGCGCAGAACACCGACCTCGACGCCGACCGGCTCACCCTGGCGCGGCACGCCCTCAACTACCGCACCCTGGCCCGCGAACTGCAGCACCGGAGTGCCGACACGGTTTCGATCGTGATCGCCCGGGATGCCAGCGCCAGCAGCCTGATCAAGTGGTGTCGGTCCCACCAGGGCCGGTTGCCGATCAACGCCTCGGCGTTCCTGGCCCACGTCACGCCGGACAGTGCCAGACGGGCCGTGGAGAACGGCCTGGCCGAGCAGGTCGGGCCGACCCTGATCTGGCAGGGCAAGTACCATTCGGTGTACCGCGTCGGGCTGCCCTGAACACACGAAGGCGGGACAGCTCCTGCGAGAATATTGAGAGACTGGCAATGCCAGAATGACCGCGTGAACCCGACCGGCTCCACCTTTCCTGCCCGGCCCACCTCCGGGCGCTCTCGCTGGACGCTGAGCGCCGTCCTGCTGGCCTCGCTTCTGCTGTCTCACGCGCGAGCTGAGGGCAGCCGCGACCTGCTCGGGTCGGGCCCGAACGACTACCGCGCCAGCATGGAAACCGGCTACGGCAACGGCATCCTGTACAACGTGCCCAGAAAGACCACGCTGTACGTCTATGCCAAGGTCGGTGAGCAGCTGGCGCTCGGCACCAGTGCCATGGGCGTCGGCGCGGCCGCTATCAACGTCTACACTCTGAACGGCACCGCCACAGTCGCGGCCTTCAGTGGCGCGGCCTGCGGGCTGATTCAGAACCGGGCCCAGGAGGCGCTCGGTCCGGCGACCGCCTATCCGGGCGGGTACACGCCCTGCCTGTATCCGGTCACCACTGCCGGCATCTACCGCGTGGAGATGTTCGCGCCGTCGAACACAGCGACCAACCCGCCGGCCCGCCTGGTGTCCAGCGGCTGGACGACACCGGTCGGCGCCGGCGAAGCGACGCTGGCCGCCTGGGACGTCAGCGTGCTCTCCGCGGCCGCGACGGAACAGAAAGGCCGGGTCTACGCCAAATATATGGCCCTGAACGTGGGCAACAACAGCATCAAGATCAACCTCGGCGTGTACGCCCAGACCAGGGACGGCTACCTCTACAAGGTACAGCAGTTCATCGACCCCTACGGATTCATCTTCTTCGCCAACAACAAGGGGGTCAAACTCGCCAACGGCAACCCGTCGTACGCCAGTTCCAGCGGGACCGGCTTCACCTCGCCCGCCGACCCCGATTCCAGCACCGAGTTCACCGCCAAGCTGTTCCTCAATGCGCCGGACCCCTCGATACCGGCCACCAGCGGGGGTGAGTGGCTGCTGCCCGCCACGGCCACGCTGCCCCCCACCCCCGCCAACCTGAGTTTCACCGGCGTCGACGGCACAGCCAACTATGCCGGCAGCAGCAGCGGCTATACCACCGGCGGCACCTTCACCTTCACCAATCCCGGCAGCACGCCCTTCGCCTACCGCCTGACCGTCCCGCTCTCGAGCAACGGAACGAACATCGACCGGGTTCTGCTGGGCACGGCCAGCCCTGGCAGCACCAGCGTGACCTGGGACGGCCTGGACGGAAACGGCAACCCGGTCGCGGCCGGGAACACCAGCTATGTGGCGTCGGTCAAGCTGTTCGGCGGCGAGATCCACTTCCCGATGATCGACGTGGAGAACAGTGCCGGGCTGACCATCACCCGCCAGAACCTGGCCGGCAGCGGAGACGCCGATCCCTCGCTGATCTATTGGGACGACCGGCCGCTGCCCCAGACCGGCGGACCCACCACGCCGCTCTTCACCCGGAAAGGCGTCTCCAGCACCACCCCGACGCACGTGTTCGGTGACAACACTGGCACGGGCTTCGGCAACAACCAGGTGATTGACACGTACAGTTACTATCCGAGTGGCCCGACCAACGCCGGCAGCGGTCTGACCGTCCGCAGCGCCGATATCCAGATCGTCAAGACGGCCGTCTCGACCGGTGCGCCGCTCGGGCACGCCACCCGTTACACCCTCGACATCAAGAACAATTCGGCCACGCCTGGCCCGGTCCAGACCACCGTCACCGACGCCCTGCCCGCCTGGGCGAGCGCGATGACCTGGACCTGCCCGGCCGGCTGCGCGGCGACGAGCGGCACTGGCAGCCTCAGCACTCTCGTCACCCTGAGCGGCACCACCCCTGTGCGGATCAACGTCAGCCTGACCACCAGCGCGTCCAGGACCGTCGGGGAAACCGTCATCAACACCGGCGTGGCCACCCACGCGAACGACGCCGTCGACCCCATCACGGCGAACAACACCTCCAGCGTGAACCTGTCGGTCAGGGCCCCGGTCACCAGCGTGAATATCCTCAAGCAGCAGCGCAACGTCACTCGGGGCGGCGCATTTACAGCGACGAACATGAATGTCAGCCCTGGCGAGACTGTTCAATACCGGCTGACCTACACCGCTACCGGCGACACCTTCTTCCCGTCCACCTTCAGTGTTCGGGACGGACTTGTCCCGCAGCTGACCCCGGCGGGCACCGCCACACTCACCTGCCCGAACGGCACGACAGCGACCGTTACCCCGACCGGGCAGAACTATATCGTCAACTTGGTGCCGATCTGCGGCGCCATCCAGGCGGGCGACACGGGCACCCTGGTGATCACTGCCACGGTCCGGTAGGAGAAAGGAGAAGGGCTGGTCGAGCGAGAATTCTGGCAAGCTGCTGCTGGCAGGTCGTAACCAAGGAGCGGTTATGTTGCCTTAATCGGCGTCGCGGCAGGCGGAGGGCAGGGGTGGCCTGAACCTCAGGCCACCCCTGCCGTGACCACTGACCACGTCTGAAACGCTTGTCTTTGATTCTTTCGCCTGGTCTGGGCGGAAACGCTGGTACGGGAGTGATGGTAAAGGTTCTCGATCCGGGCGTGCAAGCGTAGAAATTCCTGAGCGCGTTTGCGCCGCCTGCATCCTTGTTGCTTCCGCTCTTCACGCCGTGCAGGACGGTGGGATTGCTCGATAATCGGGCCATCGAGATCACCTGCTGGTGGTCGACGTTGACAAGGCTGGAAATCTCCCGGATGGCGGTTCCGTAGCTTCGGAGTTGACCGACACAGATCGTGTCTGCGACCTCGTCTTCAGCCAGAAGCCGCACCATGAAGTGCTCGGCGGCCTCGATATCGCGGCGTTTCTGGAGCAGGATACCCTGCACGAAGCCGTGCTCGTCGACCACCCGCCACAGCCAATGTCGGACCCTGTCCACACGGGTGCAGACCTCGTCCAGAAGCCACCGGGAGCCCTGTCAGGGGTCCCGGTGACGCAGGCCATCTGCGAGGAGCGAGCCGAACTCGATGGCCCATGCGCGGAGGGTTTCGTGACTGACCTCACGACCGCGCTGGTGGAGCACTTCCTGAATGTCTCGGTCGCTGAGTGGGAAGCGGTGGTATAGCCAGAGAGCGTGCTGGATGATCGTCATTGAAGAGTGGTGGCAGTGGAGGTTGTCGTCGATCACGGCAGGTCAGCCGACCGTGAACCAGTTAAGGCAACATCACCGCTTAAGAACTGCGGGGAATCAGTACATACGATCCATCGATCGTCTCGACCAAGCCTGCCGAGTGCAGCCGGTCCACCGTCTGCTCAAAGCGCTTCGGAGCCCAGTTCAACAAGGCGAGCAGCGTTTCGTGGTCGCTGGTTCGGCCCTCCGTCAACGCGGCCAGGACCAGCTGCTCATCGGCCAAGCACGTCTCTTTTCGCAGGAACACAGGCGTTCTGTTCGGGAGCGCCTTAGTGTCTGAAGGGCCCGGCAGGCGATAGGTGAACGGGCGGCCCTTGCTGCGGATGACGGCA
>Ga0160427_10002044_pt1 | contig 12264 bp, 13 predicted proteins | sample SolpanmetagenomL_FD_108194 | JGI IMG/M metagenome (GOLD analysis project Ga0160427, IMG submission 108194) | Solar panel surface microbial communities from Lawrence Berkeley National Laboratory, California, USA - L | ecosystem: Engineered > Built environment > Solar panel > Unclassified ...
AATGTGGGTGGGCGAGACATGAAGGCGCAGGCTGCCTTCGTTGCCGGCCTGTTCGCGGTGGCTGCCTGAACCAACAGGCCGACACCACTCAACACAGCCGGGCCAGGAATTTGCAACAGAACCCTCGCGCTCGCAGTACGACGTCGGCATCGGCTATGGCGACGACATCGAGGCGGCCTGCGCGGCCATGCTGGCGGCCATGCGCGGCGTCGAGGGCGTGGAGCAGGATCCGCGGCCCGATGCCATCCCTTGGGAACTCGCCGGCTCCACGGTCAACATCTGCGCGCGCTGATGGACGCGGTCGGGGCGGGGCGACGTGGTGCGGGTGCACGGCCAGGTCATCGTCGCGATCAAGACCGGACTGGACACGGCAGGGATCGACATTCCGTATCCCACCCGCGTCGTGCTGCTGCATGACCAGACCGAGGCGACGGATGGCGACCGCACGCGGCAGCGCGAAGGCTGGCCCGCCGGCGACGCGCCGCCGGCACCGCGCCACCTCAACCAAGTGACCATGCGGCGCGCGGCTGAGGACTAGCGGGTCAGCCGGACAGTGGCTTCTCGATGTCCTCACGGGAATGATTGGTCAGGTGGTCGCGCGCGCCGGAAACGGCAGCCGCACGCTGTGCCTGTCCGAGCAGCCGAAGATTCAGCTCGACGTGGCTTCGGCCTCGCTCATCAGCGGCGCAATCCCAGCCACGGGCGCACGGCTCGGCGGGGTGGAGCCAGGGATGAGCTAGGACCGGCTGTGGCTGCAGGCGGAGCGCTACGCCATCACCCTGGACGGCATAGGGCCGGGCAGCTCGCCAACCTCGGCCGGCAGCTACGTGCAGGCTGCCACCATTCTCACCGGCACGCCGCGCCGGTGGTCGCCCGGCATCGCCGCGTGGAAGCGCCCGAAGGCCGAGGGCGTCCGGGGCACGGTGGAGGCCGGGACCCGGTTCTCCTACGCCGAGGTAAGGGGCTTGTGGGCCAGGGCGGGCGGCAGTCCATGTGGTCGGCCAACCTGAGCTGGTATTTGCTTGACCCGCTGCGCCTGGCGCTGGAGTACGGCCGTGCCCGGGTGCAGGGCGGTACGGCACCAGGGACGCTAGACTTCCTGGCCACGCGGGTCCAGTTCGCGTTCTGACCCGGCCTAATCGACCGGGCGGCGGTCGCTCAGCAGATCCTTGGTGGTGCCGCTCGCGCGTTCCTTCTGCACCAGCGTCTCTACATGGTCGTCGGGCGCGGTGTCAGACGCCACGGGTACCGTCGTGTTAGCCCGGATGGGCTTCTGCGCGGGCCGATCCGCCTCGCTTGGTAGGCGATGCACCGGCAGCGGCGCGCCCTCGTCGAAGCGCAGGCGGTAGATCGGTTCCGGCAGCGCGAAACCGGAGGATTCAAGCGCCGCCTTTGCTGCCTGGATCGCCAGGCTGCGGCCCTTGAGGAAATCGGTCCTGGTCTGGTCGACCCAGCCATAGAACCGCAACACGACGTTGGAATCTCCGACATCCTTGATCACGGCGGTGGCCTTGGGCGTATCCAGCACGAAGGCCAGCGCGTTGACGGCGGCCAGGCCGACATCCATGCCCGCGATGGCATCGTCATTGGCGTCGATGCCCAGCTCGAAGGCGAAGCGGCGCTGCGGGTTGCGGCTGTAGTTCAGGATGATGGCGTTGAACACCGTGGCGTTCGGGATCTGCACGTGGTTGCCGTCCAACGTCAGCAGCACCGTGGCGCGCGAGGTGAGCCGCACGACCCGGCCCTCATTCCCCTCGATCACCACGTGATCGTTGGCGCGGAATGGCTGGCGCAGGCTCAGCATGATGCTGGCGACATAATTGGTGACGGTGTCGCGCACCGCAAAGCCCAGGGCGATGCCCACCACGCCTGCCCCGCCCAGCACACCACCCAGCAGCGCGGTGGCCCCCAGCACCTCCAAGATCATCACCAGGCCGAGGATGACGAACACGATGCGGATGGAGGTGGCCAGCAGCTCCGCCAGAAACACATTGGGAGCGATCCAGCGCAGCAGCCGGGTGCGGGATGCGATGCCGTAGCCCGCCAGCATGATCAGCGCGCCGGCCGCCAGTGCCACGCCGAACAGCGGCAGCGCCCGGACGAAGCCGCTCAGCTCCTGACCGAACTGGCCAATCGCCGGTGCCACCTTGGTGCCGACGTCGAGATTGCGGGTGACGTCGTTCTGCACCGTCACCACGCCGGCGACGCGGCTGGCGATTGCCTCCGCCCGGCCTCTGTCATCGGCAGCCGGCACCGTGCCGCTGAGCGTGACCACGCCGGCCGAGACCTTGACCCCGACCGCTCGCAGGGCGGCAATCTCGCTAAAGATGCTGCGGATCCGGAACGCGATGTCAGCGTCGTCCGTCGCGTTCGCCTTGGTGGCGATGGCGGGCGTGGGCGCGGTCCCCTCGGGCGCCGGGGCAGTCAGGGCCGGCGCAGCCGCTCCCAGGCTAAGGGCGACGAACAAGGCGAGCCGCCGGGTGTTCCACAGAAATTGCATAATTGGTCCGGGAGCCGGGGCGGTCGCCTTGGTCATTGGCCTAGCGGTGCTGGCGGTGCCGGGCCGGGGCAGCCCTGTTGGGGGCCTCCGGTCCCGCCGGCATCATACCCAGCACGTCGGCGATGCGCTGATGCGCTTCCGACATATTGTCGGCGACCACGAACTGCTGGGCGTCACCGATTTCGGAGGCGAGGTCGGAGGAAGCGGCGCCATCACCCTGAGGCCGGTTCAGCAACGTCGTCTGCGCCCGCTCTAGCAGCTCATTGGCCTTGGCCACTTGGCGCTGCTTCAGGGCTTGGTCGGCCTGGCGCAGCAGGACCGAAGTCTCCCGGGCGGCCTGGTCCTGCTGCACGGACTTCGCCGCCTGGATTTGCCGCTCGACCGGCGGGATGGCCCCGGTGCCGCCTTGGCCATGCGGAGTGATAGGCATACCGGCAGGCGGGGTGTAGCCGTAGCCAGAGCCTCTATTGGCCGGGGCCGGCATGGAGGCAGACTGCGCCAGCGCGGTGCCGACGGTGAGCAGGTTGGCACCGGCCAGGGCCAAGCCGAGAATGGAATGCCTCATTTTCATGCTTTCGTTGGGTTTAGCGGGGCGTTTAGGCTGGGCGTCTGCCCTGCAGTTCCAGGGTACAGGAAGCGGAAGCAAGGTGTCGCCTGCCCAATGGGAGGCAGGCGACTACCCATTACATGCGGCCGAGATTGGACCCGGCGGTGGAGGCCCCTGCCGGGGCGGACTGCATGCCGGGCCGAGCGTTCGGCACCACGGCGCCGCCGGAGGAGCCGGTCTGCGGCACATAGGCGCTGGAGTCCCCGTTCGACATGCGCGGCGAGCAGGCGCCGAGCAGCGACACCGCAAAAAAGGGCGCCAAGCGGCAAAATTGCGAAACGAACGGTGGAGGTCAGCTTGTTCATGGGATCACTCCTAGAGGGGGTGGCCGGGCAGAATGCCGTGCCAAGGATGACGGCACGTCGAGTCCGAAAGCAGCGAGACTGCCCTTCCTCGGGCGGGGCGGCCAGCCCGCCCCAACTTCAACGCACCACGCGGTGCAGCACGGCGCTATGCTGCTGCACTGCGAAGGAGCCGCCCAGCGCCGCCGCGGCGGCGCCGACATTGGCGTTTACAGCCCGGGTGAGTCTACCGATCCACCCGGGCAACCTTCGGCTACCGCAGGCCGACATTGCCCTTGTAATCGAGCCAAACCCGGACGCGCTGGCCGTAATGGGTGGCGGCGCCACGCCAGATGCCCATGTCGTCTTTGCGAAGGTCGGTTACGTGCTGGAACCCATGCCTGACCATGCGACGTCGCGCCTCGCCTTTGCTGAACGAGTTGGCACCCTTTTCAGGCCGCAGCGGCATGGTGGCCGGTGACGCCATCGTCCGGCCGTCGGCCCCGTCATTCGCGGAGCCGCCGCCGATGATCACGCCTGGTTTGCCGGCTTGACTAGCGTCCGGCGTTGGGCTGGTTGCGACGGCCGTGTCAGCAGCGGGGTCAGGTGCGGCGGACGTCACCGCGGGCACACCAGATGCAGTCGATGCATCAAGCGGCTGCGCCGCAGTCGGCAGCGGCCCGGCGCCGATCGGCCCTAATGCCGCCAGGGTCGCGCGGTCAAAACGCCCGGATGCCAGGAGCCCGTTGGCAGCCTGGAAGCGGCTGAGGGCTCCCGCCGTGTCGGGTCCCCAAAGCCCATCGACCTGGCCCGGCGAGAACCCCTTCTCGCTGAGCCTCACCTGAAGGTTCTTGATGGAGCCTGCGTCCAACGGCAGCCGCGCGACGCTCCGGTGCGTTGTGGGTGCGGCCCAGGCGTGCCGGCCCAGGATGGGCATGCCCACGAGAAGACCGGCGATTGTCATGCCGAGCAAGGTCTTACTATACATCAGAGCGTGGTTCCATTCAGACAGAGGAGGACGCAGCCCACTTGGTTGCCGAGATCGGGAGCGGTCCAGGCGGACAGACGGCTTATTTGCCGGGTGCAGGCGGGGCCGAAAACGTCGCGAACCGAACGGGAGTGCGTTCACGGAATGGATCGGAGTGGCCGACGAATAAAGGTTGGCCGTAGGGGACCGCTATAGCTTCGCGCCGACCAGAGCGGATTTGCATAGCTCCGGCCATGAAACTCACCCGCTCGACGAGGTGCTGCTGGCTTCCTAGTCGGACAGGGCGGCTTCGATCGCCTTCTGCGGATGGTTGGTGAGGTCCTTCGGCACGGAGCGGACCACCGCCGCCTCGACCGTCTTGTGCAGGCAGCTCCGGAGCTGGCCCAGCGTCTGCGGGTCGACCACCAGCACCAAGTGCTCAAACTTGCCGTGCTGATGCATGTTGTGCAGCTCATGCGCAAGGTGGTTTACGAAGCTTGCCTCGTCCGTCTGCTGGCCGGTCTGTTCCGCGGGACGGGAGCCGGCCGGACCCTGGTCCCGCATGCTGTCGGGTGACATCGTCCGCTCCTCGCGCAGGGTCACCTGGTTGCCCGACCTGGTGCGGCGATACAGGTGGGCCTTGCCGCCATCAGCGACGACAACGAGGGTCTGGTACGGAATCGTGTTCGACATCGTGGTCTCCGCTTCATAGGAATCGCAGCGATATTAATCGGGCGGCCGGGCCATCGCATGTCAGGCTATCCCTGACGCCATCGCCCGGGTGCGGCGCGGCGCCGCGCTTCCAGATCGCGGGCCGGGCCGGCTATTCCACCGGCCGGTGCTCATTCAGCAGGTCGCGCACTCCTTCTGCACCAGTGTTTCAACATGCTCGTCCGGCGTGGTGTCCGAAGCCATGCCCGTCGTGTCAGCTAGCGGCGTGGTGCTGTTGTACCGACCAGAGATGCGGGCACGGTAACCCCAGCCCCCCGTTCGGGGTCAGTCGGGTGGGGATAGAGATCCGGCGTCCGAGGTTCAGCATTCGGTTCATGGCTTAGACGGCGACATCCATCTCGGTTGCCCGCCGCTCGTTTGTGCGCGAGCGTAGCCCGCCACCGATCACCTGCTTGAACCTGCCGACAGCCGCCTGGGCTTGCGCTCGTTTCGTGTAGCCGGACGCCTTCTGCCAAGAGGCTTCTCCGTGCCCGGCGATGCTGTGCAAGTGACCGTCCGGCTGCATGGCAGCGGGTTCAGCCGTCTCGCTCGGCACGGCCGTGGAGCGCGGCGGTACGCTGATGGCCGCCCCGGGATAACGCTCGGCGACGGCGAGCGAAACGCCGTCCCGTTATAGGCGCCGTCATCGGTGAAGGACGCCAGAGGTCCTGACACTTGATCGAGCAAGAGACCAATCTCTAGACTGTTGCCAACCTCCTTGGTGGTCAGCGCCGCCGCGACAATCTGGCCGGTCGACGTCCAGGCCGATGTGCAGTTTGTGCCAGGGCCGGCGCGTCTTGACGCCATGTCTCTCGATCGGCCACTCCCCTCCGCTGGTGCCGCAGAGTTTCAAGCCGGTGGTGTCCACCAGCAGGCAAATCAGCTCGCCGTCTTTGCGCGATTATGGGTGTGGCACCTCCAACGACTCCGCCCGACAGCTGAGCGTCACCGCCGTTAGATTTCCAAAGGGGATCTACCAGCGCTACCCGCCGCTGGTTGTGCGTGGCTCGGCCTTCCAGGCTGCGACCGCCTCGCCGGTGAACCACACTGTCAGGCTACCGCACTGGCGCAGGTCCGCATCATCCGCGGCCGAGTTCGTGACCTGCTTGCCGCGCCATCGCCCGGGCTCATGCTACAGCGCCGCAGCATCGGCACCACCACGATCGCGCCATCGCTCTCACCAACCGCTGACGTCGCTACGCTCCCTTGTGTTTACCACGCGACCACCAGGCACGTCGCCAGCAGTGCCAGTTTACACGCGGCACGGCATTCAGCTTCTTGTGTTTGGTTGATGGTTCTGAGCCCATAAGGTGAATGGGCCAAATTGGTAGCCAATCTGACTCCTCCCGAAATGGAGAAGCGCCGACAATCCAGGACATATATGGCCAGCACACCAATCGAAGACTACGCGATCATCGGCGACTGCGAGACAGCTGCCCTCGTCGGACGCGACGGCTCGCTCGACTGGCTATGCTGGCCGCGCTTCGACAGCCCGGCCTGCTTCGCCGCTCTCCTTGGCGACGCCGAGAATGGTCGATGGCGGATCGCGCCCGACGTTCCGGTCGTGAACACGCAAAGGCAGTATCGCCCTGACACGCTGATTCTAGAGACCAGATTTGAGACGGCAGATGGAACTGTTCTGCTGACCGATTTCATGCCGCTGCGCGGGATCAACTCGGACGTGATCCGGCGTGTCACTGGGCTGACCGGCACCGTTAAAATGCGCGCCGAACTGACCATACGTTTCGATTACGGACGCACCGTGCCATGGGTAAGCCGCCTCGATGATGGCACCCTGAGGGCGATTGCCGGGCCGAACATGCTGGTTTTGAAAGCGGACACGGCAGTCCTCGGTCAAGGCCTTTCCACGATCAGCGAGTTCACGATCGACGAGGGCCAGACGGTCGACTTTGTTCTGACCTATGGCGCATCTCATCTGCCGATCCCGGCCCCGGTCGATGTCGACGAGGCGCTGGCCCAAACGGAAGCCTTCTGGCGCGACTGGGTGTCGCACTGCACCGTCGAAGGAGAATGGCGTGAGCCGGTGCGGCGCTCGCTCATTACGCTCAAGGCGCTGACCTACCGCCCAACCGGTGGCATCGTGGCCGCCGTGACGACGTCGCTGCCCGAACGGATAGGCGGCGAACGCAACTGGGATTACCGGTTTTGCTGGCTGAGAGACGCCACGTTCACTCTGCTGTCGCTGATGGACAGCGGCTTCTACCAGGAGGCCGGGGCCTGGCGCGACTGGCTGGTACGAGCCGCGGCCGGCAGCCCAGCGCAACTGCAGATCATGTACGGCTTGGCTGGAGAGCGCGACCTGTTCGAGCGCGAACTATCTTGGCTGCGAGGCTATGCCGGGTCGCGCCCGGTGCGCGCGGGCAATGCGGCGGCCGAGCAGCTGCAACTCGATGTCTACGGCGAGGTGGCGGACGCCTTGCATACCGCCCACAGGGGGTCGCTTCCCCCGAACCCGGCGACGTGGGTACTGCAATGTGCCATGACGGAGCATCTCGAGCGCGTGTGGTCGCTGCCGGATGAAGGAATTTGGGAAGTGCGCGGTTCCCGCCGCTGCTTTACCCATTCGAAGGTCATGGCCTGGATCGCATTCGACCGCGCCATTAAGACGGTCGAGACATACGGTCTGAACGGGCCGGTCGAGCGGTGGCGGGCGGTGCGCGAGCAGATCCACCGCGAAGTGTGCGAACGGGGCTACAACGAGGCGCTCGGCAGCTTTGTGCAGTCCTATGGCGGGGACGAGCTCGATAGCAGCCTGCTGCTCCTGCCCCTCGTCGGTTTTATTGCTGCCACTGATCCGCGCATGCTCGGCACCGTGCAGGCCATCGAGCGCCGGCTGAGTTCGGGCGGACTGCTGTTACGCTACGACACTGGTGCAACGCAGGACGGGCTCTCTGAGGGTGAGGGTGCTTTCCTGGCCTGCAGCTTCTGGCTGGCGGACAACTACGTGCTGCAGGGCCGCCACGCAGAAGCACGGCAGCTCTTCGAGCGATTGCTGGCGCTCAGCAACGATGTCGGCCTGCTGGCGGAGGAATACGATCCGCGCGCCGCGCGGATGTTGGGGAATTTCCCACAGGCGTTCTCGCATGTCGCCCTCATCAACACCGCAATGAACCTGACGCGGCTCACCGGGCCGGCACAGGAGCGCGGAAGCGACCCCGAAGCGCGTAAATCGTGAAAGGGCTGTCGGACGCCGCCGGCGGGCCGATCCGTGTCTGGCTCCGCCTTCTCTATGAAGATGACGTTCGTTGGGCGCGGCGGGCGCGGGACCTGCTGTTGGCCTTCGATATTGCCGTGCTGATGTTCGTCGTCGCGACGTCCTTTCTCCCTGCCGCGCCCTGGATAACCATCGTCGACATCTGCCTCGGCCTGCCGCTTCTCGGCGAGTTTCTCGCGCGCATTGCTCAAAGCCGCACCCGGCGCCGCGATCTGCTGGATCCGTGGAACTGGGTCGATGTCGTCGCAATCGGGTCCTTTCTCGTCCCGGTCGCAGGAGAACCGCTTGGCTTCTTGCGCGCGCTGCGGCTCCTGCGCGTTCTCCGGCTCTATCGCGTCGTGGACCGATTGCGTTCGATGTCGACCATGTTCAGTCAGAACGAGGAGGCCATTTTGGCAGGTGCAAACCTGCTGGTCTTCATTTTTGTCATGACCGGGGTCGTCTATGCAACGCAGCATTGGGCCAACCCGCAGATCTCAAACTACGCCGATGCGCTCTACTTCACCATTACCTCACTGACGACGACAGGCTTTGGCGACATCACGCTGCGTGGGACATCCGGCCGGATGTTGTCAGTAGTGATCATGCTGGCAGGTGTGACGCTGTTCCTGCGCCTTGCGCAGACGCTGTTCAGGCCGAGCAAAGTTCGATTCACGTGCCCGAGCTGCGGTCTGATGCGGCACGAGGCTGACGCAGTCCATTGCAAGGCGTGCGGTGTCGTGCTGCACATCCCGGACGAAGGCTCATGACGCCGCGCAAGCCAAAATGCTCAATCTGTGAATCAGGACCGAAGTGGACCCCCCTCAAGAACTCAAGCAATATCTTGGTCTAGCTGCATGAGCTTTGGTTAGGCAGGGTTCCGATCGGCGTTCGGATCTGTGTGGGGTTCCACTTCAGTGGTGAACACAGCGGTCCTACACCTGACCTCCTGGATCAACTCCGAAGCTGGCTCGGATGACCCCGGAGGTGACGGTGGCGCATCAATCTGAACTGATTGTGAGAGGTCTTCCGCGATCAAAGCTGCCGGCTTAAGTCTTGTTCTCGCAATCATGCTGTTTATGTTGGTTTTGTGGCTGATCTCAGGGTGCCGTGACTTGGTACGGGTTCGTGTTGCCGAACTCTATATTTCTATGCATGCTAATGAGTTACCGTCCAGAGAGGCATCGCGCCTGTTTCCGCGTGACCCCTCTGGTAGCGACGAGAAACGTTTAAGGATAGTGTGCCATGCGACGGAATAGCCCGATTTTCCGAATGCTTGTGCTGCTCGGGGGTTCAGCCCTCGCGACGACCGCGAACGGCGCTACGCCGTGCGAGGGCACGGTGGTGATCCAGCGGAGCGACACGCTGAGCAGCATCGCCTCACGCTGCGATGTGTCCGAGGCGTCGCTGCTGAACGCCAACCCCTCCATTCAGGGCTCCGGTGATCTGCAGGTAGGAGCCACGCTGCAGGTGAAGCCAGGCGACGGCGAAGGGGTTGGTGCCACCGTCAGGAGCTTTTCGCGCCGGGCTGGCGACACGGTGGGTAGGCTCGCCAGCGACGTTGGATCATCCGTGGGAGACCTGTTAGACAAGAATCCGGATCTGAAGGCCCGGCTGGACAAGGTCGGCAGCACCGTAGGGCTGACCAGCGACCAGCCGGCTGCGATGGCAACCGTCCTGCCGCGGAGCGGTTCGCCCGGGAGCACAGTCACCATCACTGCCAACGGCCTACAGCCGAGCAGCCCGATTTCGATCGGCGCCGGTGCTCTCGGTGGAGCTTACACCGTTATTGGCCACGCCCAGTCCACGGCGAGCGGCACCGTGGAAAGCAAGGTGACGGTTCCAAACGACGCGGTCAGCGGAAACAGCATTGTCTTTTCGGTCGGGACCGGAGGTGGTGTGTCTGCGCGCACGGCGCCGTTTACCGTGGGGAAATAGGCGGGCAGGGAAGCTAGCAAGCGCAGGATGCCCAGACGGAGGTGCTCGACTAGGGCACTTACGTCCACTCGGGGTGAGACCGGTGCGGCTCAGTGGCGAGCCAGCAAGTCGTTGATCGTCTGCAGGGCCGCCTGCGTGTCTCCGCTCCCGAGCTGGTCCAGCGCGCGCTCGATCTCGGAGATGCCGGCATGGGATGCCGGATGTTCAGGTTCACCGGCGAGTGAAGCCTGGTTCAACAGGCGCGTTTCCGCGCGCTCCAGCGCGGCCTGTGCCCGGCCGCCCCGCCCCTCCCGGACGGCTTGCTGGGCCGCGACCAGATAGTCCCGCGGCGTGGCGCCGGGTGGCAGCCCAGGGAGTGGCAGCTCGGGTGCAATGGTGGACCGAGCCGACTCGGCGGAGATGTTGCTGGCCGGCTGCGGCGAAGCAGCGGGGGCATCGCTTCGGGCCACGGCAGCCGGCACAGCGTCCAGCTTCGCCTGAAGCTGCCCGCGAGCCTGTTCGGCGTCCGCAGCAGCCTTCTCAGCCGCGTTCGCACGGCTAACCGCCGTGGACACCTTGTCCTCGGCGCCGACGAGCGACGCCTTGCTCTCCGCGAGCTGCGTTTGCAGCGCCGTTTCACGCGCCTGCGCGTCCGCCAGGTCTTTCTGCACGGCCGCGACCTTCTGCCGCAATCCATCCACCTGATCGGCCGCGGCGCCGAAGGTGGCGGCCCGGTTCGTCTGCTGGTCCGCACGGCTGATGGCGCTGCTCCATCCTGACATTGCGACCGCCGCAGTGCCCGCGAGCATGATGATCACGGCCAGCATGGCCCAGAACAGGCCCCGCCCCGTCCGTGGGGGGGGCTGGGTGTCGACGGTGGCGGCCTCGTGCTCAGTTGGCGGCAATGGAGATGCTCCCATTTGGTTCGAACACATGGTGTGCCCGGTTATGACTTCAGTGTCTGGTCCAGGCCCCGGGTTTCGAGTGTCCCCTGCGCTGCGTCCGCTCGGGTTGCGCCGACCCTGTGCTCTGCGGAACAATCTGAGGTCCGCACCTTCACGGAGCGACTGGATGAAGCGTTATCAGGCCCGCAGACCGGGGATGATCGGCGGATGACTGCACCTGAAGGGATGAAGACAGATTGACCGTTTATATTCGCAAGTGGCTGACAATTCTAGGCGATACGTTTTGGCTGCTGCCGGGTGTGTTGGTCGTATTCGGCATCGTGCTCGCCCTCGTGATGGTTGGCCTCGATCGGAGCGGAGCGGTTCCGCAATGGCTGATCGATAGCCCGTGGCTCTACAATGGCGGCGGCACGGGCGTGGAGCGGGACCCGGGCCGCCTGGCGGAGCTGCAACGCCATGCCGACCTTCTGGCGGGCGATGCCGAGCGCAGCCTGACCACGCCTGATGACCTGGAGGTGGTCAGAACCCGCCACGCCGGCTTTGCCGCGGTGCGGTTGAAGGGGTCGCTTGCCTTGCTGGCCGTGGCGAGGCGCCCGTGAGCCCGCTCCGCCTCGCCTTTCTGGCCCTGGTGCCGGTCGGGCCGGCACTGCACCACTGGTCGGGCCTGCCCGCCCTTTGGATCTTCGCCGCGAGCATTATCGGCATCGGCGTGCTGGCGGACTGGATCCGGGTGGCGACGGAACAGCTGGCCCGGCACACCGGCCCGGCAATCGGCGGGCTGCTGACCGTCAGCCTGGGCAGCCTGGCGGAGCTGATCCTCGCCTTGTTCGTGCTCGCGCAGGGCCAGGCGGAGGTGGTCCACGCCCAGATTACCGGCTCCATCATCGGTACCAGCCTGCTGGGGCTCGGGCTCGCCATCGTGGTGGGCGGCGCCACCCGGGAGCGGCAAACCTTCAAACGGGAACGCGCCGGGCTGCTGTCCAGCCTGCTGGTCCTGGTGGTGATCGTGCTGCTGTTGCCGGCGGTGTTCGACATCGCCGCCCGCCATGCCGGCATCAGCGCCCCGCGCGACGAGCCGTTGAGCCTGGCCGTGTCGGCCGTGCTGCTCCTGCTGTATCTCGGCAACCTCGTCTACACGCTGGTGACGCACCGCGACGTGTTC
>Ga0160427_10002046_pt1 | contig 12260 bp, 7 predicted proteins | sample SolpanmetagenomL_FD_108194 | JGI IMG/M metagenome (GOLD analysis project Ga0160427, IMG submission 108194) | Solar panel surface microbial communities from Lawrence Berkeley National Laboratory, California, USA - L | ecosystem: Engineered > Built environment > Solar panel > Unclassified ...
CACACGACACCAATTTACACGACGAGACCAAAACTGGTGGACTCAAGTCGGTAAGGAAGTAATCAAAGACGAAGTCATACGATGGATTGAGGCAAAGATCCAGCAGGCGAAAGCTGGGGATGTCGTAAATATCATCTTGGAAGGTCATGGAAGGGAGGCTGGCTCTGGCTATGCGATTGGGACTCTAACCATCTATCCTTCTGCTTTGAACGAGCTCCTTGCACGGTTCGCTGACTCTGTACACGTAAATGTGATTCTTGGCAGCTGTTATTCTGGAGCATTCGTAGATGCCATCCGAATGGGTGGGCAAAATGATCGGTTTGTAGCGTCTTCCACCAGTGCTACTCAAGTGGCATTGGGCGCGACAAGGGCATTAAGCGGAAGACACAGAAATTCAAGGTACTCACAAGCTTTTGTCCAGGCTTTCACTCAGATAGGACTCCCTAGGTCCGCATCTTCGCCAACTTTGAGTGAATTTGAACAAGCTGTGGATCAGAACTTAAGGCGAAATCTTACGCTAGGGAAGCTTATTGATCCTCATCAGAGTCACTTCTCAGCCCCTATCACGCTGAAAACGCTTGTATCCGATATGGTTTTACGAGACAAATTTGATCTACTCCACAACCCAAAACATTCTGCCCGACGCCAAAGGTACGAGTGGCCGGCCATGGATGAACGACTCTTGAATCGACTAAGAAGAGCACAGCCTCCTGCTCCGGCTCCAGCGCTAGTCAATGAGGCAAAAAAATTGATTGAAGCAGAGATCAGTAAATGCCAACATGCAGACGAACATCTTTGTGATCACAATATCTATACGTACTGGGTTTATAGATTGACAGGGCGTGAACCTCCTGTAGGTGATGTCTTGAAGCTCTTATATTATAGAGCACGTAGGCAGTCTGCGATATGGGATGTATATTGCCAATTGTTACTACGAGAACTCGTCACCACAGAATGCTTGTGTTTGCCTTTAGATCAGGCTAATACTACTCGCGCGGTATCGATAATCAAATTCTTCCTTTCGTGCTTTCAGGGGGTCCAGAAGACAGATGACGGCTTTAATACAGAGTCAGCGGGCAAGTTGCTACCTGACGAATGGTTCACCGCGGATATGTCCTGGCTTGCAGCAATGATTATCCGTGGTTGCTCGAATATTGACAACGTGTTAAATGTTATCATACACTGCAAATATTTAGGTGATTTCGATGCATCAAAGTTTGCTGAAATCCACCAGATATATCCTGATTTAGTTATTGAAAACAATCCGAATGAACTCTCTGATCGTACCACTCAAGGAAATTGTTTTGGATTCTGGCTTCCTCATGATATTTCAGACAAGAAGGGAGAATATGCCGCTGCGATCGATGACCGTCTTGCACGTTTTAATCGTATTGAAAAGGGTTTTAAACTCTACTTCGATGTTCCTGACGACGAACTACAGTTAGATCCTGCACTAGAGTCATATGCCGATTCGAGTTCAGGTGACCCAAGCTCTTATTATGCATAAACCGCTGAAGTTTGAAGCTTTATAGAAGGTGTCACAAGATATAAACAAAGATCGGTTGACATTAACAACCTGACACTGTAGCATAGGGCCTGTAGACTAGAATCTTGTGTGGATTTGGTTATAAACAATATAGTGTATTACAAAAAAGTCCTAGTAAACTTTATTCTGTGCTTATACTGGACATGAAACCAGGAACGATTACTATGATTCGAAAACACATGGATAAAAGATCCCTTTTTCTCATAGTTTGAAACGTAGTAGCGTGTAGATGATGTCAGACATCAGTGACAAGTAGAGCGGAAAAGCACATCTTATATCTTCAGAAGCGGTAGATAGGGTTATTATATTCAGATTAAATATCTAGTTTGTGAGATTAATGTCTGGTATGAATGATGGCCCAGAGAAATATGGGTATATCAATATAGAAGATCATACTTGTACTACTAAGCAGAATCACCCAATTTACGTTGACCACTAACACATACTGTTGTTTTTTTGGGTCTTTCAAATGTTCGATCAATGTTTTTCACATTTCTTGAGAGTCCAAATCAAATCATGTCGCATACAGTTCAAAGATATTCAGGCAAGGCCTAGGGAGGGTTTCTTGCTACAATCATGGAAAAAATGTCGATAAAACTGCAGTAAGTGCTCACGATCATTACTATAAGTGTTCATTACATTGGAAGCAAAGCTTGAATGACGTAATATTGTGAAATAGGTTATGGAAGCGCTCCAAATTTGAGTACAATAAAGACGATTGAAGTGATGGTTGGACTGAATTGGAAGCTGTGAGTCTTGTGAAATGTCAGGGGCGTAGCATTCCTCCGTATTTCTTCTTGCAAAACCGTGATATATGTGTCATATATCCACAAGTAAGCAGGAACGACCATAGAAATTGGAACACAAGGCATCCCGTCCGCTCTGCCCTATTTAAGCCAGTTATCGACCGATCAGTACTCAAGTAGGGGACGTGCCCGGAGCGCTTTTTTTGGATGGAAATTACTGGATCTAGGTAGTGCATCTTTGTCACCTAGTTTTATGACAGTTGTTGGTTATATAAAGGTACATCTTGTTCTACTTAAATGTACAATGAGAGCTTCGTTTTGGTCCTAAACCACGCTAGGAGGAAAAACAGGTTATCAGTTCTTGAACCAGGTAGCAGCTTCTCCTGAAACTAGTATCATGCAAGCTGTTATATGCATGGTTTATCAGGAGTTTATCTTTATTACGAGCCTATTTGTACATCAAAAGAATAAAAATGTGCGGCCATAGTCGAGTGATACTCACCATTGTCTTTCTCGCTAAGCACCAACTACCCTCAATTTCCCCATTTTCCCTCAACTAGTATTTGGAAGTGTCGACACATTTTGCGAATCATTTCATGACAAGCCGTACAGTAGAGATCATCGAGGAAGATCTACAAACCGTCACTAAAATACTCATACTTAAATCCTTAGCTATTTACTTATAGTAACAAGCTAAGCAAGAAATAGATCGTGGTTGTTTCGACGTTACTGTTACGTATCTAGACCAAAAGTACCAGAATAATATGGATATGAAATCTAGAAACTAAATACTGACGGATCAGCCCCTCAACCCCTCCTCTAGGCAGCACTCACCAATTTCTTGGCTCGTAAAGGAGAATACTCTTGGAAAGGTATAAATTATGTCAAATACTACAGGTATTGATGAAGCTATAGTTACTACTTTCCCGCATGTTCTACTTTTTTGATGTCAGATCGCAGAGAGCGCATCGGATATAAAGTATCGTGGTAAACAATCGTTTGCAGTCCAAAGTACGTGCAAAGGTAAAATACCCAAATTGATTAATAAATTATGTTTAGTACTCTTATATTCTCGTTTTGTATAGCAAGGTTTCACGAGCTGTATTCTGAAACTTTATATGTACCAGGTCAAGATTTAAAATGTAGACTATATTAATCTGAAAGTGGATACGTCACTTTCATTATACTAATTTAAGAAGATGGATGAGCAAGCTATATTTTGGTATTGGTGGGAATGTAAATGAACAAGACATGACCTAAATCTAATTTTGCTGCTCAGTGTATATACTATATCAGGAGTAGAGAGAACAGTGCTATGCCCGGTCAACAAATAACAGAACACTGATCAGATTTACAATACAAGAAGGCTGAGTAAGATCTTTCTTAACTGGTATAGTTCCTGACTAGTAGCAGATCTTTCTTGTATTAAGGTCTGAAAATATAGTAAATATCGTTAGGCGTAGAGACTTCCTTCAACGCTAAGTTAATTCTTTTATACCTTTTTTATACAAACCAAAAATATTCAGGTATCAGACGGCCATAGATACTCAGACCCACTAATGTTCTGCCTTAATCCTCCATAATGTGGATCATATCATGATTCAAATAGTCTATTTTTCCATAGTACACTTTGTGCGTGTCGGCTAAATGAGACTATTGATTAGCTACCCATAACCTGAATCCAATCGTGATATGATGTATATCAGAACATAAATACTCGAGCTGTAATTTCAACACTAAATACAAGACACGATATAGCCTGAGATATTTGAAGTAGTATATACTACAGCGAGCTGCCTAAACCGCTCGCTAATAAAGAAAATCCAGGCATTATAAGGATTGAAACTATGCAGTATTATGTTGAAGTATTAAGCATTGATTGTAGATTTTTTCTGTTGATGTCTAAGCGTAAAACCCGACCATTTCTAAGCCCAATAGCTAATTGATCGCCTCTCATATCATAGCACAATAGTTCAGACTCTGCTGACAGTCGAATCACAGGTACCAATCCGTAGTAAATCCATCCGTTATCCGCTCTCAAACTTTCCAATAGATCGGACTTAACACGCCCCTCTTTTACAACAGAGCTTTTGATCTTGATTTGACCGAGATTTGTTATCAATTGTTGACCATCTGCAGAAAACCTTAGTGAATCAACGAGTCCTCCAACTTCAAATTTTTCGAAAGTTTGTAGTAGTTTATCAAATTCATCAATCTTGATTTCTTCTTGCGTTGTAGGCTGTTTCGGGCCTGTACTAAAAATCCCTCTAACAAGTCTTGAGAATCTTGAAGATTTGGCAGTATTTTTTGATACAGTAGTCTTATCAGCAGATCCTGATAAAATCTGCTTCCGATTATTTGGGAATACCACGGAACGAACTCCAGCATCCCATAGCTTGATAGTCTCATCATCCGACCCTGACGCGATCTGCTTGCCATCAGGCGAGAATGCTATACACTGGACCGAGCCTGAGTGGCCCTCTAGTGTCTTCTGGGACCTAAGATCACCTGTAGTAGCATCCCATAGCTTGATAGTCTCATCAGATGACCCTGACGCGATCTGCTTGCCATCAGGCGAGAATACTATACACCAGACCCAGCCTAAGTGGCCTTCTAGTGTCTTCTGGAGATCACCTGTAGCAGTATCCCATAGCTTGATAGTCTTATTAGATGACCCTGACGCGATCTGCTTGCCATCAGGCGAGAATACTATACACCGGACCAAGTCTAAGTGGCCTTCTAGTGTCTTCTGGAGATCACCTGTAGCAGCATCCCATAGCTTGATAGTTCTATCATATGACCCTGACGCGATCTGCTTGCCATCAGGCGAGAATGCTATACACTGGACCGAGCCTGAGTGTCCTGTCAGTGTTTGGATTAGAGACGTCCATACTTCTTCTGTTTGAGGAAGGTCTCTTAACCACTTAGGAATTTTGTCTCGATTGTCCTCCCTCACCATGCATCTTTGTGGGCTAAAAGTTATTGCAGAACTGTAGATCTGTAAGGGCCAGGTTGTTATTGTTTGATAGTGCCGTAACAAGAATCGTATAGCGTCTTGTACGCGCATGGATAAACCAGGATATATCTTTGACTAGATGATTGCTTGGTTAGATGATGGACATATGAATCGAGTGCATAATACGAACGTCTACTATATTTGACAATATCTTCAGTGCTCTGGTAGCGTGCGGAAGTTCATTTAACAAACTTAGACACTCCAGCCACTCTAAAAACTTTGTGCGCAAGAACCTTTCAAGCTTCCCTTGCTCGATAAAGACGGTCTGAATCAGTATGGTTTGTTTAGCGCTTGCGCTCTCGAGATGTTGCGTCCAAAAGGTGACTGCGTAATCTAAACTAACTACTAAAGAATTGTTTTGCATCAATTCCAGCGGCCTTGTTGAATCAGGGCGCGGTAATTTGGCAGGATTCATTTCGAGGTGGTCGGTCAGATAGGATAGACAGCTAAGTGCAATCTCGCCCTGCCCGTAATCTTCATAAAGATTGAGTGTTGATTGTCCGTTCTCCCCATCTAAATAATCTCGCGCTGACTGGTGAACAAATTCGATATTGGTTCCGCGCATGTTGAAGAATGAGGCACATCGATCGATCACCTCATTAAGGCTGGACGACTGCTGAGAAGAATCTATTACACTACTCGCCTCTGCCTTATCTAAAGGTCGATAGACCAGCATCATTACTTTAAGAAGCCGCAAACATTCTTTTACAATGGCTGATTTGCCTTCCTTAATCTGGTCCAGTGCCTTTTTATATAGAGGATGCAGACCTGGAGGTAAGTTTTGAATAGTCGTCATAATCTTGCTCGGGTCTACTCCCTCGAGTTCCTTGCATACTAAGCTTACCCACAAGAACGTGTTCTCGGCCTTAGCTCCAAGCTCAGCCTCTATTTCTAGCCTTAATCCCATTCCATAATAGTAACGACGATCGAGCTCACCTACTTTGGAGGTAATATAGGTATTTACAGATTTAGAAATATGTTCTGAGTTGAGCTCTAGACTAAGTAGCACTTGCTCAGATCCAGATAATAGTTCCTGCTCAGCACTGTACAGGGGTCGGCTTGTTAATAGCCATTTGATTTTAGAAGGATGTTGGAGTCCTGTTCGAACAAGACACTTTAAGAAATCAGCCATACCGTCGCCTCGACACTCATCGAGAGCATCTACAATCACGTACACTTTCTGGCATGTACAGTTTGTCAACATTTCTAGGAAGATGTCCCATAGTTCTCGCCATGAGTTAATATTCTCGTAAAATTGTCCCTTCTCAACATCCCAACGACGTTGTAAAGGCTCAACAAGCTGTTTTTGTTGTCTCACCAATTGAAGTATAAGACCTTTAACAATTGATTCAAGGGTATTAATTTCGTCGTTAGCATTCTGACAGAAGAAATAAGTCACTGCGGCGGAAGTATCGCGTGAGAGTTGCTCAATGAGACCAATCGCTATCATGGTCTTTCCTTTACCCGCACCAGCCTTGATCCAAAGTAAACAAACATCGTCACTATCCTTCCAGCTGATGTATTGTGGATTTTGAAAAATCCATTCAATGCATTGATAGAGGAGCTTATCCTTGTTTCGTTTTAACCGGTTCTTGACGATTAGCGTATCAGGGCATTTTAAAGCGTGGAGACAAGCTTGATCTATGTCATTGACAAAGACATATTTACTTGGGACGTAATGGTGAACTATAATATTAGTTGATATTAGAAGGTATTGTAATGCTCGTTGACACTAAAATATAAACGTGTTTGCCGGACAGAAGTCTAAACTATACTGTTTGATTTCATACCATTTTCATAGTAGTTACCAACAAGATCAATTACCCGGCCATGGTCTTTCGCATGGTTGAGTTTTGCATTCTCTCCTGTAGCCACCAGATTTCCATCACCAGAGACAGTAACACTATAAGTCCCATTTTCAAATATATTGTCCGGTACTGAAGACTCCCAGCCTGTCACATCTGTAATAGCTTTGGCGACCTTCTCTTTATCAACGTTTGTGTTTTTTGCCTCTTCTGTTCTTGTCGCAGTCATAATTTTGAAATTGGTCAAAAGTTGTACATTTTCCAACATCTCTTTCATTAAGTTCTCTACCTTGCCCTTTTTCCCCAGGGTCTTTACTGCTTTGTAGTATCGGTCTATTTGTGTAGTCTCATCCTCGGGAAGGACTTTATCGAAGAGTCCCTTCAATATCTGCCAATTCTCTTCGCAATTATCGATGGTTTGTTTGATAGTCTTTTCAACTTGCAACGCTTTATTCTTTTCGAAGGTAGACTTTGTTGCCTCCAAAATCTCACTGATGATTGGTAGTTTATGCGATGCTCTACGGAATACTTTAGGAAGACCTTCAGCATCTATAGCCGCTTCGACGACTTGATTTATGCCCTGAACGATAGCGATGATTGAGGAGATGACCCCTGCGACGGCGATAAATTCGGCACCCGACATGATATGGTTGTGTAAGGCTTGGAAATTGACCGATTCGGTTGATGTTGATTTTCGAGCGATGGAAAAGTGATCTGTTTGACAAGAAGTGTGCAGGTGAAGAGTGTCGAGTTTGAGGGTGTTTGATTTGAGCAGGGAGGAAGCTGTTTCAGACGGTTTTGGTGTCTATACATTAGCGATTAAGGTTGTTGCTAGTTGCTTATAGATTCGTGAAAGGATCAGGATGGACCACCTTGCAAAGATTCGAACAAAAGCCATAATAACGTCCGAGCACTACTACCTACTTAGTAAGTAAGTCCTTGTCTGACCTCTGCAGCTGAGTCACATGGGCAAGTGCGGGTCATGTCTTTGGATTATGTATCACTATACCCCCTTGAACGAGCAGGAACGACCATAGAATCAGGAATATGAGGCATCCCGTCCGCTCTGCCATATCCAAGCCTGTTATCGACCGATCAGTACTCAAGTCGGTGACGATTGGGGAATCCCGGTTGTTGTTCTTTTTTGCCGATCAATTTGTCGATAGTTTTGCCGGTATAGAGTTCGATTCATACTAAGTAAGGTTCCATAAAACTTTACCATTTTCGATAAATTTTCTTATTGCAAAATTGCTTAATAAGAACATTCAATTTTATGTCTTCTGGGTAGTGACGGGTGAACTTGCTCGGGAATTAGCTTCGATATAGTTTTTTGACTGTAAAATTGTCCACGTACTTAAGTAACTTAGGTCTTTTATGTATAGATCTATTCAATATGTTGGAATCAGATGCGGCAAAATAGCATAATCTATCCATTGATCGCAGGACCACTATCTGTCGCATTGTATCCAAGGATTTCAATCAATCAAAACTATCACTATACAATTTCGACGTATCGGAGGTTGTACATCAAGACAATTGATACAGCAAGCGATGACATCGATATTCTTCCTTAGTCCGCTGACAATATTACCTTGTTTGCGATTGGATTACAATCGTCAATTCAAATTCTTAGGGCGTCATGTTTTATGAATCTCCACTCAAAGTGGTCATGATCAACTCCAGACTAGATCGCAAACAATTCCATTCGTGTAAAAGAATGACAAAAATTGCCGCGGAGACAGCAATTCACCTCACATTGTTCAACAACGCATATAGCATTGCAAGTTGTAATGAGAATCAAACTGATTTTAGCACACCTTCTCCAGAATAGGAAAGCGAAAGCTTATTCCATGATTTGGGAGTGAGCTAATCATATAGATGCCAGGGCACAGCCGAGCGCACACCACATGTCCCAAGCACCAGTGACGTTCCTTTTCAAACGACTAGCTCGCTGCAAGATGTATATGTTTGTCAACGGATTGGTCGGATGTTTTTGTTTCTTCTTCTGAGACAAGATGAGGTCAACATCTTTTCAATTTACGAGTACATACATCAATGTACCGTCTAGAAAGTTTCTGACAAAAGGTAGGCTTAAAGCAGTTTAATACTTGTGAGATAACATTCCTTTATATCTGCTGTGGGGCGACTTTTTAATACATTGATATTTGTTTAAAGCAAAGTCTTCAACTATCATTGACACTGTAACATCATATACTATCCACCCTTGCATTCTGAACCCTACCTGACAAGATCCATAACACTATCAAAGGTCAACTTAAAGGAATTACCTTGAAAATACTCGCTACCACCGTTGTTTACCCGGAGACCTCACAGTAAAGATCCTTGAAGATATACAACCTTGACATTGATAGGTCGCGTATACATAGACCCACTATCCAATGTCGCCAGAAAAAACACAACACAAAGTGCAAATGTTGGAACAATACACAGGTGCCACTGATCAAGAGATAAAAGACGAACCGGATTGGTCAAAAGTCCACAACAAACATCGCGTTGGTTTCAAGACTAGAGACTACAGATATGCTGGACTAGTCAACGAAGTCGATGAAGAGGAGATCGAGGCTGATAGGAGAGAAGGGCAGGCGGAAAGAGATCGAAGTGCAGAGTTAAAGGAAGAAGTTCAGGAAGGCAAACTTATAAGTATTAGAGATGTGGTTAAATCAGAAAAGGTATTGTTCATACATCTTTATGCCATGTTCTTATACGTTTCATATTGCTCGTTTACCAACATAAATTCTAGGATTTTCATTTGGCACATCCATCGAGGTACAATTTAGGAGCAAGATTTCGATTGGATGTATCAGAAGATTGGATCAAAGGTCAAGAAGGATATAAAGCAAATATTGAAAAGAAAAAGAAGGAGGAGGATGCCAAGAAAAAGGATGACGCTGAGAAGAAGAAGGACAATCAGCCACAGAATGATCAGGATAAATCAGCGAAATCCCAAGATGAGAGGGAAGGTGATAAGGATTCCAGCAATGACAAACAAGACGCCAAGCAAGATAATCAAGGAAAAAATAATGATCAATCAGACAAGAATAAAGATGAAGGCTATCACACACATTCAGGCGGTGAAAGTGACGATAGTGATCAGGAACAATCTGACGATCAAGAGCATAAAATGAGAAAACAAGATGGCTCAGGCGGCAACAAGCATGACGATGCAAGAGGACACTCTGAGGAGGACGAAAAAAAGTCAAAAAGTGGCAGCAACGAAAATTCGAAATACTCTTCAAAAGAACATGCCTTGTTGCGAATGCTGACGGAAGAATCCAAATACATGGCTTCTTTGGAGATGAATGATGGTAGTGCAGTTTCACCACATAAGGACAATGAACAGATACAGACAATAGACGAGGAAGACCAATTTGGTCCAGACAATTGGATAGCTCGTTCACCGGATCTGATTCGCTTGACGGGAAAACATCCACTAAACGCAGAACCTGCATTATCCAAGATGTTTTCTGCAGGTCTAGTAACTCCCAACCAACTCCACTATGTGAGAAACCATGGTGCAGTCCCATTTTTACAATGGGAATTGCACGAGTTAGAGATTGGGGATGACACTCAGGGTGAATATCAAGAGGTGAAGCGATTTAACATGGACGATATTAGAGACAAATTCCCATACATCAATATACAGGTTGCGCTTGCATGTGATGGGAACAGGAGGAAAGAGCTCAACATGATTCGACGAAGCAAAGGTTTCAATTGGGGTAGTGGGGCTGTATCATGTGCATACTGGAAAGGTTGTCTAGTCCGTGATATTCTTGAGGCTTCAAATATCAAACTAGAAAAGAATGCCAACAAAATCTGGTGGGTCCATTTTGAAGGTGCCGATGATTTGCAAATGGGAAAATATGCGACATCGATACCATTTGAATACGTGATGGATCAAACGAATGATGTCATCCTGGCTTATGAGATGAACGACCAGCCGCTACCACCAGACCATGGATTCCCATTGAGACTGATCATTCCAGGATATGTTGGTGGAAGATGTGTCAAGTGGTTGAAGAGAATATGGATTAGTGAAGAAGAAAGTCAGAATCACTATCATATTTGGGACAATCGCGTGCTACCAGAATGGATCACGGAAAAGGATGGTGAATTTGCTGAAGCAGCTTTCAGACATCCAGATACTGCTTGCAACGAACAAGTGAGGCTTTCAAATATAGGTAGATTTTAGACTGACAATTCTAGAATCTTAACAGTGTCATTTGTGAACCAGCGCACAAGGCGACAATCAATATTGGCGACATTAAGGCTGGACAAACATATCGCATTGCAGGATATGCTTATGATGGCGGAGGTCATAAAGTTCAAAAAGTGGAAATCAGCTTAGATGATGGCAAGACGTGGCTATATGCTACTAGGAGGGTTTGTAAAGTCAGGTTTTTGATGTCGTCACGCTGATAGTCGTAGTTTCCTGACAAACCCATACGACACGGCAAGAAATTTTGGACGTGGTTGCATTGGTATATCGATGTTGAGCAAATAGCATTGCTCCAAGCGCAATCCATCACCGTACGTTGCTTCAACGTGTTTAAGAATACACAACCTCAAAGGATGAATTGGAACTTGATGGGGTAGGTTATTCCTCTTCTGAAAAGTGAAATGGCTAACAGACATAGAATGATGAATAACGCATGTAAGATTGCAAGTCAGCTCCTCTGTTAATACTAATAGTTTAGGGTATACTGTAAAAATACAAATTGGCCAAGACGACAATGGCACTCCAACTTTGACATTTAAACATCCAGTAGAGCCTGGCAATGGTGATGGAGGATGGATGCAGCCATCTACAGAGATTAAACTTAGGAACGCACAACAATCATCAGGAACACCTACAAAGCAGTTTACGCGAGAGGAGATTGAAAAGCATGATAATGAAAAGGATTGCTGGATTGTGATCAACGGGAATGTATATGACGCGACTAGCGTATTGAGTTGGCATCCTGGAGGTACTTTAAATTTATGCATTATTAGCGACTGAAACTAACCTTTCAGGTGCTCATGCGATTACAGCGCACGCTGGTAGAGTATGTTGATATAAATGACACGACATGCTACATACTAACGTATGCAGGTCCATCTTGAGACTACAGAGGAATATTCGAGCATTC
>Ga0160427_10002047_pt1 | contig 12252 bp, 17 predicted proteins | sample SolpanmetagenomL_FD_108194 | JGI IMG/M metagenome (GOLD analysis project Ga0160427, IMG submission 108194) | Solar panel surface microbial communities from Lawrence Berkeley National Laboratory, California, USA - L | ecosystem: Engineered > Built environment > Solar panel > Unclassified ...
TCCGTGTGGAAGTATCCGAAGCGATTTTTTGACCTCCCCTTCCTCTTCTTCTTCTTCTTCTGCTGCCGCTTCGATTCGTTGTGCCATCAGACTGAGCAGAATACAAAAAGCTACAGAATTCTGCAAGTTACTGGCTAGACAAGATATCGCGAGACGATTCACGTTGCAGTATTCGAGCACAGCGATCTAGTAGCCGACTCTATAGCCCTGGCCTCGATCTGAGCGCAGCACCGAGTGATAACGAGCAACATGGCCTATTGCATCAATATCAGCGAAATGCACAAAGTCAAAGTTGTCTTGGTGGTTGTGCTGATGACGATGAGTCAGCTCTGAGCTTGCTTCGAGTTCTCTTCGCATCACGGACACCAACTAACACACATCTTATCACCAAGTCTCACGGGCTGAATTGTCTCTGAAGGCATTCGTCACGACAAAGAAAGACAACATGCAGGTGCTCACTTATATGGTGTTCGGACTTACAAGTACTCGAACCAAGTTATCGCTATTGTAACGAAATAGGGCTTAGATACGACTGGTTCGCGGGCTTTGATGCTGCATTGTACAGGAAGACTACGAGAGGTCTCGATTTTGTCGAGGAGGACTTTATTGCCCAGCCAAGGTCAGTCTTTGCCTATCTTCAAACTTTTCTTGGCTTCATGCGCAATGGTCACTGGAGTACTGCACATTTCTCGAGTCCAAGCAGATTACGCACGCACATGTCCAGCCAATTTTCGAAGATATCATCTATTGACGTACTGTCCATCGTCAAGAGCACATACTAAAGAGCTCTACAGCGAAACTGCATCAATGAAGTCTTTTGCACATCATTTCTGCTACATTAGTCCAACACTGAGACACAAGACTAAAGAATATTTGATTTCTAGCCTAGTAACCCCAGTGTTGTGAAGCGTGGAGCGTGAAGGGGTTACTGAATGTTTGGCCCACAATGTAAATGCGGGCCGGAGGGAGGTTGTGAAGGAAGTGGGCATGGATAGGGAGGGAGGATGGCGATATATTGCGCGAAATAGATTTAATAGTAGATTTCTAAAGATAGTTTAACAATCCGTGGTCGTCACACCTCAAAGGGTAGAGTTGATTGCGTTTCTCTTTTCCATATGCTCTCACAACAGTAGTACGAAAACGACGATATATCTTTACTACCACATTATAGCCTTGACCAGTGCATATAGCAGTAAGGCAGACTCACTGTATAATAGATATGACGGAACGTGAACCTTTCCTTTTCCTTCTCAGATGACGATAGATAGACGAGATAGATGAAGTCTGCTCTAATATAGGTAAGGTTACAGTAATACTTTTACATACAAATAAGTAGATACATCAGCTATGTTTTCGTTTATGAATAGTCTCCCGGTCGTGAGTACTTGGGCATATTGGACGATTGGGTGATGATTGGTTCTCGGTCAGTTTTTCGGTTTTACAACCTTTCAATTTTCATCATTCATTGGCCTTGAGATTGTCCCTGGCTCTGTCCCTGTGCACTCATTCCCAAATTTCCACCACCACCACCACCTAAACTAACACCCATCATTCCAGCCAGTCCACCCCTTCCCACCAATCCTTGTGCCAGACCTTGGCCCGGACCCATCATTTGTCCAGTGAAAGGCTGAGGCGGCCCTTGTCCTTGCTGCATTGAGCCAGTTTGACCTTGCTGTGGTGGCTGTTGTTGACTGTACATTTGGCCGAGCATTTGTCCTGGTGGTTGTTGTTGTTGTTGTTGTTGTTGTTGTTGTTGTTGTTGTTGCTGGTTTTGGGCATAGATTTGGGAGTAGTTGGACATTTGTTGGGGATGATTCTGCATTGGGGTTTGTTGTTGGTAGTGTTGTTGTGGCGTCTGCTGCATATTTTGCATATGGTATGATTGTGACGGCTGTTGTGGGGGCATTGGTATTGAGGATGGATTGGGGGTGTGGCTGGGAGTTGATTGAGTTATTGATTGTTGCATTTGTTGTGGTGGTTGTTGTATTTGTGATTGTTGTTTGACTTGACTGGATTGTTGTGGCGGTACTTGATGTTGCTGCATTGGTGTTTGCTGTTGTGGTTGTTGCTGCTGACCTGGAATTTGCTGTTCTTGAGCCATTTGAGGTGTCTGCATTGATGATTGATCCGGCATTGGGCCAGCTGCTGGTATTTGCGTAGCAGGAGCCTGCTGCTTTTGTGTCTGCTGCGCAGCCATTGTTCGCGCCTGAGCATTCGCCATCATAATATGATTCAAACCACGCCAACCAGGGAAAAGCGTCTTCAACTCCTCATATTTCTGTACTAATGAAGGTATCGTGCTAACAGGCGCTTCCATCACTGCCGGACCAGACATTGTACCAGCAGTTTTGGCCCGGTTCATTTGGCAGGCAGCCGCATGGGAGAGAAACTGCATATTGGCTTGTAGTGATCGCATACATCTATAAAGTAGATTAGGTCAGAGAAATTTCAGCAAGGTTTTATTAAGCTGAACGCACTTTAGATAGTCTCCAGTGGCCTGCTTTTGCTCCCCAGTTGCCGAACCTGGGTCCGCTGGATCACGCTGCGCCTGTGGACCTTGTGGTAGTATTCCTCCATGGCCATCGGCATGTAATTGTGATGTATACTGCAATATTTCGTTGTTGATGTCTAATAATAATGCTATTCTCTTCTTCTCCCTTTCTATTTCCTCTGACGTTACAGGCACGTGGTAGGGTGGAACTTGTAATTGGGGTGGTCGTGGTGCAGGAAAAGCTGGATTTGATTGAGCGGCTTGTGTAGGGGGTGCATGCTGGGATTGCTGGGGCTGTGCGTGGGTTTGGGGAGGAGGAAACGACTGTGACTGTTGTGCTTGCGGAGTCTGCTGTTGCTGGACTTGTGGTTGGGAAGACTGCTGATTTGGTTGATACTGCGGCAGATTCTGTGCCTGGCTTGGATATGATGATGACGGGTACGGCTGCGAAGGCGAAGGCGAAGGACCACTTTGTTGCTGCGCGCTCGAGAAGTTCGTCGAAGCTTGTTGCTGCTGTGGCTGCGAATAAGGATTCCACTGATTCTGTCCCGGCTGGAATTGCTGCTGCTGCTGCTGTTGCGCTTGTTGCTGACTTCCTTGTTGATGTCCATATTGTGACCCTATTCCCTGTGGTTGCGAATAGTTTGGGTATTGAGGTTGATATTGAGGCTGAAAAGGTGTTCCTTGTTGCTGGGGCGGGAGAAAAGGTTGGCCGCCTTGATAAGGTGTCGACGTGCCTGGTGGATGTTGTTGCTGATTCGGCGCTGGGGAGTAGATGGACGCTGGCGTCGCCATTATGAGGTTAAGGTCACGAAAACAACGCGAATGGTTGTTGTTGCACGCGTATACAAATTATTTCGGTGATGGATGTTCGTTCGTCACGCCATCAGGCAGGATGAGTAATCATGAACTTATATAGACTACTACCTATACTCTCTAACTACCTCCTCTTCCCAAGCTCTCCTCAATAATCACTGCCCCTCCAGCCTCCGTCTCATGAGACCTAGTTGCCCAAAGTGGCTCTCCATCATCGTCAAACTCGGCCCATTGAAAGAAGGAACACCTAGTAGATTTATTAGTCCTGTAACCATTGATTTCATTTGAAAAGTACACACCCTTTCTGTTCTGGCGTATACTGTGCGTGACACATCCACATATACTTTCCTCTACTGCCTTTTTTCTTCATAGAGCACCTCAACACGGTAGGCACACCACATCGACATCTCGGCGTGTATTTGGGATGAAAGCTGTCGCGATAACATCGATAAGTAATGTTCAACCTCTTGTTGCCTGCGATTGGATGAGGATCAATCCTCTGTGCTGGTGCTATAGCATGCTTCCACTCTTCCTGCATCTCGGCATGCATAACCAGCAAAGAGTTGTGCGGTAGATGAATCGAGATCTGTCCTTCACTGTCCGCACGAGCTGTATCTTGCTTTTTTTTCGGCTCATCAGTCATATCACCATCTTCTTCATCACGAGCGACAACTTTCCGTACCCGAAATTCTCTTGCAACGCCTAAGCTAAGACTGCCAATAACCGCTCTCGGACCAAGATAAGTCAACTGATCAGCATGGTATCCAACACTTTCTTTCCCGCCATCATAGCAATTCACAAACGCGGTGTTCGGGGACCATTCTTTGGGTGATTGATACTGCAACTTCTCCCCGCCATAGTGGGATTGAATACGTTTCTGTATCTCATCATTGACCGCCTTACGCACGAGATGTGATACCAGTCGCATTTGATCTGGCGTTTTGCGCACATCAGCGATATAGCTGCCATTGTAGACATATTCTGTTTTCTGTGCTTGGAGGTCGAGATCGTCGACGTAGAAAGACATGGAGTGAGGTGATGTTACGACGTTGTCGAATAAGCGGAATGTCTCACGTCCGAAGGTCAGTGATTCTTGGAGAAGCTCGTGAAGTAAAGGATCTGCAACGTCGGGCGGGAGAAAGTTGTGGATTATCGAGCATGGGGTGTGTTGTGTAATGTCCTCTGGACTGTACAAGTACAATGTCTTGCCCTTTTTTGTCAACGACTTGACCTGGGATGAAGTGATGCCACTTGAGCCAACGAAGCGACTCAACGAAGACTGATATCCAATGACCGATGGTGCCGCACGGCGTCTTTTGGGTGAACTTGGCTGGTTACCTTGCGCTGTAGTAAGCATGTTTATAGCTGCTTCAACAACACCATCGCAAGCTAATAGTGCTTCGAACAGTACAGCTTGCTCAAGCTCAGGCAAGATAGACACGAGAATAGCTAGTTTGACCTCTGTTGATTCTTCTTCTTCACCTGCTTGATCAGGCTTTGTCGCAACATCACTGCCAGGATTGTCACGTTGGCGCTTCTTCACAACAAACGCGTCCATACTGCCTGCAAAGAGCTGTCAGTAAGAGCATGTTTCGTCACAGTAAAGCCATAGGTCGTTGCAAGTAGACGAGAGTATCTTCGCCACCATGTACCTTATGTTATCCGCCAAGCCGGGTCTGACTCCGCGCAGATTCTGAAACTGTTTCAGGTTTCTCTTTGAAAGCCTTCACCTGGAGAGAAGCCATATCTACAAAACATCCCCCAAAATGTCCCGAATAGAAGAGCTTCCCGATGACTTCAATGCCTCCCTTGACCTGAACAGCAGCAACGCTCCCTTATCCCCATCACAAGCCCCACCATCACAAAAACCGGCTCAAGGCATCACCGCAGCCATGCTCAATTCAATGTCACCGTTCCCTCCCAAGCCCAACTCCACAACACCTGAATCCACAAACCCTTCCGCTCCAATGCCACCCGCAATGGCCAATACGAAACAATACAGCACCGACGAACTCCTCGCCGAGCTCAATCGCACACCTTTGTTCATGACGTCTCTCGACTCAGAAGACAACGTCGATCTGGAAGCACTAAAGGCACTAGCATACGAAGGCACGAAAGCAGAAGTGGCGGGCAATTTTCGAGAGCAAGGGAATGAATGCGCCAAGTTGAAGCAGTGGAAGGATGCAAGGGAGTATTATGATAAAGCGATTGCCGTGTGTAAGCATGGTGTTCCGAAAGCGGAGGCGTTGGAGGATGGACCTGCAGATATGGATTTGAAGAATAAGAAGGACGCTATTGCTGATGCTGATGGCGCAGTGGCGAACGGCGAGGAAGAGGTGGTGGATGAAGAGGCAGAGAGAAAGAAGGAGAAGGCTATTGAAGAAGCTTCGTATGTGAATCGTGCATTGTGTAACTTAGAATTACGTAGGTCCATATTCCCTCAAATTAGCATCTCCTTGCGAAACACAACACACACTGATGAAGTACTTGCTCAAAACAGAAAACTACGGCTCATGCACCCGCGACTGCGCTGCCGCTCTCATGCTCAACCCCCGAAACATCAAAGCTCTCTACCGGACATCGCAAGCACTCTACGCACTCCAAAAGCTCGACCTAGCAAACGAAGCATGCAGCCTTCTCCTCTCCATCGACCCGTCCAACGCCGCCGCCCAAGCACTTCTCAAGCGCATCACCACCTCCATCACGGCCTCCGAAAACGCCAGACGAGCACGAGAAGCCCGCGAAGCAAAAGCTCGAGCCGAGAAAGCAACACTAACAAAAGCCATTCGAGATCGAGGCTGGAGTGTCAAGATGTCCAGCTCAGCACCCGTGGATGCACAGGATGCCACGATCAGATTGGAAGATGCGAGTGATGCGAGCAGCGAAATTAGCGTCCCTGTGCTGTTACTGTATCCAGTTGCGGCGCAGAGCGAGTTGGTTAAGGGCATTCAAGAAAACGAAACGATTGCGGAGCATCTGGAGTATATCCTGCCAGATGCGCCGTGGGATGTGGAGCGAGAGTATCAGAAGGTGGTGGATGTGCAGTGTTATATGGAGACGAAGGAGGGAGGGTTGATCAAGGTTGGGAAGAAGGTGACGATGGGGAAAGTGCTGAGTAATGGCAAGGTGGAGATACAGGACGGTTTGTGTAGGGTGTTTGTTGTGCCGAATGGCAAGGTAAATTCTTGGATTGAGGAGTTCAAGAGGAGGAGAGGGAAATGAGTACATCACAATAAGCATTGGCGATATTGTCATGCTTTTGCATTTTTCACACACTCGCTCTATTTACGTAAGCCCGGATATGGCATAAACCAAGTCATATATGAGAGTTAAAGAAACACAACAGGAACCATGTGGTCTCTTAATGATTCTGAGGCCGAACTTCTTCACCGATCTCTATTTCTCTACCATACAGACACCAAACTATGCGTTGTAGGTTGATGCTGATACGTTTCCACCACGTCCAGTCCAGTTTACGTGAATATCTTTGCCCTCTCTGTTTGTTGTGTTAGCAAATGATATATATTAGTTTCCCAAGGTTTTTGGAGGTAAACTCACGGGTACTTCTCGCTGGCAAACTCAGGCTTGATTCTGAAGGTGTGGGCACCAAAGTAATCACGTTGTGCCTGGAGGAGGTTGGCAGGGAGGTCCTTGGTGCGGTATCCGTCGTAGAATGAAAGAGCAGTGCTGAAAGCAGGTGTGGGGATACCCCATTGAGCGCCCTTGGCGACAACGTTACGCCATCCCTTTTGAGCCTTGTGGATGGCAGAGTTAAAGAAGTCGTCGAAGAGGAGGTTCTCGAGGTCGGGGTTGGAGCGGTATGCCTTGGTGATATCCTTCAAGAAGACAGATCGGATGATACATCCACCACGCCACATGAGCGCAATGTCGGGCTTGTTGAGCTTCCAGCCGTACTCCTTGGCAGCCTATGAGATTGATCAGTATTGTTCCAGAATACACATAAATCGCATCTGACTTACGGATTGCATGAGCATGAAACCTTGGGCGTATGAAATAATCTTGGAAGCGTAAAGAGCCTGCTCAATGTCGTCAAGAATCTCCTGCTTGTCACCAGAGAAGTTGATCTCGGGGCCCTTGAGCCTCTCGGAGGCACGAGTACGCTCGGACTTGAGAGATGACAAACATCTGGCAAAGACAGCCTCACCAATCAAGGTTACAGGTTGTCCAAGGTCGAGAGCGTTAATGGCAGTCCACTTTCCAGTACCCTTTTGACCAGCAGCATCCATGATCTTCTCGAGCATTGGGGTTCCATCCTCGTCGTTGTAGTACATGATGTCGCGAGAAATCTCCATGAGGAAAGAGTCCAAGACACCCTTGTTCCACTTAGCGAAAGCATCACCAATCTCCTTGGCGCTCATACCGAGAGCACGCTTCATGATGTCGTAGGCCTGTATGATAGTGTTAGAGTCTTATCGTGCATTCGCATATTGTCCGATGTTCTTGCTTACCTCAGTGATGAGTTGCATGTCACCGTACTCAATACCGTTGTGCACCATCTTGACGTAGTGACCAGCACCATCGTCACCGACCCATTGACAGCAGGCCTCACCGTCAGACTTGGCAGAGATGGACTGGAGGACGTCCTTGACGTATGGCCAGGCCTCCTCGTTACCACCGGGCATGATCGAGGGACCGTAACGAGCACCCTCCTCACCACCGGAGACACCGGTACCGATGAATCGGATACCCTTGTCGGCGAGGTACTTTGTGCGGCGGTTGGAGTCGGGGTAGTGAGAGTTACCACCATCGATGATGATATCACCCTTTTCGGCACCGTTGTCGAGGAGCTGCTCGATGAACTGGTCAACAGGCTTTCCGGCCATGACGAGCATCATCATGCGGCGGGGCTTCTTGAGCTTGGAGATGAAGTCCTTGATGTCCTTGGCTCCGACAATGGACTTGCCCTTTGCCTCGTTCTCGAGGAAGTGGTCGACCTTGGAGACGGTACGGTTGTAAGCAACGACAGTGAAGCCGTGGTCGGCGGCATTGAGGATCAGGTTCTGACCCATGACGGCCAGACCGATAAGACCGAAGTCACCACTGTATTACATTGGATTGTTGTCAGTTTGTTGCTCTCGATTATGAGGATGATTTTTTGGAGGGGTAATTCCAATGGAGCTGCCGCTAGCTTTCGGTCGAGCCCATAGATAGGAGGATGTGAGATTGTAGACGTACACAGGCTCGGAAGACATATTGACTTGTGAAGGAGGGTTGTTGGTTGAGGAAGAAAGATGGTTGACAAGTCTGTCAGAGAGAAGAGAAGGGGTTCGTGTTAGATTATGGACTTTGTCAGAAAGATGTTGGTTGAGATTGAGATTTGTGGAGCCGCAAATCCGGCTAAGGGTAGAGCTGCCGGAATTCGAAACACCACCAAACTCCCTCTATTCTACTTACTGCCGGACTCGCTGAGGAACGGATCTGCTACAGGTTAGGCTGGAGGCGATGGTGTTGATTGTGCTGCTTCGAGGAGTCGTCATCAATTGTGTGGTACGATGGATGGGAAGGAAGGGCAAGGCAAGGCAAGGCAAGGCAAGGCAAGGCAAGGCAGGCAAGGCAAGGCAAGGCGGGCCTATCCCGGGTGTTTACGACTCTAGTACGCACGGTTACACATCCCACCACCCTGTCGGGCACGTGACTTCTGACATCTTTTCCGCTCCAACATCTTTTCGCATCAAATACTCACACTCACACTCCCATCCCATCGTCATTCCTCCCTGCAGCATACCCACGTCTGACTCCAACAACGACTTCACGGGCAACATCTCACCGCCACATCCCAGCTGATCCAATCTTCTTCCGGATCAGGTACGTTTTCACCAGACTATAGCATCTCCACCTACAAAACACCTCATCAATGTCATATCCTCCAGCACCCCCAGGCCTCTACAAGTCCGCCACCCCTCAACCTCCCTCATCACTACCAGCGCGTCCACCTTCTACAGGCTTCAAGCCCGCCTTCTCATCCGCAAATGGCATCGTCAAAGGCCCAACCGCGCCAAGCGCATTCAGCGCATTCAAACCACGCGCCGTAGGCTCGACCCCATCATATGCCGCCGCTCCAGCGCTACCATCAGGCTTCACTTCACAAGCATCAGCATATTCAGGCGCAGCAGCATATCAACAACCACAACAATACCCACAACAACAATCCTACCAACAACAAGCATATCCAGCACACCAAACCATCGATCCCTACGCCCAACCCTCTCCCGCACCACTCATCCACAACCCTTTTGCTGCGCCCAGCGGACACGGACCCAACATCACAGGACCAGGCGGCCGCTTCGGCGAACCCAACTACGACCCCGAATACGAAGCACAAATAGCACAATGGCAATCCGCATACGCTCCCCAACCCGCAGCAGCAAGCGATCAAACCCAAACCGGTGGCCCAAAAAACGCAAACAACACTCCTCTAGGCACTCGAGCAGGCGACAACACATCCACACCTCTCCCCACCACCACGACCGTCCCACCAGCAACAACCACCGACCCAACCAAAACCGTCGTCCGCAAAGGCGGCGGCGAAACCTGGACCGACAGCACGCTCCTCGAATGGGACCCATCACACTTCCGGCTCTTCGTCGGCAATCTCGCGGGCGAAGTGACTGACGACTCTTTGCTAAAAGCCTTTTCCAAATACACATCTGTTCAGAAAGCGCGCGTGATACGGGACAAGCGCACGACGAAGAGTAAAGGATATGGGTTTGTGAGTTTCAGCGACGGAGACGATTACTTCCAGGCGGCGAAGAATATGCAGGGCAAGTATATTGGTAGTCATCCGGTGTTGTTGAGGAGAGCGGAGACGGATGTTAGAGGGAGTACGATTAAGGAGAGAGGGAGAGGTGGGAGGGGTGGTAGAGGAGGGCGAGGAGGTGGTGGGAGGGGTGGGAAGGGTGACGGCGGTGGTGGTGGAGGTGGTGCTAGTGGAGGGAATGCGGATACGGGAGCAGGTATACATAAGAAGATGCCAAAGACCAGGGGAGGGATGAAGTTGCTCGGTTGAGTGAGATGAGAAAGGAAGAGACGACACAAGCTCTGAGTATCTATCGACGAAGGCTGAGCTCTAACCAACACACTATACCGACGATACCAAATTATTAAGGCTCGTCTCAGCCCGACCAGACCAGACTAGCGCAGTAAAACATAATGACCGAGAATGTACGTCAGAGAGCACAGACAGCGCAAGACCGAACCTCCCATCACATCATCACGTCCGTCCATCCGCGGCCACCACCTCCCCCACCCACCCACGGGATGAAGTTGCTTGGTTGAAGAGTGAAATGAGACTGCAAGAGACGATACAAGCTCTAGTTGATTGTGTATCCATCGACGAAGAACGAGCTTCAACCATCACATTATTACCCCACTACCCTATTCCACCAGATCATCAACGCCAGTCTCAGCCCAGCAATGGACGACGACCCGAAGATGCAAATCAGAGGACAAACAGCAGAAAAACCGAACCTCCTATCACATCATCACGGCTGTATGCTGAAGCCCGAGGGAAGGCTCAAGGACGTTGAAAATGGAGACAGGTACAACGCAACAAAAGATTCACACAACTAGGCGAGCGAGCAAATTACTTATTGTGGTCATCATCTACGAACAAGTCGAAGGTGTCCTTTGGTGTTTATTTGTCGTAGTGGTAATCGAAGAAGTTACTGAGAGGGTTGGCAAGTGGAGTACGGTATAGATAGAGAGCAAGGAGAACTGCCATCAGTCGACTGGGTTTAATAAGCATTCAGGATACAAAAGCACGAGTAAGACGGGCACTCAACGCTTAGGTTGCATGGACAGATCAAAGTATCCCGTATGTTCATTCACTACTGTATCTGTATTAAGTACTCATGTGCATGTGCATGTCCAGTATCTATACCCGCTTGGACCTACTCTCAAGTATGCACTTCTTGCTTCCCGAATCTTCCATGTTGTGGTTACAATCCATTAGACTTTGGCAATTACTTTCCCCAATCACTATCCCTTCATTCATTACTCAACCACTTCCATTCCCTCCGACTTCACTCCACCAACACCGATTTGCGACCTTTATTTGGAAATGTGAGCAGGATCCATAATCGACATTCTCCTCTTATGTGCCGTCGTACCATTCAAAATCGCTTGTGCATCAATGACACCGACAGTATGTCCCTCCTGAATCCTCTTGATCGTCAACGCCGCAATCAACGCAGCTCCGACACCACTTCCATCCTCAGCTGGTAGGATCTGAATCTGATCTCTCTGTCCCTTGGACCAGCCAAAGATTTCGCGCAATGCTTCTGCACCACGAGCTTTAAAGTGTGGGTATTTGTTGAAAACGGAGCCGTCGGCGCCGACGTGGCAGCTGGTGAGGTTCTTCTTCTTGGCAATACCAGCAATACCACAGGTGGAGAGACGGGCTGCACGTGTACCGATGAGCTCGGCGAGGCGGCGGAAGACTTCTGCTTCGGGCTTTTCGATGGAGAGGCCGAGATCTCGACGGAAGAGGTCGATTGTGTCTTGCAAATTCTCAAAAGGATCCCTATCGATACTGTTAGCATTGTGGTTAAGTGAGGCGGTGTGTAAGTACTTACTCCTCAATAGCAGCAAGGAATGAGGCGTCCAGAGAGTAAGGCTTTTGCAATTTCTTCACGTCTTGGCCGGCAAAGATGTGAACATCCGGCTTCTCGTTGAGGTCGAGTGCAACAAGGCGGAAGACTTCTCCAAGGTATAGACCAGCAATCATCTTCTCATATGTCTGCTGTCCAGGACGAGGAGACTCCTTGTCGATGATGATGTCGTACTTGGTACGTGGTAGTACTTTGTGCTCGTTGTCGAAAGCACCGTATTCGCAGTTGATAGCCATAGGTAGATCTGCAGGCAGGTTCATATGCTTGAGCTTGGGAATGTTACCGCACTCCTCCATGTAAGCAGCGTTGGTACCA
>Ga0160427_10002050_pt1 | contig 12245 bp, 10 predicted proteins | sample SolpanmetagenomL_FD_108194 | JGI IMG/M metagenome (GOLD analysis project Ga0160427, IMG submission 108194) | Solar panel surface microbial communities from Lawrence Berkeley National Laboratory, California, USA - L | ecosystem: Engineered > Built environment > Solar panel > Unclassified ...
CTCGGTGCGGTCCTATCAGCCGCTACGCAATTGAGGAAGCATTGCGCACATCGTTCAAATGCAAACAAGGGCGAGTGCTGAAGTGGTAGATCCTTTCAAGCTGCCGTCATTCGCGACATATAGAAAGGAAGGCAACAGAAGATCTACTTAGCCTCCAAGCGCCTATGCTGCTGGATGCGTATTGACCTCCACAGGGCCTTACCACAGCAGTTCCAGTTCCAGTGCCTGCCGTCGATGACCCAAGTGCCGGCTATGACAGCACCATGTTATGTGCCTGGAAAAACCGATGGAAAAACCTCACAGTCTTTCGCGCTTTTCAAGGCGGAAAAACCATGCCTAGAGACCGCGATTCGGGCTTCTTCGGAATTGGCGATCATAACTAATACTACTTGCTTGTTGCATTTTCTGCAAGCGAAGTGAATGAACTAGCAACAAGCTCGATTGAGCCAACCGAGGTAATCGAGGCTGTTTACCGGAGAATCCTATTGTGGCAAGGTGGCCGTATCACCACTCGCGGTCTCAATCTTTTTATGTCTCTTGCTAGCTGACTGCGCTTCAGGCTACAGTAAGTATGCTTTGTCATTAATGCTGCATAGTCATATGCCTGGTAATCGATAGCATGAATTGGCATATCTTGGCCCTTTCGTGGTTAAGTCCTTCGTCGACGAATGAAGCAACCGGAGCGCATCGTAAGTCTTTCACCGTCGAGCCCGACCAACTTTAGAAGCCTCCTCCTCCTCCTCCAGAAAGGATTGTTGAATCGCAACTGTACATAGAAGTTGGAAGGCGTGTTTGCATTCGTAGATATGACTAATTAGCTTAATTCGAGCCAGCCCATGATGTTCAAGAAACAAGTTGCATAGCAACGCGGTCCAGAGCATGCGTCGTAGCGTCGGCGGCCACGGCTTCACCGGCCTCAGCCATGACGAGCTGGCGAGGCTCCTCCATGGTCAGCGTCTTCTCATCCACGCCATCGATGGCAAGCCGGAGAATGCCGGCGAATACCATCTTGCTGCCGTCATTGAAGGTGACACTACTCATGAGGATGGCGTGGAGCAGGAGGATTCCAAGCCCGACGTCGAGGAGGTGCCGGGTCCTGTATTCGCAACAAAGATCAGTTAAAGGTTGGTAGTTCGATGGGTGGCAGTGGATTGGGTGGTGCTCCCGCGATGTCGCTTTGAGCTCGAGTGGTGGATCGATAAGGCCGAGTCCATTGCTTGTCTAGTATCCCCGAATATCTGGTTGACAAGGACGTTCGGTTTGTGTACCTGAGCTTTACGTCACGCCATGGTGATCTATTGACGGTACCTTCGAGACGATTTCCTCCAGGGAAGCGGAAGAATCGCTATAGCGAGGTTTCAGGCACTACAGCGAGGTGTCAGGCAGCCTGTGGTACATTTGACAAAGGAAAACATACTGGCTTGATGTCTACAAGTACTTGAGGTACGCGATATCCATTTGCCCTGTTCTTGTAAGCAATAAGGCGAAAAGAAGCTAGAAAGGTTGAAGTCGAGGTAGCCCTTAGCGGCAGCCTGAAAGGACGAGCAGCAGATCAATTAGTAAGAAGAAGCGGTGATGCTCACAGCGCCATTGAAAGTGATGGCCAAAGTGCTGTTGACTTAGGAGGAGCAGCAGATGAGGTGAAGGTGAAGTTGTGCTGCGTGCACTGTCCAGGCTTCGCTTATGACTGATTCTGGATCGTAGCGAAGCATTCGTTGGTCAGATAAGAAGCGAGAGACGCATTGAACGTGTCAGAGTATGCTCCTATTGATACTAGTCAGTACTGCTCCGAGTTCATGGGGTAAATGGCACTCCCTTCGACCCAGAAAGAACCAGTATATGTTTGAGGTGTCCTAGAAATACCTCACCAGCTAGGCTTAGCACAAACGACCTGAGCAGCAGGGGCTTCCTTCACTGATACACGCGAGCTGGTGTCGAGAGCAGGAGAAAGAGGCGAGCTGGTGTTCGGAAGACACAAAGCTGATCCGCCGACTGATAGCCTAGGGTCAATTATGGCAGGATACTGAGCACTGCGGTAGATTGCTCCTGCGGATCAGCTCGGCGTACCGACCAGCATCCCCTGCTCGTCTTAGCAGTGGGAGCGTCTTCGACATTACAGGCCCGGACCCTTAGAGGTGTCCTCTTACCAATCGTTGTCCACTGGAAATGCAATGAAGGCTCCAGCGTGTGGTAGCAACGAAAGCGGATGTCGACGAGATCTTGAAGGGCATGACTTTGGTGACAAGACTGAATGTGGAGGTGTGCAAGTGAAGTAATGCGCGATATACTTCCTGTATTTCTATACTGTATACTGTGATGATACGACTCTCAACTCGCTCTCATCCCTCGAGCGTTATTACACTCACTAAGTCTTTTCATGGAAACAGTGTTCACATGTCTAAGCATGAGGTAACCTACGTGCAATGACTTTACATACTGCGCAGAAGTGAAGGAGAACCAAGACGCTAGCAAGAAGTAGTCAGCCCATGTTGTGGTTCTAACTTGCCTGTCTTCTCTTCCTCTTCCAGTACTCCTACCTGGAAGATTCTTTCCACTACACACACTTGAAAACATCGTTAGTGACGTACGTCTTCGTACCATACGTCTCCGTCCGTTCCTTCTCCTCCTTCTTGGTTGCGTCTACCCTTCTTCTGCGATTTGCGTCGATTGTATTCGTTCTAACAATGTCCTTTGCATATCTTTCTCTCCTTGATGTATGTAATTGCATCACATACCTCATGCTATGAAAGATTATGTCCTCAGGCCCCAGTTCTTGGCTAAGCATTGACCCTGTCACCATATAAGTCTCTATATCGTCACACACCATGTGAGGAATTTCGGAATTCGTAATTGTAGATGGGGTTCATTTGCGCCAAGGCATGTTCTTGGTCCAGAATCGCTGGCGCAGCGGTGGTGCATGTCGTTGTACAGGTGGTAATACCTTGGCACTAGAATGGACACGAAAGCATGGAGCTGATGAAATGCGTTCCACGTGTCCGAACGACGACTTCGGTCCTTTGGCGTTACGCACTCTGTGCGGACTTCGAAGATGATGTTCCCTTCACTAGGCTTCCTGCCGCATTCACCTAAAAGTGTACAGCAATCCTATATTGGTCCATCGCGAATTCGATCCATGCGGCTAGCAAAAAATCTCAGTCTACAGAGAAGGATGACGATACTGAGATGAGACGGCGAGATCATGGACTTGAAGACACATTGATGTTGAGGGGTAGAGTGACGGTAAGATCCGTTCCTCTTCATGTTCAATCGGCAGTAACTTGTCAGCCAAACTGTACTCTTGTGGCTAACGCGGTATTCAAGAGCTTCAGGCTTACAACAGCTTATTCTTGGGCAAGAGAGCAGGATTATTTCCCTGGTCGTATCAGCTTGCGTCAGGTCAAGATCTAGCGGCGCTACAAGTCACCAACGCACAAGCCAACAATACCATATAGTCAAGCAGCAAGTCAAGCAGCAAGTCAAGCAGCAAGTCAAGCAGCAAGTCAAGCAGCAAGTCAAGCAGCAAGTCAAGCAGCAAGTCAAGCATACTGGAGTGATGACAGACCCTGCTCCACAACCATTTAATGACTTCTTTCATCTTTGGGTGCCCCGATAGGTTTCTTCCAGGGAGAGGAGTCTATCAATACTGCCCAAAATAAAGCCGGTAGAGCGGATAACGCTCCGTATACATACAGAATCTAATTCTAAAGGATTCCTGCCAGAACAAGTGCCGACATCGCGATGAAAGCACTGGCAACGGCCCAGCCGTCATGTCCCTGCTCGACCGCCAGACTGGTCGAGGCACTTGTGGAGGCGGTTGCTGGTTCCGATGTCCATACTGCTGTGGCAGTCGTCGTCGATCCTATGAGTGACGTCGTGGAGGCATTATTTGCTTTCAGGATGCTGGCGATCTGGCTTTCGCCCTCGACGACTCCGTACCCATTGCGATCTTCTATAGAGTCTGCGGACCAGGCTGCAGCACGTCTGCCTCTGCGGCGGGAAAAGCCTGAAAAGAAGGATGATATATGAGCCTTTCTTCTTGTTTCTCAGATTCGAACTCGTCTTCGTAGCTCTTACTACAGTACCAGATGAGGAGCGGAATTCCAGCAGCTTCCAAAATAGCATATTAAATCGGCATCGTGGGAAACAGACTCTGAGCAGTAAGGTTTGTTGAGCCTGAGATTGTCCGACCATACAAGAACGCATCAGCATTTGCATCGTTCAAACACTGAACTCAGGTACAGACCCCATTATCGGCTCTACGCAGATCGACAAGGAAGGCTAAATTGGTAGCTGTATGGATAGAGCACTGGAGAAACAGCAACTGTCGACGTCTAGGAATACAGAAAAGATAGCGACAATGTATGGTACGGTCAGTGTACGGATTCTACTTATTCTAGTCCTGCGTCACCAGTCAACCATTTTCTCTTAATCACAAAATTCTTCGTGCCTAGCCGTGCGTCGTCGCTTTGATTGGAGTACTGTGGCATCCTCGTCGCGGAGATAGCTTGGATGTTTACGCTTTTTGATGAAGATGCTGCTGGGCATCGAATGCGCGCTTGATATCTCAACACGACCTGAGCGCGCAGATGTCGTGATACGCGCTCTACGGTCTTACAAACTATCAGCTTCTACAGTAGGCAGTAATCGAGGGTTACATATGCGACTCACCTGGGATTGGAGCCGGACCTGCAACAGGCTCCGCGTGCAGATCGGCAGTGTCAAAGCCATCAGCATAATCCTTCTCGTAGCTTAAGATACCATGAACGAGCACGGGCCTACCGCGTCAGCTTTGCCTCCGACTAAATTCGAGATTCGAGCCGCAGTAGCTTACTTTATGAAAGATAACAAGTGTCCTTGCACTCTCTTAAGCGGCGACTTCATGTTACAGATAAGACCTTGTTCAAGCTGCGAGGTTGTGATGTAGCTTCTGAGAAGGGTGGTGAGGATGTCGGCGAAGCTTTGATCGTTGAGTCTTTGCTTGAGCAGCTCAATTGCGGCCGGACGGGTCGAAAGCGCAAAGTACTTGATCAATCTGGCTGTTCCAGCTCGGACTGCGACTTGTCAGGAAGTATACGAGTGTCGCAAAATAACTAAACCATACGTAAGTAGATCATCACCAAGGTGTGCAAGGTACGCCAGGCCACACCCAGTGATGATATGACGCAGTGCATACTGTGAAACACGTCGAGCAGATCGACCTCATAGTCACTGACCAGGCCAACAGTCTCGGCGAACTGAGAAGAATCAGCTGAAGCTCTTCGATCTTCGTTGCGTATTTACCTCAATCTCGTTGTGAACCTGCATAACAATCAATGTTGAGTAGAAGTCCAATTCAGCCAACCTCGACTCATCCTTGGACAGCTCGCTGTTTCGATGCAGCGCAAAAGCGATGTCCTTCATGGTGCGGTGTCCTTGCTCCACCACGGCTGCACTACACAGGCGGCGTACAAGGTTGATTTCTTTCGCTGACGACCGTGCGTCACCTGGCATCGGCAGGAAGCCCATAAGTTCGTCGGCAAGCTTTTGAAGCTTCTCGCAGGTGGTTTCGTCAAGTATGGCCCTGCGCTTCCAGTTCGTCTTAAGTTGGATAGTCGTCGCGCTAAAAGGTCCGGGACCATAACGGAAGCTCAGCTGCACAGACAGGCCAAAGTTCTGATAGCTGGCTGCTATAACCTTCTTTAATTGGTCATCAGTTTCGATAATCATTTGGTCATGCGCAGCATGGGCATCACTTCTTGCAGACTTGTGTTGGCTGGGTGAGCCTACCCTTGCTTCGCGGTCGCCAGAATGTCGTCTGGCTGGTGACAATCTTGGCCCAGAAGGCTGTGTTCTCTGCTCTACCTCACTTAGAGCTGTACTGATCTTTTGCGTCGCTAGAGTGTCATATTGCGCCTGCTCAGGTCTGGATCCTGGTGCAACGTGACGAATCAGCGGACTCGGGCTGTGTGATGATGACATTGATGAAGGTGACACGAAGTTCATCGTGCTTCCCGTAGTAAGCCCTTGCTTTCTCGTTATGATAGTCGCGGCAGATGAAGGTGTCCCCGTCGAAACTGTTGGCGAGGCGGTCCGGCTTCTTATCTCTCCGGTACCTGGTTCATCGGGCGCTGCCACTGCCTCAGTTCCTTGCATACCATAGTCGTTGCCAGCTACTGCACAAGTCTCAAGAAAGTCATCACTGAGAAAGGATATGCTCCCTTGTGCTGCTGAGCCTGGACCGCTACCACATACTAGTCGTTGACCGTCTATTGTTTCCATGTTAGGTAGCTTCTGCATAGCCACGTAGTCGTCGTAGTGATGATGCGTTCCGTACGTATCCAGGTTGGAGAAGAGCGGGGCGCAACTGAAGTTCATATCGCAGCTTATCGCCTGGTTCAGAGTGTGGAGATCCTCTGACGAATCCGGGGCCGTGAACTCGGTACTAAATAAGTGCGGGGTAGAGAAAATCTCACCTCCAGACACTCCAGTTGATTGTTCACGAATGTCTGGTGAACAAACTTGACTGTATGTCCCTACTGCTCGGCAGATCTCTGGATCCAACATAGTCTGGTCCTCTGTAGCTGCGGTAATCGTTCGGAATGTGTCCGATTCGCCTGCGTTTCGTGCTCCAGACGGAACCGCGACCGAGGTAGTGGAAGATTGCAGCAAACCCTCTGGGATGTCAGTTGTGGCCTGGTTGTTCGAAATCACCCAGTCGAGATGCTCCACACTGTTGATGGCTTGAGACTGAACGTACATAGTTCTTGGACTGAGCTGTTCTCGCCCTGTTAAAGGGCCATGATCCAATTGCTTTTCTCTAAATTCGTTAAGAGTTTTACGCAAAACTGCATTCGCTTCGACAAGAGCATCCCTCTCGATGACTACCTTATCATATTCTTGCCGTAGAGTCTGTTCGGCCCCTGTCTGTGTTTCTAAGTCGCTTCTGAGGTGCTCGCAAGTGACCTCAAGAGACACATTCTTGGCCGTCAATTGCCTAACCACAATGGCCAAAGCCTCCTTCTCGCCCAGGACCTGGTAGATTTGATCAAGGCTATCTTCGTGCAGAAGAGCGGTCCTTTCCATCACGCCGTCAAGGCTCACATCTTCATCACCAAACAGGTCGTCCACCGGCGGGCGGTCTTCCACGTCGGTATGCTTTTACACGCGTCAAACCTGTTCTCCTGTCATATTGGAAGGTTGATTACCTCTACGGCTGCGCCTGACTTCTCCATTTCTTTGTCTTCGGATCCCCGCTGCAGCGTGATTATTGTCTCCTGTAACTCATCGCTAGCCAGGTAAGCGTCTGCTTAAACGAATCAATGCTCGACTCACATGCGCGGTCCAAGTAAATGAACATAATCTGCGCTATTCCTCTACGGTACAGTTAGCACGCTCCTTGGTAGTCGAACGGCGTCTCACACCAACCTGTTCTGATGGAGTCCCAGATGCGCCTGCGAGGTGGAGCTCCGGACTACACTGTCTGCTCATCATTACGTAGTTCTGTATCGGCAGCGTGCCTCCGAGGGAATGGGTCCTAAGGGAAGCGTGGTGGGTGTCCACAGGCCCCTTGAGTGCTGAATAAAGATCTTGTTGAATTGCCGTTAAGGAGACGCAATAGATCAAGACTTTATATGTCATAATAGGCCCCATATTAGCGCGCGCGTCTAGCACTGCCTAACAGTGATACAACCGCCTTGTGTGACTTCCAAGCGCTGAAACCACTGGACAGACTGTATTCGCTCGCACCCGCCTCGTAGGTGCACTTTCAGCAGAAGTCCTGTTTCATTCTGCGCAGACAAGTGAATTCTGATAGCCTTTTTTAGAGATGAGTCAGGTTCACTCGGGCGCTTATGTCAAGTAGCTGATCCTAGAAGGTGAACAAGCGCTGAAGTTAGTCCAAATGCAGGCACACGCGGTGCGATTGTATATTTAGCGAGCTTCACGCAGCTCAACTCGTTGGAAGATCGTGACTGCCTCTACGAACGGTATGACCGTCGCTCACACGTCCATGGCGTTGTGTAGTAGCCACTACCACGGTATGGCGCTCACTCTTATCCATCGCAGCCATCGCATCGCGACAACACCTCTATCTGGCTCTTGCTCGGGGAGATTTTATAGCTATATGTATGTAGTCTCGAACTTACATCAGTCCATTAAGCGCCCAGGTGGATACGGTAGAGGTGGCGAAGTGACCATCGCGTTTTGAGCTAGTAGTGCAAGAAATTTAGTATGGAAATTGGTGACACGAAGAAGCTCTTGCGCTGCTCAACATCAACGGTCTGGAAGAGGCTTATTTCCTACGAGGAAGACCTCATGGCCTAGGCGAATGAAGGAAATGAAACACCAGGAAGCGCTCGTTGTACTTCGTTCGCCTTAGTCCTCATTCCAGCCATGGCGTTTGTAGCAATGGAGAGTTCGGAAATCGGAAATCACTACTTCATAGACGCGATCGTGCTAGGTTGTGGACACAAAGCGGGCCGCACTAGGCCACTCGGAGTAAAGTTTCTTGTTGGCGATGTACCAGAGGAGAAAAAGGGTTGGGGGTAATGTTGAACAAGAGCATGTCGCAGTGAAGATCGACAATGAAGTCGTACAATTTGAAACGAAAGATGCGGCCACGGAACAGGAAGGAGATAGAGAGCTTACAGAGGGTCGATGGCTCCACGATGATTGTGAGCAAGCTTCGTGGCGGATATATCTCGCATAGGCAGTCCTTACTTAACAAAGCGCATAGTGCTTGATCGGCTGTGTGATGCAGGAATGTTTGCTTGACGAGGTATGGCAGGGACCCTAATCTCAAAATACACCAGCCATCCCAAGAAGCCGCTTCGGGGATAAGCTGATCGACGAGAGAGGACGAGTACCGGTTTCGTCCAGTGACGGGCTTGCTTCCAGCCAGCTTAAGATAGCATGCCCATCGTATGCGTCCCCAACTGTAGCCTCATCATCTTCATCATCCTCGAGCATATCTGCAGCGCCTCGCATAGCTACGATTCGCTGCAATACCCATTGCATATCCAGCAAGGCTCGACTTGGCAAGGGATGTTTCTCAGGATCTGAGGTGGTCACGCGGAATATGTCTCCAGATCTAATTGTCGCATGAGCAGTGATCTGATCACCATTATCGTTAAATGTGTACCATCCAGCTGTGACCCCGCCTGTCGCTAGGAGGCCCTCAGAGACCAGTGGCTTGGTGGAGAGTGAGACTCTCTGATGTTCATAAAGCGGTTGCCAGAAGAACTGGATGCGCATCGCTCTCTCCTGCATCTCATCCTCGTTTGTGATCGAGGCGGGTAGAGGCTTCAGCGCGAATATACCGTCATTCCAATGAGAGTGCATATGTGCCGCCAGACAGAGCATGTTATGGCAACCGTCCAGTCCTTTCTCGGCATCTTCTTCAAAGATTGTGTGATACCATTCATCCACCCGCTCGTCCGTCCAGAAACTTCGGAGAATGGCCCAGAAGCTTGACTCTTTCTTTTCGCTCTCCTTCATCAAACAGTGCGGGTATATGTGAGCCACCTCCGGACCCTTGTCGTTTGTAAGTATGCAACTGTGTTGATCCCGTGTCCTACACTTGTCTATTGTTAGCACTGCAATCTTGGGCATGTTTATCGAAGTGGGTACCAACCTGCTCTACGCCGCGGTGAGTTATACTGTCCCTGCTTGACCGTGACGACGCCTTACTTGGCTGCTGCGCCAAAGACGATGATATGTCTTTGTCCCGATTCTTCTGTTGCCCTACAAATCGTTAGAAGAGCATGTTGTTCGGAATACCCGATGCACAGACATGCTTGCAACGCCCGTCCAGCACCGGTTTCCAGTAGAGTTATGTAGGCTTGAGGCTGCTCAGCAAGCTCTTCAAGACGCTTGACATCTGCCACTTGGCAAAATGCCCAGAACGGCGCCGGGACGTCCGTTCTACCTCTTGTCGTGAGGACATCTTCTAGCCGCTTGATGGCCTGAGATCGGACCTCAGATGGGTTATTGTAGTCCTCCGGGTCGATGACGGTGCCAGGTTCAGGTGGGATGCTACAGATACCGTAAGGCACGAGCAAGCGCTCGACGCATAGGGTGCACTTACAATCTAGAGGGCATTCCCTCGGATCGTTTCCTCTTGCCCATCGTGCCCTAGTCTATGCAAGGCAGGCAAAGGGAGTTGTCTGCGCGGCGTCAATGTCAAGCGACCTCATGATATGAATCTACATTGGCTTTCATAGCTGTTGAGATCACAGACTTATAAACCACGTGTCACGCGACGAAATTTGTGCATGTCAAAGCAGGCTCGTAGGGCAATCGTGTTTGCCTTTGTACCGCCCCCACGAAGAATCCGTGGGGCCATTGCTCAAACCCTTCCAGCAGCCAGCAAGAATTTACAACACTGTCATCTCAACACTAGCTCGTAGCGTAGCGCATATTCTACCGCGCACTATGCGACCCTCATCCGCCGCGCGCGACCATGCGCGATTCTTGGCTGTATGTGTATCGACCTCATACACTCCATCCTTCGTCAATTAGAGACAATGCTACACTTCTACCGACGACCGAGCATTCATCGTAGCCTTGGTGTGAGCCGAGCCTCGCAAGACCAAAACATTCCTAAGATGAAGGAGAAGACGCAGGTCTATACGCACGTTGTTTCAGCATTGGCGCACAATTGGGCAGTTAATGAGAATGATCTCTATCATTTCTACTTCAATTCTTCGAGAGATAATTGCTACTCGTTCAGGCGTTGCTGCCATGACGAAGCAAGCCCGTCAACGGAGGAGACTGGTGAACGTCATTTCTCGTCGGTCAACTCATCCCCGAACCGGCTCCTTGGGTTGGCTGGTGTGTTGTGAGTCTAGGATCTCCGCCTTACCTCGTTAAGTATAAAGTCCTGCATCACACAGCTGATCGAGCGCCATGCGCTTTGTCAACTGAGGACTGCCTATGCGGAGTATAGTCACCACGACGCTTGATAAGAATCGTTATTTTGAGCCATTAACCCCCTGGAAGGGTCTCCATTCCTGTCCTGTCCCGTGGTCGCCTCTTCGTTTCAAATAGTACGACTTCGTTGTTCGTCTTCACTGCGCCATGCTCTTGCTCGACATTACCACCAATCCTTTTCCTCTGGTGCGTCGCTACAAGAATCCTTACCTTTAATGGCCTCCTTCTATACTACAACGTCTTGATTTGGCAGCTAAACCTGTTTGCGACCAAGTTTCCTGGCACCGACATCATGGACGATTTCGCTGTTGCAATACTGTTTTAAGTATTGTAATCTTCACTGTAATGATGCAGCTCGCCCCTGCGTTGGGACTAATAGTGATGCAGTGGTAGGTAATGGAGGCCATTTGTGTAGCGGAGTGACCTACCTGTCGAACCTGTCCGAATGACAGCATTGGCGGATTGGGTTGACGTACGTTGTTTTGCATGCATTGGATTGTTCGTAGAGTTCGGACCGCATGGTTGATGTTCACTAGGGAAAGGCGGAAAGCCAACCAGAATTTGGACACCCATGCCATATTTATGCGATGATGAAGTAAAGAGAGAAGTCTAGCAGTGACTGCGCGGTCAGACCCCGACACTATTGCGTATAGTCCACGCACCGCCGGTCTGGCTGCAGGTTCCCACTTCGCCTGTGTCTCAGCTCAAACATTCCAATCACTAGGGACGTGCCCAACCTCGGCTGTGCCGTCCCTACCAACCAAGTCAATGTCCTCGGCGGCCAGTACTTTGATGTCCGTCTTGAGGTCCACGTTCGCTTGAACGGCTTAGACTACACTGGCGGACCCAACCGAGACCCCAACTTCACCTTCGCCTCCACTCCTCCCAGAGGTGCTGCTACCAACGCTCCTAAGTGCTTTACCCTTCCAGAGCCTTCGCTTGAAAGGTGAAACTTTACCTACTATGAGGATCTCTTTGCTCAGGATGCTGGTAAGCCGACTGTTCGTCGTGTTGCCTCGAAGGCGTACCGTAAGGTTGCTCTTTATCACGAACGTCTGATATCCTTCCTGGAGTCGTGATTGATGGTTAACAAGTTCTCCAGGAAGGTGCCTACACTGCCACTCTGACTTACAGTAATGGTAGTACCACTGTAACGGGATTATATGAGGCCTCTGAAACTGTCCGCCGCGCGAAGAACATTGTCATGTTCCTTTGGTGACGGTATGACCCAAAACATGATCACAGCGGCTCGCCTCATCGCCCACAAGTAGATGACGATACTTACCCAATACCAAATCCAAAGCTAACATTCCTTCAAGACCTGTCAACGGTTGCTA
>Ga0160427_10002051_pt1 | contig 12230 bp, 13 predicted proteins | sample SolpanmetagenomL_FD_108194 | JGI IMG/M metagenome (GOLD analysis project Ga0160427, IMG submission 108194) | Solar panel surface microbial communities from Lawrence Berkeley National Laboratory, California, USA - L | ecosystem: Engineered > Built environment > Solar panel > Unclassified ...
ATGGAGGTGGTGAATGCGTGCTAGACAGAGGACTGCGAGAGCGATAAGCAGCAACAGACACAGAGAAGTAGGGAGATGTTACAAGCAGGAGAAGGCCGGCCCGCAAGAGACTCGAGCGACAACAGGCCTTTGCATTTAAGCGGGCAACGTCCGAAAAGGAACGGTTGATATCCTTGGCACGAATATTGCCTGCCGAGAGATACACACACTACCGAACTATAAGCTTATCGCAAATGCCTAGTTGACAAGTGACGGACATGTTCTGTATGGCCAGTTGTTTATACACAAGCATAGCATGAACCTTGCGTTCTCCCCCTCATCCCATCCTCTTGTCTTGCCTATCACATTCTCGTGTCAAGCGGTGTGACCACACTCACGTCATGCTCCAGCCAGCAACCTAGGATCTGGTGCATTGCCGATGTTTTCCCTCAAGCCTGTCTTGCGATAGGGGGTGACACAGTACTGCTGTGATCACCTGCGCGTCTTCGTACTACATCTCCGCACCGCAAGCGGAAAACAAATATATACATGCAGCAATAGTATGGTGATTTAGCCGAAGGAGAAGAGGAGCGGTCAGGAGTCGCCAAGGAGAAATCAACAATCGTTTCTCGATCAAGTCCTACTTCTCTCCAGGTTGTGCTGTCTCAATGCTCTTATACTAACTCAGAGGCATAGGGGTTTAAGCAAATACCAAGGATATAGTTAGGGAAGTAAAGCAATATCAGAAGATGGTGTGGGTGGAGGCAAAAGGTTAATTGGTTAAAAACTGCATCGGCAGCATCTCCTTAGTAAAATGTGGAGAGATCAACAAGTCGCCAACAAAACAATACGCGCTTCTGGAATATGCACCACCATTACCAAGCAGAACAATACACTACAAACTTAAACACAGGCCCATAAGAGTAGCGACCAAAAGCATATACCTTTTTGCCATTTATAGGAGAGTATGCGAAATGATAGAAATTCTCCAGAATGGCATGGTTCATCTTGTTGATCTCCACCGTATGCTCAGCGAACGTTGTTGACGCACTAGTGCCCTGCGTTTTGGCTTTTGCCATCCAAACTTCTCAAATCTCGAGTCTCGTCTCACCTGATCTTTGTTTGTGTTCGTTTGTTTCATCTGATATTCGACCTTCTCTTTGTTCTCTTCTCTCCTTATTCTTCTCTCCCTTCCGAGACATAGAGCATCTCCAGCTCTGTCTTCCTTTTCTTCCTTCCTTTTCTAGTCCTTTTCTTCTGCCAATAAGCCTGTCATGGTCTTTGGTTACAACCGTGTGAGACGCCTATCGAGGGCGTCTCCAACATCGCCTTTTCCATGGAGGCAGATGTTTGTGCTTGGTAAGTCGTCTGCAAGGTTATTGCCTGCTACACCACAGCTAACACGTTACACTCACAGCTCTCTGCAGAATCGCCGAACCAATCGCTTTTACCTCGATCTTCCCGTATGCTCTCTCTTGAACGCCAGACCCAACACGCGACTGATTGCAAGATAGATACATCTACTACATGATTGAAGACTTTGGCATTGCAAAGAACGATAGTGAGATTGCTATTTATGCTGGCATGGTTACTTCTGCCTTTACCTTTGCAGAATTCTCCGCTGTAAGAACATTATATATGCTTTGTTTACAGTTCATGAACTAACACTCGTCAGGCTGTTCTATGGGGTCGTCTAGTAAGATACGCAAACATGGCCATAACACGCTTTATACTCATACGTCTCAGTCTGATATTTGGGGTCGCAAACCTGTCCTCCTCATTGGTCTAGCTGGTACTGGTATCTCTATGTTCATTTTCGGTTTCGCAAAGAACTTCCAAACTATTCTTATCGCTCGTGCACTCGGTGGACTCTTGAACGGAAACGTTGGTGTCCTTCAAACTACCGTCGCCGAAGTTGTGACTGCAAAAGAACACCAGGCTCTAGCATACTCAATCATGCCATTCATCTGGACTTTGGGTAAGACATCGCTAAGCCTTTCGATCTTTGAACATCGGCTGACTTTAACTCACCAGGCTCCATCGTGGGTTCTGCACTTGGTGGGCTCCTCGCCGATCCCGTTAAGAACTATCCCAATCGGTTCAGCAAGGGAACTATCTGGGATGCTTATCCGTACCTCCTCCCTAATGTCATCTGTGCAGCAGTCGTCTGCGCCGGACTAGTCGCTGGACTTCTCTTTTTGGAAGAAACAAACGAACAAGCTAAGAATAGTGGACGGAAAGATTATGGTCTAGCTCTAGGACGCTCAATTGAAAATGTGTTCCGACGAGTAGTTGGAAAGCCAAAGCTCGAGGATGGTTCTGAAGAGCGAGCTCCACTATTGCAAAACGGCAACAGCCAGAACTACTCGTCTGCTCAGGCCACATCTACAGCTGCATCTGCCCCTGCGCCTTCCAAGAGCATCAAGAAGCCATCTTTCAAAGACGCCTTTACAAACCAGGTCATCCTTCAGATTATCGCATATGGTGTCCTCGCTTACCACACCATGGCATTCGAGCAGCTCTTCCCAGTATTGCTCAGTATGCCCAAGGCGACCGAACCCGCCAAGGACCCCATCCATTTCACTGGTGGCTTCGGTCTTCCCAGCTCAACCATTGGTTTGATCTACTCTCTGCAGGGTTTCTACAACATGTTCTGCCAGATCTCCATGTTCCCTTACATTGCCAAGCGCGTATCGAGTCTTACACTTTTCAGGTGGCTATGCGTTACCTGGCCAATCTGGTATATTGTTATGCCATACGTCGTCCTTCTCCCGGAAGCAGGACAATGGCCGGCCATTGCTTTCCTTGTTGTCGTCAAGATTACTTACAACGCCTTTGCATACCCAGCGAATGCTCTTCTTCTAGCCAACCACGCGCCTTCTCTGTTGGTTCTCGGCTCAATCAATGGTGTCGCCGCATCAATCGCCTCTCTCTTCCGTGCTCTCGGCCCCAGTCTTGAAGGTCTAGCACAAAGTATCGGTCTTGACCACGGCATCATGGGTCTCGGCTGGTGGACTACTGCAGTTACTGCCGTTGTCGGTGGTATCATCGTGATCTGGATGACTGACCCAGATGCCATTCGTCCTGAGGATCAAGGCGAGGCTGCTGTTGACGAACACGAGAGTCTTGCTGATGCTGCTGACCTTGTGTTCCGAAGAGGCAGTCATATGCCACCTACTGGTCCGGAAGGTCAGACTCTTATCGAGAACGAAGAAATGGCTATTAGTTTCGCCGCTGGTACTCATCATCATAGGAAGATGTCTACGGCTAGTAGGTTTGGACCGGCTGGGAGGAGATTCAGCTTGGTTGAAGATCATGCTAGGAGGCTCTCGGCCTCTGCCGCTTCCATGCAGAGTGGTCGAGGTTGAAAGTCCACCGTAGGTCGAGAAGAAAAGAGCAGAAAGATGACGTTGCAAAGGGTTTTGGTCAACGTGGGTCTGGACAGAGATTCGTGGTAGGTAGTCATTCGAATAAGTATGGCACAGTTGAGTTGAACTCGACGAGGAAAATGAGTATGGTTACCACGGCCTTGATTTGTACAAGTATTGATACGACGGGATGGTCTTTCCATGGCGTTTATATAGAATGTGTTTCGTTTCATTCAAGAAGAGAGGTAGATATATCTTAATGTCATGACTGATCTTGATGGAAACAAATGGTAGACGTCGTGCAGCTCGTTGTCAAAATCCGGCTTGTGTCAAGACATAACCTGCCGTCTTGATATAGTCCTGACGTTCTACTTGTAGCAAACTATCAGGTAGTCTTCTGAACGACACGTTCACCATGTGGCATCTCCAATTTTCGTGTCGATCGCTTTGCAGGCCTAGTCGTGACCAATGGCACCTCGAACCTAGGTCCGAGCTCAAATCTCGTCCTTGTACTCATTCGGGACCTTTGTCCTCATTTGGGACCTCCAATCCTGTGCAGATGGTCATGACGCGATCGTGATTCGTTCAAGTGCTTTTCCTCTTGATTGTCTCTATTCGAGATTTCCAGACATGACGCGCACACAACTCCCAGTCTGACGGATCCTCTCCACGCCATAATTCCTGTCTCGTTCAACTTCAATGTCAATCCTGCTCGGTCGTCCCATTTCAACGCCTTGATCGATGCAGATGCGTACCAAATCTACACCACGCTCTTGTAATATAGCCAGATAAGCAGCTAATCCCGCAGAAGCACTACCAGTGGCCGCGTCTTCGCCAAATGCTGTCTCAATCATGCGGCACTTGAGCTTGTAGTCTGCCTTGCTAGGAGCCCACGCTAAGTCGTCCATGTAGTAGAAGTATATTGCCGTGAAACTGGGACTCCATCCTTCGTCTAACTTGATGAAACGCTCAGATGGCAGCGTTGATAACTTGATGGCGCGAAGTGCCGCCATAGAGGGCACGCTGACGTACGCGAACGTCATGCCCTGTACGAGTGATACCACGGGACTGGCGTTGCTTATCTTATTCTCAAACGCCTCCAAGCCAGGCTGCATCTTTAACACCGCGTCTCGAGTAAGCCCCGCTTCATGAACATGCACATTGTGCGGAATCGACGCGGTCGCATACACGTCCGCACCTCTCGGCTCAAAACTTAATTTCACAGGGCCTGCTTTCGCAATCAACCGCGCGCTCGCTCGATCGCCAACCACCTCCGGATACAGTTTCGCTAGATACCATGCCGTGCCAATAGTAGGATGGCCTGCAAAAGGCAATTCTCTCTCCGTAGTGAAGATGTCGTAGATCCATTCTGCCTTTCGTCGTGATTCGTCTGATAGGTGAAGGAAGACTGTTTCGGAATAGTTGAACTCGCGAGCGATGGCTTGCTTCTCGGCTTGGTTTGGGGTTTGGCCTTCGTGAAGCAGGATTATGGCGAGTGGGTTGCCGCCGAAGCGGGTAGTGGTGAAGACGTCGAGGGTGACGTAGTCGAGCGAGCGGGTATGTGTTAGGCCTGGTGTGGTGGTATATGTAGTCATGGTTTAGCTCAATTTACGTAAGCAGTAAAATTGCCAGTTCAGCAAGATGTAAGAGATTAGCAAATCAGCTACTACATGCAGCAGGTTGATGTGTACTTTTCCAAATGTGCATGCCTAGCTCGTCAAGATGAGATGGACGTTGTAGTTCTAGTGGCCAAAAGCCCATTGGCCTTGGCGCCTGTTGTCGCCGTTACGCCTTCCTTGTTGGTAAACACTTCCGAACTCCAACTCCTTCAATCAACAAGCACATCTACTAACAAAGCAGGACAGCATCATGAGCAGCGTCCGCGTAGTTGCCCGAATACGACCTCTGCTCGCAAACGAACTCTCCCGCGACACAATAGTCAGCGCAGTCCCACCAACTTCAGACGCCCGTTCCAGCATCGTCACAATCCCAAATCCTCGCAACCCAGCAGAAAACTACAGCTTCCATTTTAACGCCGTATACGATGAGTCCTCAACACAGCAAGACCTTTCCGATAATGAGGTCGCATCGACAGTCAAGCACCTTTTCCATGGCTATGATACAACGATATTTGCATACGGAGTGACAGGAACAGGAAAGACGCACACAATGAAAGGTGGAAAGTCCTTGGCCGAACGAGGAGTGATACCGAGATTACTATCAGCGATATATCGCAGAGGCAGGAAGACTGAGAAGGATAGTGCTGGAGCGAAGAAGATTGAGGTGACGATGAGTTATTACGAGATTTATTGTGATAAGGTGTTTGATCTATTTGAATCGCCGGAAAAGAGGACGCCAGCGGGTTTGCCGATAAGGGATTGTAATGGTAAGACTGTCATTGCGGGGTTGACTGAGAGACCGTGCGATTCTTTGAAAGAGTTTGAGGTCATGTACGATGAGGCGAATAAGAATCGGAGTGTGGGAGCTACAAAGGTATGTGCAGAGGCTTTTTGGGCGAGAGATATGATTTATTCGATGAAGCTAGCTGTGATGCTGACTAGATGCTTTAGCTCAACGCACACTCTTCCAGGTCTCACGCAATACTTTGCGTGAAAGTATCACAGATCGAGGGCGACAAAACCATCGCCAGCACAGCATCCGCCATCGACTTAGCAGGAAGCGAAGACAATCGCCGAACCGAAAATGGCAAGGAAAGACTAGTAGAGTCGTCTGCAATCAACAAAAGTCTCTTCGTTCTAGCTCAATGTGTCGAGGCAATCAGCAAAAAGCAAGCACGGATACCATACCGCGAGAGCAAAATGACGAGGGTTCTAGCTCTGGGACAAAACAATGGATTGACACTGATGATACTGAATCTAGCGCCTGTCCGGTCGTATCATCTCGACACACTATCATCCCTTCAATTCGCAAATCGTACTAAGAAGATTGAGATCAGAGAAGTGGAAAATGAGCCTATATTTAGGGGCAAGCAAGAGCGAATTCCAGCTGTGACTGGGCCGCCAGTACATCGTCAGCCATTAAGAGCATTGACGGCTGCCCCTATCAATGTTGGAGCCAAGACCACATTGAAGGACAAGCCATTGAAAGCCTTTTCTGTTTACAACGAGAAAACAGCACTCAGTCGACCATCATATGGACGGAAAAGAGGTTCAGACGAGAACAGGGCAACGAACAGTCGTCCTCATAAACAACTTCGCACTAGTGCTGAGTATAGCAGCACACTTGTGCATGCTCACAAAAACGGCACTAACAGCAACATTTCCCGTGCCGATCTCGAGTCTCTTGTCAACCGTATGGTAGAGGAGAAACTGGCAGAACGTACAATCGATGCCGTTTCCACTCAAGCAGCCCCTCTGAATATCGAGGTACAGCGTCGTCTGGAAGCACTAGAACAACGTATCCAATCACAATCGCAGGATGATCACAAAACAGAAGGATTGCAATACCTTTACATGGCGAAGCAGCATCAAGCTCGTGGCGAGGATGCGTCAGCGCTCAAGATGTACGAATTGGCTGAACCTTTCTTTCCTGGAAACGAAAAGCTAACAAGCCGCATGACGAAATTGAGAACGATACTGGCGGCCGATAAAGCAGGGGAGAGTGACCAAGTGCTGGAAGAACCACATATCCATACAGCACATCCCGAACTTGTGCCCGAGAAACACAGCAAGCAGCAATACGATGACGACGAATACAACGACGACAACTACAACCCCGAAGACGCAGACTACACAAATACCACCCACATAATGGACGAAGGAGCATACCAATCCGACTCCAGCTTCCACTTCAAACCCAAAAAGGCCAAATCGAAAAAGATTGTAGCACGCCCTCCTCAAGTTCACCGCGATGAAACCCCGCCGACACCGCGCACCAGCACACTCCTCCACATCATCAATACGAGAGATCTCACGCAGATCAAGTCGCTGAAAGGGGTCGGAGTGAAGAAGGCGGAGGGCATCGTCAATTGTTTGCTTGAAATGGGTGGAGATGTAATTGAGGATTTGGTTGGGTTGGCAGCTATCAAGGGAGTTGGTGTGAAGACGGTGGATAAGATGAGGGAGGGTATTGTTGTTTGTGGTGGTGATGATAGGCTTGATGAACTCGGTGGGGAGTTTGAGGGAGCTGGGAAGGTGAATATTCACAAAGCAACCATGGGAATGGCGACTGGTGTTTGAAAAGCTCGGCTTTCTTGATTTGGCGTCAGCAGGTGTTTCTGGGGTATAGACGTTCCATCTGACGAGCACGATGATGATGAACCTACACCATTTTGACGATATAGTTGCATGAACCTATAACATTGTTACGACATGAGTTGAAGTAGTTGCCAGCATCCGCTCAAGTCCGTGCAAAAAGTGGAAATTCGCCATCTATTTGCGAGCTTATAGCTCACCGGCCTATACAAGTGAGGACCTGCATGGTGGCACAGAGTTACTTGCCCACTGCGTTAGGAGGTTGTTGAGAAGTGCAACTGAATGCATAATTGTAAACAATCGCAGCCATCCTTCGCTTTTGTTGCACATGTGAAACGGATGGATCTTTTGGCGTGGTAGATGGCCGTTTCGTTTCTCTGATGCCTTCGGGTTTGTTTGTCGGTTTCTAGAATCCGTACTCGTCCGTTTTTGCTATTGTTGGATCCGCTCCGAGTTGCGATAGATATGGTGATGGATACCTGTCGTGGTAAAGAATGTAGAGTCTCGATCTGAGCTCTCTTTTTGTCTTGGAAGTGCACTGCTTGTTCTGTGTCTGAGTACAGCTTTGCTTCTTCAATACTTGCCGTGGTATACAAGGTCTACACAATTCTGGAAAAGTTGTTTCCGTCTCCGCGGCAGGCACCTGTCCAGCTACTTCGTTGACAACTTGGACCCGGTGTCCGTAGCGTCCATCGCAGCGTATCTGGGATCCTTGAACGGCGGACCGAGAAAGAGCTTCACTACGGCGTGCCCTGATCCAACATATTCCTACAAAGACAGAGAATTAGCCTTGTCGCACACATCCACACACAAACACCACCAGCAACAAAACTCACCATCTCACAATCGCCCTCTCCTCAACCCGATGATGCTCATACCCCAACACGCTCACGCCCCCAGCATCCAATTGCAACCCCCTCGCCATCTCCACCCCACAACCCAACCACCTCGCTCCAAACCCCCTCAGCACATGTCCATGCGCCACACACAGCACATCCGCCCTCTCCTGCCCCCAACACTTCTCATGCACCTCCTTTTGAATCTTCTCAATCAACCTATCAATCCTTTCCGCAACCTCCGCCGCGCCTTCGCCGCCTACATGCTTATACCCCGTCGTCCACGTTCCGAAGTTCTCGCCTGCAGCGTCTTTGGCGTAGATTTCCTTGGTCTTGAGGCCTTCGTACTCGCCGTAGTTCATTTCGGTGAGGAGGTCTGTTGTTTCGACCTCGATGTCGGAGGGGAGGTTGAGTAGAGTTAGTGTTTCTTGAGCGCGGGCGCGGGGGGAAACGTAGACTTTGCGGAGTTTGGAGGGGTCGATGGTTAGGTTGGGACCGAGGAGGGTTGAGGCGGTGGTTTTGACGAGGGATTGACCGTGCGGAGTGAGCGATAGGTCGGTGAAGGAGGTGTGTTGCCCTGTTTTGGACCATTCTGTTTCGCCATGGCGGAGGAGGAAGAGGCGGGGGTCGCGGGGCATGGTGGGTGGCTGGTCGTGAGTTTGGTGTGGTTTGTAATATGTGATGGTAATTGAATTGAGGTCATGCTAATGTGCCAAGTAATGTATACAGTCACGTGATGTAGGAGATGACCATTGGCCCTAAAACCTAAAACCTTGAACCTTGTAAACTTCCCCTCTTCTTCTTGTTGGAAGACAATTGGCCTCGTCTAAGTCGTCTTGTGCTCTCCGTCTATGTATACCGACGCGGTACAGCAAGAAAATCCAAAAACAACGCCATTCATGAAACCATAAAATCGAGAGCAGGAAGTCGAGAACATTATTCCTGCTCCATAACCCACGAAAGCCACTTTCGCACTGTTCCCAAAGCCTGGGATCCCGCCATAAAGACATCACGCCGCTCCTTCAACCTCCCTCCGCCCTCTACCACGTGAATAGCATCAAGCTCGGGTTCAGCACAATCGGCAACAGGAAATGACTCCCAACGACAGTGACAAGTGGCCAAATAGCGGTAACGTGTGTGATTCTGTAAATATCAGCTTGTTGTTCCATGTCTCGCAGCAGAAATATGAGCTTACCTCCACTCTTCTGGCACTGCAACACCCAGCACAATCATTGCAGCCGTCATCAGAATAGTAAACGCAAAGGTAAACTTGAACCTCTTGACTACCAACGGCAACTCATCGAAAAACGTCGTATTGCTTACTTCCTTTGCTGTAGCACCCCAGCTCATATCAATGCTAAACATGTGCGAGAGGATAGCTTGGGAGACGTGCATAGAGATACCACCCATGAAGATGAAGAACATAGGCACGTGCTTGTAGTTTTCCCAGAGTGAGCCGAGTAAAGGTTTGCCTTCGCCGCGGAAGCGTATAACTGCAAGAGTGATGTTACCGACACCAGAGAAAACGACGACGATTGCTACCCAAAGGTTGAAGGAGGAGTTATAGAAGTGGTCGAGGTTGAAGATATACCAGCCTTGAATGAAGTAGTTTGCGACAGTGAGAAGCCAGGTTGCAGCGATGGCGTAGTATGTGCCAATGTAAGCTATAAAAAGGACGCATCAGTATAAGGCAATAATGATGGAGAGTGTGGTACCTACCCATCAAAGAGAATTTGGAGGAGAGCGGAATGCGGGACCCGATAAATTGGCGAAAAAGCTTTGTACTGTGATGAGAGAGGCAGATTAGTTCCAGTAAGCTGTTAAAGCAAACAGCGACTTGACTTACAAGGGACCGCGATGAAACCAGTCCTTCAATGGGTGAAGCATGAGCTCAGAACAGCCATAGGCATATTTCTCCCATCTCGTAAGCTCATCATAAACAGTCAAGGATACACCCTCTTCAAACAATTCGCCATCTGGCGATGCAAAACCAGCCAGGCGTACGAGATAACCAGCAGCTTGTAGACGTAAAGCCATATCGAAGTCTTCGCTGACAGTTTCTTCAGACCACCACTTCTCGCGATTGTCCTCTTCACTGTGGTAGCCGATATATTGAATAGCGCTCCAGCGGAGGAAAGCATTGTGGCCGACAAAAGGAGCGATATCACCTGAGGCGACGGCGTATTTGATCTCGGTATAGACCATGTTTGTAAACTAACAGTGATATTAGTAGATATTGCGCATACATGAGTGTGCGAAAGGAATCCTTACGAAAGTGATTCCTTTTTCGAAATATGAGTCGGTGACCTAAGAGATTTGTCAGCGAGGTCTCGAAGGTAAAACTTGAGGGTGAGCGCACATTCATAACACCACTAGCATGTTGCAGAATACCACACTGAGGAGTGTGTTCAAGCTCGCTGACGCTGTCAAGTAAGCAATCTTTGGGTACTCGAGTGTCGGAGTCAATGATGAGGATGTAGTCGCCCATTCTCACATTGCCTATAGGTGACAGGTGTTAGCAACTGTGTCATTTAATACAGGAATCGATAATACATACCTTGAGCCCAAGTACGACCCTGATCCTCACTGATGATATCGTTAAGAGCATGGAGATAAGCATCCTTCTCAGACCACATCTTCTCATCGAGTTGTGCCAACTTTTCTTCCACACGAGTGCTAATCCACATGGCATAGTTCATGTTCGAGGCCTTCTTGAACTTGCCACGACGAACGAAAGGTTCTCCTTCGCCTGGTCCAGGTCTTGGGTTGTGTTTAGGACGAGCTACCCATCCGATATTGTTTTCCTATTACACATCAGTACGAAACAATCGTCGAGGATAGGAACTGATTACCTCGTAGAAGTCTGCTCTGGCACGAGCATCATCCGGACTGATGAGCTGCATACCGTCGTCATTGATGAAAATATTCGCGCTGCCTCCTTGCATTTCATAAGTCGCCATGGCGGCTTTAATACTGCGGATAGTCGGCACGATGACGGCTTCGAGACCTTCCTTGTATACAGGCATCTGGATGGTTACATGGGGTAGACCACCCATGACGTGACGAGTAAGACGCTGAGGGCGAGTACCACTGTAATACTTGCTGTTCTCCTGGATCTGCTTGATAGGCCCAAGTATCTTTACAAAGGTAGAAGCAACGACTTGAAAGAAGAACTTGTTGTAGAAATCAGTACAAGAACGTTGAATTCGTACAAGGTGCGAAGCTCGACTCACCAGACCAGCCCACAGGGAAAATGGCAACGTAACGAGCAAAGCAAAACGAATATACGACCCAGTGTATGCTGCCTCGATGAAGAGTTTCTTAACACCAGAACCCAATGCGGCAAAACCAAGAGCTAGAGCCAGACCCTCACTGAAACTGGAGAGAATGTGAGTTTTGTATGAGCTTGGTTTCGGGCCAACCTCGCTGTCGTGTGTTGAAGAGTCAGACGAATCGACCTCACTCTCGTTGATAGTTGCAGCACCCTTCTTCTCATGCATCTCGAGGTCGAATTCCGTCTCTGCGTGCCAGATCATGGCAAGAAGTTCTTTTTCGAGACGAGATACACGCTCGATGATTGCGGTAGGTCTTTCGGAATTGTTAGCATGGACTCAGCAGTGAGCATCTCTTGAGCGGTATCAGCACTCACTCATCGTCCCAAACCACAAGCATACCGGCGTCGGATATAAACGCAGCGGATTGGTACTTCTGGCAGCGAGACAAGTAGCTGATGTCAGGGAGTACCTGAATCTGCTGTCCATTGGATAAGGCAACGACACTGCGACCAGCGAAACGACGAATGACTGGAGTGATAACCGTCATTGCAACCTGTA
>Ga0160427_10002052_pt1 | contig 12228 bp, 16 predicted proteins | sample SolpanmetagenomL_FD_108194 | JGI IMG/M metagenome (GOLD analysis project Ga0160427, IMG submission 108194) | Solar panel surface microbial communities from Lawrence Berkeley National Laboratory, California, USA - L | ecosystem: Engineered > Built environment > Solar panel > Unclassified ...
ACAATACACTGGTAAATGTGTACAAGTAAGAGATCTCAAAATTGACGCCGCGCCTCGTATGTAAATCAAGCACTATGCATATCCCAAATCAACCCAGCACTATGGCATACCTCCCTCTACCCATCCTTCCTTCGCCTCCTCTTGCTCTCCATATCTTCGTCTCGCACCTCCAACTCCGACTTCAACACTACTTCCACTCAACCGAACTATCATGTACCTTCTCTCCACCCTCACCACCATCTCTCCTCCTCATAGCCCCTCCATCTCTCAACCTCAAACTTCCCACATCATAACAACCCATCTGCGCCTCCTCAGCACAAAGTGGAAAAGTCTTCTTCAAGTCCATATCACAGTACAGGTTCTCTGCATAGCTGACAAAGTCAGGTCCAGAGGAGGTTTCACTGGCGCAGAGATCAGATGCAGAGTGTTGGCCATTGGTGCTAGTGATGACGCGATTAGCTGTATTACGAGTGTTGAGTTTGGTGGTAGTAGTGTCGGTGATGCTGGAAATCCGTGGACGTTTAGAGTGCTGAGTCTGGTGGTAGTGCTGGTGATGCTGCGAGTGTTGAGTTTGATGGTTATGCTGCGGATTGCTGCGAGCCCGTGGACGCTTAGCAGTGGTGTTTGCTGATCCTGAACCGTCGAGAGCTGCCATCATTTCGACAACGAGGGCGGGATCTGCAGCATCAAGAGTCTCTTCCAGAGAACGCTTGCTATGCTGTTGATTGCTAAAGTGAATGCAGCCTGGTTGTTTCAACGCACAATGCAGCGCCTGCCAAAGAGCATCCCCAGCGTTCGTCCAGAAATGATGTTTGCCATCAGACAGATTATTCACCGTTGGTGTTTCCCCTACGAGCGCATTGTTGTTGTTGTCAACATAGTACTGCAATGGCCATCTACAATAAACGTCTTTGTTAACATCCTTCTTATGGACATTCTTGTCAGTGAAATTCTGCATGTATATCTGCAGTCCTGCAGCTTTGTTGCCAGGAGGCGTGTTATCACCATCAAGCCAGGTACAACTAGGAACATGATCCCCAACGTGGATGTTAGAGTAGTACCAAGGCCAGCCGCAGATTTGACCCCAATCACCAATCCAGCCGCGAGTGTCGCCGTTTGCCCAAGTCTGGCCTATAGTCGCAACACAGACGGCTTTGTTGCGTGCCTGCAGTTGGAGATAGGTGGGTTGAGCACCAGGTTCGCCCCCATTGACGGCGCTCTGGTCGATTGTCAGGTCAGAGAAGCCGCCATTTGGGATGTGGTGGCCGTCAAGGTTGGTGCCGACCAGGTGGTACATGTCGTCGTAGGCTAAGACGAAGGGAGCGTCGCCATCTGCGCTTTCGCCAGGATGGTCATTGAGTGCGACCGTGATGCGGACGTGCGAATTGCCGCCTGTGACGCTGGTTTTTGGTGGAGTGAGGAAGTCCTTGCCAAAGCTGATGATGCCTGTTACGCCGGCGACGATGTCGAGGACCTGTAGAGCCATTGCTGTAGGTTGTGATGTGGCTTTGTAGAGGAATTGTGCAGGATATTGAAGAGCTATTTGGCTGAGTTAAAACTGTGGTGAGTATGGTAATGCAATAAGAGAGTGAATGAGGGAGGCATCTTGGGACATAGATATAATTCTTCATTAAGATGGCGAAGCACATTCTTAGTGCCATGGTAGTATACTCCGCATCCACCACAGGCTCTCACTGAGGCTTTCGCATCTGTTCCAGACTTCAAGATGTGTGTTTCAGAACTTCAACATTGTTTCAAAGTACAAGGCGGAGTGGCATTTATTTCAGCCACATACATCACCGACAGAGACACTCGAGTGTATCGGAATACAGAAGCGAGAAAAGTGATATCACACATTCAGGGGCTGGCATGACACTGCCTCAAAAGGACGTCCATCAAAAAGATCTTCATTGTGAGCTGGTCTTACATCAACCTTGTGGCAAAAGGAGCATAACATGTCAGAAGCATAACATGTCAGACACATTCTCAATCGGATTCTCAATGAGTGAATGAGCACAGTGTAGACTATTTCGAGCAAGAAGCATCGCGCAGAAAGATGAAACAAAGCTGAGACACGTAGTCTCAAAATAGTATCGATCACATGTCGGTCGGCCCGCAATTGTGTAGTCCGTACCTTCGTACTCCATGCATTGTGTTTCATCTTTGCTTCAGCCTCTTCACTTGTTCACTTCGCCTCGACATCTCCAACAATTGAACCTCTAAGCCACAGCACGAAGATACGGAACAACCATGGCCACTCTTGCTAGCGAGCCGCAGACGTGGATGATGGGAGAGGATTTTGACAAGAGATATGATCACTTTGGTTCAATGAAGATTCTCTGGGAGAAGAAGTGGAAGTAAGGAATGGAAGAGTATGCCACGAGAACAAGGCATCCGCGTACTCATACTGTGTTGCCAGATTCCCGTGCTCAAAGAGGTCATATCCGTGAGCACACAACCACCACTCTTCAACCACCTTCATCTAACACACCCTTCCCAGCTTCCACGACGGTGCCTACGAAGACTTTGCACCCATCTTCGAAAAGTTAATAGCCGTAACTCTTAACTCTCTCTCCCTCAATTAACACTCCCACTTATCAATACCATCTAGGATGACATCAACGACGCCTACTCCGACATCTACACAACCTACTTCCTTCCCACCGCTTCCGCCCTAACAGACAAAGCCCTCAGCGCCGCCTCCTCCAATCGACCGCTCGCCATCTCCCTCTTCAAGCGTGCCGCCTGCGTCTACCGAATCTCGCGCTTTCCCTACATCGGTTCCGATATCAAACGTCAAGCTTATGAAGATCAAAAGAATGTGTATATGCGTGGTGCGGCACTTTGGGACATTCCATTGAAAGAGGTTGTAATTCCTCATACGCATGCTGCTGGGGAGGATGGGAAGGAGATCCCGTTGTATGTGAGGATGCCTAGGGGCGCGGGGAAGGAAGGGAAGAAAGTGCCTGTGCTGTTGCTGATGACGGGGTTGGATGGGCATAGGCCTGATAACTCGGAGGTATGTTTTTCGCAGTGTACAGAGGAAGAGATGAAACACAAGAGAGAAAAGACAAATTGCAAAGGTCATCTGACGACTAACACAACCTGCTCTCTTTCCACAGCGAAGCGACGAATTCTTAGCTCGCGGCTGGGCATCAGTCATTGTCGACATCGTAGGAGTAGCAGACTGTCCCGCCGCCCGTTCAGATCCTACCTCGCCCGACCGCCTCTGGTCGTCCGTCCTCGATTGGATAACATCACAACCCGAGTTCGACACCTCCAAAATCTGCACCTGGGGTCTCAGCGCGGGCGGATATTATGCTATCCGTGCCGCACACACCCATCACAACGTGCTCGCCGGTGCGGTGGCCCAAGGCGCCGGAACGCACCACTATCTCGGCCGCACCTGGCTCGAAAAGGTCGATAACCATGAATACCCGTTTAGCGTGCGACAGGCACTTGTCAAGAAGTACGGATTCAAGGATGAAGAAGAGTTGATGGGAAAAGCGCAGGATAAGTTTTCACTAATCAGCACGGGTGTGTTGAGAGGTGAGGATGGAAAAGATAAACAGAGTTGTAGGCTTTTGTTGGTTAATGGAGTCAAGGATGGGTTAATGCCTGTGGAGGATAGCATGTTGTTGATGGAGTATGGGAGGGCGAAGGAAGCGAGGTTTTATTCTGGGTTGATGCATATGGGGTGAGTTTTGTTCCTTTTGCTTTTTTTCCTTTCCTTTTTTTTTCTTTGGCACCTGCCGTTTCAAGCCCTTTGGGAGCGATGGTTGGTGCGTGTGGCTGGCTGCTGTGTATAAGCAGAAAAATTGTGCATTGAAAGAGTACGAAGCGTGCTACATCATACTATGTTGGTATCTTTCGCTCAACATTAAAACAAGACGGGCAAAAGAAGAACAGAGGGAGAAAAAATGACCCAGACGCAACATTCATTGCAAAAAATTGCTAACAGTCTAATTCCCAGTTACCCGCCAGCAAACATCTCAATCTACCCATGGCTTGAATCAATCATGGGCACGTCGGCATGAAAGCAGACATCCACTAAGTACGTATAACACAAAACACTTAATCAAAGTCAAAAATAGACGTATTCAAAATTCTGGTCTTCGGAACAGTTGTGTCCTGCTCTGCCCTGAGTTATGTGTCAAGGCTGTCTTCTTCTTCTTTTCTCTTTCTCCTGAAATCCTTTCTCTGTTTGCGACCAGTAAGCAAGCCTGAACTGAAATATCGAATGTTGATCAGTGTACCAAGAAACGTATGGCTTCCTTTTTCTATCTTTTTCGGTTCATGTGGTCAGTGCGTCTTTGTTCTTCTGGGTAGGTGGTCTGTCCGGTCTCTCTCTACTGCTGTCGTCTTTCTTCAAAGCTGGCATCAGACCAGACTTCTCCCATCTGAAACAACAGACTTTCAGCGTGCCGTCATCCGGCAGCTTTTTGCCAAGCTCCAACGATCATCATGCTCTTAGCTTGGCGAACGCACTCTAAGACACTTGGCGAGAGGAGACCGTATGTGACCCATGACCTGTGCGGATGCCCGGCAGGTCGAGCGGTTGGTATTTAAGCAGCAACCGCCATGGTGAGACCTCTTATAAAGCAAAAGACTTCAGAACAAATCACATCTGCCCCAAAAAAGCCAATTACAAAGATCGTGACCATGCTTCTTACAACCATATCCCCTCTCCTCTCCCTCCTCCTCCTCCTCCTCGCACCATCTCTCACCTCAGCCGCCTGCTCCGCCTTCCTCCCCCTCCCCAGTAGCACAACATATACCACGCTCCACACCTACGCCGCATCTCAGACATCGCGCCTCTCCAACACTCTCAATTGTCCCTCCAACGCCTCCTACTGCTACGTCGGCGACACAAACTCGCCCTCTCCCTCCATCCTTCCCGACTTCAACACCCCTGGCTTCACGATCCTACGCACGCAGATTGGCGGCCAAGTGACAACTGTCCGCACAATTGCCGTGGGAATGGCGACCCAGCCAAACGCCACGACAATTGCCTAAGGGTATGGGTATAACTACACCGTTAACCCGACCTTATCCAATACCAGCGATCTCTGGGATTTGATATCAGCCTCGACGAACAATACCTTCTTGGCCTCATATACACAAGGCATTGACGGGAGCACGGCAAGGCTTTTGAGATCCGGGGTGGGCAGAGCGGCTATTTTGCGTATGTGCCGGAAGTTATATGCGTGCGGGGCGTGTTGAGCAGATGTTCTCCTGCTGGAGATGGAGACGATGCTGCGGTATTGGGGCAGGATACGGCGGTGATTGAGGCGTGTGCGCCGGTCAGAGGTGATGGATACTTGCCTGGGAGTGTTATCTGGCAGAGTGAGGTTGGTAGTGACGAGAGGGTTCTTGGGGTGGCCTCGGGTGCTGGGAGTTTGAAGGGGTCTGGGGTGTTGGCGCTGGCGTTTGCTGTGGGCGTGGGTATTGTGGTGGCGGGGGTGATCTAGAAGGAGTCGCCGAGGTAGTGCTAGAAGCGTAAAGCCCAATTCGAGGAAACAAGCATGTAATGTGGCTGGCTAGAAGCTACGATACTTGTGGCAGGAATAGGCCAAAACATGCAGCAAGAGCTACATGTATGATGTTCCGATGACGAAAGCGAGCTCTGAAAAAGCCTTATCACTTGACTGCCTGAGTTTTGACGACAACATGATATTCCTGGCGATTATGCTAACACGACGACTTGAAGCAGTATCATTGAAGCCGAGCTGCAAACTTCGTACCAACATTAGATTCAACCTAACGAGCATCGTTCCTTCCAATCGAGGGTCTTCTCCGCGTAGAAGAAGCTTGAGGAAGTGAGATCACAATTGTAATGAGCTGACTGCTGGCAGAGGCTCCCCACCAGCCACGACAGAGACGGAAGGGAATGTGATCGAGTGAAGTGAACATACCACACGCATCGCCCACCGCGTAGTAGTCACACCTGGCCACCCGCCCGTTCGCCCTCACACCCACGCCCCGCCGGCTGGGAGTGTGAGGGGCTCTGGGGTGTTGGCGCTGGCGTTTGCTGTGGGTGTAGGTATCGTGGTGGTGGGGGTGATGTAAAAGGAGTCACAGAGTAATGCTAGGAGCGTACGCATTCGCCACTGGAACGATCACGTAACCTGGCTAAAGCCTACAGCACTTGGGGCAGGGCAAAGCACAAAGCATGCAGCAGGATGATAAACGCGTCGAGCTGAACAACTCCCTCTAATCTGATTGATTTGGTACGAAAAACCTATTGCTTGTGCTTGTGCTATACAACGCAAAAGCAGTTTGTAAGAAGCCGAGCTGTTGTCAACTGCGACATCGAAAATGATTCAAGCACGTCATTCATACTCGCGAGATTTCAAACATATCGATTGAAGTGTTTCTTTGCAGAAGGAAGCTTGAGGGAGTGAGGATCAAAATTGTAAAGAAGGTGATTAGAACTGCATTCTGCTCGACTACTGCTTGATTGCAAATGCCTGTTATTTCTTGCAATAATTGAAGACGCGTCTTGATGGATTGGCCTTGTTGGAATGTGCTCCTGTTTTATACGAATTGTTGATGCTGCGAGATAGTCTCTCTTGTCAATTACTGGTTATAACAGAATTCGAATTGGGGGGTATACTTTGATCGTTTATCATTCTCAAAAGGGCACCCAGTACGTCTACTTGCAATGACTGACATGCTACCTTACATTTTTTCATCATCTCGCAATTTCTTCGAGGGTCTGATACCTACGTGCCTCCCATGTTCAAAGTAAAGTAATTTGGTATTCCATGCTCAATGCTTTGTGGTCATCATTGTCTCCCATTTCGTTATCATCTTGTCATCTGTCATACATGCAATTGTCGTGACCATCTTCGCCCATTTATAGCCTGCTTTGATCATTATGATACAGGCAGCGTCACCTGTACCTGCGCTGCTTGCGAACTCAATAACAACCCTTTTGACAACCAAATATCGATCAATGGCTGCATCGGCACAACATCCTTGTCCTCGAGCAAATCGAACAATCTCCCTACATTCACAAAATGAATGAAACAAGTGTTGAGTTCCTTGTAGCAGCTGAGATGGTAGAACGGATCAAGCCAATGACAATGATACAGATGGGCGTAACATCGAAACATTTGACGGTACAAATTCTTTATGTCTGTTTCAAAGTTTTCCGGAAAGCCAGAGGATTTACCAACCCAATCATGGCCCGAGAGAGTTGATAATGAAAGTGTGAGGTTTGTTGGTCCGGCGCCGATAGGTGTGTTTGTGCCTGTTGATGCACCAGATGGATAACCTCCTGTTGCAACGGTGTTCGTGTCTGTTGGGAAAAGATTGGCGTCGTTGATTTTGCTGAGGATCCATTGTTGGACGAGGTGGATGTATTGTGCTGCCGGAATTTTGATGGGGTTTTTCGCTTTATCTAGCCAGGTATATGTATAGCTAGGTGAATTGGTTAGTTATGTTGAAAAGTTAATGTTTGTTTACGTCTGGTCATAATAGGTGTCAGGATGAGGACGACCTTCAGGATGTGATGGACGTTCTCGTTAGAGGTCGGCCATGCAAGAAACTGCTCGCGGTGTTATGGCTTGCCTTATTGGGAAGGTCTGCTCATGGTATTGATTTTTGCGTCTTCCGTCACTGCTTCTACCCTTATTGCTTGCTTGCCCGCCCTGCCTATCACTACCTTTTGACCAGACGATACAGACTTCACACATAATGCACAGACTTACCCGCCAGCGGCCATTGTAGGACATGTATGAGGATTGCAAACTGGAAGACTGGTATTTGCATCGACTTCTTGGACAATTTTGAGCATGCTATCCAGAATTCGATATTGTTCAACAACTATTGTATCTTCAGTATTAAGTTCTTTCATCCAATCCGATCAAACTGCCATACCTTGATGTGCCAGCCATTCTCCTTTTTCAACATATTCAGGTTTAGCAGCCAGAGTCATGAGATTTCCCTTCACAATAAGGCCACTATTCTCCTCTCGAAAGAACAATGGCACCCGACGTGGAGCATGCATTTGTGATAGTTGATCCGAGTTGCCGTTGATTGGGCTATTTGGCTCTCCTGATGAATAGTGAGAGGGGAAGGAGGTTTGTGATTGTAGTCGTGAGAGAGGTGGAGGCTGGAGCTGTTGTTGCTGTGGAGGATAGTTGTCGTTGGGCGAGATGGCTCTTGGTTGGTTTGAAGGAGGTTTGGGCTGGCCACGACCGAATCGACTGCTTCTAGGAGGATGGACGAGGGCGGTTAGTTCTTTCCTGAAATGTTGTAGTCTTGTAGCTCCGCGGCTCTTGACTTACATGTTGAAGAAGGAGGCCATTGAAGATGGGAATAGAAGGGTGGACTGTCTATCTTGTAACACACGATGCTGCACCCAGGGCACCTCTTGTCTTTTGCACGCGATGCCTCCTTCTCCTTCCCCGCGTCAATGTCAACGTCAACAATCGTGTTTCACGTGTGTTTAGGGGTTCGACTCGATCGGAAGGTTCCGAAGAGAGCCTGAGGTACAATTGACAACGACGCGCCTAACGTGTCACTTATTAAACTACATCCACAATGGCAAGCGCAGCAGCAGTAGGCGCTGATGCCACAGGCTCGCCTCTGCGAGAGTATGAGGTTGCAGAAGGTTTTTCTGGCGCCATCAAGAGTGTGACACCACCTCCTGTAGACGACGACGCAGACCTCGAACAAGACATTGACGATAATGTTGGATTGTTCGGAGATGGAGATGACGATGATGCTGCTCTCGACGCATCCCCAAAAGCTCGACAACTAGACGACGCCGAGCTAGATTCAGGCGACGACGAGGGGAGAGAAGACCGGGCACCACGATACAATGACTATGGAGAAGAAGTGCAACAAGAAGAAGTGGAAGATGTAGTTCAAGATGTCGAGCTCGGCCGTCATCCAATTCCAGAAAGCAGCGACGGCGAGCTGTATCTCCTCAAAGTCCCGCAGTTCCTGGGTATCGAACCACACGCCTTTTCACCTTCAACATTCCAACCACCAGCCAAAGAACACCACGCCAAAGAAGCTTCAAACAACTTCTCAGCCTACACCACTGCCCTCTCCACCATCCGCTGGCGTCACTCTCCATCATCTCCAGACTCCTCCAACCTCCAATCCAATGCCCGCATTCTGCGTTGGTCAGACGGCAGCTTGACACTACAATTCGCTCATGAGCCTCTAAAACAATACCGCGTCCCCGGCAACCCCCTCGCACCACCCCAACGCAATCCACCAAAACCAACACCTCTAAGCTCGCGAAAAGACCGTCGTGGAGCCGCCGGCTACACAGCAGAAAAGGACTCCTTCATGTACCTCCTCGCACCCCAAGCACAAGCTATGATCCTACGTACAACAAACAAACTCACTACCTCCCTCCTCATCCACCCTCCCGACGAACCAAACGAGCGCGCGGTAGAAGCGCTCCAACTCGCTCTTGCGCGAGCGCAAGGCGGCGGAATGGGCGATGCGGGTCTAAATATCATTCAAATCTCAGAAGATCCTGAATTAGCGAAGAAGAAAGCCGAGCTAGCCGAGAAAGAAAAGGCAAGGGCGCGGAAGAGAAGAGAAGGGCAGGAAGCGAGGAATCGCGAACGTCAAGATCGTGGTGGTAGGCCGTCTGGATATGGTGGACGTGGTGGATTAACATTAGAAGGATTGGAAGATGACGAATTAGGTGCTGGTGTAGGACGTGTGCGGAACACAAAACCGCGGGCGAAACCGAAGCGGAAACCCAATAGACGAGGCGAGATCTTGACGGATGAAGACGAAGAAGGCTATGGTGCTGGTGGTGTTAGAGGTAGAACTAGAGAGGACTCGTATGACAATGAAGATGGGTTCTTGGTGGATGACGAAGACGAGGATGAAAACGTGGAAGAGTCGGAGGAAGAGGAGGATATTGACGAGGGCATTGATCTAGAGAGTAACAACAGACCGAAAACGAAGAGTCCGAAGAGGAATAGAGATGAGAATCCCGAAGATTTGGATGCTGAAGGAGAGCCGGATGATGAGGTCGAGGTTGGGGTTGATGAAGCCGCTGTCGCCAGAGGGAAGAGAAGACGTGTTATTGATGATGATGAAGAGTAAGTCAGTGAGTGTGGTCGTCAGCCTGGCGAGATGAGTGTTTTACATCAAAAGAAGAAAAGCTGGAGCTGTCTATCACATCAAGGCCATAATACAGATCCTAGAAAACAAGGAAACATTGATGTTACCTTGCAGACATTGGTTAAGCTACCTTACTTGAAGACCAGTTCTTTATTTGCATGAATGATCCTTTGCGAAATCAAGCCTTCCTCCATTCAGATAATGTAACACAGAACCCAGGACCCTTGTTAGCATCTCCTTCACATATATTTAAACCACAACAAAAGTTCTCGCCTGTCTTCCATACCCTACCATCGTGGTGCCGATTTCATCATACACCTCTCTGTCTCTCCTTTCCCCTCCACTTTTCTTGAATCTTTATTTGTCAATCATATGATATCAGTCCACGATTCCACTCGACTACGACACGAATCTGGAGACAACAGCATTACGATACGTTGTGATTGAAAATAGTCTTCGAACGAAATGCTGCCCCTTGGACCCAATTATGCCCTTCGCCCCGTACGCCGTCTGTTCCTATTATCCCTAGCGCCCAAGCCGACATGCAGAGAATCCTTTGTACTCATCTTGAGATATTGAGACTCATCAGTTCAGTCGTGAAACGATGAGACAAAGATTGTCGTCGTCGATGAACTCCGATGTCGTAATTCGTTCATCCATTACAGCGGCTCCAAGCCTTCTAGGTTTCCAGCTGCATCGCTCACCAAGCGCAGACAAGACCTCATATAACCAACCAATCAAGCAATAGAAATATCTCTTTCCCTCGGAACTCAAGACGCATGATCCTCCGCATTTACAGCATGCGTCTCACCACATCCCCCACCTCTCCATTCCTACCACTGTCACTACCAGCAACAGTAGCATTCCCTTTTCCTGTTTGCTCACGGAGCATTTTGATTACATTCTGCATCATGCCTTAGTCAGCCATGTTCACGTTCGTGTACCCGTACTACCCTACTTCTTATATCTCTTATTTCTGAAGGAATCTGCTGCACTACTTTATATGTAGAGGAAGAGAGAGGAGACGGACTTACAGCAAGAGCTTCAGGATTTACTCCGTTTTCTATCAGTGAGACGCATAAGGATAGTTGTGTGCGATCTAGGTTTGTGTTCTGTTGACAAGGAAGAGGAGGGGATGTGTTAGTTTGAAGTTCCGAGTGATTCTGTATCTGGATGTCTTTGGTTCTGCTTTTTGGGTTTGGTTGTCTGTCTTCTGTGTTGCTGGTGTTGCTGGTGTTCTGTGTGCATTCGTTTTGTTCTGCCATTTTGCACGTTGCATTGTTGAATTGGCTTGGTCTCTTTCTTTCTTCCTTTCTTTCTTTATCGCCGCCTCTTCCCACTATTTCAATAAGGAGGCCTTAATAACACTTTCTCTTCACGCGATATGGAAAGAGAAGACTAGAAAGGAAAAAGATACACGTACAAGTAGTATTGAGATGTCATATAAGATATCAATGACTTCGCGCGCTGCTTGGCGCTTGCCAGAGTCGTCTTGTGGTGCTTGAGATTGTGATTGTGTTGATTGTTGACTGCGTTGCATCGTTCGTGTTTGAGCGGCAGTAGATGTATCAGGCACTTGCAGTTGATTTTGGATTGTGTTGAGAGGAAATAGGTTGGTGAAGTAGTGGTGTTTCTTTGAAGAGTGTTGTTGTGGTTGAAGCAAGTGTGATTAGTAATAGACAAAATGAATGAAGCAAGATTGCCAGCACCGTGAGCGCAAAACAGGCGTCTTGCTGAATAGTATATATTGAAGGGGTCTAATGAGCAGTATAATCAACATCTAGTCCCGCAGCACCTCCACATTAAAAACCGCCAACCTCTATTCCTTCAATCCTGAGTTTTCCCGCCCACCTCCCTAAACCTCAAATACATTCCATCCAAGGGCTTAATCGTAATACTCCCAGTCGGTACTGGCGGCACATCCGTCACCAACTCCAGCTCAAATCTCTGCACTACAGCCACAAGCAAACATTTCAGCTCGTACTTGGCGAAGTTTTGGCCAATACAGCTTCTTGGGCCATGGATAAACGTCATGATACTGTAAGGATCCTTGTTGGCTGTACCATCCCACCAGCGTGACGGCCTGAAGTCGTCAGCATCTGGTCCCCAGAGCGCTGGTGATCG
>Ga0160427_10002054_pt1 | contig 12224 bp, 12 predicted proteins | sample SolpanmetagenomL_FD_108194 | JGI IMG/M metagenome (GOLD analysis project Ga0160427, IMG submission 108194) | Solar panel surface microbial communities from Lawrence Berkeley National Laboratory, California, USA - L | ecosystem: Engineered > Built environment > Solar panel > Unclassified ...
AAGGGAATAAACAACGTTGTAATCATGCAGGGAGAAGAAACTTGTGGATCAGGAGGCATTAGATAGCTTTATCGATGTTTGTTAGACTTAGACATAGACTTGAATATTAAACTTCGTGTAGATTCAGTACATCTAAATGATATGCCTTTGTGAGTCTTTTAATTGATAATGTAAGCATCTTAGACCCTGTTTTCTTTGACGATCTATGTTGAGGTCCAACTGCACATCTTTTGACACTATTTCGTCTGGTTGTCGCGACATCCAACCACTGATATCTGCAAACACTCAAAGTGATCAGAAATTATCATCTAGGACTTTTTTTCAAATCCCTTTTATTTGACGTCTATACTTGTCGATCTAAATGGAAAAAAAAACAAGGTACAATATATGATAACAAGGTTGCACAGGATGTCGGATAAAATGAAGACTACGCATAATTTTTGAATTCAAACCCGCCCAAAATGAAGAAAGTTAACGCCATAATGTTTTACACAACAACAAAATCAGGTCTCCATGAGCTTTTCTCTAAAATTCAAACATTTTGACTTGAGAATTTGTATGGATTGTAAGAAAAGTTCGTCCGAATTGTACATTCCGGTAGATTCGATTGAGACTGATTTTGTTCATTACCGAGTTAGCTATTTATTGTACTAACGGATAACAGCACAAGTCTTTTCCCTTCAACCAGAAAAATTAGAGAGAAACGAAATGTGTAAACTTACAGATAAAATGATCCCTAACTCTTCCCAAGGCTACCTTCCCCTTAAACTCATCATGTCTTAACACCTCTCTACTAACTGTATCCTTCCTCGGATCCACCACAACTGCCTTCTTGTCACCCGTCGCCTCGTCTTTTGTCAACCTGACCACTCCTTTTGGGAAACATCTTGCAAACTTTTCCGCATCAGCTCCCAATATTGGTTGTTTTATTGTAATTGTCGGCAGTAGCCTATAGCTCGCGGTCGCTACTGGACTAAACTTTGCATGGTCTCGTCCGATGCCCAATATACAATGCATTTCCAAGTCAATCGCCTGACCTGGTCTCATCTTGGCGAGAAGGATATTTGAATTGCCGGGTTTGATTGGAGCAGAAGGAGGAAACCATTCAGATTGTCGGCCCTGGGGGACGAATTGGATGGAGGAGGAGTAGACGGAGGAGTTTGTGTAAAGCTTCTGAGGATCTGTTTCGGTTTTCGACACAGTCTTGTTGTATTCGCAGGCAATGTCAAGTTTTAGGACGACAGTGTTGTAGTCGGTCGGTTCAGAGTCTTCTTCATCGTCGGCGTCCACTTTTTCTGTTTTGCCGCCAAAATAAGGATTGTTAGTGAAATGATCAAGTCAACAATCCCCTGCTCTTCCAATCCGCTTTTGTGGGAAGAAATCCTCATGTAAAATGTTGTTAAACATACTGTGAAACCATCTCATTTCTTGAAAGCCCTTCTTATTGCCTACTAATGGAACCAATCCCAACCGTGAGGCCAATACCTCATCTTGTACAATCGAAGTGTTGTTCTGAATGTAAACCTTTTCGATGGCTAAAGTAGGAACTTCGGCAATCAATATTCGACGAAAGGCATTGGCAACTGAAGCGTCTAACCCTACAAGGTCGAACTCGGCGTCGAGCGGTTTATTTCGGTGGAAGTCTATTCTAAAGTTCTAAATTTGACAAGAAAACAGCAGAGGTTAGAAAATCTTGTGGGATACAGATGTGCGACCTAGAATATGTACTTTTTTGAATTTGTTGATGTCCCAGGCATGGTCTTCGCCAGGATAATGTCCTGGAAAGTCGGTAGATGTGACGTTAAAGACTCGTTCCGATTCGACACCTACTATCTGACATATCTTAGTAATAAACTTCATAGATTGGGAGACCTTTTGGGATCTTACTCGTCTTTGCTCTAGTTCTGCTGCTGAGGGAGCCATTTGAGGATTCTTGAGGGGTTGCTGCTGCTGCTGCTCAGATGCTGATTGATTGATTGACTTTGAATGCTGCACCGTCGACCAAACTAACTTCACCAGTTGAGAGAAATCTTGAAATGAATGGATGGATGAGCTTCTTAGAGAAATTTTATGTACAGCGCCTGATCAGGTTAGTTTCTGATCTGGCTATGGTGCGGCAGGACCATCATGTCCAATGCGGCAGTCATCATCAATGCCGTATCTTCTCGTCACTCTCTCCCATTACTTAGTAGGTTTATCCAACGGCGGGCTGACATTCATCTAACACAAACATACATCCATGTGAAGATCATCGTGGTTAAACAGAAAGCAATATGGCGCCTGTGTCAGCTAGTACCGGTTTTGACGCCTCAGAATTCAAAGAGACGGCTCTCAAAGATTTGTGCAACTTACTGGAAGGGGTGCGTACTTACATGAGTATTCCATTAAATGACCAAAATAACTCTCCACATTTGAGGGTTAGTAACTTATAAGGAGAATCGTCAAAGCTTTTAGGTTCGAGGCAAAAAAACACTGGTTGTCGATAAATCACTTGGTGGACCTCTTGGTCTCATTGCAAAATTCTCCTTGCTGAAAGTAAGGACCATTCTACTAAACAATTTATACTTTTGGTCAAAGCTAAGATGTACGTGATACCTATAGGATTATGGCGTGGATCAATTGCACTGGCTTGAAGATGATCAAGTTGACTACTCGTCACAAAAGAACATCTTATACCTATCAAGGGCAGTTGCAAAGAATGCGAACACAATAGCCAGTGCGTAATGTCAATCGTCAACGCATTGTGTAGTCGAGACCCAGTCTCAACACAATGAATAAGAAGCTACAGTCTTGATTTCCAAATATCAGGATGAACAGACAAGGTACTAGATTGCTAATGTCTAGATCGTAGCTCAGATCAAGAAATCCCAAAAGATACCAGGACTAGATCTTGATCATTCAATATTCTTCGTTCCTCGGAGGACCTTGGTTTGCGACAAGGTCCTTGAGGAGGAAGGAGTCCTTGGGGATGCCACTATTGGTGAATTTCCATTGTACTTTATACCTCTAGAGTCGGATGTACTCTCATTAGAGCTGGAAGATGCTTTTGAGGATTTGTATTTGGTATAAATACACAATTTTCCAAACGATATAGTATGCTGATATAGAACAAGCGCAAAACATACAATTCCATCTTTCACTCTGCCAAAGCTCTCATGCAAATTCAAGGAAAATACGGATTATTTCCCAGGATATCCGGACAAGGGGATAAGGCCAGGCGTTTAGTAGATTCTTTACAGCGCATGAGAAAGGAAATTGCAGCTGAAGATGCCACAAATCCGCTGGCATTGACACCTAGCTCAATCATTGAGAACATCATCATCATTGACCGAGAAGTTGACTTTGTGACGCCATTGTTAACACAGTTGACATACGAAGGCTTGATTGATGAGGTCTATGGTGTTGAGAACTGTATGAATATACACAAAAAACCAAACTCTAGTGTACAAAGTATCGTGCTGACAACGGGCAACAGCACATGTCGAGCTCGATTCCAGTTTAATCAGCGTACCCAATGCGGTTCCAAATGCGTCCGCGACAGCTGGCCAACAACAGCCCAAGAAACAGAAAGTCTTGCTTGACGCAAATGACAATGTTTTTAACAGTTTACGTGATGCAAATTATTCACAAGTACCTCCACTATTGCGAAAGATAGCTCGCCGTGTCGAGGCGGACTTTGAGAAACGTAAAGATGCAAAAACCGTTTCCGAGATGAAGCAGTATGTTAGTAAAGTACTTGCACCCGCTCAAACGGATCGAAACTCATTATCAATGCGTGAGTCGGACTTGTTTGGTTTATGTTTTCTTTCCTCGTACCAAATCCCCTTCTAGTGCTTGAGACCTTGTGCTTCCATCTCATCATAATTCATTCTGATTCGAATCCTAAATTTCAAACTCCACAGACGCCAACCTAGCAGAACAAATTCACAAACACGTCAACTCAGACCTCTTCTCCAAAGCACTCGAGGTTCAACAATCACTGGTAGCTGGCTATTCACCGTCCGCTCAACACGAGAACCTTGAAGAGCTCATCTCCCGCAGCGCTCCTTTCAATTCCGTTCTCCGACTATTAAGTCTTTACAGCTGCATCAACACTGGTTTCAAACCCAAAGACTATGACTTTTTCCGTCGCGAAATCCTTCAAGGATACGGTTACGAACACGTTCTAACACTCGACAATATGGAAAAAGCGCAACTTTTCCAAAACAAAAGCCTTATCTCGTCGTCATTATCGGGGGCGGCAAGCACATCAAGGACAAACTATGATAATTTGAGGAAACCACTCAAGCTCATCTACGAAGAGATTAATGAGACGGAGCCGGATGATGTTGCGTATGTGTATAGTGGATATGCACCTTTGAGTATAAGACTTGTTCAGTGTGTTATTCAAAAGCAAGTCATGACACAGGCTGTAAGAGGAGCAGGTGCTGGTGGTGCTGGGTTGAGTACTGCAACGGGATGGAGAGGGTTTGAAGATGTGGTCAGAAATGTTGGTGGTAAGACTATAGATGAGACACAGACGGGTGAGGACAAGGCGGTAAGGGCAAAAGGTAAAGATTATTCTAAGCAGACAAAGGAATATGACTAACTATATGCTAAAACTGTTACAGCTACGCTAGACGGCCACAATCAGAAGAAGGTCACCATCGTCTTCTTTCTTGGTGGCGTTACGTTCACTGAGATTTCTGCGTTGAGGTTTATTGGAAAACAAGAAGAAGGTAAGAACACTCTCTCCAGTTATATCGTTCGACCAAAAAAAGGAAGATAGCATACTTACGCATTCGATATTTTTGTTCTTTTCTAGATCGACGACAAATCATAATAGGTACCACGTCAATCATCAATGGTAACAAAATGATGGAAGCAGCGACTATCACACCAGTGCCTATCAAATAACGACCATTGTAAGAAAGATTCATAGAACGAGGAAGTTTATATAAGAACATGAATTTTTCCGTTGACTCATCTTGTCCTCTTTTATCTCTTCCACTTATTTATACAATGATGATGGAAATGATGATGGTAAGCGTTTTTGTGTTTATATAGAAACGTTTACATAAAGAGGAAAAAATACGTTCCTCATGAAGAGAACGAGATATTGAATCTCAAATTAAAGGGCAAGGAAGTATCTGATACAGATAATTCGTCGCCAGGCTTTATAAGATCTTTAAGTTGCTTCCGTAAATTTGGCCGAGTCTGCTCTTCCAATTGACGTGGTGCTTGTAGATATAATGTCTTTGATGCAGTTCGAAAGGATGGTTTTTTCATGGAACTATGAAGATACGTTTACACATTTGTTAGCAGTCTTGATCAATACAGCATAGCTTTTGTCCCTTCCTCTTCTCTTTTCTTTTTCAATAAAGATATTTTTGATTCCAATTTCATTTTATTTTTCGGTTTGAAGGAAGAGGAGAGAACATACGTATCTGGTCGTTCCAACATTCGATCAATGAGATCTTGGAGTGTCCATTCTGGATTGACTTCGTAATCTTGTGCCAAATTGCCACAGACAGGACAATCATCCTTCTTTTGATGCTGGAACGTAAAGGTGTAAATACTCTCATTCCCTGTATACATCATATAATTATCCAAATATGGTGCCGATGTTGTAGCAATTTTAAAGGCTTCATTGCAGCAGGAAGCAGCAATGATTGCATTGGTTGAAGCAATCGCTGGAATAATGTTTTTGACAACTCCTTGTGTCATGGCATAAGTGACTCCTGGTATGTTGAATTCTTGAGCACGAGCGAGTGCTTGAGAGTATAGCCAACTGATGTGTTCTGGATCATCGGTGTCTAGCTTCTTTTCTGTATATGAGAGCGATTGTTAGTGCTTGTATAAAACTACAAAAGAGACGTTGTATACAGAAAGGGAAAGAAACGCACCTCCCATCTCTTTAGGCCATTGTATGATGCTTGCCCATTCTATACAATGTGCAGGCTGTCGAGGAATCGATGCGAGTGTACAAAGAGGAACTGCTGCTCGGGGTGTGAGCATATCCAGAGAACATTCGTAGCATGAGGATATAGTTGGTAATATGACTCTTGCTTGACCTTTGAAACCTATTTACAGTTTTCCCATATAAAGAGATTAGCTCTATGAGATGGTAGAAATGCATATATAAGGTACGAAAACTGATTCCTCCTGGGATCTGTCTTTACCTTCAGTTCCGCCATCTATCAGCGGTTTCAAAGATTCTGGATTCTCCATATCAACCATGTTTACCAATGTTGCATTGATCCATCTTCGCGCTTCAACAGAGTCTAAGCCACAGATGACAAGATTGAATTGCATATAGTAAGCTTCATCCTTGTCTTGTATGGCACCATAGAAGGGCGTAATCGTGACGCCCTTGACACGCTTCATGACAAAGGCTGCGGCGACTTCTGCCTTTGGTTTGCCTACATCAGATTCACGGAAGAGGAACTGCCGATTTAGGTTGGAAATATCGATGGTGTCTGTAAAATAAAAGAAGCAGAGCGTCAGAAATAATATTGGACTGCTTATGGAAAGTGATTGGAATTTTTCAAAGAATGTACCCATATCAATAACGTGTATGTCCTTAAATCCAGACAAGGCGAGGTTCTTTAAGATTTCACATCCTAATCCACCTGCACCACTTGCTCATTCGTAAGACAATTGCTCAGATTTGTGGCATACTCTAGGTTGTGGAGATGTCATGTAGAAAAAGACTTGGGAGGATACACACATCACACTGTGATTATGTTAGCTTACTTCTACTTCTCATTACTATTCCAAATGCCTGAATCGTCTCAAAATGCATCGGAATTTAAGAATAAACTTACAGGATTTTGGCATTTTGAAGAAACGATTTGACCTCGGGTCCTGGTACAAACTCGTCGCCAGAATATGGTCCAGTCCTTGAGAGTATATAATCCAGAGACCGCCTGGGAAAATCTTACGTCAGTACTTTTTGAAACATCTTTCTTCGGTTACATTAGGATCTTGAGTAAGATTGAGCAGGTGAAGCTACCATCTGCTGTTCCTTTGTATTTCAATAGGTTGCGATACGTCGGCGGCTGCCATGGTGGTTCAGTACACAACTAGGTGCTGACTGCTAAGTACTCAAGTACCTAGGTAGGTGCTGATGTCTGTGTTTGAATCTACCGTTTGGCTTTAGAAAGGTATCGAGTAACGGGAAATTTTGGTTAAAATGATCTTTTGGTATTATTGATTGGAGTTTATACAATAATGTCAATATCGACGCCAACGAGCTATCAATGTTTGTGTCGTCTATTTATAAAGCTCTCTACCAGAGCATGCACGTCAACATCATCTCCAACAACAAAACACCACATCCAACTCGCATACGGCGTTTGGCGTTTATCAAATGCAGGGACATACAGAGACTTGTTGTATCCGCGGGATTGTATACATCTATCCATCTAAGTACATGAGTATAAGATATATATGCTTATGTGTCTATATTTTTTGGTCAAGGATTCATCATATTTTTGGTTTTCACTTATTTATTTATTTATTTATTTATTTATTTACTCTTCCAGCATTAGACCATACTTCTTGCCCAACTTTGACCACTTCCTCCTCTGCAGTCTTTAAACCTTGCTGCGCGTCAATCGCCTTCTTGAGTGATTTGTCACTACAGATCAAATATGAACCATCAACATGGAAGCTCTCATGGTTAAATGGGTTTTCAAAATCAAAAAAGTGGATTTTGTTGAAGTTGTTTGCAAGTTGTAATGATAGAAAAGGCTCTTACATTTCCTTCAAAGTGTGCAGAATCTTTGCGTACTCAGCTAGGATTTCTTTTCTTGTTTGTGATATGGAGCTGTACACAGGTCATATATGCATGGTTAGCACGGTACTTAGCATCACAGAACATATGTAATAAAATGATGATGGATCCTACCTGGATGCAGATTTACTAGACCCTGAATCTGACATGTCTGGCGAGTGTCTCAGCGCAGGAGGTAGTGAGGGGTGGAGCGGAGGGCATTTGTCTATGTGCTTGTTGTGTTTATGTTCATGATTGTTCCGTCCAAGCTTGTTGTTCCCTTTCTTTCTTTTGGTGTTGTTTGTGCTCTTACATGTTCCTGCCTGGATCAACAACAAGATGACGGATCAATTGTCATATACAAGATAATATAACAACATAATCACCGTCTAAAAGTTTTACAACTTTTACATGGCAAAAATATGTATTGATATACATAATTCTAAACGTTCGAGTTCAATCACCACTGAGATGAGCGATAAAAGTTGGTACATGTATGACTTGTGGGCAAGTACTTAAGTACTTAACATTCATCCATCACCTGAGCATGCACTGTAAATTAGTTTGTCCTGCCTAATAAGTAAGTATCTGTCTGAATATCCATTTCCCTCGTACTGACTCATGCATTCACTCGCTGCCCACCTTGTCACACCCGTGAACTTTAAACACATGGAAATATACCTTGTGTAAAGGTACTCGATGTTTATGGAAAGAAAGACACACTGCCAACACACTGACTACGCCCTTGACTACCTACTTACTTAAGTACATAGGTACCTAGGTAAGTACTTAGTAGATGTTGGCAAGCTGAACATACTACCCCTCCAGCTGCATGCTCCCATCCCCATTCCCTCAAAAACACTCATAAGAATAACATTCCGTCACCCACAAAGCTTGAACTTGAACTTGAACTTAAACTTTGACACCAATAACCAACCGACTAACTTAGCTCTAACTACCCTTGTACCTGTTATCACGATAGGCACATCATCATCGCAATTTGATCACCTCGACAATCAGACAGATATTAGATTCTGGTTTCTTCTACCTCAGCGGCGTAGTTTTCTATTTTGTCGCAACAGACTAGAGTTTTGATTAGTTTCGTACTAGATTGTTTAGCAAATTAGTCACAACTCATCATTCAGATTTCGACCTCCTTGTAAAACCAGACTCATCGGTAAGTGGCTGTGATTCATCGGAATTGAGTGTTTAGAAGCCGCTTCGGACCCTGTTCAGCCTCTGGTTTCTTGTACGTTGGTGCAACCAAATACCCTTCCTCTACGATAATGCCGCTGCGTGCTTCGAGCATAAGCATCTCACAGGTTCAAAGTTTCTCCTTCTTTTAAACATACCGCTGACCTGGTTGATCTCAAGACGCATTTCGGACTAGATTCGCATTCAGCCCTCGAGCGCATCGATCCTCTTTCTCGTCGCATGTCAGAAAAGGAGACTGAAAACATATACCAAATCGGGTCGTCATGTTCGCAACAGAGTGCGGCCGTGACGACATCGCCAAGAAACAATCATGAGAGAATGGACGACAACGACAACGGCAGCCCAAGCTTAGACCAAGGATCCAAATCCTCTTCACATTTGAACACAGACCGATCGGGTGACGAAGCGGATTCTATATGCGGCGCTTACAGCACAAATTACAAAATGCAATGGCCGTTGAATCATACTCTAGTGCAACGACCGACAAATAATGACAATGAGTTAGCCGATATGTCAAGTAGCGTTCACGGGCTGATTCCTGAGCCTGGTGACAACGTCAAGATGATACCTTCATCTCCATTATTATCTTCGTCAAGCTCTTTAGATGGTAATGGTGGTTATAGTTGTGATCATGATGCCACAGGTGTTGAACCTGACACTGGTGGTGTGATGTTTGAGAATGACCCTACATCAATGTATACGTCGACTTTTACCAACCATGGATTGTCGGACTACCAGATAGCGCATGAGATGGAACATTTTGAAGACGCACCTGGAGATTATAGGGATGGTGGTGTCAGTTTAAACCAAGATCTATTGTCCGAGCATGCCGAACTTGAAAATCTTCATTCTTCGTTCCCAGAAATTGTCACAGGCATTCTATACTCATCAGATCATACAAACGACCAGATAAGTTCTGAGAATCACCAGGACCAAGTGCTCCTCAACACCGAGACGTCAATGGCAGGCAATTCTGCGATTGCGTTCAACGATACTTCCTCTGACATCTCAGACGAGTCCGATGCAGAGCCTATTACTGATTCTCAGTCCTCTTCACCAGAAGTGGGAACAATTATGAATAGTGATTCGTCTATGTACGATGAACCATCCATGTGGGAAGCAGATTCGGAAGCAATATTATCTTATGAGGATTATCCAGCTACAGAAATGTTGGAGGATCTTGAGTTGAATGAGTCTTTACCAGAAGACGAAAATAACGAAGGTGAGCCTTCACTGTATACATTCACAATGTTGCCTGTGCCTCATTTTGTAGAAATGGATACAGATAACAACGACTTTGCCGATTTTGTCGGTATTGTAATCAACAACAATTTTCCGATATCTCCTTCGTTTCCAGCAGAAACTCAATGGTTTAGTGAGTCCGAAACCAATAGAAGTTTTTCCGAATTCTGCAAAAGTTTGTACAGAGAATACTGTAGGCATTCCAATTCGAAAACAAAGATTGGGCCTCGAGCGTTAGATGTAGCTAGTCTCGACAGGCCATCGGAGGTTACTGCAGAAGATATGGAGAAGGGTGAAACCGATATGCAGGCTATTCCATGGGATGTCTTGGATATTGATCGAGCAGTCGCTAGGCAGGCGAGAAATGAGAGGTATCACAACTATACAAACTTAATAGGTCGCAATCACCCAATGAAGGTAGGGACCATTCATAGATAGTTGTATATAAGCACAAAAAACTGACATACATTAGACTAGAAAATTGTTACCAAAGACCAGAAGCTTTTTCAAGTTCCGCCGCATGGACATGACTAAAGAAGCTAGATACAGCCATTTTCAACTGCGGAATTTGATCGGTGCAACGTCTAAGAACGATGTATACTACGGTTCAGGCACGAAAGTATATAGAACTGATCCTTGTTCTCAAACGGAAGATGTAGTCATACAATTTCGAAACTACCCCAACCTTTATCCTGTTAGAATATCTACATTAGCAGCATCAAACAATGTTGTTGTTGCTGGTGGATATTCTGGAGAATATGCCATGAAAGCCCTTGACGCTCCGACCAACACGTACCATGTAGAAGGAGTCGTTACGAACGACGATAATGGAATAACGAACCATATCCATACATACCCTTCACGTACTTCTGGCGGAAATCCGCAAGCAGTATTCTGCTCAAACGACTCCATGATTCGCGTCCTCGACTGTTATCGTAATCAATTCGTATCCGAGCTACAGTTTGATTGGGCCGTCAATTGTTCAGCAACTTCGCCGGATGCTCGACTGCGCGTCGTGGTTGGCGATGCAAGGGAAGTCATCATCGTTGACGCAGATAAAGGCGATAAGTTACACTCTTTGAATGGTCACATCGACTATGGATTTGCTTGTGCATGGTCCGACGACGGCTACACGATTGCCACAGGGAATCAGGATCTTATGGTTCGAATATACGATGCGCGAAATCTCAGCCAGGCAGTCACAGTCCTCGATGTCGAGATGGCATGTGTAAGATCTTTACGGTTCTCACCTAACGGCGGCGGTCCACGTGTATTGGCTATGGCAGAGCCGGCTGATATGGTATCCATCGTTGATGCCGTATCATGGGACTCGAGACAGCATATTGATATGTTTGGAGAGATTAGTGGTATCAGTTTTACGCCGGATGGGAATGAATTTTACGTTGCGAATTACGATCCACATGTTGGTGGGTTGTTAGAATTTGAGAGGAGAGGGGAAGGACTTAGTCTGTCTTCTTCTTCTTCTTACTCCACCTCGTCGGCTTTTATTACTGGCGCTACTACTGGTACTGCTTCTTCTCACATGTTGTCAGAGTCTTCCAATATTGATGAGAGCGGTAGCAGCTATGTCCGAGGAAATAGACGAGGAAAGAGATGGGGATTTTATTATAGTAAGTTATCCGGGCAGCTTGGGGGAGATTTAAACTATACATCATCCTCTTGCCCCTCCTCTTCGTTACCTTCCTCAGCCAATTCGACTTTTTCGCTTTGATATGAAGTCCCATAATTGGGTGTTTCGAGAATTGGTTTGAATAAATGCTTTGTGTCCTTGTCTTTATAGCTACATATGGGTGGGAGTATAATGTTGATTAGGTGGGATTTTGGATTTTCCTTCGCGTCTATATTCTTGTGATCGGAGCACTTGTGATCTTCTATAGCATGTCTTGTCATTTTGATGTTCAGCATAGTTCTGTAAAGGAGAATGTTTCTCTTACCTCTCTCCCCCCCCCCCCTTCCCCTTCTTTTTTTTTTTTTTTTTTTTTTTTTTTGC
>Ga0160427_10002055_pt1 | contig 12223 bp, 8 predicted proteins | sample SolpanmetagenomL_FD_108194 | JGI IMG/M metagenome (GOLD analysis project Ga0160427, IMG submission 108194) | Solar panel surface microbial communities from Lawrence Berkeley National Laboratory, California, USA - L | ecosystem: Engineered > Built environment > Solar panel > Unclassified ...
CCAGGAGACGTGGGTGACTCGATGTCGCTTGACTGAGGACTTTCGGTGGCGGGGTGACGAGTGTACCAGGTGATCATGTTGTGTAGTGCCTTGCGCATTCTTTTATGTAGACATCTCCATTCTTCAGGCACGACCCCGCCATGTCCCCATGACTGAGGCTCTTTCATACTATCCCACTGTTCGTCGACAATAAGGCAATGATCGCGAGCATGTTCAACGAAGCCTGTTGGGATGTAATCTCTTCCTGATCCAGCGTAACTGGTGATTGGATATTCGTAGTACTGAGTCCTTCTACCTCCCTTGAGGGCAGGTCTGGCCGGACGTATGTCAGTTGGGAGAGGTGTAGGTATTCTCGAGGTTGGTGTCGAAGTCCCAGAGCTTGAGGTAGAGATTGGTGATAGAGTTGACAACCTGTTATGTGGCAATGAGTCTGAAAGACTACCCATGCTAAGAAGGGATGACCTTGATGATGGCCTTGATGAAGTGTGTTTGTCATTGAAACGATCTGGGCTCTGGAAGTGGACACGTCTTTCTATGTCGCCCTGATAATAGACGCCTTGAAGGTCCTCAGCTGGTTGACTAAGGTAGGCCTTTGCTTTGGCCATCATAACCGCAGAGTCTGGCGGTGGATGTGATGAGCCATCTGGTAGTGTAAAGTAGTCTGCATTACCCCACTCGCCGAAACAGGCATCGATACGAAGTGTTGGCTTCGAGAATTGACCAACACGCTGCAAGTTGGCACGATTGGCGACTCTCTGTGCAATCTCTCTTGAGGACTCGGAGCTTGATCCTAATGTTCTTGATCGCGCAGGACTGCTGTAGTGTCTGCCTGAATGAGCACGTTCTTGCTCAGCTTGAGCTCGTGTAAGCTCTCCTTCAGCCCTTGAAATGCCGGCTCCTACAGCAACAGCACTTTGAGTGCATCTGAGGTATGGAGAGGTATGGATGACAATCTTTCTCTTTTTGTGCTGATGCTGATTATGATGTTCGTTCCAGAGCATCTTCATGATCTGCTCTCCCAATACCTGAGCCTTGATCCATCCGCCGTGGGTCAAAGGTGGGTCGTAAGGTGATTCAGCCGAGAGGGACCATTCGGGATTGACACTATCCATTCTGTCGCCGTGCCTGGTAATAAATTGAGTCTCAGCGGTTAATTCTCGAGGCTCTTCTTGTCATTTGTGACTGACCTGGCAATGATTATGACATCTGGAGTCTTTCCCATCTTGACTACGCTTCTGGTGGTGCTATCCAAAGTATTGTGGAATCTTTTAGATCTGATTTTGATGTATCAGGCGCCGAAAGTGCCTGTCGAACTGCTCGAGTCTTGTTAGAATGGCGGGGAAGTGCCTCGAAAAGTTGCAAAACAAAATGCACGCAAGCACAGGCAGAGCAGCGAGGCAATCGAAGATGAAGCCAGTTGACGAGGCTCGCAAAGGAGCAGCGTCGAACAGTGGGCGACAAAGGTTGTCGAAGTGGTTGTTGGAAGAGTGGTAGATGTTGAATGGTTGTGCTGAGTGTCTGGAAATTGAACGAGGAGCGTCATGTCGTTTCAGGTTCAATGGCACGTGCGGAAGGCCTTAGCGAGAAAGAGGGGCTATGTATCCAGAACTTTGCGGCCAATGGCAGGAAGGCCACAAGGGGAGTCAATCGGCTTTTCATCGTCGTCGGTTCTGGCAAGTCTTTGGCCATGTCGAGTCCTTCGAGTCACATACTGCCCCATTCCAGAGTCTCAAGCATCAAGTCGCGTTGCTTCTGCCATGACACTGTTAGCATACTTGGTTGCAGACAAGGTCCAGGAGAGAGGAAGCGCGTCGTAGCGTGCAGGTCAAGCCTTGTACCTGAAACACAGAAGACCCCACTGAACTAACCCGCCAGCCAACCTTTTCTTGTGCCTGCATTTCCGTTCTATCTTGCAACACCTTGTAACTCTTCTCTCTTCTCTTCTCTTCTCTTCTTCTTCTCTCCGTCTCCTCCTTCATCCTTGTTTCCTACTTCACGCGTTGTGTTATGCAGGATGCTGTAACAAGCGCCACTTACCAGCCACTGCTCGGCGTTGTGTTTCACAAAGAGAACTGACTCTGGAAGAAAGAGCTGGCGCTGGCTTCGTCTGATCTTTAAAATCTTGTTCTCAACAACGTCAGGCCCTGCTTCTCCTTCATAAATCACACTCTAGTATCATCTGCCTAATTAACCTCAAAATCAACAATGAACAAATCCGTTACTGTTGCAATCCTCGTCTCAGTCCTCGGTTTCTGCGTCATTGTCGCTATATGTTTCCTGACCTACAAGCTCAAACCAAGACACTCTGGGCCAGAACCAGACGACTCTCCTCTTACAGAACATCGGGATCCTTCCACTCTCTCATTTAGTCCTCCCTCAACACGCCGATTCGTCATTCGTGGTGGTCACGCCATCTCAGCATCTCAAACTGGGACTTCAAGTATTAGATCGGGATTTCACAGAAATGGGCTTCACTCAGAGAGACAGAGCAACACCAATCTCCGCCAAGTCGAACCAAGCCGTCCTCGCCCACCACGCAAAGATGTAGAACAGGGCATTGTCGATGCTGTAGTGGAGTCTACACTATTCATGCCTGAGAGATCTTCTATAGTAGCTCCGCCAGTACTAGGACATCGCCTGTCAACAGTACCAGAGATGTCTCAGATCAGTACAACACGAAGTCTGCAGACGCGCAGGTTATCTTGGGATGTGCGGCAACTTCTCGATGAAGTCAGGACAGATACACCACTTGGGCATCGAACACAACATTCCACAACCTCTCCTCCAACAACTGTTACAGCTCGCCAATCTCAGATTTATGAGCTTCCAGCGACACCAATACCTCCACGATCACCCATTATAGAGCCACTCATCGTCGCGTCATCGGAAATCAATATCACTTCTCAACATCTACCTGTTGAACCTCTAACTCCCACTTCTTCACATATGCTGGAAGCAAATGATACATTGGTATACACGTCACCACCATCGCCATCTACACCTCTCCCACTCAATCAATTTACGGATTCATCGTCACCAAGTACAAGCACACCGGGTCGGCTGAGCCTCGATGCTAGTCGTGCTCTGCTGCGATCGAAATATAACATCAGCAGGACATAGACTTGTTTGGAAGAGAAAGACAAACGAAGCAAGGAAGAGCAAGGGCACTGAGGACGATAAGCAATTGTAGAGTTGGATTTACGGCTTTTCTTTCCACTGATGTATTGCACCTCGATCACGAAACCATATATCACAAACGAGCAAATATGTTTGTATGTTCATGTTGTCAATTCGAAGCAGCTCTTGTCCTTGTACGCTCCCCTTCCAATGCCTCGTAAGGTTGATGATGATGCGAAGTGAGTCATCTCCACAGATCACCATGATCACAGATGCTATCGTGGCAGCAAAGTCGAGACTTACCTGATCTCCAGAATCCGTGGAGACTCCTCCTAAGATAGATCAATCGAAGATGTGAAGGCAGGTTATACTCCACAGTATCGACGATGTTCTTCCATGTGGTCAGTTCACCAGCAGGAGTGTGATCCGTAAGAGTCCACGAACAGACTTCCATCGAGATTAAATGCCCTGTGCTTTTGGAAGGTGAAGCCTACACGTCACTCGTACAGCGGTTGCGGCTCTCAAATCGACGATGAGGCTGCACTGGACGGCGAGCTGGCCGTTGTGGAGTATTACATGCTGGCTCTTGATTGTACGAAGGACTTGGCTCCTTGCACAACCCTGAAAATCTAGACCGCAGAACGTACTTACCCTTCTGATCTCGGTGAGTGCCCCATCGGCCTTGAAGATCGAGCCAATGTGCTTTTGAGGCCAACTTCGCAACACAGGCTGAGATCGCGAGATGTTCAGATTCGGAGAGCGCTTAACTGTTGCTCTTCAGATCTCATACGCTTGCCACCATGACCTTGGCACTGGCTACTCAACTGTCTCTTCTTCCTTGATACCATCATCACCGACACCATACAGATCTGGTATCCCTCAATCACGTATTTCCGCGAAACAACGAAGTCCTGCTGGTTACGGGACTGAGATCGACTGAAGCTACCTCCGATACATCGAGTGGACCTGTGTTTGTTCTACACCCCTCACACATATCGTCTTCGACCTACATACACTCAGACTCTGCTGTCGCATCACTTGTTGTGATCATCTCAGGACGTGCTGCGCATGGTCTGACGACTAGATACTGCATCCAGCGTAATAGCTGTTATGGACTCACGACCTGCGTTGTTATCGACATTGGCTTCAAGAAATCCCCGCCGAGTTCTTCCTCACCAGTCTGTCAGTCTACGGCGAAAGAATTCAACACAGATATCACCCTTGCGAAATCAGTACACCGGAGAAGATGAGCCAGAATCAAACAGTGGTTCCTCATCTTGCGCTCAGCTGTTAAGTAAAGGAAGTTCTGGGGAGTCGAACAATGCCGACAAGTGGTTTGAAAAGTCCAATAAGAACCCAAGCCTCCACCAACGAGGCTTTACAGACGACGATCCACCATTCCGGCCGAATATACAATCAGAAAATGTCAACGCGGCGGTCTATGCTCATATGCAATCGATACCTCCTCAACTGTTAGCCAGCGAAAGTAGCTCGGACGAGTATCGTGGCGTTATAGACGATCTCACCATTCAACTCAAGAAGTTGCAGAAGAAATTGAACAAATACGAACGGTTGCAAGATAATCGTCTGGACACTGTGAAGCGTATTGAGGTCAAGACATATGGTCTAGGAGCAGAAAAGAAGAGGCAACTGGAGCAGATACTATCCAAGTTCAGTGAAGATCTCGACTCCTTGTCTCCAAGTGAACCAAAAGGAAGCAGTTCATCAATGCTGAACAGCTCCTCCATGATCAAAGGAAGCACTTCAACAATCTCCAGAAATGTTTTGAAGGCAGCACGCTTCAAGCCATCGGAAACAAACGACTCTGGTTACGGCTCACTCGCGCCTAGTGGAGCACAGAGCAATACCACCATGTCTTATTCTGCCATGCGAAGAGCTCCGGAGACAACAACTTCTCCACAAGCAAAGAATCAATCAATCGAAAATTACCTCCACGACATTCCAGTGGGACTCCTCCCACGACAGCCTGTAGCGATGACCGAAAAAGCAAAGCAAAAGCTGGTCGTGAAAAGGCTGGAACAGATTTTGGGTGGTCGCGATGCTCTTCCTGGTGTGCACCACCAGTCTATACAACAACAAGAGGTAGCGCAGTCAGCCGCAATTGCTGAACGCTCTGCCATGGACTCTTTAGGTCAGGTATATGCCGCTGAAGGTATGCGCGAGGCTCCGATTATGCCAGGTTCCGACGACGAAGCCTCTGGTCTAGCAGAACCTTTACCTGAGGCAACACAAGGTAACCTGAAGCCTGAACACGTAAATGAGAAGGACTTTGCAGCTGTTGGAGTGGACCACCGACCTGAGCAAAGACCAACTAGACCTTTGGATCTGGATCCCGATCGTGCTCAGACGCCTATGGAGAACGTCCGATACCTTCGCCATCTTGGGTTCATGCCAGATGAGACACCACTCGCACCAAGCTCAGACGATGAAGGATGGATCTACCTCAACCTAATGACCAACCTTGCTCAGCTACATACCTTGAACGTAACGCCTGAATTTGTCCAGGATGCTATTGCAAGGTATAGTGATCGATTCGAGCTCTCTAATGATGGTCGAAAAGTGAGGTGGAGTCACCATACTGGACGTTCAAAGACTTCACAAGAGACGAAATCGGGCTTTGTCGTTCACAACAACAACCCAGCAAACAATCCGCGCAAGCGCAGCCTCGTGCCATTGGCAATAACGGAGCCAGAAGCGCCAAAAAATCAACACCTCTATACGCCAATGTTCCTACCAAAGGAGGAAGTCATGAGCGATGATACCGCGTCTATTCCGGAAGAGGACACCTTCCCAGAAGGTGGTAATGACAATGAAGTTGCATCTGGTAGTGGACCAATGTCTGGTGCGACCCGTCGACGTGCCGATGCACCCATGATATTCTATCACCAAGCCAAGTTCTACACCGATCTTAGTGCTGACAAGATTTCTCCTATTGCGTTCACCAACTATCATATGCTCAACACGCCTCTGCTCGGTGAGAAACCCGTGCATCGGACTCGACGTAATTCTGTGCAGCCTAATCATCGACCTTTAGTCGACTCTGCTCCGATCTCTGACAATATAACACACAACGACGATGACGCCGAGCTGGTAGACATGGACTTCCCAGCAACCTCGCCCCGTCGCGTCACATTCATTGAGCCGGATGAGAAAGAAGTCGACTTTGCTGTTTGTGGACTGGGAGGTGTGTATCCTGAGGATCACTTCGCCATTACAGTCCAGCGTCGTCACTCTCCGCCGTCGGCCACTTCACCCAAAATTAAAACACACTCACTGCCGAATCGCCTCATCACATCTACACAACAACAACATCCTCGCCGTCATCCTTCAGTAGTCTCTACCAGACGCACCAGCCTCATCCCATCCGAACTCCCACCACCATGCTACGACTTCAACAGTGACTCTGAGTCCGACTCAGACAACGACTCAGAGTCCTCCTCACAATCGGGCTCAGGCCCTATTCCATCAACAACCGACCTCCCTCGCCTAGCCACCCTTTCCACATTCGCGTCTCAACTATCAAACAAGCGCCGCCGCCTCAACGACAGCTCCCGCCCATTCTCATCCACCTCCTCCACCACCACATCATCTCAACGCGGTCACGCCAACGGTACTCGCGCCAACTACTCGCCATCGACCTCATCCTGCGCATCGTCTACTGGCTCAAATGACGACGACCAATCACTCCATCGTGGTGCGCCTAGCATGTCCGAGGGCATTGACTTTTTGGCTCATGCTAGACGTGTTGATCCTGAGTTGATTGGCAGAGCAGAGAGACAGTATGATGCTGAGATGGCGGAGAGGTTGGCTGAGGAGATCCCAGCTGGAAGCAGTGCTGCTACTGCTGGTGGTGGGAGTGGATGGGGGAGTCCAAAGGGAGCCGGTAGGCTTGGAAAGAGGAAGAGAAGTCGTGATGATGATGCGGAAACTAAGGTGGATGATGGTCAGAACGGCGAGGTGAGTGAGTGCGATGAGGATGAGGAGGTAGAGGGAGGAAGTGTGGCGAGTTAGATGAAAACAAGCAACAAAGCGAGAAGCAACAAGGAAGGCAACGACTTGAAACGACTACTTTATATTTCTCTACACCTTTCTTTCTGGATTAATACCCCTGAGGATTGATACCCCCAAATGTACACATATTCACACTTCTGTAACGAAATCGAAAACAAGCAATGATTCATAAAACAACGAATAAGTGCTATCCTGTCTTCTGTTTATCTGCCTCTCTCCGTGTCCTCTGATTACTTGTCTCCTTGTCTGTCTATCTATCTGCCAGATCGGTATTGGCGATCCATCGACATACCTACTCGACTTCGAGTTCAAAAGTCCCTCCAGCACTCTCCACAACTTTTCAACCTTTGAGTTAGGATTCAAGAACGTCAGAAGTTGCGATGCCAAGGCTTTGGGAATGTGAAGATTGATTTCACCTGGACAACCTCTGGAACAAACCTGGAAGCTTCATACATCGTTGTACAACCTGTCATCTATTCAAATCTATCCGTTCATCGGATCCATCTATTTATCCATCTATCTTAGCTGATCTCGTTTCTCTTCATCTTGATCTTGACTCTGGGGGATTTACCGCCATCCCTGGAAAAATTTGGGGAGGAAGCTAGATACAGTAGCTTTTGTTATAGACACTCTCGGCTTATGCAACCTGTTGTGTTGTGTTGTGTTACTGTTCCGTTAGGTTGCTGGAGTATATGTCGTGTGGAGTTTGACTTGACTTGAGGAAGAGAAATGGTGATGGTAATGGAGTGGTGATGGATTGGTAATGGATTGGTGATGGTGATGGATTATCTGCTAAAATGGGATGGAGTGAATGGCTATGTTTGTGATGGCATAGGAGGAGTTTCGGCCGGATGAGTGCTGGATTGTGGGAAGAGCTGGTAGTCTTGTGGAGGTTGGTGCTGGTGGTGTGAAAGAAGTGGGATGCAGTGGATTCAACGGATATGGTTAGAGAATGTTGGGTGGCTTGTGTTGCTGGCTAGCTGCATGAATGGTTGTCGTGTACTTGTATGGAGGTGCTGCATGGGTGTGTGAGATGGGGGTTGGGTGAGTGGTCAAGTGTATGTTGTGCTGTGTTGTGTTGTGCATCAGGGTGATGTGGTGTGCCGATGGCGAGTCCTTTTAATTGTGGATGGTATGAATGGTATTGAACTTCAGCCAGCTGCTGTTTCTGGAGTGTCTGTTTAGCATGGTGTTAGTAGGCAAAGACATGTCTAAACATGACATCCAGACACTGTTCCTAGAATGGGTGTTAGTGGGCAAAGCCTATGTCCAAACACGCTATCGAGTCTGTGCTTGATGGACATGGCCTGCTATTCTTTCCTCAAAACACTAAGTGATGTGGGAGACATATATACATGTGCTCTTGTCTAGGACGGCGTGGCCGAACGACAAGAACGAAAAAAGCAAAGGAACTGGGGTCCTTCAGGCAACAATGTGATAATGAAATAGACAAAATGATGGAAGCCGTAATGTGTGCAACAATATGTATGTGTTTTGATTATCGTATTATATTACAAATATTCAGCTCTTCTTCCTTCGATGCCCATCAATGGTCACGTCCAGATTCAGTTGCCGGTATGGAAAGCGATACGCTTAGTCTCCAGTGTTGTGGATGGAGTTGGGGAGAGCACGCTCGAGACCCTCGGGTACGGCCTGACCAAATGTTGTTAGCGTCATGTTCACGTAAATGGGAATAGTGTTGTAGGGAGATGCAACTAACCTCCTGGATCTTCTGGGGGACAATGGAGTCCTTGCCACCACCGAGAGCGTGTGTCTTGTTGGTCTTGTCGGCATCACCAGTGGGGTGGACAGACTGTTAATATTGATGTCAGTATAATCATTACTATTGAACCATCAATGTTTGCATAACCACTCACCTCGGGCAGGTTGCGCTCGAGACCCTCAGGGGCAGCCTTCTGGATTCCCTCGGGAACCTTTGAGGCTCCAGTGGAGGTGGCGTGAGATTGATCTTGTCCAGACATGATGATTGATTGTAGATTGATTGAGCTAAGATGGGAAAGTTGTTGATGATGATCAAAGAAGAGAAAAGAGGCGGAAAAGGACCAATACTTATACAAGCTCGAACCCTGAGGACAGCCTGGCGTCCTCGAGCATCCTCTGACGCAACACATCAGCTGGAGGAGCAGCTACCAGAGCTCCATGACGCGATGAAGTGCATAGTGGGGGCGGGGCAATTTACTCAGGGACGGTACGGTACCCAGAGCTTCCGTCCGAATGGCAAAGATTGACGCCGCAAGCGACGAAGTTGCACCGACCCGATCATCTGGATTCTGGGCTGATGGGGCTTTGTGATTGGATTTGGCATGGAAGCAGGAGACGTATGACGGGATTTCGTGGGGCGCTTTTGTGATTTCTATTTGCTGATCGTTGCTAGATTAGTTTTCGCCACTTGGCTGACGTATGCTCTGTTGTTGCTACGATACAGCTTGCCAGCTTGCCACGGTCTATACGTCTTTGTTGATGCCTATAGTCATATGTGCGTGGCCCAAAGACGTCTGAGTGAAATGAAGAAGCAAGTAAGACGAGGCGGGGTCAAAACATATGACGTTACGCCGGACCACATCTCGGTAAACAGGTCAACATGCCAATATGCAGGATCAAGATCCAGATTCAGATTCAGATCAGATCAGATCAAGCATACGTGGCCATGCAACAGTTTCCGATCGTCTGAAGTAGTAGTATTAGTGTTATCTAGGTAATCATGAATTCGTCAAGGTCATCAATCAGCACAGACAGAGAGGCTGTTTCATCGTCTTTGCTGTTCTGCTTCTCTTCATCGCTCCCAGCTTTAACTACCATACACTCCCCGTAGCATCCTGATATTTTCTAACAGTCCTCTCCAGAAGACCAAAGAAGAAATAACAATGACAATATGGAACAGCTGATGACTTGATCCGTAAATGTCAAATCCCTTGAACCATCTTTCAGGAAATCCTGTCGAATACAATGCCGCACCAATGGCATTTAGTGCGGCTGTCGCCATGATCCATCCAGTAGTCAAAGGTATATCTCCTCTTGCGACTGCCAGATATCGGCCGTGAACGATAGCTACGACTCCTGGAAGTGCTAGGCATCCGAACATGAATACGCGAATTCCTGCACCTGCTGAAGTTTTGCCTGCCGGGACGAGTAGAGTCATGCAGCATCCTAGGGCGATCATGGGAAGCTATTTCAATGGTCAATACTGTGCTCATTACAGTGTCTGTGAGTTGTAGCAAACATACTATAGTCAAATAGATGGTTTGTGCGAGTGTGTGCTTGTATAGACCATAATATATCATAGGAACAGCAGCACCAGTCATCAAAGAGACGATACCGATTATGTCGAGTTGGCCTGTCCAATAATGTATAATCTTACTTCTGTGAGCTTCGAGATGGTGACTATCGCGAAATCGATCAGTGCCTGATTTTCTCCAGCGAAACAAGAAACGGAGTCTTTGCTTACATTGCTGAAAGAAGAAAACAAGTCATGGTGCCAGCGGCATACAGGAGAGTGACAGCAACGTCCTTGTTCGTCATGTAATCAGGAGGACTGATGAGATAGGAAACGATGAAGTAGGCGTAAATTGCAGCCGGCAATAGATGGCTGTAGATGTTGATGGTTTCATTATTGTGATGCGATGGTCGAAGAGTTAGTGTGTGGACAGCCGTCGTCGATGGTCGACTAAATTTGATCAGTACGGCTTCTCGCATTTGGACTTTATAGCTGTACGCCGACTTACACATAACCAGTACGCAGGTAATTTGGTCTTTCAAATAGCCATGGGGTAGTCGTTCGCGGATGCTCACCTTTTTTCCCAGCAGCCCACAGAAGGAGGTTCGTGGTTTCCTCCATATCAGTTTGGGATGCCGGGTCCGATGATGTGATGGTGGGCGTCATTGTGTTGATGCGATTGAAGAAGTGTCGCAAGACTGTGAGTGTGTGAGAGCACAGGTATCAGAATAGTGACAGTGAGAGAGGCAAAGCAATGGGGCCGTACACAACTTCAACAACAGGCTCGACGATGGGCAGGGGATTATAGGTATTCTCCAGGAAATCCTCACGTCACACAGGATGGAGTTTTTACGCTAAGCACGAATCTCGATGATGGAAAAGATGGAAAAGCAAAAATGCGAGGGGCATTGGCAACGCCTTTGGTCATGCGTCATGTGAGAAAAGGTGCAGAGGCTCAATCACTTCTTGTGTCTCGAGGCCTTCTTTTTCTGCTGGAAATAGGTCAGCACCGACTGTGTATGAGGCTCGCTACTTACAACCTCAGCCTCAGTCTGCTCTTTGTTGTCCTCTACAACGTGAGAGGGAGAAGAAAGCGTAGCAGGCGGTCAGTTAGAGAACATGACGAGTGTGTGTGGAGAAAAAAGCTTGACATTAAGCGTTCAAGCGTCTCGAAAGGAGCTGCCGTTTGTAGACTGATGTTTAAAGGGGCTGGACCTTGGCGCCTCGCGAACAGCCCAGCAGCACGGATTGGAAGAGCGTGTTGGCCGTCTTATCGCGTTTCTTTGTCAAAATAATCGATGATGCGTTGTTTATCCTAAAGGTATGCTTCTTCATCTCTTTCCCTCCTCTCTACCAGTACTGGCTCCCCCTCCTCCCCATGTTTGTGCTTACGCCAGCATCACTGTGTGGTGTTTCCGGGACGTCGCGATTATGTCTTCGAGACGGTCATGGACGTCGGTCAGGTGGTCATCTCTCTAGAGTAATCTGCAGTTAACCTTTGTTTTCTAGTCCTTGTCTCTTCTCGAGATTACTGTTGTTTTCGAATCGCATCACCATTACGCCTCCCCAAGCAGGCTACATAACTGGATTGGTGCCGTAGGCTCTCACACTAGCTGTCCTCCCTCCTATCATCCTCTTGCATCAGCAACAGCTTCGAAAGCTCCCTAGCACCTGCCGACACTTACTTGTTGATAATGCGACGGTAGTCAAGAACTAGCAAGGAAACTTGATTACCATGGCGGCAACAATGAGCGCAGGCGCAAACTTACTGGCATCAACAGATTTGGTACAAAATACCACAACGACCAGCAGGAAAAGATCACGCTCCGGCTCACACGA
>Ga0160427_10002056_pt1 | contig 12221 bp, 8 predicted proteins | sample SolpanmetagenomL_FD_108194 | JGI IMG/M metagenome (GOLD analysis project Ga0160427, IMG submission 108194) | Solar panel surface microbial communities from Lawrence Berkeley National Laboratory, California, USA - L | ecosystem: Engineered > Built environment > Solar panel > Unclassified ...
TCAGAACTGGCAACAAGTCCGATTTCCGGACGTCTTTCGATGCTCTCAGGGGTTTGAACCAAGCAATTGCGGATCTAATCAAGGACTCGAGGCGTATTGGCGGAGGCGACACTGATGTGGTGCATGATGCGGGATCTAAGAATTACTTTCAATGCATCTCCAAATCGTCCCAAAGTTCTATTCTGGATTTCCTAAGCGATATTGTGGTAAACAAAGAATTCTTTGTGAGTCGCTTAGCAGCGCTTGATGAGAGTCAACTGGCAGCCTTGTGTGTTCCACGAACGGAGCTACATAACAATCTTTCGAGGGATCCATCTATAGTAAACAGATCACCAAGTTCGATTACAGGGTCTGGTAGTCCTCTCGTGAAGAATTTTGATGCAGCTCTCGAGCACACTCCACTATCGCTACTGCTGAATATTTCTGGCTTCCACCACTCGGCCAAATCCACTTTGAATAGCTCTTCTGCAGTTGAATTGTGGTCTGACATATGTGCCCGACTGTTGACCGAAAACAAAACAGGATGTGAGAAGTTCGTACTCTCGGTGGTCGACGCGATGACCTTTGAAACGACTTCGACCGGAAAGAGGGCTCTTGAGACTTGGTTCAAAGAAGCCCTGAGGGATGGTCAATTCCTACTGCCAAAATCGGATTATGCTCGGCAGATGAGCATGCGACAATCTACCCAAGCACAATACATGGAACAGGTCTCGAAGTTCTATGCAAACGCATCTCGTAAGTTGATTGCGTTGTTGAAGAATAATGCACAGACAAAAATCATTCCATCTACGACACTTGAGCTGTGTCAAGCTATCGTGGATAAGCTTAGCAACGCGGGCGAGGCAAAGTCTCGATCAGGCTGTTTCTTCTTCCTAGCGCAATGGTTATTCTCTAAGTTTCTTCCAGACCACATCATTACTCCTGAAGTAAGTCCGTGTTAGCGTTCCGTCCAAGTATAGATCTGACGTGAAGCTAGAGTAAATCGTACATGTTGGACGATTTCTTTTCCGAGACATCGCGTGCCCGTATACTGCGAGAAAGTATTGTTACGGCCCAAAAGCTTGTAATTGATGTGACATATTCACGGTAAGCTGCAGTTTCAGCGTACAATCGTTCCATATAGTCTGACTCCCAACCAGCAAAACCCGAGATGTTATCGAACCAGCGCGACGAAGTGACATTGAGGGTTTGGCTGCACTCTTCAAACCAGCAACTAATGGATCAATCAGACTCATGCCTTCCCCAGGACAATCATCTACAACCACTGTTCCTGTCAGACAATCCTTTACCCTCAGCAGACACGATATTATCACCTTGATTGATGCTATATTTCCAGTTGACAAGACATTGCGCAAGATTGACAGTAGTTCGAAAAAGAACCTAGACACGTCACGTCCAGAGTCGTTGCACAGAGCTTATCAGGAGATTGCACAGCTTGGCCATGGGAAAAACCCTGTTTCAACATCTGAGTGGACTTTGATGCAAGTAATCGACAGTCGTGTCGTTGCTTCGGGGCTTGATTCAGACAGTATGGATGAAACCTCAGGTATATCGAGTTTGGAAGACCTGACTGACATGTCCAAATCGACACATTTCGAGACTGATTACACCAATATTCGCCAGGTATGCTTGCAAGTGCTATCACGGATCATACCACAGGACAATCCATTCGGACCCATCACTCCGGCACCAGGACGTAGCAGAAGTACTGTTAACAACAATCCATTCCGAAACAACAACCCATATCGCCAAAGTCTGTCCAGAGAGGGCGGCATCCACAACATCGCATGGGCTCTAGAAGCAGTCGATAGTAATGTTTCTCGGACAGAAATGCCGTCTTCGTTATTGCATTTACTTGAGATTGGAGTCAAGTCTGCTGAAGAAAGTGAGGATTACAGCTTAGCCTTGATTTATGGACGAATAACGGGTAAAGTCAGAAGTATGTGCCTTAACGACCCACATTCACAAACTTCTCTAGTCCGTTGCTTCATCAATGATGTTCGAATAGCTCTGAATAACGAAATCCGAGCGTCCAAAGAGTTGGAACAGTTGCTGCAAAGTTTGGAACGACGAACTCTGGAACTTCAGCCGATTCTGCAGAGCATAATTGCCAGCGCAAATAAATCAAGAGTCAAACTGTGGTACTGTTCAGATGTACGTAACGCTGCACCGTTTGCGGACCTCAATAAAATAGCCGTTGCAATCCAGAGTTTGACAAGCAAGACGACTGTAGTGAATCCAAGAGTGGAAACCCCAGTGTTGAGACACAAAGGAGCATTAAAATCCAAGGCTGTCGAGTCTATGAAGGGTTCCGATGCTTCCATCTTGGAAATTCTAGTTACGGACCCGAAATATCGCCTGTCAAATAAATTGACTGATGAACAAGTAGAAATTGTTCAAACCTGGATGCAAAGCTCAAGTATAGAGAATCTATGCTCTGGTGAGGAAACAATTCACCGAGTTTTATGCGAGATTGCAAAGTTTTTGAACCGGACCATCTCGTCAGACCCTATGATAAGTCCAGTGTTGTGGGGTAGTGAACTATTCTATAAAGATCGACTCGAAGGTGAACATGAGGCATGGCAATTGGAGATCGATCAGAATGACAGTCGCGAAAGTCTAGGCTTCTACTCGTCCAGACCAAGTTCCACGACAACAGAGTTTCTATATGGCGATTTCCAATCTAGACATGGACGGACTTCTGAAACGATGATTGCAGCATTTCCTGGTCCAAAGACACCATCTCCAAGTATAGATATGCGTAGTCAAACCCCAATCGCACGGCCATCGTCAAATATGTGGTCACCGATAAGCGGACGACCTCAATCACCGTATAGCAATATAAGTTCACCTAGTAGGGCATGGTCTCCACTATTATTACGTCAAACAATGTCCAGAGAGACGTTTCCTGCCACAAACAAGGTTAGGAATCTGTTGACGGAGCTTAAACAGCAAGTTATGGGTCTTGTCATCAGTGATGTGCTTTATGACACGATGCCGAACGGAAGTGAAACCGATAGATTACTTTCACAAATGTCTGACAACAAAAGCAGTCAAGATATATCACAGTCTGTTTCTGTGCTGTCCCTTGACTCTTCTTCGGTTCTAGACATTAATGCTGCAAAACGACGATTAGTACAACGATTTGAACTTACAGCTAACCCTTTTGCAAAATTGAAGTTGTTATATGCGATAGAGAAATTGATACTTTCTGCTGACATGGAAGAAGCGCATGGAAAGGATGTTGATACTCCGAAGATAGATGTGTTGAATACAAGGCTGGAAACGTCTCTTCTTATGGGTCGATCAGGTGGAGAGCTTCGTAGATCTGTCACCATGTTTCAGGCTCTCTTTCATGACGTAAACACGCGACCACGAAATCTTTTCCGGGATTTTCAGACCATTGCATCAATGATTCCTACTCAAATACTCGACGATACAGCACCAGGACGAGCGTTTTGGGCTGCTTCTATTGCAGTCATAAGTTTGAAACAAGAAATGTCCCAATCCTTTGTCCAAGCAGCAAATACAATCATCGCTGTGAATGCTCCTGCTTTAAATAGTCCGCGCACTTCACAAGTACTAGCATCTTTCGCAACGATAACTCAGTTTGATGATCCGACCAATGAAAATCCTTTCCTTGAGGTATTTCGTTTGCTTGGTTCGGCAGCTGTACAATCACATCCTGCCGCCCAGCGTGAATTGGCGACTTTATATCTCACTCAGCCGGATGTGATTCCACGTATTCTTTATCCTTTTGCTCGTTGTCAAGTCGTATTTGATTCTGACCCCAAGATCAATACCACAAGACCATCGATAGAAGTTAACGTAAAGACTGTGACTTCTGGAAGTAATAACGATGCTAAGAAAAGTGGATCCGGAAAATCAGCAAAAGCAAAGGTCATGTCAGAAGGGAGAAGGAACGTTTTAGAAAAGGATAAATCTGATAGAAGGACCAGTGTTCTTGTAGGTGGGAGCGAAGGAAATGGAAATAGTAGAATCGATAAAGAAACTATATGTGTAGCGCTACATTGGATGGAACTTGCTGCAAAGGGGGGTGATGTACTTGCAAAGGAGTTTTTGAATGCTCAAACATGATTGAATAGAAATAAAATCTCTTGAAACATCACATGTAGTTGTTATAAAGCGGTACTCTATATTTTAAGGCTATATATTACGATCTAGCACTAGTGAGAATGTTATTATGTGAAGATTGAACATAATTACTCATAAAATGATAAAATGGTCATCTGGGTCGACCCCTCGCTATAATGATTTCTTATCAAACTTCCACGCATGTCATACTAGAATTGTCGAATTAAACCATCTGCGCGTATTACTATTCGGCATGAGTCATGCAAATGAACCGGAAGCATTACCATATTCCTCTGAAGTCATCTTCGAACATGGCAAACTAGTCGTACGACGCTCAATTATCGTTGATTCATTCATCAATGCCCGAATGCGTTACGCTGTCGAATACCAATATCAGCAACAAAAACAGTACGATGCGCATAAAAGACGCCCTGAAGACTTTTTCAGGCGGGCAAATCTGACGGAGTGGCGCGAACATGAATACCATGCGAAAGACGATGTCATTAGTCGGATTTATGATCTGATCGAATTGAATTGGCTAGCCGAAGCAATGCGAGGTGTCACGGATCCTGCCGCCTGCCAATCACCGTTAGGGTGTACTATACTCTTCCCTTCCCCAGAATTATCCGCCAGATTGACCGAAAAGCTATGGACCATACTACGTAGCCACGTGGCATCGAACAAATCTGACCCAGCTGTACAGCACAGGGTTTTCGTCGAAATTTTCGAAATGCTTTTATCGTTATCGTTATCCTTTCACCGTGAGTATTTCACGACTGTAGCTGCGATTTGGCTTCTTTGCCGGGGAAGTTTTTGTAACTGGTGGTCCCATTTTAAACCCATGCCTGACTGGCACGGAGGGACCGGAAACGCTCATGAAGCGCCAGATACGACTGATCATTCGGAAAAAGGACCGCTCGAGCATCTGGAAAAGTTGCGGCAAGAATGGGATGAGGATAGTGTCACAGAAGATAAGTCTGATAAACTTCACTTCGCGCGACGCTCCTCCGACTTCTTTCACTTCCATAGTATTGAACAGTGGCATGGACGTACCTATGGTATCGACTTGATCACCGATGTTCTTACACTTGTCGAAGCTGAATGGTGGACTCGATCCTGCACACCGCACCGTCACTACATAAATCTGCGATTAAACCAGAGGGGCAGTGGGGTGTCACATGTGTTGCTTCTAGTCCCTTCAAAAGACCATGACACTGATTTTATCTCGAAAATGATCGTTGCTCTACAAGTGCAGGAAATGCCTGACTCGAGGGAAGATAAGCATAGCGAAGCATATCGATCTGCTTTGTTAACCTATATTGGCAAAGCTATATACACCATGCACACCTGCCTTTCGAATTTTATCGAAGCTCTTGTGGACACCAAGTCTCGTCTTTATTATGAAACGCTCCTCTCGATCTGGAACACTACAGACCCTTATTTGATTGAAGCATGCCTGTTCGCGCGTTTGATGCGACGCGAGACGGAAATATGCCTATGGACTAAGCATGACCGGCACCATTGGGTTTTGCCCTTGCCTGGTCCTGCTGTGAAATCTCGTTGATCATCAAAAACGATGCTAGGAACTTCTGGATTTACACCTTGCATACGGATGACTTCTTTTCGCATTGTACGCTTACGGGAACGCTATCTCAAAAATGTATTTGAAGCATAGCTTTTGTCAAAAACATGCATTAACACTTAGGAGTCGACTCTGTTTAATACATTTCATTCGCCCTGATCTATATATATGGGCATACTACTACTTAATCATCATACAGCTACCTAATCATTCTTTATAGAGGAATCACGGACTCTTCCCCGGTCTTACAATCATACTTGCCTATTCCAATTATTCCTTTTTGTTTAGTTTAGTCTTCCCCCTTTCCCCTTCCCTTTTCCTTTTCTTTTCCTATTCCTTCCCCGCCCCGTCATGAACGTTACGTGCGACGTGAAATGAAGTAAAGTCGAGTGTCTTGATCCCGTATAAAACTACAAAATAAGGTGTAGTTAAAAACATACTGTACCACATGTATGTTCTATAAATAGATAAAGCGTACTCCACTTTAGAATTGGCAATCTTAGCACTAGTGGAATTTCAATGATCAATAACATGTACAGTGGTAGACTCTTGTTGTTTGTGTTGGAATTACTATCAGTCACAATGTATCGTCCAGCAGATTTATAACTTGGTCGAACTAAGCTGGCTGGATTTGCTCAAGCTAGGGATCGTGCATCGAAGGCCCCCATATATATTGGGAACAGATTATATATCTTTCCCCTCCTTAAAAGCATGCGACGACTTAACTCATGGGCTAATGGCCGTACTAAGGAGACACCTGCATTCTGACAGATTCGATGTAGAAAAACAGAATGAGGTATTCGAAGAAATCTTGGAGGTATTTGCATCGTTATTGGCTCTTGGAGGGTATTGTTTAATGGCTGCTACGATTTGGCCGACTTGCTGGCCCAACTTTGCTAGATGGTGGATGGATGCCCCCATGAGAACGACTCAAGAATACAAAGCGCCCAAAGATGAGAAAGAAGTTGTAGATACGACTGCTTGTTTGGAGGGAAAAGCCGTCGAGGACGCGGAAAAGTTGCGGTCTGAATGGGTTCAAGAAGTTGTCATGAGCCATGGTTTGTCCAACTACACACGGCGATCTTCGGACTTGTTCAAATTCCACAATGTTGACCAGTGGTAGGAGTATCATGGCAGTCCAGACTTTATCACGGATTTCTTTTCGTACATGGAAGCTGAATGGTGGACTCGAATCCTCACACCGGATCGCCATTACATAAGCCTGCGAATAAATGGCGAGGACGAGTTTCCACTGCGGCTCATGTTGCCTTCAGTGCTACATGAGATTGAGCTTATACACAGGCTGATAGGGGCTCTGAAAGACTTGCATGCACCCAAGGATTTCGCACACCGAGTGGACTTTTTGCCCTTCGTGTACGACGCCTTTGAAAGAATAAGACACGAGATCGAAAGCTTCACCAATTTCTTGATGCCGGGTCCATTCGCCAAAATAAATATTCAGATTGAGAATTCGCTCTATTACTATCACACGATCCTGCTGATGATGCGAACTACAAGACATCATGCATTTAAAGAATGCTTTGCTGAGCGCTTGGCGCGATGTAGAACCAAGGCTATCCCATGGGATCCCCGAAAACGTATGCGCATCGCCGTACCTGGTCCTGCGGAAACGCTTCCTTGACTATAAACATGACGTCAGAGGCCGTGGGATTCACACCTTGTATACGGACGTGTTCTTTTCCATGCTGCACGTTGTGCATTCATAGATATAATAGTCGAAGCATAGATTACATCAAAAGCATGCATAAACACTTGTATAAACTATTCTGTTCGTTGTACATTTCATTCTACCCTGTTAATCACACTTGTCCATCCTAATTATTGGTTTTTGTTTGGTTACCTAATCCACTACATTTTCATTTCTATACTACTGCCCTATGCGTCGACTCAAGCACTCTCTTCCTTCATCGCGAACTCTGTTGTTTCCTCTGTTCTCCCTTTCCATCCCCTCATAAGCAATGCAAGAATGGGTGAAATGAAATTGAACGTCTCGAATTCGTATATCACTTGATAAGCTGTATCAGACAAGTCAAGTATATAAATCTTGACAAAGGTGAATCGAGTCAGTTCAGTACACTAATAACAATAATATACAAAAACCTATATACATTTGCCTTACGAATGATAACAATCATAATATCTCACAAGAGGTTAGATTGTCCATGAAAATCCTCTCTGTTCTTTGACCGTCTCAGCTTGACTTGTCAAAACGCTCATGAATTTCCTATCTTCTTCACTTCCTCGCAATACCCCGTTCTTACTCTCTACGCAATCGCGTCCTACATTCTTGACGGGATATAACAGCATAGGCGGGAGACATATTCTCCCTTGACCTCCGATAGAGACATGTACATCATCTTTCGTCTTGCGTTTATTTTCAGCCTTGGCCATCTCCTCGTCGAACAACTCGTATACATCGTCTGCCACGTCTAATTTCCCTTCTTCGAAAGCTTTGTCCCCGACATTACCGAGAATATCCCTCGCGTTCAAGCCCAGCCATCTTCTATATAACCGTTCTGCAAAGTCGCCTTTCCGCGACCAGCTCCATCCGTTAAACTGAGCCTCGCGGTCGGGATTATATGGACTATCGTCTCCTTGCGCCCAAGAAGCTGATTTGTTCCCCTCGGCATTGAACGTGGCGTCGAGGAGCCAGATAGGCCATTTCCGATCGAGCCAGATGGGATGAGGAGCATATACTGCTTTTAGACCGTGATGGAAGGCGATTGTTGCAGGCCACATGTCGGGATGCATAGTGAATCCAGCACGGTTTTCTAAATGCATTGCATGGAGGAGGGTTTTACTAAATCGCATCACTGGACTGAATGTAGTGCGACGAGGTATTCTATGAACATCATCGCTAGTGAATTTACTCTTGGTCGAATCAAATACTTGATCTCGATGAGGCCATTGAGTGTCTTCCGGGTTCCATATCGGTGAAAAGGTAATCAAATCAGCTTCTACATCGACTCCCCATTCAAACTTATCTTCTTCGTAAGATAGTGGAGGCACAGGACCCATCACCGATACTATTTCAGAATGATATGGCTGAGGACCCCAAATAGGTTTCACATGTCCCTCTGTAGTGGCGTTTGTAACAGCGGCATCAGTATCGGCAAGAAAAGACGCAAAATTGCCATACTCTCTTGTGAAGTAGAACCGTGAATTACGTTCCCATAGATTCTTACGAGGCATACTTCTCGCAAAGCCTGCGGTCTTTTCTAGAAATTCATAGTGATTACCTGTATATCGCGTGTTAATGTCCCAGCTCCATATGTATTCGAATTCGGGTTGAAGTTTGCTAAACCACTGCAGAGGTAGATGCTGATGCCAATGTAAATCGTTACATTTCTTGACATTCGGGTACCATTCTTTGCATAACTTGTCTGTCCATATAATACTCACGTCACGAAGCTCTGGAGGGACAACTTGATTTAATAGACCTTCTTGTGCACTTGCAGAATTATAGATATCGATAATCGCATCTTTTAGCGAGATCAAAATGAACACTTTATATTCTGCACCGGAATGCAATGATAACTCGGTAATTAGAGCTCGAATGACATGCATATCGTTCTCAGAGTACTTATGATCACTTGCCACTCGTATTAGTAAGGCATTTCTATGGTGATAGTTAGATTGATCGGCATGATCTTCTTCACCAGCTGACTCTATAGATTCAACCTGATTAAGATCCGCTGATACCGGCCTTGATCTTGTCGAATTTGTCCGTGGTGCTGCCAACGCACGGTATCTATGTCTGTTGAGCTCAAAACATTGATTCTCTAACTGACCCCATCGCTGCTCCTCCCAACTCGGCTGTGACTTTGGACTTGTCCAGCCATTCACGGGTTTTATCACATGCTGTCCGTAACCAAAAAATCCTAGTCGGTTATAACGATCGAGACAGATATCATCACTAGTGCCTAGGATCGAGGCACTACCTACATCTGCTAATGGGAGTTTCAATGTAGCATCTTGATATACTCTGATGAAATCGTCTAGACTCTTATTCAAATCAAGACCTCGAGCACTTTGACACGAAACGACTTCTCCTTTCCGAGACCCGTCTGAAGATTTATAGTTTGGATAAGGGACGTACGGAGCAGGATTAAGTCCTTTATCACGAAGGTCATTTACACCATTTTTCAAGTAAAAGTCCAACTCCCTAGTTCGCAATTAATTCATTTCTAATTCAAATGATTGTAGACATCTTACCAGTCCAAACCCTCCCATCGATTCGGATCGTACGACTTTTGCCTATAACTTTCGTATGATGGCCAATGGTCAACACTGCCACTTGCTGACCATTTCGTCAACTGCGAGGTCAAGTTTTTCAAATCCTCTGGCCTAATGTGCTTTATTGGTACCACCTCGTCAAGTTTGTATTTTGGAACATCTCCTTCTTTGGCTTGGGGTGTAATCACAGTCTCGGCCTTTTCTGATTTCAAAAAAACATTCTTTGCTAGATGGATATCATTCTGTATTACCAATGTTTCCTTGCCCAAATCGACGTCTGGTCTAAAGCCTGCTGTACTTGAGCCATCACCGCCATTGCCAAGTATGGTTTTTTGCGATCTGACATACGATAATACAGAATTGTCTCGTAAGAGTGTTTGACGAAAGCTTAGAAGCAAGAGTACTAACACAACCCCTACCAATAACCATTGACGTCTGTAAGATCGGGATTGGACATAAATCATGTTCTTGATTATTCCACGGGAGCTCTAATGCTGGATTGTCGACATTTCAGATAGGAATAGCTTCATTGTTTCCATAATTTAGCAGTGACACTGCACCCAGTATGTAATTTTAGGGTAAAGATTAGCAGAGGTGAGGAAGATTGAGATCGCATAACATGACAATTCTAAATATTATGAAAGACACAAAAGGAATTGATGACTAGCACTATGGACCAGTTCATCGCAATCGTTAATTTACTTGCCATGCATACAGGAGAAACTCAAACGCTTCAATTCCTTTCGTTATCTGTCATGCACTGTACAGTCGCGCAGCACAAGTTAGTTGCTTGTACATGACTATACTGTAGTTATACCGAGTGAGAATGTCTTGTGAGTCATATCGCACGCTTTCATTTGAAAACAGAAACATACAGTTAGAGATCTAGCATCATAATGCCGAACAACATTGGTAGAAATACGATGACATACAAGGCATAGCTTTGAAAATTTCTAGAACAGAGGAGAGAGCTTGGAGCATACAAGTCACAAAAGATTAATTGACGATCATGGTGTTGGAGAATATATATTATATCAAGACAACTCTAATCTAAGGTAACAAGAGCTGCTAGAACATGTCTTTGAGAAAAAAAAGAGAATTAATTACAAGATTACTAACGCGCCCTTATTCTATCTCGACTTGTGTTACAAGTATGACATCCCACAACTAATCATCCACTGTGATTCAGCTAATTTACAAAGCAGCAACGAAAGCGGCACCGAGGAGACCTCCAATGGCTGGGAGGAAGGTTGCTGCGCCAGCACCAGCGGACTTGGTTGTAGTTCCATTGACGACGACGGCTGTTGTAGAGTGAGTGGTGGATCCAGTTGATGAACCAGATGTAGTTGCGCTGACAGAAGTAAGGACAGTTGTAGATGTAGTTCCACTGCTGGTGGTCTCGGTGTTGGTGGAGGTGGAGGAGGCGAGAGAGCTAGCGACAGATGACTCTAATGAAGAAATAGCACTGGAGATGGCGCCAGCTTGTGCAGAGACAGCAACGACTGCAGTTGCGAGAACGACGATTGATTTGTACATGTTGATTGATGTAGATTGATGAACTTTTGATAAGTGGAACGAAAAGAAGAATCGAGAGATTATTAACTGTGAAGAAAAAAGTGGATAGGAGAAAGAAAGAAATGTATTGGCGTGGGAAATGCTTGGATCTTATACGTTGATAAACAACGGCGAAAAAGTCAATGCTTATTAGTGATCGTCAGACGCTATCATCTAATCAACCAGGGAAAGCTACCCCGGCAGAATTTTAATGCCGCTCCAGCCACTAATGATTCTCAGCTTGGACCACTTCCCCGCGTTTCTGACATTTTTTCCTGCCCCTGTCTTTGATCCGACGGAAAATTTTCGCAAGCATGCTTGTTACCAAGGTACAATGGCTGGCTGCGCCCCTTTGGCTGGGAGTATATTTAAATTTAATTAAGTACTCATAAGATTGATGTAACCATACCATTGAATTCGTCGCTCTGCATTAATAATTATATGTTATAATAATACCTTTATTTTACTTCATATGATTAAAAATATACTACGATAATATGTGCATACTTCATTAGCCATGTTTCATGTCCATTTCTGTACAACAACTCCCCCACGTTTAAGATCGTCATTTTCGCCCAGTTTCACAAATTTGTCTGCCAACTCTTTTGATGGAAATGTCGTCATCAAAACAAACGATCTACTTCTACTTTCGGCGTTGGCTGCTCCAACAAAATCATAAACGTTTCCAACTGTATGTGAGACATTGAACCTAGAACGAAGCCGTGTACCATCA
>Ga0160427_10002058_pt1 | contig 12209 bp, 10 predicted proteins | sample SolpanmetagenomL_FD_108194 | JGI IMG/M metagenome (GOLD analysis project Ga0160427, IMG submission 108194) | Solar panel surface microbial communities from Lawrence Berkeley National Laboratory, California, USA - L | ecosystem: Engineered > Built environment > Solar panel > Unclassified ...
CGCTATATCGAGGCAAGCCAGCTATTTTTTCTCAAACTATTGAGTCATGTTGTCAAACAGATCTAAAGCAAGCTGAATATATCATGTAGGTCTGATGCTGGAAAACAAGACCTGTGACAGTTTAATCGTTTCAATACACTTAGGAATCGTGCTGTTTTATGCGACACGTCCTTGAAAAAGTCTGTCTGAAATTAAAATTCAAACGAAAACAAATAACTAATAATATAATAGAGGCTTGCAATATGAAGAATTTTATCATATGGATGGTCAAAATTGTCCTAAACATAAGACGATGTGAGGGGACATTTCTGCGGTTGTTTATATAAGCCCTTAGGAAATTGTAGTCACAAGCCAAACTGACAGACAACGGCAAAGCGTGCTTCTTCTCTATGATGATCAAATCCTGCACATTAGTAATTAACTATTTGATAAGTCTATATTTGAATTGCTTTGACAATTGCGAGATCAGCAAATTCAATGGTCTAAACAGAATTTTAAATACGAAAAACCATGCACTCATGTACCTGATTAACATTTGCATCATTTGGTACTGTCACTACAATTTTGAGGTTAACTGTAAATCCTTGTCACGAATAATACTAATACGGGTATACATGCACATGCTATGGCCAAATCTGTATCAGAAACAGGTATTGAATCCACATCTAGCCATGATATACGACATTGGATCAGCAAATACCTGGTTTAGTATGATTGTTATTACTGAAACAGGTTTCAGTCCATGGAATCTGTGCTTGACCTTGAAATCAAGACCGAACTTATCCCAATATGACCGAATTGATTTCGGCGGGTGCGATGTCAAGAAGATCTACTGTTCCACCCCAATATAGCAAGACTCTAAGAAGCTGTATATCTTGTGCATTTTAAATATTGAGCATTGTTCACACGATATATGGTTGTATAATTTTATGGAAAGTCATCAATACATAACATGACTTTGTTATTGTAATTTATTACGAGAGAATTAATAAAATAGACTCATATAGATCGCGCCATATCTGTGCTTTCACAAGGAGGAACATTTGGATTTTGTAGTCGGCTGGCGGTTCAACGGTCTTGCGTTCATCAGCCACAGTTACGAACCATGACAGTTCTTTGGTATCACGTATCATGGCATGACTGAATTTTTCAGGTGTAACTTGGTTTGCATGCAGGTTCAACGGTTAACGGTTTTCTCTATCACATGTGATAAAGTTTATATGCGCGTCTGTTCTAAGGTAGTATTCGAGTCAAATTTTTCTGTTTATAATAACTGGTTTCAGTGTTTCTGTATCATTATAAGTAGATAAATGTATAGTAAACGTAAGTTTAAAGTCAAATATTTGTTGAATTTTTGCTGCTACTTATCAGCTTAGACTAGCGATCTGACTAGTACCACTGATATCTATGAAGTCGAAAGTATAGCTGCATACCTAGTTCTTACATAGTGTTGGGATTATATGCAAGGAAAAAGATGACAAATGAAAAGAAAAAGAAAGTTGAGTCAGAGTCTGTTGGCTCTGTTTTTCAACTTCCAATGAGCTTGTAGGGCTGACGAGGTTTAGCATGAAGCTTCTGTGAATAATCTTAGCTGGAGGCGAGTTGAGGCGGGGCTTATCTATTTAGGTGCATAATTATTCTTAAGTAGTAATCAATCATGCTGTATGACAGTATAGTGCTTACTTCGTACTAAGTAAGTAAGTAGGTACTTACTTGGTAGTACGCATGTAGATAGAGGTCTACTATCAAAGGCGACATAAACGCTCGTACTGCATAATTTAACAATAACTGACACCTTATAAGTTGGCTGACAACAAAAAGAACTAAGATAAGCCAAAGAAACATGCCATTTGGTCGCAGCTGCTCAAAACTGTTGATGAGCAGCAATGGTGCGATGCCGAATCAAATTTGTCTGAGTATCACTGCATATTTTTACTCTTCATAGACTTCCCTCGATCACCTCGATCGACCAATTACAACTTCATTCACAATGTGCTTGAAACACTGTCCCGTTAGACAAGAAAGACCATTCGAAAGATGCTTCGCTTATCCCTTCACTAGTTCATGAACTTGATAACAATGGGATATATATGTATGTAATGATTACGTTGATCATTTTTCACCAAGACAAGATGTCGCTCTGCTTTGTCTCATCACCAGCTTGATTTAGTTAGCCGTCGTTTTTTCCCCCTGTGCTTCTGGTCCCAACTCAATTATTCTTTTCCCACCCTTTTCTTTTCCCTGGTTAACACAACCGTTCTGGTCTCCCTTGCTTTTATCAGTTTCAAAGAAATATAGCTCATGCAATGCTGTGTGAGAGCAGAAGCGTTAATAATCATGATGGGAGCTACAACGGTCGATTGCCAAGTTAGGGGCTACACATGGATAATCCTGTATCAAATCCCTGGACGTCCCTGTTCATGAGCCACACTTGAACATGTGCCGCAACAATTAGATAGTCGAAGGTCCCTATCCTTATCAAGACTTCAGAATTCCTATCAACCAACATGATTCACCTCCTACTGACTTATCAATGCCTTTCATGATTGAAGCAGATTATCATGGCATGGTATGAAGGGAAATGAAAACGGAATTGGACTTTTAAAGGAAACAAAGTTTCGCTGGATTTATTTATGTATTACATTCCTGCGACCCTAAAACAAAGGCTCAATGTGCGAATTTACACATTATAGAGAAAAGCAGTGGCATAGTAGCATGGGGGCTTCCCGTTCGCAATAGCTGTAGTGAGCCGAAACAAGCCTGAGCATATCCAGGAGAGCCGTGGGGAAGTGTCTATTCATTCCTAGCATCCCTTCCTATTGGACAATTGAGAGGAAGTCTGTTTTGCTTGTCGGAATCTCTTGAGCAGAACGAAAAAAAATAGAAAAAAAACTTTATCGGGAAAAAGGAAGTGCAATATCCAACTCTACATCTTCCTCGCAAAGGCGAAACCACTCGTAAAGACCGATTAGTATATATGCAGCCGTTATCAACAAGGACATGACATCGTTCTCTAACGAAAAAATTCAGGTCTTTTTGCTACTGACCTTACCTAAATACCAACTAGTCGATTTTTCCATTCTGTATCATTGCATTATGCTATCACAAAATCGGTGCCACCATCTTTTTGAGACAGTGAAATCAATGGAAATAATGGCTACTGTGTAGGCAAGTTGCCGTTAACTGTGGCTAAAGTCACCATATCAACATCTCTATAAGCGATGCATGTTCCGAATATTTTCTTTGATGAACCTCATTTCTAAAACCCCTCCATGAACATTCTTTTCCCTTGTTAAATCTTAGGCATTTGGATGTTTATCAATCTCCATTTCTTGTTTCATGCGTTATTGTAGTTAACTATACCCTTAAGTCCTCAAAAACAACAAAGGAAAAAAGCTACAACATTCTATTCGTCGGATCTGCATAGTGGGACAATTGCAAGGGTTTTGTGCTCATATAATAACGAACGCAAACAAGCCGCAGTTTCGATATAAACTTCCAACAAACCCGCTCGCTCTCTCCACACAAATTTATATAACTTGTCGACATAAACCTCAATTGTTTTTTTCTACATCAACAACAAATATTGAACAACAATTGTAAAGAGGATTAATCTATTTACTTGAAAAACTGAAGGGCTCTTCTTTTAAAAATGATTTCGACTTGTGCAGCTACGGTTCTTGTAAACTCTCCAAGCAATTCTGCCTACTACTCGTTTCCGTCGTCCATTGATCACACCAACACTTTACAAATATCGGGATCTCTACTGTCCTATATCGAGGTACATCATATCATCAACACATTTTTATTCATACTATGTGTCGGGTTTCTCTCCTGGTCTCTTGACTCGCACCATCAAGAAATTGATGAGGTAGTCATCGAAAAAATCCAAGAGATTAAAATACAAGCAATTAGCACCATCACCAGCACGGTCAACAATGCTACAGACACAATATCTTCATCATCATCAACAACAACAGATGTTTCATACGAAGAACAGTCCATCACAGAGATTACCACTCCATCTTCCTCTATCCGCTCATCATTCAGTCGATCTACCCCTTCTCGCCGCAACACAATTGAAAATATAGCACGCCTTCTGGAAGTCGAAGACCGTAAGCGTCAAGAGCTTCGCCGTACATTCTCAAATACATCATACAAAGCCGAAATCTCACCTAAAGCAATAGAATTTGGCATCGACGGTGTTGATGTCGATGTCAATTGGGCACCGATATCATCCATCGATACTGAAGTTGTTTTACTGAAAGAGATTAACAAGGAATTGGAAAAGGTGCAAATATCGTCAGCATCAAGTCCTACAACGACGTCTCCTATTATCCCAACTCATTCTTTTGCTACTATTGTTGAAAGCAATACACCTAAAGACAAGGATGAAATTGTTGTGGAACAGCGGGAAATCATACAAGGGGAAAAGACAGAGGAATTGTTGAGTGAAGTCGAGATCGCGGAGAGACGGAGCAGGAGTTGGAAGACTAGGACACTGGTTAGATTGAGAATACCTATTCAATGGGTATTGTGACTATTTTTATGCCATGTTTTTTTTGCTTTCGCACATTTTGTATCAGTCTTCTTAATGTCCGTCAGCATGTTAATGTATATTTGTTTTTCCTTTTCTTCTATTGTCTCTCAGCGGTCGAGATACTTTATACTTTGAACTTTCAAAACTCAATATAATTCTCATGTACTTCTGGTGTTATTCACTTATCTTTAATTAATTTTTCTTATTACCTTTGCTAGTTTAGCGCTCATTTAGCAAGTCTTGTCAGATGCTTTGACTCTTTTGAGGTACTAGTAAGCTTAGCTTAGCTCTATATTCAACAAGGATTTTTTTTGTTGACATGCAAGCTGTTAGTTTCATTGCTGGCTTAGCCGTTTTTGTGAAACATGACCATTATTTACTTGGAGTATGTATCGAATCAGAAGAGATGTTGTTGCAAGCTATCAAGGCAAGAAAATCAATCAAGTATTTTGCTTGTGATTCTTACCAAGCTCGAACAAGATATTACGTGCAACTTGAAAAAACGGTGCAATCCTGACAAATCATGACTTTGGACAAGAAGATACTCAAATTTCATGACGAAAGCGGAAAATCGTTTCCAAAAAGAAGGACAAAAAAATGTGGAAAACAAAACCCCCCACCTGTCTATAAAGATAAAAATGGCAACTAAGAGTTATAAGGAGCTAGATACACGAAGATAACCGAAATCATCTATTGCTTTTTGTAGAAAATATGTTCACTTCTTATGCCGAAGCTATGATAACATCGAATGACTGATCTACGAAGAAGGAGCTTCTATGCTTCCTCTTACTCCACCCTGAGCACCAACTACTCTTGCTGTGACGGCGAGAGCTAGATCAGCACCGATATTCAGCATGACTTCGATCTTTGCGCCCTTCTTGACATCCTTCAACGCAGCTTCTGCAATGGTTGTCTCAATAGAGAAGTTTCGTGAGCGAACTTCCTCCTCCTCTTCCTCCTCACTATCCTCTTCGTCGTCAGAACCAGCATCTCCGTTAGTGACAGGCTTTTGCTTTGGCTCTGGTTTTGTTACGACAATCTGTCTCGACGCCTCACATATGCGAACTAAGACATCACCACCATCCTTTGGACCGGCAAATATAGCTGTTCGTCGTGCTGGAACAGCCGTCTCAGCCTCCAATATGGTGTGGAAATCTTCCTTGCCATCAGCACCGCTTATAACGACACCAATGGATTTTGAAAGATGAGGTGTGACGGTGACAGCAGGATGAGTTGATTGTTCGACATCCTCCTTCTCAAACTCAGCGATGAGTGAAGCTTGGATAGCAGCACCACGAGCAGCTAGTTCTGATGGGTTTAATGCTGTGGTTGAGGTAGCAGGCGAATGTACAGCCGTTGTTTCTCGGAAGATTGATTCTATTCTTTGCGCCAACTTTGGAGTATGTGATGTTCCGCCGGCCAAGATAACCTGATGAGAAAATATTAGTGACTTAAAATGAAGAACATAATAACCAAGAATTCCTTACCTCATCAATATCTAGCAGATCAAGATCTGCCTTAGCAACAACATTCTCAACCAGTTTAACGACTTGTTCAATTTCTTTCTTTGCAAGTAGATCATATCGTACTCTGTTGATTGATGAGTGGAAATCATATCCATCAGCTAGACCATCAATACTGATAGTCGCGGCGTTACTCAAGCTCAATGCTCTCTTTGTAGATTCGCAAGCTAATCTTAGTTTGGCTAATGACTTTTCGTTCGACCTTGGATCGACCTTGTGCTTCTTCATGAATTCTTTGCTAAAATGTTCTACAAGCACCTCATCAAACTTGAGACCTCCAAGCTCGTAATCATGGATAGTGGCCAAGATTGTCGAAATTCCTCCACGGGATGCTACAACAGTAACGTCGGTTCTTGTACCTCCAACATCTACAACAACGATTCGTTTGTCTACTGGATGTGTTGTGTCTTCCCGAGCCTCATATGCAAGAACACATGCTACTGGCTCTTGGATAACCTGGAGTATGTTCAATTTGCAGGCTTCCGCAGCCGCTATCAAAGCTTTTCTTTGTGCTTCAGTAAAGTCTGTTGGTACTGTGATGACAGCTCCATCAATGTGTTTTCCAAGGTAATCCGCTGCAGAATCTCTAAGACGGGTCAAATGACGGGTTGTAATCTCTGAGACTGAGACTGTGTTTGGCTCGGCGTCCGTCTTCTCTAGTAGAGAGAAAGCAGCAGCATCGTTGTGATCGATAGGATGCGCAGAAGAATGTGAGTTTGTAGGATCAATTGCAGCGTATCTACCTTGGGTGTTAGCAGACTGATTCAATCCTTGAAAGAACAATCAAATGTGGTGCTATACTTCTTTCCAATGAAATCTCTAAAGTATACAACAGTGTTTTTTGGATTTCTGACCAAATGCTCCTTTGCTTGCGCTCCATGGTATTCTTCATTCTCGACGTATGACAATACTGAAGGAATTTGACGATCTGGAGGACAAGTTGAAGGGTTAGCTCTTGATCGTGTACTTAGGTGGAGACAGATATTGCATACTGACCTCCTTCTTCGTTTGCTATGACTTCAGCTTTTCCATCCTACAGACAAAATCCATTAGACTCATAGGAAACTATATTGAAAATTTAGAATGGTGGCATACTGGTCCAGTATAAGCTATTGAACTGCTGGTGTTGCCAAAAGCTAGACCAATCACTGTCTTCTGGGCGATTTCTTCTGAGTCGGACATGGTTCCTCTTTTTCGAGCTGTGAGCTTTTCTGTAATTGTCGAATTCCAACAAAAACTGGGAAAAACGCAAGTACTATAAAGATTTCGAGATACGTTGCGACTTGGAGATTAAGCAGAACTATGCTGCTGCTTCGAGATAGATTGTAGTGTATATAGTGTCGTTGCTGGTGCAAATCTGTAAATCTGCAGAAATGTGAGTGAATGAATAAATTGGCGTATTAAACTTTTTTTTTCTCTTTCATTCTTCTTCCTCTGTCCGCCAAATCTCGAGATTTAAAGCATGGATCATGATCCAGACTGCATGGGGTTAAAGCCATTCAGAAATATCCATCCCATTCACTCAAACGCCGCCAAATCTTAAAAGCTTATATCTGCAGAAGATATTGACTAAGGTAGCATAGATACATTCGGAAACACTAAGTGCACAAGTATGTGATTTACATGGGAATCTGATAGACTGCGATCATGGCATCAACATCGACTTCAAACCGGAAGAAGGATCTGCCAACAGGTATTTTACACCATTAGACACCATCAATTACCATAAGGAAGAGTCTAACTTATAATTGAAGGCACAGTCATACAAAAACGCGCGATACCACATCCCGAGATTCCCTCCATCCATTCTGCAGCAATCAAATATGTCTATATCTCACGAAAAACACCATTCGTTTCCGCCGTAAAACGCGTTCGAAAGCTCTTAGCAGCATTTGAAAAGCAAAAACAAATGTCGACTTCGAATAGAGGTGGAGGTTCCAGAGGCCGGGGCAGAGGACGTGGAAACATTTCAAGAGCAGGAAACCCCAATTCAGTCAAGAATGCTGAGAGACAGGAACAAAAAGCAGTTGTATTAAAGGCTACAGGCAATGCTATTGAAACAGCTTTGGGACTTGGATTGTATTTTCAGAACCAGAAGGACTTACAAATCGACATCACGACAGGCACGGTAGAATGTACCGATGATGTGGTTTTGACACGGCAGGACATGACATTGGATCAAATCAGAAATCTTGCCAAGCCTGTGGAACAAAAGGCAGGGGATGATATGGAGATAGGTGATGAATTGCCAGAGATTGACGATGAGTTCCCAGAGCAAGAAGATGAATTTCCATCTTCCACACGAAATGCCAGTATGATTGCAATTGCTATCAGGAAGAAGAAATCTTGAATGCATCCTGTGTTAGATGCAGTGAAGTCCCTGTGACTGTTGAACCAAAGAAAATATTCTGGATCTGCCAAGATACTTCGGTACGGATCTTGTCATGAAGACAATATAGTAGGTGATAATGTCACGATGTCGCCGTTACCTTCTTATCCATCGGTTTGTGTATTCCATACAACAAGGTGCCATATAGTTGATGGCAGCCCATCACGTACCGTTTTATAGGAACACAATAGAGGTGCGAAAACATTTCTACCAAAGGATAGTGTATGTATACACTTAACAGAAAGGCCCCAAGCTGTCTCACATCTGTCGTAACAGGTATGGTCAATTCAAGTACTTATACATGCATTTCATGTTTATGTATACATTCCTCGTGTTCTTTGTTCATCTGGAAGGAGGAAGGGGCCGTGATTTTGGGTAATTGAACATGCATGTAATGGAACAATATTCAGATCTTTATCAAGACCAAAACCCGTATCGTCTAGTATAGCTGTTATGTCACAAGCATGTCTACACGAATGAGAATCACTAAAGTCTTCCACAAATGCGGTGAATATTTGACAAACTTGGTTTACGCAGGACAAGTGGATGAAACTATAAAGCAGATGATCCTCCATAAACACCCATAACGAAACATGCAACTGATATCGTCACCAATGAATGGACATGTAGTTTATTTTGAAGAATCAACAAAAATGGTTGTCACGATCTATGCCTCGGAAAAGGGTGGTTTCTATTTAGGAACAGTGTGCATCGATGTAGCAAAGGAGGAAGGGGTATAAATGACTTTCATAATAATCAATTCACAAGCTTTCAGCAAATCTCATTGAAAACGATCAACATGAGCAAACAAAGGCACATGCACACGTTGGTGTTGTTTCTGAGGGTGGCCATTCAAATCCTAGAATAAAGGGCGGGACAAATGTCGCTGATCATGGTTCAAAGAAAGAGAACAAGATAGTTTCAGAACCACATGAACTTGACATGATTTGTGAGGCGAGGCAAACTTATGCGAAACGAGCGCACGTTCTACATGTACAATGATGAAAGAATCCCAACACAGTGGTTCACAAGGCCAGGTGCTTTCAGGACATTAAGACACAATATCAACATGTCCTTGGACTTCACAAATGATAAACAAAATCGGTTCGTATCTGGAATTATTATCGTAACAGCCACACCTTGGATTTGTGGGTTTCCCCTCTATGATCAAAAGTGTGAGCCCAAACGATTGGTTCATAGGACAAAAGAAGGCCTTAAGAGCAAGCAGATTCGACCAGGGCAAACGATTCTCCTTTCACAAGTAACCAGGGGAGTTGCCAAGGCCTTTCATATCAAAGTTCCTAGCACTTTTTCTGCCATGGTACTGTAAATCCATGAACTCAAGCACATAACTTAGACACATCTCTATCGATCTTGCAAACAAACCCATCAAAAGGTGCAGTGATTTGTAATCTCATATTATGTATTTGTGTATATAAATCGACATGTGCACACTGTCGCAGTAAGACTTTGTTCGAATCACTTTCAATATCCACAGCACTATCTGATTAAATCTCCTTACAGTAATTTTGGCCAGTCATCCAAAATATCGCATAAGCATTTATTTTCCCACACCGTAAACGATATCGAAATGCAATTAAAGGTTTCCATCAAGGCTCTCATTCTTGTAGTGGCAACTTCTGGCATAACCAATGCCTATACTATTCGCATCTATAATAATTGCGGTTACACCATCTGGCCAGCTATCAGCCAGCACAACTCTGGCCACGTACCAAACTTTGCCACTATCGATCCACAATACACTGGTGCACGACTTGCTCCTGGCGCTGTTTTTACAGTTCAGGCACCAGATAATTGGGTTGGCGGACGAATTTGGGGTCGTACAGGATGTAATGCCGGTATGTTTGGCATATAGCTACCCCGTACCTCGAACCCTGCGCTGCTTGACAAGAAAGGAGATGGAGAAAACATTTTCCCTCTACATGTGTGCTGATTCGGTATATTAACGTGTTTCTCATTTAGATGCATCCTCATGCACCGTTGGAACATGCGCTGGTGCTCTCCATTGTACCGATTATAGTTGGAATGACCAGTTGACAGTCGCTGAATTTGATTATGGTAACAGATTTGGTTATGGTAACAACAGACGGTTTTACGACTTGAGTGTCGTACACGGATTCAATGTTCCAATGCAGATCTATCCAGCTTCCGCTACGAGCGGATGTCTGATAAAGACTGTATACTCGCGCAATCCTCCGGTTGGACAGGCTTGGCTATCTAGAGAGAGCATAAATTCACCAGCTGTAGCTGACTGTGACCCAAACGCGGACTTTGGTATTACATTTTGCCCGATTTTGAGGCGTGGAGATCAGTTATTCGTTCCGGATGATGTTGAGCAATAATGAGACTTGATCAATATTGCGTCGTGGCGTTGATGGCATGTCAATTTTTTTCTGTTAGTTGTCTGTTGTATTCCTTCTTCGACGGATATTTTGTATCAGTTGTAAGTGTTTGACACAAGTGTTGATTTTGGATGATCAGTATCACGTGCTCAAGTTGCAGTACTCTGTTGAGCTCGATATTTGTGTATTTACTTAAGTATACAGAGCAGAACAATATTTAGAGATGCTGAAGTTATCAGACAATTGCAATGATTCAAGTAATGGCATATTGTATGGTTGTAAGGCTATCTATGACTGCGAATAGGAGCCTAGAATTAAGATCAATAATCTGGTTTTCATTTCGATTTGATCCACAGATGACCAATCCCTGTTTAATATTGTGATCATCATTATTTACTATCACTAATTGATTGTATCACGTATACAGCGAAGAGTTATGCTGTTCATAAAGTGTCAGAATAAACCTATAGAGGATAATTTAGTGATCAAAGTTAGATTTACATGCGCAGTTGTTGTTAAGTACTTAAGTACTCACAGTAGCCAATATATATATGTACATATAGGACTACCTTGGGATATCCATCTCAGAATGTATCGACGGATACCTAGGTGAGCAGAGCACTTGTCATTACCTGAAGCAGTTGTTTATAAAATTCGCAACATCAATAACTCGTGGATGTATATAGTCTCAAACTGCGTGTTGCAATTAATGGAAGAGATTGCAATTGCACTGTCCTCTTCAGAAATTAGCGAGATGATACTTAGTATGTAACCACCAACAAATCTCATGAGATTTAAATCCAAGATGGTTAGGACACTAATCCTGTGACCCGTTCTAACGACTTGACATGGATTTACATCGCTCTTCGTTCCTTTAGCTACACTAACTCAAAATAATAATGATGATGTTTGTGATGTGTTTCTGCTAAGCAAACGCTTGTCGCATAGGGTGTTTGTTGGTGTAGAATGTCGGGTGCCTGTTTACCCTCCATTAGTCATCGTGTGTTCAGCCACATCTGACCCTTTTCTCTCCGCCACACATTCAGGCTTTTGCTTTCCAAATGAACAGTCACGACGCTTCTAGTGAGCATTTCCCAATCGAGCAGACCCTAAGCCCTTCCCCTTTGTGTACTAACTGGGGCCAGAGTCATAACAGGGAAAAGTGCACGAGTCATCCTTTTTGCTTCTCCTGCCCGGAACCTCTCTCGAAAAAGCCTTCAATACCCACGACTTCAACTCGATTTCGATACATTTCCGCCGCTCATTCATCTCGAAAGACTTGTCAACTCAACAAACCTACAAAACACATAACCGAATTTAATTCACAACAGTCAAAATGGTACGTTACGGTTCCAGGAAAGGTCCTGTTGAAAGAGAGCAAAAGAGGGGGCAAC
>Ga0160427_10002060_pt1 | contig 12208 bp, 10 predicted proteins | sample SolpanmetagenomL_FD_108194 | JGI IMG/M metagenome (GOLD analysis project Ga0160427, IMG submission 108194) | Solar panel surface microbial communities from Lawrence Berkeley National Laboratory, California, USA - L | ecosystem: Engineered > Built environment > Solar panel > Unclassified ...
CAGCCCGATGCCGAGCAGCAGGCCGCCGATGTTGTTGAGCTTCACGCCCGCCGCGTACATCAGCACCAGCCCCAGCGAGAACACCAGCAACGTCGACCCGAGGTCGGGTTCGAGCAGCACCAGGACGGTGCTGAAGCCGATCATCAGGGTGGCGCTCAGCAGCTTGTGCTGCACGCCGCGCCGGGCGAAGAAACTGGCGAGCTGCAGGATCAGGCCCAGCTTGGCGAACTCGGACGGCTGAAACTGCTGGCCGCCGATTCTCAGCCAGCGCTTGACGCCGGGCGAGATCTCGGTGCCCACGCCGAACACCAGCACCATCGTCAGCAGAATCAGCGTGATCACCCAGATCGCCGTGCCCATGCTCAGGAAGGCCTTGGGCCGTAGCCGCGAGAGCAGCAGCGTCGCCACCAGCGCGATCACCACCTTGGCGGCGTGGTCGGGAATCATGCTCGGCTCGGCGGTCGCCACGCCCAGCAGGCCGAGCACCAGCAGGATGATCTGCGCGAGCACGAGGTTCAGGCTCACGAAGTCACCTCCGCGCCCGCACCTGAAGCCGGTCGGGCGCGTTCCAGCGCCGCCACCGCCTCGCGCGCCGCCTGCGTGAAGATCCGGCCCCGCTCGGCGTAGTCGCGGTACAGGTCGAAGCTGGTGCCGATCGGCGAGAGCAGCACGGTGCCGCTCGGCTCGCCGTTCAGCCCGAGCATGCCCACCGCCGCCGTCACCGCGTTGCGCATCACCTCTTCCCCGCCCTCTCCGCTCACCAGCAGAAACGGCAGCCCCAGGGCGCGGGCGAATTTCTCGCCGTCTTCCCCAAAGCCGATCACGCGGCTCACGCGGCCCTGGGCGGCCAGCCGCAGCGGTTCGAGCTCGGCCCCCTTGTCTCGCCCGCCCACCAGCCAGGCGATCGGCGGCGCGGCCTGAAGCAGCGCCGACTGCACGGCCAGCGTGCGGGTGGCGATGCTGTCGTTCACGAAGCGCAGCCCTCCTGTTCGGGCCACCGTCTCGAAGCGCCCGGCCACCGGGCTGGCCCCGCGCAGCGTGTCTGCCAGCGCGGCGACATCGAGCGGTAGCCCCAGGCGGTGCAGCATCGCCTCGGTCGCCAGCAGGGCCGCCGCCGCGTTGGCCGGATGCACCCCCTCAGGCAGCGCCGACACCGGCAGCACCTCCTGGCCGTCCGCCAGGGTCAGCCGGTCAGGCCCGAAGTGCACCACCCGGGCCTGCGTGCCGAGGTGCAGACCTTCCGGCACGATCAGCAGGTCGGCGGGCGTCTGGTGCGCGGTAATGTTGCGCTTGGCCGCGTGGTAGGCCTCGACGCTGCCGTGGCGGTCGAGGTGATCGGCGCTCAGGTTGGTGATGACCGCCACCGCCGGGCGGAAGGTGGGCACCCGTTCGAGCTGGAAGCTGCTCAGCTCGGCCACCGCCACCTGCGCCGTGTCGACGATGTCGAGCAGCGGCGGGTCAATGTTGCCGCCTTCCTGCGCGCGCACACCCTGGCCGCGCAGCAGCGAGGCGATCAGCACGGTGGTGCTGCCTTTGCCCGCGGTGCCGGTCACACCGATCACCGGCAGGCTCGGCCGGGCACGGAAGGCCAGTTCGGCTTCGCCGATCACCTCGGCGCCCCCGGCCCGCAGCCGGTCGAGGTCGGGGTGGTCAATCGGCACGCCCGGCGCGGCGACCACCGTGCGGTAGGGCGCGCTCAGGTCACCCCGGACCAGGCCCAGTTCGGTCATCAGCGCCAGGTCGTCGGGCTGGGGGCGAGCGTCGTGCCAGTCGGCCCGCACGCCCTCCTGCCCCAGAAAACGGGCCACCCCGCGCCCGCTGCGGCCCAGGCCGTAGATCAGCGCCGGACGCAGGTCGAAAAGATGTTCGGATGCCGGCATGGGTACAGGGTAGCGAAAAACGGCGCGTGGGTGGGCACACAGCCACCTCGGCGCGGCCGCGAATCCCGGGCACGAACCGACCGCCTACGTCTCTCATCTTCTCGGCACAGCTGCACAGGGAACGGGGCAAAACGCCCGGGCGAACAGCGGTGCGCCGCGCGCCGAACCGGTACACTGTTCTCATGTCAAGTCGGCACAGCAGGTTCGGCGGCCCGTCGGTGAGGGCCAATCCATGAGAGTAGGCGAGTGGATGACCCCGAATCCGGTCACGGTGACGCCGGAGACGCCGGTGCTCGACGCCCTCAAGCTGCTGGGCGACCACGGATTTCGCCGCCTGCCGGTGGTCGAGGCCGAGACGGGTCAGCTGATCGGCATCACCACCAGCAAGGACCTGCGCGACGCCGTGCCCAGCAAGGCCACCACGCTGTCGGTCTGGGAGCTGAACTACCTGCTCTCGAAACTGACCGTGAGCGAGATGATGGCCCGCCCGGTCATCACAGCGAGCGAGCACGAGGACATGGAGGACGCCGCGCTGAGGATGCAGGAGCATGCCGTCGGCGGCCTGGCGGTGCTTGACGGAAACGGACGGCTGACCGGCGTGGTGACCGTGAGCGACGTGCTGCGGGCCTTTACCGAGATTCTGGGGCTGCGCGAGGGCGGCGTGCGCCTGACGCTCTCGATGCCCGACGTGCCCGGCAGTCTGGCCCGGGCGATGCAGGCCCTGCTGCCCAGCAACGTCATCAGCGTGGCGACGGCGGGCGAGGAGGATGGCCAGCGCCGGTTCGTGATCCGGGTGGTGGGTGAGGGGCAGCGCGGCGCGGCCCAGCGGGTGCGCGAGGCCGGCATCGAAGTGATCGACGGTTAACCCGGCTGGCGGCGGGGGAAGTTTTCGTTCCAGCAGTGCAGAACGTATTCGCTGCGGCTGAAGACCACCGAAGTGTCTGCCAGCGCCCAGACCTCCGGGTGGTCATGCGCCGCCAGCGGACAGAGGGCGTCGATCAGGAACCAGCGTCCGGATTCGGCCCGGTGCGAGCTGAGCAGGGACAGGTCGCTCCGGACGCTCGCTCACGTGCCGGCCTCCGCTTCATCCGCGGGTGCCCGCTCCGTCCGACTTCGCGCCACCACGATCTCGCCGTACATCTCCAGCTGCTCGACCACGAAGTCGCCCGCCTTGACGCCTTCGAGCAGCGCCGAGAAGTAGGTGCTGCGCTCACCCCAGTCCTGTGCCGGGACAGAGCCGAAGGTGAAGATGTTCAGACGCCCCGCGAAGGCCCGCAGCGCTTTCAGGGCGTCCTGCAGCGTCAGGCGCTCGACCGACAGCAGCGGCACCGACACGTCGCGCACCGCGTTGCGCGCGGCCTTGACCAGTTTCTCCAGCCCCTGCTGCCCGCTGGCCTTGCCGGGGCGTCTGGGCAGGCCCAGGTCCAGCCGCGTCGCCGGAATCAGGCCCTGCCGCGCCTGCCGCCGCTGCGAGAGCAGCTGCACCAGCAGGCCCAGCTGTTCGAGCGCCTGCACGCCGCCGAGCACGCTGCCCGGGTCGGGGTCGTCGTCCCAGTTGTCGCCGTCGCCCTGCGGCTCGGGTTCGGGCGCGGGCAGCAGCAGCCGGGCCTTGAGCGCGATCACGCCCGCCAGGCCCGGCAGCAGCTCGGCGTAGGTCTCGGGGTGCAGCGCGGCGAAGCGCGTGGCCCAGGCCAGCAGCTCGCGCGTCAGGCGCAGCAGCGGCACCTGCGGCGGCGTGACGCTTCCGGCGCGCAGCCGCTGTGCCAGTCCGGTCAGGTCGCCGCTGTAGTGGCCCCCACCGTCCAGCGGCACCTCGACCCGGAAGGCCCAGTCGGTTGTGGAAGCACGCTCGCTCGCAGGCGCGGTCACGCCCGGCTCTATTGTCCCGGCGTGAAGGCCGCGCTGCCCAGGAAGCCCATCCTGCTGCGCACCTCCTCCATCACCGGCTGCGCGATGGCCCGCGCCTGCTCGGCGCCGTAGGCCAGCCCGTCGAGCACCGTCTGGGGCCGCTGACGCAGCTCGGCGGCCCGCGCCTGAATGGGCGTGAGTTCGCGCTCGATGCCCACCATCAGCCGCTTCTTGCAGTCGATGCAGCCGATGCCGGCGGTGCGGCAGCCGTCGTTGACTTCCAGCAGCGTGGCGTCGTCGGAGAACAGCTTGTGGTAGTCGTACACCAGGCAGATGTCCGGGTTACCGGGATCGGTGCGCCGCACGCGGGCCGGGTCGGTGGGCGCGACCCGCAGCTTGTTCCAGATGCTGTCCACGGGTTCCAGCAAGCCCAGAGTGCTGCTCTCGCCCTTGCTCTTGCCCATCTTGCCGTTGCCGTCCACGCCGGGCACGCGCAAGGCGTCTTTTTCGAGCACCGCCTTCGGCTCGGGAAAGGTCTCGCCGAAGGTGTGGTTGAATCTCCTGGCGACCTCGCGGGCCAGCTCGATGTGCTGCACCTGGTCCTCGCCCACCGGCACGGTGTCGGCCTTGTACAGCAGGATGTCGGCCGCCTGCAGCACCGGGTACATCAGCAGGCCCGCCGGAATGCTCTCCAGCTTGCCCGCCTTGTCCTTGTACTGGGTCATGCGCTCCAGCTCGCCGACCGGGGTCGCCACCGTGAGCAGCCAGTCGAGTTCCGAGTGCTCGCGCACCTGCGACTGCACGAAGAACACCACCTTCTCGGGGTCGAGGCCGACCGCCATGTTGGCGAGCGCCATCTCGTAGGTCAGGCGGGCGAGGGTGGCCGGAGCGTAGGCCAGCGGATTGGTCGGCGCGTGCAGATCAACGATGCAGTAGATGGCCTCCCGGCCATGCTGCTCGCCCAGGCGCACGTAGTTGCGCATCGCGCCGAAATAGTTGCCGATATGCGGCTCGCCGGTCGGCTGAATGCCAGAAAAAACGCGGGTCATGCGGTGAAGTGTAGCGTGCGGGATCGGGTGGATTCTGGATGGCCGGTCTGCATCAGGGTTCCTCCGAGCGAAACGAAAACGCGCCTGGGAACTCTCTCCCGGGCGCGGCCTGCATTCGTGCAGCAGTGCGACAGCCCCGTTACCAGGGCCACCAGCCACGAAAGAACGCAAACGTCATGCGTTCAGTATAGACCCGGCCGCCCGGCGTCCGCATACGCCTCCTGGCCGAGCAGCGGCACCACGCCACTCGCGTTCAGGCCAGCGGCGAGGTCGAGGTCGGCGGCGAACCCGCGCTCCAGAAGTTCCCGGCCCGAGCTGCACGCCCGCAGCATGCCGGGAAGATCGGCCCGAACCGCCAGGAAGGCATTGACCGCCGTCTGGGCTTCCGGTGAGGCGGGCAGTCCCAGGGCTGAGATCACCGCGCCCGCACCCCACAGGTCCTCGGCAGCGGGCCGCAGAGCGCCGCCGGGCCAGCGCTCGCCCGCCGCGACCACCAGCACCCGCTCGAAGCGCGACGAGACGTGCCCGGCCACCGCCGCCGCATTTCGCAGGCAGGCGGTGTAGACGGCCTTGCCTTCCTCCTGGGCCAGCACCGAGAGGGTGGCCCCGTTCGGGGAAGGCAACACCAGCCGCGAGCCTTCCGGCAACGCGGCGAGCGAGGCCGGAGACAAGGAGAGGCCCCCGGTGAACCGCCGGTCCGGGTTGGCCAGCAGCGCTTCCTGCCGCGCTGCGAAGCGGGCCGCCGAAGCGTCCTGCCAGCGGTAGGGCAGCACCGCCGCGCCGCGTGCGAGCGCCACGTCCACGGCGGTGCTGAACGACAGCACGTCCACGACGACGACCGCCTCGCAGGCAGGCGCGAGGTACCGCACGGCGGCCTCGCCCCACTCGAACCGTACGCCGTGGCCGCTCTGATCGAAGAACACACCGGACTCTACGCCCCGACTGCGCCCGGCGCCCAGGGCACACGGGGCACAGCCGCTACACTCAGCGCATGACTTCCTTCCGGCCTTCCAGAGGCCTCGTGTTGCTGTTTCTGGCACAGGCGCTCGCCACCGGAGCCACCACCGCCAGCACGGTGCTCGCCAGCCTGGTGATGTCGGGGCTCGGCCAGGAGGGCCTCGCGGGGTTGCCGAGCACCATCGTCACCCTGGCGGCGGCGGTCTCGGCCGGGCTGTTCGGGGCGTTCATGCTGCGCCTGGGGCGGCGAACCGGACTGGTGAGCGCCTACCTGCTCGGCGTGCTCGGCGCCGTTCTCGGCTTCGTCGGGGCGTGGCAGCGGCTCGTGCCCCTGTTTCTGCTCGGGGCGGCCCTGATCGGCGCGGCGCAGGGCGGCTACCAGCAGGCCCGCTACGCGGTGGCCGAGAGCGTGCCGGAACGGGTGCGCGGCGGCGTGCTGGGCGTGATGATGCTGGCCTCAGTGCTCGGCTCGGTGTTCTCGGGCCTGCTGTCAGGGCCGCTCGGCACGTTGGCCGAGCACCTGAACACCAGCACCGAGGCGGCGGGCTGGCTGCTGGCGGCCGCCTTCCTGCTGCTCGGCGCGGCCCTGACGCTGCTCTGGAGACCCGAGACTCACCCGGCAGCGGCAGCGAGTGCCGCGCCGGCGCGGGCCGCTTCCCGCGACCGCCTGAGCGACCCGGCGGTGCGCTGGCCTGCGCTGGCCGTCGCCACCTCGCAGGGGCTGATGGTCACACTGATGAGCCTCACGCCGCTGCGCGCGCACCACATGGGCATGGATCACCTGCAGGTGGCCGGACTGGTGACGGTGCACATCGCCGGCATGTTCGGGTTTGGCTGGCTGACCGGGCCGCTGCTCGACCGCCTCGGCAGCCGCTTCGGCTACGTGGCCGGATCGCTGCTGCTGCTTTCCGCCGCGCTCACCGCCCTGCTGAGCGGCGCGTGGCTGCCGGGAAGCATGTTCCTGCTCGGCCTCGGCTGGAACCTGTGTTACGTCGCGGGCAGCAAGGCCCTGGCCGGCCGCGCCGGGGTCCAGGGTCAGGTCGATGCGCTGGGCTACTTCGCCGCCGGTGTGGGCACGCTGGTCGGAGGCGCGGTGATCGCCCGCTGGGGCTTCGCGCCGCTGTCGCTCACCTGCGCCGCACTGGCGCTGCTGCCCCTGCTGAGCGCCCTGCAAACGAGGCCGCTGAACAGCCGGATGCCGCTGGCCGCCGACTGACTCCCCTCAGGACCGGCCAGCCTCAGACCCCGAATTAAAGCGCAGATTCCCCGGGCACACGCTGCAGATACGCCTCGACCTGTTCGGGCGAAAGCGGCTTCGCGAACAGGTAGCCCTGAAGCGTGTCGCATCCCATCAGGGCCAGGGCCTGCGCCTGTTCCCAGGTCTCGACGCCCTCGGCCACCGTCGAGAGCCCCAGACTCTGGGCCAGTCCGATCAGCGAGCGCACGATCTTGGCGTCCGGACTGTGCAGGTCGGGGCCGCTCGGCGCCGCCGGATCGCCCTGGCGCCGCTGCAGCCCGGAGATGAACGACCGGTCGATCTTCAGGCACTGGATCGGGAACTGCTTGAGGTAGGCCAGACTCGAATAGCCGGTGCCGAAGTCGTCGATGGCGAGCCGCAGCCCCAGGCCGCGCAGCCGTCCCAGAATATCCTGGGCCGTGTGGGGGTCGAGCAGCGTGCCCTCGGTGATCTCCAGGGTGACCCGCGCCGGGTCGAGCCCGCTCTCCTGCAGCAGGCTCCCGACCAGCACGGGCAGGTCGGGGTGCAGAAACTGCCGGGCGCTGAGGTTCAGATGCAGCTGAAGCTGCGGCTGCGCGGCGTGCCAGCGCACCGCCTGACGCATCGCCTGCGCCATCATCCAGGCCCCGAACGGCACGATCAGGCCGTTGGCCTCGGCGACCGGAATGAACCGGGCGGGCGAAACGACGCCCAGGGTCGGGTGCTGCCAGCGCAGCAGCGCCTCCACCCCGGTCGGAACGTGGGTCCGGGCGTTCATCAGCGGCTGGTACGCCAGGAACAGTTCCCCTTTCTCCAGGGCGCGGTGCAGGTCGGTTTCCAGGCTCAGGCTGAGTGGGGTGCGGGTCGTCTCGGTGTGTACGGCGTGCGACCAGCCGAGCCCCTGCCGTTTGGCGACGTACATCGCCGCGTCGGCCAGCCGCTTGAGTTCTCCGACCTCGGCCGCGTCGTCGGGAAATACCGCCAGTCCGATGCTGGCGTGCACGAACAGTTCGCGCCCGGCCACGTCGATCGGCAGGTCGAGCACGCCGCGGAGCCGCGCGGCCACCTCACTCAGGAGCTCGCCGGGCCTGGGGCACAGCAGCAGCAGAAACTCGTCGCCGCCCATCCGGGCCACCAGCTCGCCCACGCGCAGCACCTCGCTCAGGCGGGCGGCCACTCCTTTCAGCAGCGCGTCGCCGGAAGCGTGCCCCAGCGTGTCGTTGACCTCCTTGAAGCGGTCGAGGTCGATCAGGCCGACCACCAGCCGCTCGCCCTGAGGAGACGAACGCCCATGCGCGACGCGCTCGGCCAGCACCTCGTCGAAGCGTGCCGCATTGGGCAGGCCGGTCAGGGCGTCGGCCCGCGCCAGCGTCTTGAAGTTCTGCAGCGCACGTTCACGCTCCAGGATCACCGCCACCAGGCGGGCGGTGTCCTCGAGCAGCTCATGGCCCTCGGCCCCGAAATCTGCCCCCCTGGACTGCGGCGCCGAGAGCAGCGTGGCCTGCGCGGACGCCTGCGCCGGGCCGTCGCTCGACAGCAGGCTGAGCACACCCAGCACCCCCTGCGCCTCGCTCCTGAGCGGAAAGTTCCAACAGCGGCGGGAGCCGACGAGGCGGTAGGCGCCCGGTGGTTGGGCGTCAGGGAACGGCAGGCCGTCCAGCCGCTCACCGAGGTGCTCGCTCCAGATGCGCCGCATGGCCGCCATCTGCGTCAGGCCCAGCTCGGCCGAGAAGGCCGCCGAGCCGTACAGCGTCGAGGCCACCTCGCCGGGCATGTGCAGCACCAGCGCCACCTGCATGCCCGGAAACTGCTGCTCGAGCATGCCAATCACCAGCGACATCACGGCGTCTCTCGGCTGATGCAGGGCGGCCTCCAGCAGGTGCCTGCGGTCGCGGTCGAGCGTGCGCCGCCTTACCTGCTCGCCGATGTCGCGCACGATGCCGATCCAGACCGGTCGCTCGCTGTGCTCCAGCAGCGCCGTGGTCACGCCGCACTCGACCCAGGTCGGCTGGCCGGCGCGGTCGTAGATCACCAGCTCGACCCGCATGGGCCGCTGCTCCCGGTAGGCCCGCAGCAGGTCGCGCAGCACAGTGACATCGGTGCGCGGGCCGTACAGCCGCTTCACATCGGCCATGATCTCCTGCTCGCTGTACCCGGTCAGGCGGGTGAAGGCCGCGTTGACGTAGATGAACTGCAGGCGGCTGTCCGGCTCGCCACTGGCCGACGAAGCGATGAACACGGCGTCGCTGGTCTTGACCGCCACCTGCTCGACCAGCGTCATCTGCTGCCGGCGCCGGTACTCCTCGCTCAGGTCGCGGATGATGCCCACGGTGCCGCGTGGCCCGCCGCCCTCGTCGAGAACGGGTTGAAGGGTCAGACCCACCCGGATCTTCCGCCCGGATTTCAGAATGTGGTCCACCTCGCCGCGCCAGACCTGATGCGACATCGCCGCCGCGATCGCCGCCTGCTCGTCGTCGGCGCCGAGCCAGCACACCTCGAACGGACAGACCCCCGGCAGCCCGTAATCCTGCGGCACGATGGCGTACAGCTGACGGGCCGCCTCGTTGGCGTACTGCAGCCGCACGGCCTCGTCGAAGACGATCACCGCGTCCTGAATGTTGCCGAGAATATGCGCCTCGTACCCGGACCGGCCTTCACCGAACACGGCACCGGGAGAGGGTGGCCCTGGTTCGCTCGGTGCCGTCCCGGACACCTGCGCGCCGCCCGCTCGACCGACCGCCGACGGTTCGCCGCCGCTTCCTGAGCGGCTCTCCTTATAGGCGGATAGGGTCGAAGGAACCGACGGGGTCTCGTCTGGCATCAAGGTCTCCTGGCACCCATCAGGGCCCGTTGATCGTCCCTGCAGCATCACATCTAAGAGCTTGCAGACTTGTCACAGCGCGCCCCGAATCGGCGTATTCATTTCGGCCCCGACGGGCGCTGTTCGCTCCTCAGCGCATCCGGTCGCGGATTTCCTGCAACGTCTCCTCGAAGGCGTCGAGAAACTCGTCCTCGAGCGCCCGGTCGCGCACCAGATCGTCCTGCTCGGTGGCCGCCTGCTCTCTGGCCCAGCGGACGCGGGCGTTGCGGGCGCTCGACACGTTGCCTTTTCCGGCCACGAAGCGGGCCGCGTGCCGCACCGCCTCGGCCGGGTCCTCGGTCGGAGCCACCACCGACAGGTTGCGCAGCCCGCCATGGTCGTTGACCAAGCTGGAGATCACCTCGGTGCGCACGCCGCTGCGCGCCAGAAACACCTGGTCGACGCGCCACATGCTGGTGGCCCGGATCGGTTCGGGTTCGGCACGTTTTCCGGGGCGGGCGGGGCGTCTGGACATCAGTGCCGCGATGATAGCGGGAAACAGCGCCGGTCAACCGCACCAAAAGCCGCTCTTCGGTGGACGCGGCGGTGCTACCGGCTGGAGCAGACCCCGCTCCAGCACCCGCAGTTCAGCGGTTGCGCAGGGCATCGCGGATCTCGACCAGCAGCTTCTCCTCGTTGCTCGGCTGCGCGACGGCGGGCTTGTTCTCGCGCTTCAGGCGGTTGACGGCGGCGGTCATCGGCACCACGACCACGAAGTAGATGACGCTCATGGTGAGCAGGAAGGTGATGACGGCGGTGATGAAGCTGCCGTAGGGAAACTCGACGCCGTTGATGAAAAACGACCCGCCCACCTTGCCGCCGCCCGTCACCAGCTTGACCAGCGGATTGAGGAAAGACGCGCCGAAGGAGGCGACCAGCGCCGCGAAGGCCGCGCCCGCCACGATGCCGACGGCCAGATCGACCACGTTGCCGCGCAGAACAAAATCTCGAAATCCCTTGAGCATGTGAGTATTCTTACATTGAGCGGTGGGAAGAAAACGACAGCGGCGAAACCGACCTAGACAGGACGGTGAGAGGCCTCCTTCTGCCCGCCGTCGCCCCGCAACCGTGTTGATGCTATGCCGCACCCGGACGGGAGAGCCCACCTGAAGGTGGGCGGGGAATCGCCCCTTCTGTTTTCCGCAGAAAAAGAACTTTGTGCTGTGTATGCCCTTCCCTGCCGGACAGCTTTGAGCCCCGCGTGGAACACTGCCTCGCCAAGCGCTGCCTTACAGTTCCAGCGGAGCTGCCACCGCCTTTCCTTTCCACTGGGCCAGCACCGCGCCGGCCAGGATGCAGGCGCCTCCCAGAAGGACCCCGGCCCGCAGCGGCTCGGCCAGGAACAGCGAGGCGAGCAGCACCGTCCAGAGCGGTTCGGTGCTGGCGACCACCGAGGCCTGCGCCGCGCCGATGCGGGCAATCGCGCCGTACAGGGCAGGCACCGCGATCAGCGTTGGCAGCAGCGCCAGGCCCAGTACCACACCCCACTGCGGCGCTCCGGACGGCACCAGCAGCTGACCGCTGATCCTGTCCATCACACCGAAATACAGTGCCGCACCGAGCGACATGTAGGCGGTGCTGGCCAGCGGCGGCACCCCGCCCAACCAGCGCTCCGAGCCGAGCAGGTACAGGCCGTAGAGGGCGGCGGCCAGCACCCCCACCGCGAGGCCGAGCGGATCGTGGTCGGCCGGGCCGGGCAGCCCCACCACCAGGCCCAGTCCGGCCAGCGTGAAGGCGATGGCCCCGAGCTGAATCCGTGTGGGCAGGCGACCCGCGAGGGCCAGGTACAGCAGCACGAAGGCGGGCGCGAGGTACAGCAGCAGCGAGGTGCTGCCGGCCGAGATGCGCCCCAGGGCCAGGAAATAGGCGTGTGTGGCCATGCAGTACAGCAGGCCCACCCCGAACATCCGGCCGCGCGTCTGCCAGCTCAGGCCCCGGCTGAACGGCAGCAGCAGCGTCGCTGCCAGCGCGAAACGCCAGGGCAGCGCGGCCAGCGCGGGCAGACCGACCTGCCCCGAGAGCTTGCCCAGCACGCCCAGGCTGGAGAACCCCAGGGCGGCCACGAGGGCCAGCAGCACGCCGGAACGGGCAGCGGCGGCTGGAGACATCACGGCTGGCGTCAGAGCGGCCGGAGCTGGGGCGGTGGTCGGAGTCGGCACGCGGCCCAGCGTAGATCAGGCGGTGGCACGGCACACGCGCTTGCCCAGACCACGGGGCCGGGCGGTCCGTTCCGGTCGCGACGGCGTCCGGGCCGCTGCGGCGCCGCGCCCATGTCGGAGTTGTGACACGTTCCCGCAGGCGGCGCGTGCGATAATGCCCGCCATGAGCGTCATTCCATACGTGATCGAACAGACCGGGCGCGGCGAGCGGATGTACGACATCTACTCGCGGCTGCTCA
>Ga0160427_10002062_pt1 | contig 12204 bp, 11 predicted proteins | sample SolpanmetagenomL_FD_108194 | JGI IMG/M metagenome (GOLD analysis project Ga0160427, IMG submission 108194) | Solar panel surface microbial communities from Lawrence Berkeley National Laboratory, California, USA - L | ecosystem: Engineered > Built environment > Solar panel > Unclassified ...
CCGTGCCGCCGGCCGTGCCCGGTCTGCCTAACGTGTGGGGTTCGATGAGCAGCCACGCGCGTTCCGTAAGTTCATGTCGATGCATGCCCTAAAGGTACTCGCTGACTGTCCACACTCTCTAGTTCAGAAAGCGCCCCGGAATAGCTTAGCGGGCTACACGATGGCTTTCACATCGACCTCTTTTTCCTTGAGCGGCGCCTTGGTTTTGCCGATGATGTAGCGCATACCCTTGTCCTGGGTGACGTAGTTCCAGGCCCAGCTGATGAATACCGTGAGGCGATTGCGGAAGCTCACCAATGCCATGATGTGTACGAGGCTCCAGGCCAGCCAGCCCAGCCAGCCGGTAATGTGCAGCTGCTTGCCAAAAAGCATAAGGTCGCCCACGGCCCGGTGCCGGCCAATGGTAGCCATGGTGCCCTTATCATAGTACTCGAAGGGCTGCATGGGCTGGCCCGCCAGGGCCCGGATGATATTTTCGCCCAGCAGCTCGCCTTGCTGAATAGCAGGCTGCGCCACCTGCGGGTGGCCATCGGGGTACTTGGCGGTAGCCATCTGAGCGATGTCGCCGATGGCGAATACGCTATCGTAGCCCTGCACGCGGTTGAAGGCATCGACCTGGTAGCGGTTGGAACGCAACAGCGCGGTGGGGTCGAGGCCCGCGATGGGCGACCCCGTGACGCCCGCCGCCCAAATGAGGGTGCGCGTGCACAGCGTGCGGCCCGAGCTGAGCATCGCGGTGTAGCCGTCGTACGACTTTACGCGCTCGTCGAGCAGCACTTCTACGCCCAGGTCCTGCAAGTATTGCAGGGACTTTTGCGAAGCCTCGGCCGACATGCCCTTGAGCAGCACCGGGCCGCTCTGCACCACGTAGATGTCCATTTGCTTGAAATCGAGCTCGCGGTAATCGCGTGGAAACACGTGGGCGCGCAGCTCGGCCAGGGCGCCGGCCATTTCGACGCCGGTGGGCCCGCCGCCCACTATCACAAAATCAAGCATGCTGTTGAGCTGCTCCACGTCGCCGATTTGCAGTGCTTGCTCAAAGTTAGAGAGCAGCGTATTGCGCAGCATAATGGCGTCGCCGACGTTCTTGAGCGTGATGGCATTGCGCTCCATCAGCTTGTCGCCGAAGAAGTTGCTGGTAGTGCCGGTGGCGAGCACCAGGTAGTCGTAGCGCATCAGGCCGATGCTGGTTTCGACCACTTGCGCCGTGGCGTCGATAGACTTGACCTCGGCGAGCCGGAAGTAGAAGTTTTCCTGCGCGTTGAGAATCTTGCGGAAGGGCGATACGACGCTATCGGGGTTGAGGCCCGCCGTGGCTACCTGGTAAAGCAGGGGCCAGAAACCGTGAAAATTTTGCTTATCGATGAGCACTACCTGCACCGGCGCATCGGCCAGCGCCTTGGCCAGGGCCAGCCCGCCAAAGCCGCCGCCCACGATAACCACGCGGGGTTTGCCAAGGTCTTCAATCTTTGTGAGTCCTTCCATAAAACAAAGATGGGGCAGCGCCGCCTAGCCCAGTAAAGAATGCGCAGTAAAGAGGAGGAGCCAGCCAAAGAAGTTCGGCCATAACCAAAGACCAGTTATAGTAGTAAGAGGAATACTACCATTTATCATCCTCAGTTATGAAACACATCTTGTTTGCGGCCGCCGTGGCCCTGGGTGCGGGTTTAGCCACCGGCTGCACCTCCTCTGTAAACGTAGAGCAGCGCGCCAACGTTAACTTCGCCAAGTACCGCACCTTTGATTTTGCCGATACGGACGTAAAAACCAACGGTAATAATAACCCGCTCCTGCGCAGCCCTATCGCGCAGGATAGAGTCAAGCAGGCTATTGCCGGCGAGCTAGCCAAGCGGGGGCTGCGGCAGGCAGACACCAACCCGGACGTCCTCATTACTACCCATACCTACGTCGACGAGGCCGAGCGCACGGTCTACAATACGCAGCCTGGCGCGGGCTACGCCTATCCGTATGCCGTGTCGTACCGAGGTGGTTTTCTGCCCATTAACTACGGCTACTGGTATACACCCACGTACTACCAAACGGCCCACACCGAGCAGTACCAGGAAGGCACGCTCATCATCGACTTTATCGACCGCCGCACCAACAACCTAGTGTGGCGCGGCTCGATGGCCGACGACGTGAACGACCCTGGCCGTCTGGGCAGCGAGTTCAGCAATTCGGCCAAAGAAATCCTGGACAAATTTCCGATAGCTGAGAAGAAGAGCTAGCGAGCTTACACTTTGAGCAGCCACCACAGAAAAGGGTCTGCAACGTTCGTTGCAGGCCCTTTTCTGTGGTGGCTGCTCAAAGTGTAAGCTCCAGTCACTACCCGGCCGCCCGCACCAGCCAGGTCAGGAAGTGGTGGCCTTCGTGCTGGTAGTAGGGCAGCAGGGCCTTATCGTAGAGCACGCGTACGTACTGCTGGAGTTGCTGGGCGGTGGCGCGCTCCTCGTCTGTGGTGGGGTATCGGGTGAGCAGCCACCGCCGTTCGAGCACCCGCGACACCAGCCGCGGATAGTAGGTGCTCGCCTCAGTCAACTCCTCAAGGGTAATGCCTGGCCGATCGACTACGCCTACGTACTCGGTAGGGTCATCGGCCCGTATCGTCGTCATGAACCCAAACTGGCTGGCCTGGGTATCGCGCCAGGTAGATTGCTGGTCGGGATAGGCAATAGCGAGGGTAGCAAAAGGCGCCGATAGCCAGCGCTCATCGTCTGGCCGGGAGCCTATTATCTCGCAGAAACCGAGCTGGGCATACTGCTGCTCGCCTTCTACTACCGGCAGGATGGCAGTGGAGTAATTACCACCCCCAATCAACCTTTCTACCCGCCCTCGCAAGTGGGCTGGCGGAGTTGCCAGTGCCGAATCAAAAACCCCGTAAAGCCAAATGTTTTCCATAGATGTTAAGAAACAGACGGTTAAGGCACTTGGGGCGTCGGGGACGAGGGAAATTTGTCCCAGAGAGGCAGATCCGTTGCAACAATGCTATAGCTGGGATTTCCATAGTTATTTTTAAAGTTCAGGAAAGCATCTTTTAACAATTTGATAGGCACCCGACGGCCTTGGTGACCCACACCGGTATCATTAATGTATACGTGTGTCCACCTGCCATTCACGTCGTATTCTCCCTCCGTAATAAGGACTGAATGGCCCCGCCCCTCGGGAACCCGCTTAGGAAGAGGGGTTCCCCATAAAGTATCCGCATCTAAATTGGCAATAATCCCTTTTTTTTCCTTTATCAACTGAGCGAGCAAAGGTCCCTGAGGGAGATAATAAACAGTAGAAGCTATGTTGGCATTGGCGAGCAGGTCTTTTATTTTATCAGGCATCATACCACCATTCTTTTCGGGCTTTTTATCGCGGATGGCATAGTTATTAGCAAGAGCAAAGTTAAGTAGGTCATCTTCAGCTCTATGGGTACCCATGCGATGACGAACAATCTGCTCGCAGCACTGAATTGCACAATTACCGTGGTGCTGTATCCCCGGAAACACTATGGTCGCCGCTACGGCGGCATACTCGCCGATGAGCACGGTCCCCTCCCCAGACGTGATAAAGCCTCCGTGCTTCGTCTTGTCGAAGAGGCGCGTGGCTGGCCGGTTATTAATGCGCACCGTAGCAGAGCCCTGCGCGATTTCATTGGGCGTAGGCGAAGCGCAGAAGCACGGATCTCCTTCGGTGGCGGCGAGTGTTGATTGGCCAATGTAAACCAAATGCTGGCCAGGAGAAAGAAGATGAGCTAAAATCTTACCTCCGACGTGGGGTTTGGGCCCATCAGACAGCATGCATGCATGAGAATCGCCTACGCGGGCGGCGGGCATAGCCATAGGTACTACTAGTTAATTTTGACCAAAGGTGCTTTGATAATGGTGGTGTTAGTGCCTGCCACCTCGGTCGCGGCACCCTTTAACTTGGCAGTATTAGCACCATTCATAGCTACGTTAGCACCATTTATAGCTACGTTAGCACCAGTTAGAGTTATTTGCTGGTCAGCATCAAAACGTATTGATCCTCTAGTAGTGAATTTGATGCTTTTCTCTGCATCCACCTCAACTTCTTGGGCACTAAGGAATACCAAGTTTGCCTCAAGCTTAATTGTACCAGCGGTGTAGAGAATGATGGATCCGCCGTCAGCAAATGAGACTTCCAACTCAGCAAAATCGGTGTCCTCCTTCCCATTCGAGATTTTAATATGCTCGTCACCAGGCTCGTCACCGAAGGTGATTGTATTGCCCCCGGCTGTTTGAATGGATTTGATATGATTTTGTGGGGAGGTGTATTCCTTAACATTTTGCTCATTTTTACGGTAAAACAAATTGCCCAGCACCACCGGAAATTCGGGCCTTCCTTGCTCGTAACCGACCAGCACCTCCGATTCTTCCTCCGGGATGAAGAGCTGGCCATGACCTTTGCCCGCGTAGGGCGTGCTTACCCGCACCCAGTTCGTTTCGGAATCGCTCTGGTTCCCCTGGTCCACGGGCCACAAGTAGCGCAACTGGATGCGGCCTAGCTTCTCCGGATCGTTCAAACTAATGACCCTGGCCAGCTCAGGCACTCCCTGCGGGGGCTGCACCCACGGGTTGGCCGGTGGGTGCTTGGCGGCGGCAGGCAGGGCCTCGAACTTATTCTTATACTGATCTCCCTCTACCATGTGCTTGACTTTGGTCACGCGGTAGCGGCCGTAGTCGTGCAGTATTTCACTTTCCTGGCGGCTGCCCCGCACGCTCACCTGCTTGCCCACGGCGAAGCCTGGGTTTTCGCCCTTGCCCTTGAAGGTGACCAAGCGGCTAGCCCAACTTTCCTTCTTCTCCCGAGTTGCGGTATTAAGCTCGTTCTGGTCGCGCACGTGGCGGTTGCTGCTGAGGTGCGCTTCAGCAAATAAATTGTCGGACTCCTTCAGGGCGAACCTGGTAAAGGAGTTAAGCTGGGTCAGTGGTTGGTTCTCAGAAAGGCTTTTATCTGGGCGCCTAGAAGTCAGGTAGTTGTAGTGGTTGAGGCGAAATTTACTAGGCTTCAAGTCAATGGCCATGTCGAACAGCTGGGTAGCCCCCACCTTGAATTCCAGGAGGCTCTCTTTTAGGGGGGGCTCATTCAGGGCGGGCTCATTCAGGGGGCCCTGAGCAGAAGGCAACCCCAGGCGCAGCTGCTGGCCATCGTAGTAAAACCACTCACCGTACTCGTCGGCCAGCCGCCGCAAAAAGGCGTAGGGGCTTTCGTCGTACTGCACCGCGTATTCCACGGGCTCCTGGTGCTGGGGGGCTAGTAGCTCGCGGTCAAACTCGTTGGGGTAAGGCTCGAGCACTTCCTTAAAAATGCTCTTCAGGTCTTTATTGCGAAACGTGCGACGTTGGCTGCCGCCTTCCAGCACGTAGGTAGGGCTGTAGCCGCTGAGTACAAAGCGGTGGTTAAAGTCGATGCTATTGTCAGTGCTGTTAAAGTTAGCGAGCGCGATATTGGTAATAATGCCCTCAAACTGTAGGGGTAGATATCCCTTCTGGTTCTTCCACACCTTTTCGGTTACTTCAATTCTAATGGCCTTGCCACAGTACTGTTTGTGGGCTTGGTAAATAAAGCCGTTTCTGCCGCTGTCCAGTACCTCATAGGGCACCGTCACCTTAAAGGAGTGATGGGTAAACAGCTCCTGCTGAATAGATAGGCTGTGGTAGTCGGGCAGTAATTTCCCGTCAATGCTGATTTTAACGTCTACTGAAATAGCCATCGTAACACACTAGAAAAAGAAGTAAAAAGGCTTAGTCTCCGCAATCAGCTAAATGCTAACCGAAAATACACAATAATAAACAAAAATAACCCAAGAAGTAGCCAAAGTAAACTATCCGCCCGGAGCCCAAAAGCCGGGGCGAAGTGAAAAAACGTTACAAAAAGCCTAGTGTAGGGCACTTGCTACGGCCGCCAGCTTGGCCGAAGTAGATGCGGTGCGGGGGCGGCTCTGCGCTCTACTGCCTACCCCATAAGTTTTTACGCTGGTTGCTAACCTTGCAGCCAGCGCAACCCGGCCCCCGTAAAGGGCTGCTGTAGGCGCTAGGAGCGACCTAAGAAGGTAATTTGCCGCCAATTCTGCCAGGTGGAGATGTTCTGGTGGCTGCTTCAACCAAATTCGTAATTAGCTGGGTGAGAAGCGAGTTCACCAGTCACTACCCGACCGCCCGCGCCAGCCAGGCCAGAAACTGGCGGCCTTCGTGCTGGTAGTAGGGCAGCAGGGCCTTATCGTAGAGCACGCGTACGTACTGCTGGAGCTGCTGGGCGGTGGCGCGCTCCTCCTCCGTAGTTGGGTACCTGGTGAGCAGCCACCGCTGTTCGAGTACCCGCGATACCAGCCGCGGATAATAGGTGCTCGCCTCATTCAACTCCGCGATAGTCATTCCTTGCCGGTTGATTACGCCCACGTACTCGGTGGGATCGTCGGCCCGCACCGTCGTCATGAACCCAAACTGGTTGGCCTGGGTATCGCGCCAGGTGGGGTGCTGGCTAGGATAGGCCACGGAAAGGGTAGCAAAAGGCGCCGATAACCAGCGCTCGGTGCTGGGCCGGCAGCTCCTTACCCGGCAGAAACCGAGCTGCGCATACTGCTGCTCGCCTTCCACTACTGGCAGGATGGCGGTAGAATAGCTGCTGCCCCCAATCAACCTGGCTACTCGCCTCTGCAGGTGGGCCGGCGGCGCAGCCAACGCCGCATTAAACGCCTCGTAGAGCCAGATACCTTCCATAGCTATTAAGGCTGAATCTTCGTCCAGATAGGGTGGTCCGTTATAAGCATCTCATAGTCATTATCTGCTGGATCTCTCACATACATCGCATCTAGCAAAAATCCTATATCCAGACGACAGCCTTGATCGCCAAGTGTAGGACCAGTATCATTGATATATACGTGGGTAAGCTCATTGCGCTCGTTAAATTCTCCTTCCGTGACGATGACTACGTGGAGTTCACCATAACTGTCAGGATCAGCACGTAAAATGCCTACATCTACAACTGCTATAATCCCCTTCCTCTGACGCAATGCATCTGTCAATTCTGCTTTTATTACGTCTTCATCACCTAGACCACCTCCGTGGGTAATCATAGTAGAAGGTACTGGGAAAGGCTGATAGTCACTCATAAGTAGAGTTCGCATATCCTGAACAAGAGAGGCGCCGTAGTCATACCCATCATAGCTCTCGCCGTTTTCATCATAACCACTAGAAACGAGATCATTAGCAATAGCGTAGGCCAGTATATCTTCCTCCTCACAAAACTTCCCCGTGGCTTGGTAAATGATCTGCCCGGCACACTGGGGCCCACAATTACTATGAGTCTGCGGCCCCGGAAATATCCTGTCCGCTGCTAAGGCTACAATATCGCCGATAAGCACGTCACTCGCCCCCGAGGTGATATAGCCCCCGTGCGTCGTGGTACTATCGAAGAGGCGCGCCGCCGGCAGCTCATGAATGAGCACTTCAGGAGCACCCCGTATGATGAAATTGGGCGCCGGCGACGGGCACGAACAGAGGCTCGTGAGGGTAGCGGCGAACCTATCAGCAATGATCACATCCAAGTGGGCAGGACCTAAGATGAAGCCTGGAGTAGGATGCTGAGGGCAGAAATGAGAATCGCCTATGCGGGCAGCGGGCAGAACCATATACAGTAGTTAATTAATCTTTACAGGCTTCCCTTTAAGCGTGTTCAGTGCCCGGCCCGACAGTTCGGCCGTACCCTTAGACTTCAGGATCAGCTCTGTTTGAGTATCGACCCTGAAGCGATCGGTGGCATTAACATCTACGTATTCGCTGGTGATATCTACCTTACATGCGTTAAGGTCAATCTCTCCTCCATCAGTGACGTCCAACTCGATTCTGCCACCCTGCTCTGTGCTCAATCTAATTTTTTTGGAATGCAGGACTATTTCTTCGTCGGCTTCGAGCCTCATCTTGCCGGTAGTTGTGAGCAGAATAGCCCCGTTGTCAGCAAACGAGATTCGTAGCATTGTCTTGTCTTTGCCCTCATTTCTATTCGAGATAATAATCTCCTCGCCTTGTTCAGTATCGTCAAAGACGATGAAATTGCCTGCCGCTGTTTCGATACCTTTATACTGGTTTTTCGGGTAGGTGTAGTTTTTCACCCCTTGCTCGTTTTGTCGGTAAAACAGGTTGCCCAGCACCACCGGAAATTCGGGTCGGCCTTGCTCGTAGCCTACCAGCACCTCCGAGCCTACTTCGGGGGTAAAGAGCTGGCCACGGCCTTTGCCCGCATAGGGCGTGCTCACCCGCACCCAGGCTGTACTGGCCGCCAGCTCTGCCGCGATCCAAGAGTAGCGGACGCGGATGCGGCCCAATCTTTCTTTGTCGTCCACGTCGATGACTCGGGCTAGCTCGGGTACGCCCTGCGGAAGCTGCACCAGCGGGTTGGTGGGCGGGTGCTGCACCTGGTGTGGCAGCGCCTCAAACTCATTGCTATACATGCCCTCATCCTTTACCGAGTGCGTTACTTTAGTCAGGATGTAGAGGTCGTAGTCGTGCGGGGGCTGGTCTTTTCCCCTGCCGTAGCCCTCCACTGTCATTTTCCGGTCTACGCCGAAGCCTGGGTTTTCGCCCTTGCCCTTAAAGGTAACCAGGCGATTAGCCTGGCTTTCCCGACGCCGCTGGGCGGCAGCGTCGAGCTGCTCCTGGGTGTACACGGGGCGGCTCGCCAGCAGCTTCGCCGGCTGGGCAAACAAGCTGGCGGACCTTGTTAAGGCGAGGGCAGTAAATTGGCTGAGGGGCGAGGGCAGGCGTTGATCCCTGGATTGAGATCCGTAGCTGATGGGGGCCAGGGGCTTTTGCTGATAGGCCAAATAGTTGCGATGGCCAAGTTGAAATTTGCTGGGCTTCAGGTCGACAGATAGGTCGAACTGCTGGCCGCTCGCCACCGCGAAGACTTCGGGTTCGTCCTCGGTGAGCAGGTCCAGGCACAGCTGCTGCCCATCGTAATAAAACCACTTGCCGTACTCATCGGCCAGCCGCCGCAAGAAGACGTAGGGGCTTTCATCGTACTGCACAGCGTAGTCGATGGCTTCGTTGTAGTTCTTCTCTAATGGGCCCAGGTCGCGAGGCAGCAAATTGGCTGCGTAAGGATGGAGCACTTCCGTAAAAATTTCCTTGAGCTTCTTGCCTACAAACGTGCGGCGCTGAGGGGCATCCTCGAGCAGGTAGGTGGGGCTATAGCCGCTGAGGACGTAGCTGTAATCAAAGTCACTGACATTGGTGAGCGTCACGTTCGTAATGATTCCCAGGAATTCCAGCGGCGGGTACTTACGTTCATCCGGCTGCTTCGGGGTGAGCAGGATAGTAATGGGCTCGCCGCAGTAGGCGGTGTATTTCTGGTTAAGCAAGCCAGTTTGGTGTCCGGTTTCTAAGGCTTTATCGTAGGGCACCACCACCTTGAAGGTATGATGGTTAAACAGCTCTTGCTCAATGACTATTGTTCGGTAGTCGGCCAGCTCCTTGTCCTTGTCCTTGCCGATTGTGATAGTAGCTTTTACCGGAATAGCCATCGTAAATACTGAAAAAAAGAGAAGAGGCGCCCTAGAGCACGTCGGCACCCTGAGGTATGCTAGAAGAAAATGTACAAGAATTAGCGCAAATAACACCAGAATCGGTAAAGTGCCTCACCCGGGGCCATCGGCATAGGCTAGGAGTGGAGCTACTATGCAAGAGCCTTATGGTGAAGCAGTCACTGCCGCCGGATGCAGCGAAGGAGCTGGAGAAGCCCAAGGCGCAGGAACACCGTTAGTTTTACGGCCTCCCTCCCTGCTGTAAGTAGCGAGCCCTGCCAGCCGCTACCCAGCTACCGTTGTAGGGTTGCAACCCTACGGCCTTCATCATTTGTGAGTAGCGAGCCCTGCCAGCCGCTACCCAGCTACCCGCGCCAGCCAGGCCAGGAAGTGGCGGCCTTCGTACTGGTAGTAGGGCAGCAGCGCCTTATCATAGAGCACGCGTACGCACTGCCGAAGCTGCTGGGCGGTAGCGCGCTCCTCGGCCGTAGGAGGGTACCGGGTGAGCAGCCACCGCCGTTCGAGCACCCGCGATACCAGCCGTGGATAGTGGCTGCTCGCTTCCTCTAGCTCCGCGATAGTAATGCCTTGCCGATCGATTACGCCGACGTACTCGGTGGGATCATCGGCCCGCGTCGTGGTTGTCAGACCAAACTGGCTGGCCTGGGTGTCGCACCAAGTGGGTCGCTGGCTAGGATAGGCCACCGAGAGGGTGGCAAAAGGCGCCGACAGCCAGCGCTCGTCGCTGGGGCGCGAGCCCATGGTCTGGCAAAAGCCGAGCTGCGCATACTGCTGCTCACCTTCCACCACCGGCAGGATGGCAGTGGAGTGATTACCACCCCCAATTAATCTTTCCACCCGCCCTTTTAGATGATTCGGAGGGGCTGCCAGCGCCGTAGCAAACGCCTCGTAAAGCCAGAAAGCTTCCATAAAAACTGCGTATACAATCCGGTTATTGAACCCGATCCCAAAGGGAATCAATCGTTGTAAGCATTTCGTATTTCGGAAAACCATAGTGACTTTCTTCGCACATCGCATCTAGTATCTTAGCGCGGGTCATACGACGGCCTTGTTGGTCAGACCCAGTATCATTAAAATATACGTGAGTAAGCTCACCCTGCTCATTGAAGTCTCCTTTCGTAATAAGAATTGCATGAGAGCCGTGATTATTCTCGCCCCATAAAGTGTGCGAGTCTACACTTGCTATAATCCATTTCTTCGCTCTCAGGGCCTCTGTCAATTCTTCTTTCGCAAGGTCTTGAGGGTCCTCAGCGCCGTCAGCGCCGTCAGCGATAAAGTAGTCAGTAAGTACTCCTCCTAAGCGTTCGATCAATGCTTCCGCCTCTTCGAAGCTACTAGCTCCGTTAGGTTTGGTTAAGTTATTGGCACGAGCGTAATCATATACCTCCTGCTCCGATCGCCGGATGCCCGTGGCTTGTTCAATAACCTGGTTGGCACATTGCAACACACAATTCCCCCGGACCTGCAGCCCCGGAAATACCCTGGCCGCAGCCGCGGCCATATAATCGCCAGTGAGCACGTCGGGCGCCCCAGATATAATAAGGCCTCTGTTCGCCGTCGCATCTGAGGGGTAAGGGGTGGGGCAATTGGGAAACGAGGTGGGCCCGGGAAACGGGGCCGGAGGAGGGCGGTGCCAGATAGCATTATCCGTTATAACCATAACGTACATGGGAAGACCAGCGCCAATGAGAGGCATCGCATCGAGGATCTCGTCGATAGTCATCCGACGGCCTTGTTTGTTTTGCCCAGTATCATTAATGTATACGTGAGTAAGCTCGGCCTTCTCGTTGAAGGCTTCCTCCGTGATGACGATGCCATGTCCATAGCCGGCACGGTTAGTATTCTGCCAGAGCTTGCCTGCATCTACAGATGCAATAACCCCTTTTCTACCCCCCAATGCCCATAATAACTTTTCCTTTGCTGTTCTCCTGAGCTCTGCATCGGTAGCAATTATATCGCCCGTCGAAATGGCGTGATAGTTAGAGATGACGGAAGTAGTAGAAGGCACGCTTAAAGCAGTGAGCAGATCTGTTTGTTGAGATGCTGTCATACTGCCAAGCTGCTCATGAAGGACATTAAAACCAGCGAAACCAGCGGTGGTAGCATTACTAAGAAAATCCACCTCCTTCCAGTACTGGCCCGTAGCTTGCCGAATAATCTGCTGGCAATTCATAAGGCCACAATTGCCAAAGTTCTGCTGTCCCGGGAATACTCTGGCTGCCGCAAAAGCCGCATAATCGCCAATGAATACGTTGGGCGAGCCAGTCGTAATACGGCCTCCTGGGTGCCCCGTTGCGTCTAGAACGCGCGCGACTGCCCGCTTATTGATGAAGACCGTAGCGGAGCCCCCCGGGATTATATGGGGAATATTGGGTGCTGAATCGCAGATACATAGGCTTCCTGCGGTGATGGCGGACCTGGCATTAATGAATACGGTAGGTAGTGTAGCAGGCATGGCGATAATGCCGGCAACGACTGGACCGTGGATAGGGCAAAGATGAGAATCGCCCAAGCGGGCAGCGGGTGCAACCATAAGACTTGTTAGTGTTTGACTTTAAGAGTTTTAACTTTTTTTGTATTCTATCACGTATAAGGAAGCTCTTCCCTATCGCAGTCAGCCATGAATACCAGCATTTATCATAATCTTAAATCGAGTC